>Ga0209985_10000255_pt1 | contig 60132 bp, 37 predicted proteins | sample NOAtaG_FD_187305 | JGI IMG/M metagenome (GOLD analysis project Ga0209985, IMG submission 187305) | Freshwater lake microbial communities from Lake Erie, under a cyanobacterial bloom - NOAA_Erie_Diel6S_1000h metaG (SPAdes) (version 2) | ecosystem: Environmental > Aquatic > Freshwater > Lake ... | reverse complement strand
CCCTTTGATCCTGGGCCCTCCCAAAGCGCCCTACTCATGGCTAACTACGCATCGTTTGCCATTCGCCGAATTGGGTGCGTACCCTAGCCTCTGAAGGCCGCTAGAAATCCACCGGTTTTAGCCGCGAGGAGCCCATCAATAATGGTGGGAGGCGCTGCTGATCCTGAAAGGTGGCGAGACATGTTTTGTAGTCCTGAAAAGTTGCATCGGGTGTATCAAAAATTCTCATGGCAACCTAAATGAGCTCTTGTCCATGAAAGAGCAGAATCACAGTGTGCCGATCATAAAAGTCTCTTCTCCCAAACTTGCTATTCAGGGTTATGGATCAGGAGTCACGAAACCTTGGAGTGCACTGGTAGCAGGAACGGGAGAGTAGGATCGGCTTGGCTGTTCGGTTTAGCTTGCAGCCAGATTCAGCAGAGGGGGTCCAATCCGACCCCTCAAAGGATAATCAACTTTACCTCTCGTTACTGAGTGCAAAGAACCCCAAACGTTTCTGTCTTGAGGGGATGATAGGACGCGCGAGCGACTGGCTGAACCACCCAAGCAGTTTCGGCACTTTCTGGTCCGACAGTTGATGTCCAGAGCCACGATTGAGGAACATTGAGGCGATCTGCATCGAGTATAGAAGCTAGGTTACTGTCGACGGCTTTCTGTAGCTCCTCGAGGCTGGGCAGTCGCCATTCGGTTTGATCCAGTAGCACGAGACTTGCGCAAGCGGATACGGCTTCAGCAAAAGTGAATGCTATGCCGCTCGATCGAGCAAAGATCTGACTATTTGCACTGAAGGCACAGGGTTCCTCAGGTGCGCAAGTCGAAAAGGTGTTCAATCCCGTCGAAACTTTTTCCCAGGTCACTGGCTCGGGACTCGGAATGCTGAAGTTGCCAAGCGCTGGATCAGGACTTGCCTTTTCTGAACCACATGCGATGACGAAAACCATAGAGAAGCCGAGAGCAAAGAGGGTAGGGAACTTCATATTGCGAACCTCAAGGCTAGTGGATCAGAGGGCGACTCACATCAAGGACGCCGTTCATCAAAAAAGTCCAGAGGCCAGGCTCGTTACATTCCGCAAATCGAATTGAAAAAAGAGTTGAGTGAGGTTGCGCAACCAGGGCTTGGACGATGTTCGGTCATGGCAGTCATTTCGACTGATGTAGGGGTATTAACATTTTTCGAAGGGTGTGTCAAGCACGATCGTTCTTGTAGGCATACCAGAATTGAGCTCCCGACCGCGGATGACTGCATCAGAAGCCTCGATGCTGGATTAAGACAGGAGGCATGTCTCAACCGTGGAGCACCGTCCAAAGCCCTCGAAAACAGAGGAAAAGAGTCCCAATCCCAAGGTGTGTGAGCCCAAACTGCCAAGCTCGACTCTGGAGTCGACGGACCTGGATAGAGCGACATCCGGGAGTTGAGACCCTCCTTCAAGCACTGTCGAGGAGAACCAAACATGAGAGGCGAGCATTCAAATCGTGGCCTCGCCCACGGCGTCGGCCACCGTAAAATGACTTCCACCCGGGCATCGACGTGAGGGTTCGACTCTTTGATTGGCCTTTTGTGAGTAGTCAGGGCGAAGTTCCGACACTGTCAAACAGGGGATATGTAAGTCTTCTTGTTTCATCGCCTCAGCTGATGAGTGCGAGCGATCCGCGGTGCGCACGATACCAACCCGTTGATTATCGTATCATCGCTGGTCCGCTAGTTGGACAAATAGCTTTCAAATCGATGATCGACAAGGCTCACGCGCACGGCCTGAAGGTCATCGTTGATGTGGTATTGAAGACGTGTTAGGGGGAGCAAACATAAGAAGTCAGGCGACCAGCGTTCAGCTTTTGCTTGCTCCACGTTCAGCGCAGATGCAACTTGCAAGGCCCTGAAGTTTGCTTTAGGGCTCAAAGCGAAAAGAATAAGCCCTAGGCAGGCTCCCGTCTGTCGGGTTGGGTTCGTACTCGCCACTAGCCGCCTGAAATCTGATGCTGACATCCCAGGCTCGGGGCTGCCCGAGCGGGTCCCGGGCGTTTAGGAAAAGTTCTTTTTCGCCCTCAGGCGCTGGTTCGACCTCCCACACGATACCACCTCCACCCGGAGCGCCCGTATACCGGCACCAAGGATACTGGCCGGGTCGCTCATTCTCCTCGGGAGGATGGGTAGGATCGTAGGTCCAGCAAAGATAGCTACGAGGATTGTTCAGTTGTAGGTACTCAGCATAGTCGTGGTTCTTCATAGAGAAGGTTCCGTGCTGATCGTTGAGCGTCACATGCGCCGATATCCTGGCCCAGTGCTCGGCCATCAGCTCGCCCCGATAGACGATGCTGAGTCGAGGGTACTGACCATAGAATTGATTGATCGCGCAAACCTCTACAGGCCCTTGGGTTTGACACGACTTTTGGATGACGTAATCAGGGGGATAAAAGCTAGCAAACGCGGGGCTCGCCAAACATGCCAGAAGCCAAGCGGAAGCTTGCAGAAGTCCTCTAGAAATGTAGTAAACTTTCATAAAATCCTCCATCCTGATTTGCTGCGTCAGATCTCTTGGTCTCTATATTTCTATATTATATAGACATTATAGACAAGGACAAAGGACTCTTCGGAATATGAAGATGTAAATTTACTACATTTCATGGAGATTGGGTCGCACTGAGGCCAGGCTAGCTCGGGGGCGCTACGTTGGCTAAAAAATGGGTTCCCAGAGGGCGCTTTAATGGCAGTCGTGTCCCGAATGCCTGTGTGGCGGCTCTTCGAACGAGCTCTCGAGGAAACCTATGTAACTGGGAGCCACCCAAGCTGGCGCCGACACATCGAGGGATCGATCGATCGGGGGACGGCCACCTTCGACCCAGAGCCGACCGATCACCCAGGCCAGCGTCGCTGTGGAGTCCGCCATTCTCTCGAGGGCGAGTTCTAGCTGAGCTCGAGCCCCCTGTCCGCTTCGACCGAGTGACTCGTCGAGATCCAGGATGGTCTCTACGCTGTCTGCGGATCGCATCATGAGTCGGGTGATCGTAGAGGGGATATCGTTGCCTAGAGAGTTGCGGTAGGTCGGATCAGCAAGGAGGGCTTGAGCTCTGGTTTGCACATCCGACTTCAATCGGGAGCGGTCCATCGTTTGCACGTTGCTTGACTCAAAAAAACTATGGATCCCCGTTTTGGATCCGTTGCGACCATCATAGTCCTCTGTCACGTGGAGAGGTTGACCTAAATCGGCGACATAGTGAGCCATGACTCCAGCCATCTGCAGACCCCTCTCATAATCACCGACTTGAAAGGCCTCTTGAGACAGTTCGAAGAGTTGATCAACCCTCCAAAGGGCGGTACCGTTATCAATCACTGTACGTTCCCCATAACTTCGAACCGTAGCAGCATAAGAGCGAAACGAATCCGGCAACTGCCAGGGGGGCGATGTATAAGCATCGAGATGGAACCAATGAGTGGAGCCTTCGCGACCCGCGGACGGCCCTGATTTCCAAAGAGAGTCTGGTACGGTCGCCAACGTCCCCAGTTCGCTCGACTGTTTGAGCCAAAAGTCGCTTCCATCGGTAGCGATTTCAGAGGCTACTTCCGCAATGATCTCATGTCCGAGACGTCCCCAGGCCCAGCCTTCCTTTGAGCCAAGAAGATGGGTAAACAGGAAAACCAAAGTCGATACAGCAACGCGACGAGCGGGAGCTTGGTCCATGCGCCTTCTCCTCGAACGATCTTTGTGGGGGTCATGATTCAATGTGGAGTTTAGCATAGCGCAGGGCTTGCTAGGACAGAATAAAAGAAGGATGAATTCACAAGAAAGAAGTTCTGATACCATCGCGGCTCAAAGCGAGCTCTGATCCATAGCGCGCCGCCGGAGGAGAGGACTTGCGAATTCGAGTTGAGTTGATTTGGTGTGAGGTCATGTTCCCTCATAACTGAGAACCGGTGCGAGACTCCTCCGGCTCAAGGCCTCTCGAAGGGGGATAAGGTGGCCACCGATGTCGACGGTATTCGCAATGAGTCTGACTCCGTGACTGTAGTCAGCATAGTCGGCACTGTGCACCGTTGAAAGGGGTTGGATCGGGCGACGGGGGCTGAGATGCCAGCCATAGATGGCGATGGCCTTGGGCTTTCTGAGGAGACGCTTGGACTGGACGATATCTTTCTTATGTCCTGCGACCAAGACTCCAGGTGTAGCGCCAACGACAGCTAGTTGCTTTTTCACGATGGCTTCATGCTTGACGATATTGCGGGTGCTACTGACGTTCCGACGCGGGGGCAGGGGACGAGGTCGGAGTTTGACGCGAGCCTTCGCGTAAATATCATCGACCATCTTGGTAGTCGGTAGGCTCAGGTCCAGACGCTTACTTAGCTTTTTAACGGTCAAAAGATTCAGGGGCACTCGAACGAAGTCACGATCTGAACCTACCGCGAGATAATCTGGAAGGACCCAATAGCGAAGGAGCTTGCCTTGAAAGGGACCCTTGCGAATCCGCTTTTCGATGGGGACTAGGTTGCGGACGTGACTCGGGACGTTGCCGCGCAGAATTTCTGTTAGCATCGCTCGTTCTCGTTTGGCCCCATTCAGTTTTTGAATGCGAGCCAGGAATTGAGAACCCGTGAGTGCGTTAGGAGGTCGTTGAGGTAGATTGAGGCTGGGGCCTGTCTTAGCCTCCAGTTGGGGCAAAGGGCTCAGCAGCATGAGCAGCAGTGATAAGATGATGCGGTGAATCTGCGCCACGGTGTTTGATCCCTTAAGTGCGACTCCATTTTTGGCATAGACTGAGCCTAGGCCCAGGCCTGGTCCCATCTTTATCAGTTAGATCAAGGATGAGCGTAGAGCCGCATTTGCGCAGCCGAGATAAAGCTAAAAATAGAAATAATTACAGGATATTGGGGAGGGTTGAGGCTGGCCAGCTGAGAAACGCCAGTTGGGAGGTCTCTTACGGCAAAAATCGCAAGACCACGGGCGGAAAAATCCTAGCGTGCTGCAACACCACCCTCTTTTTATCGAGGGTGAGCTGAAGCCAAGTCGGGTGGAGAGCTGGAACGAAACCATCGAGCGTCTGGACATGATACAAGCCGACGGAATCCCGCCGACTTGAAGCTCGCACCTTAGCCCATTGGAGGGGCGTAGTGTATTGGGGCGTCTGTGCCGAGGGGCCAACCTGCGAGGTACCAGACCACCAGAAAGGCACTCCAGACGAAAAAGAAGATGATGGAGTAGGGCAGCATAAGAGAAATCAAACTGCCCAAGCCAGCCTGCGGTTTGTACTTGTGCATCACCGCGAGGATGATGAGCAGGTAACTATTGAGCGGTGTGATAATGTTAACGACCGAATCACCAACACGGTAGGCGGCTGTGGTGAGCTCAGGGCTGATTCCGACCATCATAAACATCGGGATAAAGATAGGGGCCAGCACCCCGAATTTACTTAGCATCCCGCTCATTGCAAAGTCACCGAGGATGACCACCGTGATGAACAGTACGAGTAAGAAGGGGACAGGGAGTTCGACGCTGACCAGCAATGACCCGCCTGCATAGGCTAGCATGCGATCGAGACCCGTGTATTTGAAGGATTCGACAAATTGAGCCAGGAAAAACATAATCACAAGGACTGGAACAATCGATTTGGTGCCGTAGTAAAGACCTTCGATGAGATCCCTTTGGCCTTTGAGCTGATCGGTGAACCAGCCATAGACAAGACCGGGAAAGAGGAAAAGGCAGAGAATCATGGGGACGATCACCTGCGACCAGCGATCTCCGGCACGCTCGACCGCGCGTAAGCTGCCCGCAAAGTCGGAGCCGAGCGCTGCGACAGGCCCTTCGAGTAGTATGTTGCCATTAGCAAGCGTTTGCTGACCGGTGCCAACAAGCGGCATGCCTGGTACGAAGATCAAGATCGCGAAGCCGATTGCAACGAAAGCCATGGTGAAAAGGGAGAGAATCAGCGCCTTTTTCTCTTTGGCACCCAGACTGAGATTTTCCAGGGTGTGGGCCTCATCCTTGAAAGCTTGATGGGCCTCACGATTGAGACGGGGCTCGATAAGTTTGTCAGTGACAAACCACCCAGCGAACATCACGATGACGGCAGAACCCATTTTGAAATAAAGGTTATGAGTGATGCCAACATTGTATGCTGGATCGATGATGTGAGCTGCTGTACTCGCAAAACCCGCGAGGGCACCATCGCCCCCTGTCGGGAAAAAACCACCTCCGAATCCTCCCGCCACACCCGCGAAGGCAGCTGCGAGTCCAGCGATGGGATGGCGTCCCACGGCGAGATAAAGGGCCGCAGCTAAGGGTGGCAGAATAATGTATCCCGCATCACTGGCCACCGATGAGTTGGCGCCGATCAGGACGATCATAGGCGTCAGGAGGCGCTTGGGCGTGGCAAAGGCCAGAAAGCGCATGAGAGCGCTGAAAAATCCGAAGCGTTCAGCCAGACCGATACCGATCATGGCCACGAAGATCAAACCGAGAGCTGGGCTGCGGGTAAAGTTACCTAGCAATGACGAGAGTAACCAGTAGATCCCTTCACTCGTTAGGAGGCTCTTGGGCGTCAGGGGTTCCCCTTGGGGAACAAGTTTGCGTTCGACTGTGCCGTCAGGCTTCTTTACAGCCTCCATCACAATCTGCCCGTCGGCATTCAGCACAGCCTGGCCCGAGGCATCCAGTTTTTCTGTTAGTACCGGCTCTAGTTTCAAGGGTTGGACCTGCCAGCCCGCTCGACTTCCCACTTCGGAGAGCGCGATGACGAGAGCCGTTAAGATCACAAACAGAATGACCGGTTCGGGTAGCATGTTGCCGACCCGTTCGATCAGGTCGAGAATCCGTTCCGAGCGCGAGCCGGATTTCTTTGGCGGATGATGATCCATGAGTGTATCCCCAGCATGTCTAAAAAATCTGGCCCAAATTACGTGAATAGCTTGAGTTAGTCCAGAAGAAGCGGAAGGAGATATTCGGATACCAGTACGAAGCGCCTAAATGACTTGTTTTGGGCGCTGAAGGTCGACCGGACAGCCTCTTCGATCGATCTTCGGCCGATGCTAGCTCGGGACGGGAACGTGCTCCCCGAGGGGATCCAAACTTTCAAGGACCCAGTCTCGACTCGGATAGATCGCGGAAGGCTGGCGAAGGCGACGTTAGGAGGCTTGTTTTTGATTCGGTTCTTTGAGGGCGAAGAGCGATACAGCCTGATCGAAGCCTTTCAGCTCAAATCGACCGTTGGGACGGTATTGATGCATTGTGAGATGACGCACGATGGCCTCGGACACCAAGATTTCGTTCGGTTGTGCGGCTTGTTGGATCCTGGCTGCGAGATTCACAGCATCGCCGATGGCCGTAAAGTCACTTCGCTTCGGGCCGCCGAAGCTGCCAACGACGGCTGGTCCGTGATGAATGCCAATCCTCATGCTCAGATTCTGGGGAATTCGACCCTCCCCCTCAGCATTTAGTTCGGCAAGTCTTTCATGCATGGCGAGTGCGCAGTTTGTGGCAGCTCGGATCTGATCTTCTACGGTCATGGGCGTGGGCGCTCCGAAGAGGACCAGGACGCCATCCCCTAGAAACTTGTCGACGGTTCCTCGGTGTTCGAAGACCACTTCAGTCATGCCGACAAGAAAAGAGTCGAGGATTTCGGCGATGCGCTCCGGACCTAGCTGGTGGGTCATCCGAGTGAAATTACAAAGATCACAGAAGAGCACGGTGATGTTCTGTGCCCTGGCTTTTTCGTCAAGGGTGGTATGTCCAGCAAGGATGTCTTTGACGATTTCAGGCGGCAGGAACCGTTGCAAGACGTTTTCGGATATATATCGATTCAGCTCAAGAATTTTCTTTTCGCTCTTCTTGAGTTCCAGGAGGTTTTGGACCAGCGAGAGAAGCTCCATCTCATCAAAGGGTTTGCCTAGGTAGGATGTAGCCCCTCGTTTGGTGGCAATACTCCGGCTTTCTTCATCGCTGCGCGCTGTCAGGAGTATCACAGGAGTAGAAGCGAGCTTCTCCTTTGCACGGATATGGTCGATCAGTTCGGGACCACTCATGCGGGGCATCATCCAGTCGGTGATCACGAGGTCAACGACCATGTGACCTTCCTTCAGGATATCCCAAGCTTCAGATCCGTCCTCGCATTCGATCACGGCATAGGAATGTTCCTCGAGCATACGCCGGATCATAGTTCGCAGGTCGGCGACATCATCGACGACCAGAATCTTTGATGAACCCGACATCAGTGTGGGCTTCGCTTTAGTTCGGTTTGTGCGCGTGGCCTCGAGATCGGCAAAATGCAGTTTAAGAGGCTGTTCATCGGGGGATCTCAGTTCGGAGGCAAGGGGCGCCATGAGGTCGGGGCGTGAGGGGAATGTCACCCAAAAGCTTGCGCCCTGACCGACTTCGCTCACGACACCGATACTGCCTTGGAGCGCTTCCGTCAGCTCTTTGGCTAAGGCTAAGCCAATGCCAGTGCCGTCGCGAAGTCGTTTATCGACATCGCGCACCCTGGAAAAGACTTGGAAGAGTCTCACCTGATCTTCTTGCGAGATGCCACAGCCGCTATCTTTCACGGTGATGCGCACATGAGACTCAACTAGCTCCAAGATGAGAGAGATGCGTCCCCCCGCTTCTGTGTATTTGAGAGCGTTGGAGAGAAAATTGAAAACAATTTTTTCCAAGGTATCTGTTTGTCCTAATATCACGGCTTTAGAACCTGGGGGCGTTCGATCCTCGACCCGAAACCGAATGTTCCGCTCTTCACAGCTGGAGTATATAAAGCTCGCTGTGTGCTGCACAAAGTCCCGAAGATCGACAGGAGTGAGGTGGATGGTCTGCCTCCCTGCCGCCATGCGCTGATAGTCGAGCAGTTGATTGACGAGACGCAACAAGCGTTTGGCATTTTTGTCAGCTGTTTCCATCGCTTCCTGCCACCGCCCAGACTTGCGACCTTGAGACAGTGAGCCTAAGATCAAGGTTAAAGGGGTCCGGAGCTCGTGGGATATTTGGCGAAAAAAGACGGTTTTCGTTTCATCGGCATATTTGAGTGCTTGAAGTGCTTTCGAGAGCCGAGTTTGCTGCTCCAGTAGCTGGCTATGCTGTTCGCGGAGAGTCTCCGTTTTCGTGTCGACTTCTCTCTGCAGATGCCGGGACAGATATTCGGCCTTTTGATACGAACGATGGAGCCGTGCTGCGATAATCTGGGCCTGCATGGTCACAAGGAGAGCATAGCCGTACTCCGTGTACGGGAGCTGACGGTATTCCAGGAGACCGAGGGAGAACATGGCATCGAGAATGACCCCCCCCGAAGCGGCCGCGATGCCGATGAAGTTGAGAAGTATGAACCGCCTTTTTTTATTGTAGGCTCGGAAAAGAAACATACTCGCCATCAGCCAGTGAAGAATACTCCAGATGAGCAAGGTCGCGGATGGATCGAGCCAATCAAAGGGGCGAATGGCGATCATCAGGAGTGTGACCAAACCCGTCAAGCCTAAGCTCATCCTCACAAGAAGCTGAGGTACTTGACGGGGGTACTGCAGCCGGAGACATTCGAGGGAGAGACTCGAGACCCACAACACGGACGAGAGCAAAAGCACATGGACAGCGATGTAGATCCCAAAAGGAGTTGGCTCCGTTGCATGGTAGGAAGCATATTCGGTCCCCAAGCGGAGGATAAGAAGAAAACTGATCATAGCAAGGATGAGAGCAGTTCGATCTTCCTTCCGTCGCCGATAACACAGGATCGAGTAGAACAGCACAAACACGAGGATGCCCAGGATAAAAGCAAAAGACCTTTCTTGGTCAAGAGCATCATCTGCAAAGAAGCTTGCTGGGGCAAGTGTGGGGGGAGTCCACATACCACCCCAGAGGTAATGGTGGTTTGAAATCTGGAGGATCAGAAAGTAGCTGTCACATGCGGGATCTAGGGTTAGTTTCATCCGCTGCCTGGTGTTGACTGTCGGTAGCGATCGGCTGCGCTCCGGATGGTACGTTCCTAAATTTTGTTCCGCGAGCGTGAGCCATGGTGCATGTTCACAGACGAAGACACCAGCAGCAGCCGTATGGTATTGTCCGTGCAGAATCTCAAGACCGGGAAGGTGACGGAGATTCTTCAGATGAATGCCATAGGTGCCAAAGCCTAGATTACGGGGGAATTTGCGCTCATTATGCTGGCGGAAGGACTGGCCACTTGCTGCAAGTTGCAGAGTTTCGGGAATATCCCTCCAACGTGCGTGGAACTCAGCAGGGGTCAATGTCTCACCTGGAGCAAACAACCACTGTCCGCTCAGATGGATTGGTTCTTCTCTGTTCCAATTTTTTAGATCGAGCTCTCCTTTGGAGACAGGATGTGTGCGGTAGAGTGCCTGAGCCGAGGCTGTTTCGAATGGGCTGGAGAGCAGCAGGAGTAGCCAGAACGCAGGAAGCCTAAGGACCACAGCCAAGACATGGGGGCGATAACATTTTCGAGGGCGAGGTTCTACCATCGATCCTATCCTGACGATGACTATGACTGCACTTGAATGTTCGGCTTGTTTGTGTGGAACTTAAAACGGAAGGTACTGAAGAATCGGACCAACAAGGCTGCAGGCAATTCGACTCTGCCTCCGAAGGCAGAAACCTCGCTTATGATGACTTGGCGGTGAATCAAAAGGCAAGAGTAGGTCGGGTATCTCTGCAATTCGATTGGAGGGACTGATCTTTTGCCTGCGGCTTCCCAGGGGCATGAACTTTCCATCGTGGAGGTGGACCAGCTCGCTCTTACCGAATCATCAGAAGGCCAAGACCTTACGTGGGGGGATGCTTGCGATCGGATAAGCGCGTGCAATGGGATGAGCCCTGCATTAGAATGGAGGATCACGGGTTACGTGGGAGATAGGCGAATGGCGTGGCGAATGGGAGTCCTTATAAGCTATTTGCTCATCAGCTCAGCCATCTCTGGTCAGGTCCTAGCTCCAAAGCTCGAACAGACCTTCCAGGACCCCGAGAGCGGGAAAAATGGTCGATATCTCGCAGAATGGCCGCGCCCAGGTACGAAGAACGGGGAATGGGGATTGCTGGTTTTTTTACCAGGTTCGGGACCGCCTGCTTCTTACGCTTCCGCCTACTCCATTGTGTCACGAACGGCTAAGGAATTGCGTTTGGTACCTTTGATCGTTCAGGCCCCAGCAGGCGCAGTGACCTGGGCTGCTTCTGGCAATGGACCCCATAATCAGCATGATGTCTATCTGAAATCTCTGCTCGAGCGAAGTGTCTACAGTCAATATCCAGCGATTGATCGCACGCGGACCTACTTCGTGGGTTACTCCGCGGGCTCGACCTTCCTCAGTGGAGATTTCCTTTCTCGACATATCGACAGCTATCAGGGGGGAACTCTCTTACTTTGTGGGGGAGGCGGGCCAGTCTCAAGCTCAGCTTCTCTCTATCTTCCGCTTAAGACGACGCATGTATCGCAGATGCCGATCTTTTTATACATTCAGAAGAAAGATTTTCTCTACGATCAGGCGCTACAGGGAGCTTCCTACTGGAAAAGTCGCCGAGCAAGGATTGAAGTGGAGACTCCCGACGGTGGAGGACATTGTGCATTCGATCTAGGCCGCGAACTTCAGCGCGGCCTTAAAAAGCTTATTGAACTGCGCTCAAAGTGAAAAGGGGGGTGACGATGGCCTTGGAAATCCATTTCGCAGATTCCGAAATCACAGACATTCATAAGAAAGATCAAACCCTAGAAATCGTAATCCGCCAGGTCGTTGATGCTGATGGCAAGGAGACAACTCGAGACCTTGGGACAGTGGTGATCACCATCGATAAGCCGAGCTATAAAAGCCTGCCCAAAAAAGGCCGCTTGAGCGACGGCGAACTCTACGGCATACCCGGTAAAGCTCTGAATGGGAGAGTGCCGGTGGAATTCTCTTACAAGGGTGACTGCGAACTGACTCTCGCCGACGAAAAGAAAGAGTTTGAGATCAAGGGGAAGGGGATCTTCGTGCGTCGTTCATAAGACTTTGAGCGTACAGACATGGACCTAGGGACAGGTAGCTCGACTTCCGAAGTCTGGACTCGACATGCGGTCGATGAGGAGATAATCGATTTTTATGCAACGATGTCTTGGGAGCTATTTCTGGACCTGCAGCAGCTCGGAGCTGTCTCGAATTGCTCGTTTAAGTGTGCACAAAATGTTCCAAGTGCGAGCCATCTCAAGTCCTAAGGCCCTTATTGGACATGTGGTCCCTGAGGAGTTCAGGTTTTTTGTGCAACGACTCTCTAGGCTACTTCTGGACCTGCAGTATTCAAAATCCAGCTTCCAGGGCAAGACTCAGCTCTTGGGATGAGAGGCGGACGCCGCTTAGCTCCGTCTCTCGCTCGAAGGCAAAGCCCTCTCGATAGGAGCTGACACCGCGTTCCTTTTCCCGCAAAGTAGCACCGATGAAGCTATCAGAGTATCGGTACTCTAGGACCACGGCTGTTGTCGGGAAGGTAAAAAATTTACAGCCGAGGCTAGCTTCACCATTCCAAAGCCGGAGATCTTCCCATTCTCGCGTGACGCCGAAGGTATCCTTGGTAGCTGCAAGCCCTAGGGCAGGAGAGAGTGAGCGTGTTTCCACCCGCTCGGATAGGAGTTTGAGTTGATGCTGAGCTAGACCTAGGCGGGCGAAGGGCATCCAGCGATTTTGCACGTTCATAAGCCATTCGAAAGCTAATTTGGGCGCTAGATCTTTGATCGTTTCATCGGGACGCGGATGATAGGTGGCCTGGGCCACTCCCCCTATCACAAACAGGTGTGGATACCAGACCGGAAAACCCAAGCTCAACTCTTGTCCGAGGTGGGGATAGAGCTTCTCGCGACCGGCTTCTGTCTCACTTAAAGTCTGGCTGGGGCCTCTGAGATAGCTTTCATTCCAAGTCACACTTGATTCGCCATCCTGATAGCGAAGTTTGGATTGAGCGTGAAAGGCCCGAACTTGAATATGAAAAGCTTCAGCCGTCGATCCTAAGGAACCTAACAGGAAGATAAGACCTATGACGAGGTGCATACAAAAGTCTCCCAACACTCCACTATCGAGGCTGCCAGATCACGACAGCCCCGACAAGGACAAGAAGCCTTTAGCACGCGTCGGGCGGAAAGAAAACCCACAATGGTCGAGTCTGTCACCCATGTCGGTCCCAAACATGCAGCTGCTAGCATACAGCCAGGGCCAATGGCCAAGCCACGAAAGTCCTAAAGTCCCTGGTGAACAATCCATACCAAGGGGACTGTGGTTTTTCTGCGACCGGATCGATGGTTTATGTCTGGACTCACCATCTTCAGTCGTCGTCGTGATCCTGACTCTGGTGCCGAGCCGATCGAGTTTCCTGGGCAGAGCTCAGGGGATTCGGGCCGTGGATCTCGGAATGCTGAATCTGGCCGCCCAGATAGGCCGTCCATCCCATCGCTGTATTGGTCAGGAGGCTCGCCACCAGCAGACTACCGAATGTCAGGCGGTCGGGGAGCTGACGCCAAAAACTCAGGCCCAAGAAGGTAAGGCTCAGCCCTGCTGTGCCGAGGGCAGCCATAAGGGCGAGGTCGGCAGCTTCTTCATGAGGCTCTAGCCTCGATTCGCTGAATCCCGCTTGATCTTCGATCGCTTCTTCAGCACCCTCTCCCGTAAGAAATGCCGGCAGCGTGAGCATTCCGAGGAGGATACCTGAGCAGAAGACCAGTCGCCGGATGTCATGAGACCTGTGACTCCATGACCAAAAGAGCAGGGGGACGAAAAGCAGAAAGCCGACGACCGGCAGATGATTGATCATCAGGTGGATGTGCGCGGTATTCATAGGATCATGTCCTTCCATCGTGAGTGGCCATCGCCACGTTCAGGTCCAGATTCGGCGCTTTCGATGCGGAAGTCCATGGAACCGAAGTATGATCCAAGGGCTCTAAGCCCTTCAAACGACCTTAAGACCTAGGACCTACGATGACTAAAGATCGATATCTTAAAGAAAAAGTCTTAGCTACGGGTCTCATGATCCTCATCGGCTTCCTGGTCACCCTCGATGCCTGGAGTGACTACAGACAGGGTGGTTCCCTTAGACACATTATGAGTGAACTCGTTGTCGTATTTCTGGCCGTAGGCGGTTCGATCTCGCTTTGGAGTTCGAGTCTCACGTCGCTCAGGCAGAGACTGGATCAAGCCGAGGCTGATCAGCGTCAGCTCCAAGTCGAAGCAGCTGCATGGAAGCAGAATGTTGCGGACCTCGCTGCGGGGCTTAGCGTGATGATAGACCGACAATTTGACGTCTGGGGGCTCAGCGCTGCCGAGAAAGAGGTTGCTCTCCTCCTCCTCAAGGGCTTGAGCATTCGCGACATTGCCGATCTTCGTCAGGTCAGCGAGAGGACCGTTAAACAGCAGAACATGGCAATCTATCGCAAATCACAGCTACAGGGTCGGGCCGAGTTAGCGGCGTTTTTTCTCGAAGATCTGTTGGTCACTCCGCACCCTCCTCCCCCCAGCTGAACTCCTGTTCTGGAAGAGGGGAGCTTCTCGGGTTTTGTTCGGCGGGAAGTGCGGAAACCATTCCTGTCTCCGCGTCGCAAGTGCAGTCATGAAACCATGACACATAAGGTCCTCGTGATTAGCGCTGGACCTTGGGTTTGCCGTCATCGGGTCCGAGTACACGTTTCGGATGATCAGCCCAATAAAAGCGCTGGATCCGGTCGTTAATCTCGGGATGAAGCGGATAAAAGAAGCGTCTATCTGGTCTCGAACGATCTCCGATGACCATCAGCTCGACATCTTGCTCGCTATCATTGATAAAGTTATGGGTGATTCCGGTAGCTGCCGGGAAGCCGACTCCATCGCCTGGTTTCAGGGGATAGCGGTGACCATCGATCCAGACGTGAGGATGTCCTTTGATCACGAAGACAAACTCATCCTCGTTTTCATGAGCGTGAGGCATCGAGGTGCGGCGACCAGGAGGCAGACGCTCAAAATGGATGCCGAGACGATCGAAGCCAAAGTGCTTACTGAAAGTTGAACTGATGCCCAGCAGCTCTGTGCTCCCTTGGTAATGCGAATTGTCATAATCTTGAATCTGGGAGCTATGACAGATAGCGGGATGGCGATAGTCTTTGATTTTGGCTTTGAGGGCTGTAAAGATGTCATCCCAGATCATGGCTCGTTCTTGCAGCTTCTGCCCACCAATAGTTTCCCACTTCTCGCCTCCGGCTTGCCCACCTTGAGCTGTATAGAAGGATAGTGCCTGACTTTTTGCAAGTACCCAGAGCCCGGCTGATGTAAAGCCCCGAAGTGCCAACTGTTCGAGTCCAGCCAGGAAGAGTTTCTTGCCATAGCCTTGCCCCTGCAAAGGGGCTGAGAGATAAATCGCATAGACTTCGCCGACGGGTCCCCATATGACCTCGCGCGAGGGACCGCCCGAGATAAAGCCGTGAATATTGTTTTGCTCGTCCGCAAGGACTAAGACAAAGTTTTTGGTCGCAAAGGGTTGTCCGATGATCTTCGTCCACATCTCCTCGCGGTCTTGATACCGAAGGCTCTGCAGATAATCGGCGGGCAGGAGGTCTCGATAGGCAGATCGCCAAGTTTCGACATGGACACGGGCGATACCGGCAGCGTCGGTTGAAAGCGCGGGGCGAATCTTCAATGCCTGGACTCCTTTGCCTCAGATAGACATTTCAGGTCTATTTTTAACCTCACCTGACTCTAACTTCCAGTCGAATTATAGCGGTTTTTGCTCTCTTCGGCCCGTCAGCCAGTCGAGAGTGAGTCGTTACTACCATCTACATGTCACTGTATTGCTCGGGCGTTGTCGGGTAGTCCTGCTGTTTTGAGCTGTGTCTCGCGCCAGCAACTCCAGCAACTCCAGCAACTCCAGCAACCCTCATAATACCTTCGTCACATTCGAGCCGTCTGCAAGGTTGTGCTGCAGACGATCAAGTCCGCTTGGCTTGGAAGGGTGTATCGCGAGCGCAAGCTCCTTTGTCTCGACTCTGGGCTCGCACGGTTCGCTTGCAAGGCTCCCTCGGCAAACCTCAAGGACTGCGGAAGGACACGGGGGCAAGGAAAAAAAGTCAGGATCAGATGAGAGGGAAAGTGTCGAAATGGCATAAAAAACTAGTAAAATTACAAGATATTGCAGCAAATGCTGGTTTTTGACTTAAAAAATGTTGCTTTATTACAATATGCAGGCTATTCTGATGTCACGGTCGACGCAAGACGACCGAGTCAACCAAGAGATAAGCTCAATACACACTGAGGACTAAGAAAAAGTATGGAATCGAATCAACAGCTCATGGTGCTCGCACACTCCATGTTTTGGTCGGTGCTTCGCTCCTTCTTTGAGAACCTTCATAGCCCGAACTCACGGCAGGGCGATGGGCACGCCGAGCTCGAGGATTGAACCTTCTGACCCGCTAGCTTGCCCCTCGGTCGGCTTCCCTTGAGGCTCTCTTCACTTGATGGAAGCCGAGCGGTCCTCTTCCACCCCGAAGCCGTAGATGTCTTCGTGGCCCCCGTCTAGGTACCCACCCTGAGCATCGCTACTGATATCGAGTTGACATATAGGCTATATCCAGGAAAAGTGGACTCTATCCATTCTCTTTCTATCAGGAGTCATGCCATGCAGAAATCTGCGCTTCGGTCTCGCATTCTACTCATTCTAAGTAGTGGATTGCTGACCCTCAGTCTCTTCGCATGTCGTACGGCTAACCCATCCGCACAGGGATCGGGGGCAGCCGAAAGCGATGTGGATTATGGAGGAAAAGGTGGGGGAGATGGAGATAAGCCCCACAGCTGTGTCCAGGATCAGGTCTGTACCCGCGAGTTTCAACCCCACATCTGTAAGCAGGATGATGTCAGGGCGAAAGGCAGCAACCTCTGTGAAGCACAAAAGGCATTGAAGGAAGAACTGTGTAAGCAAAAGAAAACCTACGATGAAAAGAAAGTCACCTGTGTGCGCGAGTTGTGCGAAGAAAAAGCTTGCACCGCAGTCTACGATCCAGTGACTTGTACCTTTGACGGCAAAACCTTTAAAGGATCGAATGGTTGTGAGGCGATCAACAAGATTCGTAAGTATGTCTGTGATGAGAAGAAAGATTTTGTGGAAGATAAAGTGAAGTGTGTAAAAGACGATGATAGCTCGCAAAACGATCAACCGACCAAAGACAAACCCAAAGGCAAATGATAGCCCAAAGGCCTCATGAACCCAGGGTTCGGGCGGTTAAGATCCCCGAGGGCCATGCCCTCGGGAGGAGCTCTGACTCCCGGTGATCGTGTGGCCCCCAAAAGACAACCGAAAGCTTTCGCAGGCGCAAGGACAGCGAGGCTGCGGACTCGGCGGTTTGTTGTCCCGATGTCGATCGGTATCCAGTCACTTTTTGCTTTTGACGAACGTTTGAAGATTGGCTTCGTTTTCGAAGTAGGCCACCGAACCATCATCAGCATTCGCGGCAATGGCCGCTTTTGCTTTATCAACTTTCTTGCCACTCACAGGGTCGGTCGCAAAGCGCACCTTCTCGTCGTCCGCCAAACGCTGCTTGCAATTGTCACAGCAGCCGTAATAGGTGAGACTACCCACTTTGACTGGGATCTGATCCCTCGGAAAAACCATATCTGTCACCATACAGACCTTGCTGTTCGCCACTTTCTTCCAGACCGACGCGGAGGCAGCGGTGGGCGCAGCTGTCTCCGACTTGGACTGGGCTACGGACAGAGCAGAGGCTGTGAAGAAGAGACTCAGAACAATCCAAAAAAAGTAAGGACGACGCATAACAAACCTCCCAATCGGAACTTCCTAAGCCGAAGAAGACGCACAGGGCCAGGATAACCCAAAAGCCCGTCTGAGGTCCATGCCATGTGGGAGATAAGGAGGGGATACTGGTCAGCTTCTGGATTTTAACCAGAAGTGACGGAACGGACCCGAGCTAGCCCGCGAAGACTTCAATCTCGAACTGACAGGTGAGTCCAAGAAGGACCACACCGTTTGGTCGGAAAGCGCCAGCCCCGTATCACATTCGGATTTACTTTATACGCATGCGGAGCATAATCGCCGACGTCTGTAGCCCCTACAGAGCCCCCTTCTGGGGCATCTCTGTAGACGCATGTGCATGAGCACTCTTTTTTTTCTGGGGGAATTTCTATGAAACACCGTTCCTGGCTCCTGTTGGCTCTCAGTGTATCGAGCCCTGTCTTTGCCGATTTTGAGTATCATGGGTACATGAGAAGCGGCTTCGGCTATGCTGATGGTCAAAATGATCAAGTCTGCTTCAAAGGTTTGCCCGGCGAACAAATGAAAACTCTGCGCCTTGGCAATGAGTGCGATACCTACGTCGAACAAAATTTAGTCAATATTCAGAAGTTAGAAAACGGAATGACAGCTCGTGGAGCAATTACCTTCGCTCTCGCCAGCGATGGACACAAATTGTGGGAATCCACCAATGGCAAAGCCTTGGACGTCTCACTGGAAGAAGCCTATGTCGAATTAGATAAGCTGCCTATCGAGGGGACCCGCATTTGGGTTGGCAAGCGTTTCAATCGGCAGGACATCTATCTCACGGACAAATACTACGAGGAGAACAACGGACCTGGGGCTGGCATCATGGGTCTGCCGTTGTTTGGCGATGCGAAGGCTCATGTCATCCTCGTTCGGAATGTCCCCGACGAAGGTCCTGGTCAGAGCAACCTGGATGTCAAGCTTGAGGGGGTCGGACTCCTGGGCGGTTCACTCAGTGCTCGTTTGATATACGGATACGTTCCGGAGTTGGCTAGGAAGGATAAGGCTGGGGCGCTGCAGCAGTACAAAGGTCTTGATGGCCAGCGCTATACGCTCGAATACCAGATTCCTGTCGCGAACGGTTTTGCGCGAGCCACTCTGCAGCGGGGTGACGATTTGTTTGGAGGCACCAACCTCGATCAGTTTGGAGCTTGGGGGACCCAGAATGTAAAGACCGACGAGGCGCTCCAGCAGCGTCAAGCTTCGAGTGCCACCCGGGGCATTCTTTTTGCTGTGGTGCAACCTCTTAGCTCACTTTCAGTCGGTGCTCTAGCAGCCTACCAAGATGCTGACGATGGATCCAATCGCCGCAATCTGACCCAGGCCCAAGTGGGTGTGCAACCGATCTACCACTTCAGCGACCACTATCACCTCCAATTCGCAGCCGAATGGAATCGCATTGAAAATGCCATATATAGCGAAGCCGAAGGGTATGGTGATGCTGAATTGCGCAAACTGACCATTGCTCCGACTTTGACTCTCAAGAAGGGCTTTTGGGAACGTCCCCAACTTCGCGTCTTCGTGACTAAGGCCTATTGGAACGACGATCTGAAGGATCGTGCAGCGTTCCTAGCTGATGTCTATCCGAACAAGACCGAGGGTACATCGGGTGGGTTTCAGTTTGAAGCCTGGTGGTAAGTGACAGCGAGGGATCTTCGGGTCCCTCGTGCTGCTCGAGCCCCGTTTAATGTTGCGTTGTGAGTTGCAAGTAGCGGCCAGGGCGCTTGGGGTCTTCCACAAACCAGGCAGGTCGCCCGTCCGCTCCTTTCCCGAGTCGGGCCCCGGGCACGGGTGGATTGTGTACCAGACGACGAGCCGCATCTTCGTCGCGGCTCTTGGAGGGACGGGCGTCAGGAAACAAGCCTCCTGCGATCATCTCTTCCAATGCGGCGCGAAACGCCTGGACGATCGCGAGCCTGTGCTCCTCCTTGTGACTCGCTGTCATGAAATTCGGGAAGTTATCCCAGATATGCAAACCCTTGTCGCGGAGCCAAGCTGAAAGCAGCTCAACAAACGGATTTTTATCGTCTTTGGTCTTAAGCTTCATCAGTGAACCGAAACTGCAGTAGGTGTAGGGCACGTCCAGTTCCTTGAAGAGACCATTCAACTCGCTGACGAGACGGTCCGTCAGCAGATTCGTGGCCTTCTGCAATTCACCCCCGTGCTGTTTGATCTCGCGAAGCGTCGCGTGCGCGGCAGCTATGGCGAGCGGATGGCGAACGAAGGTCCCCGCGAAATAGGTGACACCTACTTCAGGCACCGAGTCATCACCAAAAGACCACGAGCCCCCGTCGAGAGCATCCATCCATGCCCGCTTGCCCGCAATCAAACCGATCGGTAGCCCGCCCCCGACGACTTTACCATAGGATGCGAGATCAGCTTGAATACCAAATGCACCCTGAATCCCACCTGGGTGGTACCGGAAACCAGTAATCACTTCATCAAAGATAAGGGCAACTCCACTTCGGCTTGTGAGTTCCCGCAATCTATGCCAGAAGTCGACGGGAACCCACTCCGGTCGACGACTTTGGACTGGTTCCACCAAGACTGCAGCTAAATTCGGTAACTCCTTTTCGATGATCGCTAGGCTCTCCTCTGTCCCATATTCAAGGACGAGCATGTTTTCTACAGCATTACCCAGGATGCCCGGCGCAGCTGGAAAGGGTTTGCGCTGAGCATTGCTTCGTACGATAACTTCGTCGTTGATTCCATGGTAGGAACCGAGGAACGAGACAACCTTGGAGCGGCCCGTGACAGTTCGAGCGATTCGCAGACAGCCGAGGACAGCTTCCGAACCTGTGTTGCACCACGCGACGCGATCGTGACCCGTAAGTTCGGCTGCTAACTGGCTCGCCTCGCCGACCAGGTGGAACTGGGGGCCGATCTCATAACCGGCATCGACCTGTCGATGAAGCACCTCTTTCATGAAAGCAGGTGCATGGCCAAAGAAGTTGCTTCCAAACCCGTTGAGCATGTCGATGTATCGATGTCCGTCGAGATCCCAAAGATAAGGACCATCCGACCGCTCGGTGACGATCGGATAGATGAGTTCCTTGAGATTCGGACGAAAACCTGTGACGACACGAGGGTCAGCCATGACACTTCGGAATTGAGTGGTATAGGACTTTGATCGCATGGTCTTCGCAGTGTACCGCTGCACGAAGTCCTGTAGCGTTTTTCGCTGTTGTTCGGTCATGGAGACTTTATCATGGGAAATCCGAGCAATAGCACCAAAGGCTTGTTTGGGTGGTTCTGCTTCAGACTGTTTTGACAAGGGCATCGGGGGAGCCAGGGATGTTTGCCCTGCCTCCGGAGCTCTCGTCGGGACGCCTTGCGCGGGCATCGCAGCAGCGGCTTGGGGCATGGCATTTGGAGTTTGCCCCTGCAGCAAGACTAAGCGCATGAGTTCCATCTGCTGCTGAAGAAGCTGCAGCATAGGATGAACGGTCGAATCGGTGAGTGGCGCAGGGGGCATTGTGGGAAGCCCTGCCCGGAGATGCGGTAGGGACGTGGCGTTCATCATCGCTGAAGATAAGGTGGGTGCCTCAGGCCCTTGCGCAGCAGGTCCTTGCGCACCGGACATCGGCGCTGCCATTTCATGCTTAGGTATTTCGCTGGCGAAGCGATCGGGCGGGAGTTTTTGCGTCAGATACTCCGTGATGCGATCGATGCTTATCAAGTCCTCAGAGAGCTGTCGGAAGCTCATGGTGAGTCCAAAGAATTGACCCAAGGCTAAAGATGCCTGGGTCAGGAACAGAGAATCAAGACCGAGGTCGAAAAACGATCGCGCGCGTTGTTCCGACAGTCCTTCTAAACCGGAACACTCTTCAAGAATCCGTACGACCTCGTTGCTCATGCGTTCACGACGAAGATGGTCCTGCATGATGTTGATCCTTTCTGCTGGCGACACGGGAGAAAGAGCCATCTTCTCCTCGGCACTTTCGATGGAAAAATAGTCTTTTTTAAAGGCATAGGGTGGTGCCCAGGATACTTTTTGGCTCTTAAGATCCAGTGCTTCGCTACACTCCATTTCAAATCCATGGAGCCAAAGGTCACCGATCGCTTCGATATAGCGAAGCCATTCTTCGCGCGGCGAACCCAAGACGGATCTGACGAAGCGGGCTCGATCCCCCCAGAGTTTTGTCAGAAGGCTAGCTGTCACTCGACCTGAGCCCACTTCAAGCACCGCCTTGAGAGGAAAATTCTGAGCTAAGGCCGTGGCAGCTGCATGAAACTGCACCGGCTGACGGATGTGTTCCGCCCAGTAATCAGCTGATGCTAGCTCTTCTGGTTGGGCAAGTCGGCCCAAACGCGTCGAGTAAATCGGTATGTGAGTGGGGTATGTTGGTAGTGTGGCAATGAAAGTCCGGAAAGTGTCGAACATGGGATTCATGGCTCGTGAGTGAAAAGCGTGCGAAGTCTCTAGCCTTTTGAACTTGATACCTCGACCTTCCAGAATACTTGTTTGCTGGGCAAGAGCTTCGAGCGGGCCCGCAATAACCACCGAGCGTATGCCATTGATCGCAGCTAGGTCACAATCCTGATGAAGGATTGGCTGGATCTCAGCGGAGGAAGCTACGACTGCCAGCATGCCTCCCCGGGGCAGCTCAGACATCAATTCCCCACGTTTGATCGTAAGACTCAGAGCATCATCCTCAGACCAGAGTCCAGCGTAGGTCGCGGCTGCTAACTCACCGATGCTATGGCCAATCAAAGCGTCTGGTTTTAGTCCTAAATCGCGTAGTGTGTAGGCTAGGCTCAGCGACGTCACGAAGATGGCGGGTTGAGCATATCGCGTCTCATGCAACTGCGATAGGTCTGAGGTGGCAGTGAGGATCGTTTCTAGATCCCATCCCGCTTGGGCCCTGACTTGTGCGAGGAGACGCTCCCTATGGGAGCGAAACAGGGGCTGAAAATCCGCAAGCCCTTGGCCCATGCCGGAGGCTTGAGTTCCCTGCCCCGGAAAGCTCCAGATCAATGCAGGGACTGGACCGATCTCGGCTTGCTTCCACGGATCAGAAGCGGTAGCCGAAGGTGCGGAGCGAACGAGATAGGCACGGTGCGAATATGTCGGTCGACGCAGCAATTCCGCAGCCAAAGCCCGACGCTCTTGAGGTTGTATCTGCCCTTGCCAATCATCGAGCCTATCGCAGAGTCGACTAAGACTCGCAGGCTGACGTGCGCTAGCCAGTAGCAATTCGCCGGGTCTTACGGGGCTTAGACTCGCCACGGCCTGATCACCCGCCGTTAGCACAAGGTGCACATTGGTTCCTCCCACTCCAAACGAGCTGACGCCTGCATGCATTGGGCCCGAACCTGCCGGCAAAGATCGCCCCTCTCGCAAGAGGTGAAAGGGGCTCTTTTCGAGAGTCAAAAGAGGGTTGACCTGTCCGGATGTGAGACTGCCGACGACCTGACGATGATAGAGAGAAAGGGCGGTTTTGATTACTCCCGCAACGCCAGCAGCAGCAGTGGTATGGCCGATGTTACCCTTCACCGAGCCTAAGCCGATCGACTGGGGGGTCGCCTCTTGAAAAACGCCTTGTAGTGCTTCGACTTCGATCGGATCGCCGAGGGCTGTTGCCGTACCGTGACATTCAATAAAGTGTGCGGTCTTTGGCGAGAGCTGAGCATCGCGCCAAGCAGCAGCTACCGCTTCCCGTTGACCTTGGACCGAAGGTGCGGTGAAGCTGGCTTTACCGGACCCATCGTTGTTGATCCCCATCCCACGGATGACGGCATAGATGCGATCTCCATCCCGCTGGGCTGCAGAGAGCGCTTTGAGGAGTACGACACCAGCACCGTCGGAAAAAATGGTGCCGTCTGCTTCTTTTGAGAAGGGACGACAGCGACCACTGGGCGAGAGCATAGCGCCCTCATTGGCCAGATACCCGCTTCGGATGGGAACGGATATGGCCACACCGCCCGCAAGGGCCATCTCACACTGTCCACTCCGCAATGCGCTGATGGCCTGACAGAGGGCGACGGCTGAACTCGAACAGGCCGTTTGCACATCGATGGCAGGACCGCGCAGATCGAGCTTATAGGCAACGCGGGTGGCAAGATAATCTTTATCATTGGCTAACATGGCCGCAAAGGAGCCTGACCGTCGCAGGATAGAAGGATTCTTCAAGACCTTGTGAATATAGTAGGTGTTATGTGCAGCCCCAGCAAACACGCCGATGGACGATCCGCTCCGTCCAGCATAACCCGCATCCTCCAGGGCCTGATAGGATAACTCGAGAAACACTCGTTGCTGGGGGTCGAGGAGTTCTGCTTCCGTCTTCGACACGTGAAAGAATTCTGCGTCAAAAGCGGTTGCATCATCGATGATCCCTCGGCGAGCCACGTACTGAGGACTATTGCGCTCTTCCGGATCAATCTGTGGATCCAGTTCCTCGGGACGGAAATGTGTGATGCCTTCGTGTCTCCCCCGCAGCATCTGCCAGAAGGCAGCAAGATCGGGTGCACCCGGGAAGCGAGCTGCCATGCCAATGATGGCGATATCGTGGGTACCGCCCCGCTCAGGAGTTGGTGAAGCAAGGGGGGGCTCGGCACGGGCTTCCCCAAAAAGGGCCCGCGTCAATGCCGGAAGCGTCGGGTGTTCAAAAATGCTGATGACGCTCACTGGTTTACCAATCGTTTCTTCCAAGAGGTAAGCGAGCTTGATGGCCAGGATCGAGGAACCGCCGTGATCAAAGAAATGCGCATCTGGAGGCAGATCCTGACGATTGAGAATCTGTGCAAAGGCCTCTGCTATACGTTTCATGTTGTCACTCGTGGCAGCATCCATCGACCTTTGCACCTGATTCTTATCGAGGGATGCAGCGAGGGACCTTCGGTCGATTTTGCCACTCGGCGTGAGAGGGATTTTGGCCGTCGTCACATAACGCTGCGGACGCATGTATTCGGGAAGGCACTCGCTCAAGGTCTTTTTGATCTCAAGCAAGGCTTGGGGATCGTAGGTTCCTTGTAGCACTGCGACGAGTTCTTTTACACGTTCACCCATGACCAGCACGACGGCTTGTGTGACTTGTGGCAGACGCTGGAGGTGGGACTCAATCTCGCCAATTTCGACGCGGAAACCGCGGATCTTGACCTGATCGTCGGCTCGCCCCAGGAAATGGATGGTGCCGTCTTGATCCCAGCGAGCCAAGTCCCCTGTTCGATACGCTCGCCAGAGAGATCCAGACTGTTCTAGAGTTATAAATCTTTGGGCTGTTGGCACGGGATTGTTCCAATAGCCTTCACCCACCGATAGTCCTGCGAGATAAAGTTCACCCTCTTCGCCTATGGCCGAAGGACGACCGTGTGGATCCAAGATAAAACAGGTCGTACCTGGGATGGCTCGGCCGATTGAGGGTAAGTCAGGCCATGTACTTGGATCAGCATGGAGGCTGAGGGCTGTGGCGACGTGGGTTTCCGATGGACCGTATTGATTATGGAGACGCGCCTCGGGTACATTCTGAAAGAACTGCCGAATCTCCTTGGTGCAAATCAACTGTTCACCAGCCGTAAATACGTCCTTTAGCGACTGGGGATAGAGCTCGGTTCGAACGGCAGCTTCAGCAAGCAACTGAAGAGCCACATAAGGTAGGAACAAGCGTTCGATTTTCTGGTCCATCAACTTTTTGAGCAACAGTCTCGGATCAAGACGCTCTTCGTCCCTCACGAGAACGAGGCTTTGCCCTAGTGCAAGGGTCGAGAATATTTCTTGAAAGGAGACATCGAAGCTAATGGGGGAAAACTGCAGCGTGCGGCTTGCAGGGCGATAAGAGCTATTCTGCCAGACGATCAATTGGGCAAGTGCCCCATGCCCCATCATGACCCCTTTAGGGGTGCCGGTCGAGCCTGATGTAAAGATGATATAGGCGAGATCATGCTTGTCACGCAGGACGACCGCTTCCGGTGGGAGGCACGTGTCTGTGGAGACGGTATCCAGAAACAAAGTCGGATATGCTTCAAATTGGGCACGTTGCTGCTCAAGACATAGGATGATCTCTGGTTCACTGATGGTAAGGATCGTCGCAATACGCTCTGCAGGATAGGAGAGATCGATCGGAATATAGCAGGCCCCCATCTTGATAATGGCCACCACAGCAGCAATTAAATCGGGATGCCGGGGTAAGGCCAGACCCACTCGGTCTCCAGCTTTGACTCCTGTTGCCTGAAGTGCCCGCAGGATGGTGTCGACCCGTTGCCGCAGATGTGAGTAGGTCCATGTCTCTTGATCGAAGTGCACGGCGATCGCTTCGGGGGCGACTCGCTGTTCCCAACTTTGTATCAAGGTGCTGAGTGTGCGGTCGATCGGCTTTTTTAGCCATCCACAGCGTTCCAACCATCGCTTGAGGTCTGCGAACAGCAGCTGCCGTTGCTCGCGTATCGCAAAGAGGTGATCAGACCATCGATAGTATTCGAGAGTCAAAGCGGAGCCGAAGGCAAGGTCTGAAAAAGTGTCTATGAATTGATGTGGATAAGAGTAGATGTGACGAAATCCGCCGGTAAAAGCGACCCATAGGTGAACCCCACGGTCTACAAGGGTGCGCAACTCCCGAGCTGCTTGATCACGCTCCGGATAGACACCCTCAAAAAGATCGGATAACGGCTTCGCATCTGATTCTTTGTCTTGCTTATCGTGCTTTTTGAATTTATTCTTCCATCGTTTGAGCGAAAAAACCCTTTGCTTATAGTAGTGGACATAAAAACTTTGGGTGCGGTAGGCATAGGTGTCGATCATGATCAGGCCGACGACGGCGGGATTTTCGACAGCAATCCCCTGGGCTTCTATTGCTGAGGAGCAGACACCAAAAAGAATGATCTGCTGATGTCCAAAACGTTCGCGAACTTCCCGGATGGCATCTCGAATGTCGGCTTGGACAAGTTCTGGCCCAAAGAGATCAGATCGGTTGGCTGCATCACCATGGGCGGAAACATCGAAGCAAAAGCTTGCAAGTCCATGGTGGGCGAGTTCAAGGGCCAATTCTGTATTCAGACGAAGAGGTCCACTGCGGTTCCAAAGTCCGGTATTCCAAGCTAGAACGACTGGATCACTCAAACTTCCATCTTGAGCCCGACGATAGAATCCGAGAAGATGGTGCGCCTGGCCAAAGCGGATCGCAGTGGTTTCCATCTTTACACCTCCTCGAGCTGATGAATCAGCTGCTTGAGGGTGTCACGACAGAAACATTGTTGCAAAAGGGCACTCGGGTCGCTCCATGAAAAATGATCAGAAGTTCGGACGATCGCGACTTCTCTCTCTTGATCGTACCACAGGGTGATGAGTCGTTCAGGAGGCTCAAAGCTGGGACTTAGGTAGAGGAAAACACGTTTGGTCTTCACCTTGATCCCTGTAAGCTCTGCAGGAATAAGGGTATGAAACATAGCCTTGGGGAAGCCAAGTATTTCGGCATCGGTACGAAGCTCGGAACCGAATCGATTGTGTTCAGCGAGAAAGCGATTTTGGATGCGATCAAGTTCATCGCTATAAGCTGCAAGATTTAAAACAGGATCGATCACATGGAGGGATCGATAAGCATAGGATTCGGCGCTTAAGGCAGCTAAATAACCAGCAAAGCGAGGACCCACGGCATGCAGGCGACGGACTTGACTGCGGAGGGAATCACGCACAGCTTCCGTTTCTCTAAGCCAGACGACTGGATCCTGGTCAGCCGTAGGATAAGGGGAGTCACCTGTTCCCCTGAGATCGAACCGGTAGACATGATAGCCGATCTTTGTCAATTGTTCGCAGCACTGTCGGTAGAACCAGCTGAGTCGCATGGTATCCCAGGGGGCTGATGGAATGAGGAGGACACCCTCCTCGCGCGCAGCCGGGACGGGGGGCATGTAGCGGTAGATGACGGTAGGACCGCTCGGATGCTGCAGGATCTCGATGCTGGGATTCATCATACAAGCTTCCTTTTCGGAGCATCTTCGTTCATCAGGGAATTTGCGACTTGCTCCAAGGTTTGCAGAACAATGTCGCGAACGAGAACGTCTCGGCTAGTAGCCTTTCGGATCCTCTGAATGGCTTCGATAGCAAGAAGGGAATGCCCGCCTAAATCAAAAAAGTTATCATCGATATAGACGTGCGGTAGATCGAGAAGGTCCTTCCAGATATCGGCAATCATCCGTTCTGTCTCATAGCGTGGGAGAGTCCTAGCCTCACTGGAGGGACTCGTCCAGTCCGGAGCTGGTAAACGTTTGCGGTCGATCTTGCCATTAGCGGTCAAGGGAAGAGTCTCTAGCGGAACGATCACATTGGGCAGCATATAGCGGGGCAAAGATTGACCCAGGGTGTGGAGCATGGATTTGGTATCCAGAACCTGACGCGAGATCGTATAGGCGACGAGCCGCTGATCACCAGGACGATCCTCACGAATGATGGCGATCGCTCGCTCTATGCCTGGATAACGGAGAAGTGTCTTTTCAATTTCTTCGAGTTCGATTCGATAACCTCGGAGTTTGACCTGAGTATCACGACGGCCGAGGTACTGGATTTGGCCGTTAGGCAAACGACGCACACGATCACCTGTGTCGTACAAACGTAGAGAGGAGTCCCAAGGTGCTAGGATAAAGCGTTGTTGCGTGAGGTCGGGGCGTTGATGATAGCCGATCGCCAGCGAGGGACCAGCGATGTAAAGGTCGCCGGGCATTCCGGGCGCGCAGACCTGGAGCTGGGCATCCATTACGTAGACTTGATAGGAGGGCAGGGCCCGGCCGATCGTGATGGGTGCCTCAGGGTCCTTGATCTCTGCGTAGGTCGCCCACACAGTGGCCTCGGTCGGGCCATAGACATTGTAGAGCTTCCCAACTTTCGGCTTCAGGCGTCGGGCGAGGTCCTGGGAGAGAGCTTCCCCCCCTGTCAGGGCGAGGAGGTGCGGCGAACCCTTCCAACCACTGTCGAGCAGAAGACGCCAGGTGACAGGAGTCGCTTGCAAGACGCTGATCGATGTCGTATCGAGGTAACGGGTCAGTCGGCTCGCATCCATCGCCTCGGAACTGCTACAGAGATGAATCGTCCCTGCACGCGCGAGTGTCACAAAGAATTCAAGGACGGATATATCGAAAGATATCGTTGTGATGGCGAGCGTTTGGGGGGCATCGCCGAAGGGAATAGCCTCTTGAATGCTCAAGAGGAAGTTAAGTACCGCCCCGTGACTGATGACGACTCCTTTGGGTTTACCGGTCGATCCAGAAGTATAGATGATATAGGCAGGGTGGCTTGACTGCAGTGCAGGAGGATGGAACGTGGAAGCAGTGAGAGGGAGTTCTTCGAAGGCGATTTTTTTTGCATGAGCTGTTTGGGGGATGGCATCGAGCAGCTCTTCATCCACCAGAATCAGACGTGTTCCCGAGTCCTCGATCATCATCGCCAGCCGTTCGGCAGGATACTGGGGATCTAAAGGCAAATAGGCACCACCAGCCAACCAAGTCCCTAACAAAGCGACGACAAGATGTTCGGTCCTTTCCATGGCGATGCCGACGAAGCCACCGGGGAGCAATTCGAGCGCTTGCAAGCTGGCCGCACAGCGTGTAGCCTTCTGCCAGAGCTGGTCATATCGAAGCGCTTTGCCTCGAAAACGCAGAGCGATTCTGGCTCCGTGAGGCTCGCTAGCAGCATGCAAGTAGCTGCCTACGTCGGTCCACGGGAACACTCGCTCCTGAGGCACCGAGGGCTCTGAGTGGACTTGCCAATGCTGATTGGCCACGGAAGGCAAGCGACGGACGCGCTCGTGAGGTGCGATCAGAGCTGTGCTGATCAGAGTTTTCATGGTCTGTAAAAATGCACGGGCGGTGTCCTCTTTCCAGAGACCTCGATAATAGTCGAGACCGAGTGACATGCTATCGCGCCCTTTTTTGACCCAAAAGAAGAGGTCGGTGGGTGTGATGGGGCTGTCCACTCGGAGCTGCTCGAGCGATACATCACCCCACTTGAGACTGCGGCTGCTGACATCCTGGTAGGAAAGAATAGCACTGTATAGCACGCTGCGGCTTTGGTCCCGTCTTATAGGCAGCTTGGACAGTAAGAGTTCGAAGGGAATCTCGTCGTGAGCGAATGATTCACTGCAAAGTGAGCGAATGCGAGCTATAAACTCAAGAAAGGAGAGGCGATCGTCTATCGTGATTCTGAGAGGTACGATATTGATAAAAACCCCCAACATCCTCTCGAGCTCAGCCCGATGCCGACCCCGAACGGGCGTACCGATGACGAGGTCATGCTGTCCCGCATAACGTCCGAGTCCTAGGCTGAAACAGGCCAGCATCATCATATAGGGCGTGCAGCTATGCACTTGGCAAAAGCGCTCCAGTGAAGCAGTCAGCTCAGTGTCGAGGTGGAGATCGACAACGCCTGCCTCATGGGTGAATTCCGGGGGCCGCGGAATGTCCTGTGGAAGCTCCAAAGGTTCGGGGAGATTGGCGAATACATTTTGCCAATAGGCCAACTGTTGGGCGATCTGCGGCCCTTCGAGGCGATCTGACTGCCAGCTCGAGTAATCACCATAGGAGACAGAAGGGAGAGCGGGAAGAGCGACGCCCTGTGTCTGATGCAGGTAAGCTGCTGCCAGTTCTTCAAGGAGAATGTCGAAGCACCACCCGTCCCATATGATGTGATGGGGCATGAAAAACAACACGTGATCGTGGTGGCCAAGACAGTAAAGAATCGCATGAAAGAGAGGAAAGCTGTCGATCGGAAGATGCATAGCAGCAGCTTGTTCCATCTCTCGCTTGCAGAGAGCAAGAGGATCTGCTTCTTGGCTCAAGTCACGAAAGGGCAGACGATAGTCGCGGAAATGTTCGTGAATCTGCTGCAGGGGCTCGCCATCCGAAGTTTGAATCGTCATACCCAGGACTTCGTGGCGTTCTAACAGCAAAAGAAAGGCCCTATTGCATGCATCCACGTCGAACGCACCGATGAAGCGCCACGCACCCGGTAGGTTATGCACCAGGCTACCTTGTTCGGCTCGCTCCACGAACCACATGCGCTTTTGGGCCAGAGACACTCGTCGGTCTCCTGGTCGTCGCCTGGGGATGGACTGCGTCTTCTCGGGCTTATCCTGGGGCAGGAGCTTGGCGAATGCACCTAGAGTCGCATGCTGCAGCAGGTGATGCATGCGTAAATCGAGACCGAGCTCATGATTGAGTTGCGCAATCAGCTGCATGGCGAGCAGGGAATGACCCCCTCGAATGAAAAAGTCGTCATCTGTGAAGGCCTGTTCGACCCGGAGACTTTGCTTCCAGAGCTGATACAAGACGTCCTCAGAGGGGGTGAGGGGCGTGAACACTTCCCTTTCCGTATGTCCCGGATTCGGCTCAGGATCGGGTAGTGCTTTTCGATCAATTTTGCCGTTCGGCAGCAAAGGAAACTGCTCGAGAACAGTCACGTATTGGGGAATCATGTAGGGGGGAAGGCTTTGTTGAAGCTGATCGATGAGACTTTCGCGAACGAATTGCACACCGTCTCGCAGGCGCAAGTAAGCTAGAAGATCACCTGTCCCGCCCGGACGTGATTGTGTGAGCACGATGGCTTCACGCACTGTCGGAAGACTTTCGAGGGCTACTTTGATTTCGTCAAGCTCGATCCGATGCCCACGGACCTTAACTTGACTATCATTGCGTCCAAAGAGCTCGATGCTTCCGTCCGCGTGAAGTCGGGCGATGTCACCGGTTCGATAGAGACGCCGACCCGAAGCATCGATAACAAAGCGTTCCGTCGTCAAATCAGGACGTCCATAATAGCCGAGAGCGAGACCCTCTCCCGCCAGTGCAAGCTCACCCTTGCAACCGAAGGGAAGGGGGCGGCCCCAGGAATCCAAGACCCACACTTCATAATTGGGCAAGACGTGTCCAACCCAAATGGGGGCTCCAATCTCTTTGATCTCTTGCACACTGGCCCATACGGTCGCCTCGGTTGGACCGTAAGCGTTCCACACCTGCATCTGACGCGATAAGAGTTCCTCGATGAGACTACGAGGCAAAGGCTCCCCCCCGCAGATGGCGACGAAGCCGGGTGAGGGGGGCTGAAAGTCAGCGAGTAGGAGAATGTTCCAACCTGAGGGTGTCGCTTGCATGATACGCACATCGTGCCGCGTGATCAGTTCACGTAGTTGGTAGCCATCCTTCACAGACTCGCTTGGGGCGAGCACCAGACTCCCGCCATGGATCAAGGGCATGAATAACTCGAGGATCGAAATATCAAAGCTCGAGGTCGTCACAGCAAGAAGTCTCTGGTCTGGCTGGTAGCGAATAGCGTGAGCCATACCGATCAGAAAGTTCATCAAGGCCCTTTGCGTGATCATGACGCCCTTAGGCCGACCTGTTGAGCCGGATGTAAACATGATATAAGCAAGCTGGTCGGGTTGCTGCACCGCCTCTTGTTTGATGCCGCTGCTTGGGGCCTCAGATAACCAATTCTCGATATTGACGATCGAGCAGGAGCGTGGCGCCATGCTTGTCGTCTCTGGCATGACCAGACACAGGTGTAACTCTGCGTCCTCAGCAATCATCGCCAGCCGGAGCGAAGGAAACGCTGGGTCTAGCGGAACATAGCTTGCACCACAGTGCATGATCGCGAGCAGACTGACGAGCAACTCCTCCCGCCGAGGCAGACAGACACCTATACGGTCTCCTGGCCTGACTCCGTAACCGAGGAGATGAGCTGCAAACCTCTGGACGTCCTCTTGGAGTCTTTTGTAAGTCCATGTATGCGTTCCACAGATGAGCGCTACGCTCTCGGGTGTCTGACGAGCCTGTGTGAGGAAGGCTTGGGGTAAGGAGGTAGCCCGATCGAAGGAGCGAGGGTCTTGATTCACAGTCTGCAATGCATCGAGGTCGGTTATCGACAATTCCATCAGTCGCGAAGTGGGTCGAGCGAGGATCTGTCCCAAGAGACGCTCGAGTCCTCCGAAAAGTGTAGCAATCAGCGATTCGTCGAATAGATCTTGATTGTATTGACAGCAGATTTCGAAGCGATCCTCTGTATCGACACAGTTGATAAAGAGTTCAAAGGTTTCGAATTGGCGAGGATTGATGGTGTAATCGGCTGTGAGACTGTCCAGAGTCAGATCTTTTTTGGGGATTTTCGTGTCGATATTGAAGACAACAGAGACAAGAGGAATGCGACTGGGATCACGGGCGATAGGAAGCTCCTGCAGCAGCCGACCGAAGGTAATGTGCGGATGTTCCCAATCTTCAAGGAACTGACCCCTGCAGCGAACCAGATATTCGAGCCAGGAAAGCTCCGGGCTGAGGTGATACCTCAGGGGAAGTAAGTGCACACAATGTCCGACGAGTTCGGCTTGGCCATAAATGGATTGCCCCGCTGCTGGAAGGCCAATGACGATTTCATCCTGTCCTGATACTTGCTGTAGCACCAGCGAAAAAGCCGCCAGCAGATAATTGACGAAAGAACTGCGATGCTGCCGAGCTTGAGCCTTGGCTGCTTTGATCAGACTGAGGTCGAAGCTACGAAAAAAGATGCCTGCTGCAAAGGTTCGGTGAGCGGGGCGAGGACCTTTGGTCGGTAATTCCAAGATAGGAACTGTTTGAAACTTATTCTTCCAATACGTGAGATCCTTATCCGCCCGATCCTGAAGTCGCTCTCTGGCATAAGCGCTCAGATGCTGAATGGTCCTCTTGGAGGGGCGTTGTCCTTGACTGAGCTGGCGATAGAAAAGAAACAGATCTTTAACGAGAACCGCCAGTGACCATCCATCAAGTATGATATGGTGTCCGCTGATCAAAAGCTCATGCCGATGGGGACTCAGCGTTAAGAGACGGAAGCGAACCAGGGGGCCCTTTCGGAGATGGAAAGGTTCCAGAGTTGCTTGTCGTGCCTCATCAGCCAGTTGTGCTTCCTGTGCAGAGGTTTGACTCAGGTCGCGTGTGCTCCAAGCGATCGCTGGTATTTTTCTGAAGCAGAGGTCATGACCGTCGCCGCTCATGGTCACCCGAAGAGCATCGTGAAACTCTGGTAACGCTTCGACAGCCTTTCTGAGGAGCTCCGCTTGCATGGGGCCTTCGAGCCTGATCGTTATGGATTCGTTGTAAGCTAGATTCGCCTCTGGCTGGAGTTGCAAGGCGACCCAAATCTCCTTTTGGGAGTCGGTGGCGGCGACGAAGTCTTGAAGCTCCCCAGATTCGGAGAAGGGATCATGTTCAACCGGTATAAATTGCGGGAGCTTACTCATGAAATCCTCGTGCCAGCTCGTCACCTTAGCTTGATGATCTGAAAAACAGCCTCGACCCTAGACGGGTATCGCGAACTTGGCCTGAAACTTGATCGCTTTTTGGGAAGTCTTCGAGCATTCCTGCCGAGTGTATACGCTGGACCTGTAAGGGTTCGAATTATTGGCCATTTTTTTGCATGGCTTTGGGGGGAGAGCTTCGACTTCGAGTCGGGTCACGAGCTTGCCGCTTGGTTTGAGCTTCGGCGTGTCCACGGATCCGATCCAGAGACAAGTCCAACGCCTCCGTCCAAGCAAGCTGATGCTCGATCTGTTGGACTTTCAATATGCTAGTCACTACAATCAATCTATAAAGCAGTGAGTATCCAAGAAAAGCCCATAGACTTAGGTGCATAAAATTCCTCGTGGACCTTGTGTCCTGCAGGAGCCTAAGGCATGGAATCCCTTCCCCTTGGGACTCTTGCGGAACGCTCGAAGTTGTATGTTTGAACCAAGATAAAACAACATGTGAATGAGGCTATCCTGTGAGGATCCATTGGAATTTGGCGCTCTTGTTGACATTTGCAGTGAGTTTTGTGGCCAAGGGCGAGCTCAGTCTTCGAGCGAAGTTCGACGATATCCATAAACAGGTCTTGGATGATCCAAGCACTGTGAAGGACTTAGCTCAGAAAAAAATGAAGGGATCCACGACCGAACTCGATGCGCGCAGCCGTAGCCTTCTCATCGCGACCTATGCAGCTGGCTGTGCAGAGGTGGGGTGTCCCGACGAGGACCCTTTGCTCAGCATGGAGGTTCTCGACGAGGCTGTTAAGGTGGCTGAAGCATCCGATGATACCGTTTTGTTCATTCGGCTCGAAATTTATAGACTACGTAGACGCTTACCCAAGCTGGAATTACACGCGGCAGAGACGGAATATACCCGCATCCAGCACCTTGCAGAGAGGCGTGGCGATCTGCGGATGCAGGCTGAGACCTATCGGGAAATGTCGGCTCTGGTGGAAAAAGATAACGATCTGAATAAAGCTTTGACACGCATTCAGATGGCCGTCAAGCTCGCTGAGCAGGGTGCTTACCCAGACGATCTCATCCCGGTTGTGATCCAGCATGATGCCGCCTTGCATTTTCGTAGGGTTGGCGAAACGGCTAGGGCTATGGAGCTCTATGAGTCGGCTTTGAGACAGTTAAAGAACAAAAAAGTTCGCCATTTATTTGTGACGATTACAGTGAATATGGCTCGTTCCAAGATGGGGATGTCTGATCCGAAGCGATTGGATGAAGCCGCTGAAAGCCTGCAGAAGGCACAAGACATCATGCAGAGCATTGACGGAGCAGAGATTAAGGCCTATATCTCATTGTCTCTTGGTGACATCGCCTACAAAAAAGGTCAGTACGAATTAGCGCTGCAGCATTTTAAGTCAGCTTTAATCGACTACGAAAAGCTAGGCGCTGTGATTTGGGTCGCGGATGTTCTCCATTGGAAGGCGAAAACCTTGTTTAAGATGGGTCACTATGAAGAGACTCTGCGGGCGCTGACGGCATCCCGCGAGAAATTTCCCCAGAGCTTTAAGTCGGACCATTTCCGCCTTCTCGAGTTGTATGCTGCAGTACAAGAGAAGAGAAGAGATTACGCGGGTGCGCTTTCTACCTTGAAAGAGGTGATTAAAATTAAAGAGGAGATAAGAAAAGAACATCAAGAAAAGGAAATCAATAGATTACGGGTTGAACTTCAGGTGCAAGTCAAAGATCTCCAAAATGAGTTGCTCACCAAGGAGAATCAGCAAAAAGAGGCAGCGCTGAAGCAAGCCGAGAGAATCCGCTTAGCAGCTACCTTCCTCTCTATCCTGTCCTTGAGTGTATTGGCCTTATTGATTTTCTCTCAGCGACAAACGCGAAAATTACGTCATGCCCAGGGAAAAATTCAAAAGATACTGGATCATATCGACGAGGGGATCATCAGTATCGACCGTCGGTCTCGGGTCGAAACGAGCATTTCCTCTTACATCTACGAGTTGATTCAATTCGATCCAAAAGTCTCGGCAGACGTTCTCCATTTTTTGATCGACAAGGCCGATATGCACTCCGACGACAAGCATTTGGTGTGGAGCACGATCCAGTCCGCAATCGGCGAAAATCAGCTGAGCTGGCAGCTTAACAATAGTCATTTACCTCATGAAGTGAGTCTTGACGGTGGCTCGAGGATACTCTCCCTCCGGTGGCGAGCAATCGTCAATAAGTCGGATCAAGTGGAACAGATCATCATACTGGTACGAGATGAGACCCTACAAAAGCAGCTTGAAAAAAGCTTGGAGCGAGAGAAAGCAGAGAAATATCGCAAGGTCGAAAAGATATTCGAGTTTATTGGACCCCAATCAGCACGCATCAACGAGTTCATACAGTCCCTGGAATCACGTGTGAAAGCTTGGGAAGATCGAATACAAACAGACCCGGATTGGTTGGCTTTGGCTCGCGATCTTCACACGATAAAGGGAGAGGCGCGGACTCTAGGATTAAGAGGGCTAGCCTCACAGACACATGCCTTGGAAGATGAAATCGATATGCAGGCCCGCTTGCCAAAACGGTTCGAGGGCTTTCGGCAGGTCTGGCAAAACTGGCATGCCGAGGTGCAAGACTATGGCAAACTCTGTCGGCAATATCTCCATCATGGCGAACAGAGTGCCACACCCCAGGCTCGAGACTTTATTCAGTTGGTCAAAGAGGTCCTGGGAGGTTTAGAAACCTACCTCGACCAACAGAATCTGACCCTGAATTCTCTTGTGCTGAAGGATGAGGTGATCGCACTCTCTCCAAGACTGATCGCAGACCTAAGGACAGTCGTTTTGCATGCGGTGACGAACTCCATCGACCATGGTTTCGTGTTACCCCGTCGGCAGGGGCGCTTCGATCGCACCGGTGTGGAGCTTGAGTTCTCTCTTAGTAAGCATGGAGACACCATGATCTTAACGATTGCGGATAATGGAGCAGGGCTGAATCGGAAAGCCTTGAGCAGCCTTGCTGCAAAGGTCGGTCAAGCATCAGAGCAGGCGAAGCCCGAAGAGTTGGTCTTTTTGGAAGGGGTGTCCACGGCACAGGAGCTGAGCGAAACCAGTGGGCGGGGGGTAGGTCTTGCTGCGATCAAAGCTGTGGCCAATCAACTTCATGGTCAGGTGACGCTCAAGGATCATGCGGGAGGGGGTACGGTCCTGACGCTGCAATGGACAGAAGCGGCCCTTCATCGTTCCGCGTAATCAGCCTGCTTGGATGTGAGGGAGCGCAGCTAACACTCAGGGAGTGGCAGCGCGGGATTGGAAGTAGTTCACCAGAGCTGTACGGTCATCGGCTCGGAGTGTGTAGCGTGTCTGGGTCGGCGGCGGCATCAGATTGTTCCGAAGTTGCGTCAGTATCGTAGACGACAGCATGAGAGTCGTGGCGTCTGCATGACAACCGGCGTAGATACAGCTTCCTCGGACCAGAGCTATAGCTTGAGTTTCGCTGAGAGGAGCTGAGGTTGCAGGACTTGGAGCCGGAGCGCCAGGCGTCGCGGGCTGTGTCGGTGCCTTGGGCGTCGGTTCGCTTGGATTCGGTAGAGAAGGCGTCTGATCGTTGTTACCGCTCTCGGCCTGCTGGGCCGAAGCCCGGCCTCGATAGGAATCGGGCGGCGGCTCCTGACAGCTCGTCCCACCAAGGATCGCAGCCATGATAAGGCAACATGATGCCAGCGGGTTTCGAACCATGGTCCGTGTCCTCTCCCATCTTGTGGGCACTACGAGTATCGGCTTATGGAGTGCTATTCTTTATCAATTTTTTATGTCATCGAAAAAAGCTAAAGACATCCTTGTTCTACCTCTATCGGATTGAGCGAGGGAGGCCAACCCTAGGCGTCGTCGCCTTAAACCCCTTGGTTTCACACAGACTCGATGTCCCCGTTGAGCTTTGGAACTTCAGATGCCTCGCCTCAGGACAAGATCGGAACGCTTAAACGGGCTCTTCAGGATACGGACAAGGCGCGCGACCCGGTGCGACGCCGACCTCTTGGGCTGCTTGGAGACAAGCTTGCCAGAGTATGGCGAGGTCAGCCTCCGTCGTATGAATACCTCCCAGAGCTGCACGAAGAAAACGCCGTCCTTCGATTTGGGAGGGATAGATCAAAAAATGCTTCCCATGTTCGCTCAGGTGGTTCAAACGTTCGAGGAAGCTTTCGGTTGCCTCGGGGTCTCTTGACTTTAAAGTGAAGCAGACTAAACCCAAATCAGTCCGTGCCACTTGCTCAAAAACATCAGAACGATCGATTTGCTCCCGCAACCAGTCGGCCTGCGCAATCGAATGACGCAAGTAAGCTTCGAGCCCCTCACGTCCGAAGTAGCTTAAAACCATCCAGATTCTGAGGGCACGAAAGCGCCGACCGAGAGGGATCGACCAATCCTTAAACTCAGGATTGTAGATGTCTTCCTCCTGGGCCTTGGCCATGTAATCACCACCCGCTGCATAGACGACTTTAAGGAGTCGGCGATCGCGGACGAAAAGAAAGGCGGAATCGAAGCCACAGAGTAACCATTTGGAGCCGTTAAAGTTGAAGGAGCTTGCGATCTCCTGCAAAGTGAGGGATCGTTGGCGTTGTTCAGGAAGAAGAAGGGCCGATCCCGCGTAGGCTGCATCAACGTGTACCCAAAGGTCTTGGCGTAGACCGGCAAAGGAGGCTAGATCATCCGAACCGCAGGTATTCGTCGATCCATGATTCAGGAGGACGAGGCAGGGTGTCAAGCCACGAGCTCGATCGACATCCATAGCCGACCGGACTTGCCAAGCTTCGATTCCGTAATTACCGCTCGTGAGCCGGCGCGCGGGGATGCGATGAACTCTCATCCCGGCGACTCGAGCCGCTTTGGGACCAGCAAAATGGGTTTGATCCGACATATAGACGACCAAGGAAGAGGAATCTTGCCAGTAGAGCTGTTCGAGCTGCTCGGCAGTGAGGAGAGCGTCCCCCATGTCTCGCCTGTGCAGGTTAATCCGAGCCGCGACCATGATGACAGCAAGGGCCTCACCGGCCGTATTTTGGATCAATCCACCCCCTTCCCGAGACACATGCAGGAAAGGAGAATCGTCTGGGGCATGCAGCAGCTTCATGAGCCAATCCATGACCACACATTCCAGCTCGGTCGCCGCGGGATTGGCGCTCCACTGCAAACCGACTGAACCCAACGTTGCCATCATCAGTTCACCCAGTATGGCTGGGATCGAGCTCGTCGCTGGATAATAGGCAAAGAAACGCGGATGTTGCCAATGGGTCACCGCCGGCAACACTTTGGTCTGGAAGTCTTCTAGAATCTCAGCGATCGACCGCGGCGACTCTGGCGGCACGGACGCAAAACCGCGGGCGAGATCACCTGCTTGCAACGAAGGCTTAATAGCTCGATTGGATAGCTCGTTGAGATGTGTACGCAAGATTTCCAAGACCTGGGCCACTTCTCTATCAAGACGCTCAGGATCTAGGGCTAACGAGATCATAGGAGCGGTTTCTCCCTTAACGTAAGTAGGTTTCAACGACTCACGAGCTCGGTGCACACGGTCGCTGGGGTAGCGTGCTGCTCAAGGTGAACATCGTATCTTCCTATTTACCACCCTTACGTTGGCTTTGGTACGAGCTTAAAGCGCGGTAAAGACGGAATTTTACCTGACAAAAAGGCACCTAAGGTTCTAGTTTGTCTCAGAAGCGCGGTGACAATCGAGGAAACTGACGCTCATGTCGAACAATATTTCACCTGTCGGAGACGAATCGCGATTTACCCTCCCATAAAATTTTTGTATCCATTGGCCATCTAACCAGTTCGGATGAAAGTCCCGTTAGGTCACAAAAAACCGCTTCCACAAGGCGTTCACGCCTTCTGTGGCGAATCGGTCATCAAGGAGACGTGTATTATGCAGAGCCTTCGTCACAAGATTCCTGTGGCAGCGCTACTCGCTGCACTAGCGACCGCGTCTACGGGCCTACTTGCCCAGGACCCATCAGGCTCCACCCAGGAGGCAGCTACCGTCGAGAGTCGCAAGCCTTTCCCGAAAGACGACAAAGTCGAGAAGATGCAGGTCACAGGCTCGCGCTTGAAGCGTACCGATGTGGAAGGAGCTGTGCCTGTCAAGATCCTTGAAGCAAAGGATTTCGAGCGTGCAGGCGTCGAGTCGCTGTCCGATCTTTTTCGCAATCAGTCCGAAAACACTTTCGGGAGCTTCAACGGGGGTGCCGGATTCATCTCGGTCGGTCAGGCGACGGTCAACCTGAAGGGACTGGGTAGTGGACGGACACTGATTTTGGTCAACGGTCGCCGTTTGCCCGCGGAAGCTTCACTCGGTGGTACCAATATCAACAACATTCCACTTGCGATGGTGGATCGTGTCGAAATCTTGAAGATGAGTGCGTCGGCTGTATACGGTGCAGATGCTGTGGCAGGCGTTATCAACGTTATACTCAAGAAAGGTGTAACGGGTTCGGAGTTTACTGCCCGCGCGAGCACCACTGAGCAGGGTGGGGGCGAGACGCGACGTGTGGATGCGGTCACAGGTTTTCATGTGGGGGACACGGCAGTCACCGTAGCGGTGGGGAGTCGCACCCAACAGCCGATCTTCACCCGTGATCGTGACGAACTCTGGCAACTTAAGGGCAACTTCGCCTACAGCGCATTCGCCAATCCACAGGGGACCTACACCTGGGGTCTCGTCAACCCAGCCCGTCCCTCGGATACCAAAGGTGATTTCAACTACCGACCGAGCGCCAACTGTCCTGCTGAGAATCAGATCGCCTTTCCGAACGATCCGAGCACTGTCATGTGCCGAGGTCTGCGTCGGGACGCGAGCACTGCTCAGCTGACTGTTGAGGTCAACGATTGGTTCGTGACAGGCAACACGGATACCGAGTTTCCTGGTGGCTCTCGACTGACAACTACCCTTTTGCTGTCGGATACTCAAACAGCGAGTGCTGAAATCAATCGCTTGAGTACCAGTGATCCTGTCAGCGGTGCTGATTATCGAATTCTGCTCAAGGATGCGCCCCAGGAGATCAGAAACCAAGTCACAGGACTGGGTCTTACAACGGATGAAACCACCCAAGTCAGAATATTGTCGGGAGCGCTCAATGCCAGCGTGCTGGGTAATGTCCAGACGCGTGATCAGGCTCGGGGTGGTATGCTCGGCCTTCAGGGTTCTATCACCCAAAACTGGGATTGGCATGTGGACATGTCGGGCTTCCAAACCTTTCGACGACGCTACTACAATAGAGTCGATGATAAGCTGGCTCTGAAGGAGAATATGTTCGCCTTTGACGGCAGCACGCCGAAGTTTAATCTATTTAATCCCGACACCCAACTCGCTCAAAGTTTCTATCAGAACCTTTATGGTAAAGAAGTAAACGGCATGTATGCGGCCACTGCCTATGTGAATGGAGATCTCGGTCTTTTACCAGCAGGAGCCGTGTCGGTGGCGACGGGTGTCAACGTGCAGCGCGAGACCTACGAGCTCGTCGCGGATTCGAAAGACAAGGAGTTCTTCGGTCAAACGCCACGATTCTGGGGGAGTATGAACTCTGACGGACGGGGCGAACGTGAGATCACCTCAGCCTTCGTGGAGATGGGTGTTCCCTTGCTTGAGCGCCTCGAGTGGGGTGTGGCGGGACGTTTTGATAACTACAGCGACTTTGGTGGTACATTCAACTACGGGACCAGCCTGACTTATGCGCCAATGCAGGCGCTGAAATTTCGCAGCAATCTCGGTACGAGTTTCAAAGCTCCCGAGCTTTCTCTGCTCTACAATAAGTCGGACGGTGGTTATCTAGGTGTGCGCGACCTTAAATACTGCGATCTCGCTAAGGGCAAAGACAACCCCTGCGGTGATGGTCGGGAGACTTACAACACCTACGTGAATAACCCAGGGAATGAAGACCTCGAGGAAGAAACGGCTCTGGCCTACAATTTCGGAATGATTGTACAACCCTTCGACTTTGTGAGCATGACAGCCGATTATTGGAATGTGAAGATTCGAGGCGTGCATAGTACCGAGGATTTGAGCGAGCTGATTGAAAAAGAGATTCGCGGTGAGAGTACGGGTAACTCCAAGATCATTCGTGTGTCTGACGCGAATGCCGGCGATTTTGGTCGTATTGCCCGGATCGAGAACACTTATTTCAACCTTGGTGAGTTGCGCAGTGCAGGTGTGGATCTGAACCTCGCATGGGCTTGGAACATGGTCGGGCTTAAGTGGTCAGCTGATACCGGTTACTCCCATGTTATCAGCCGCAAGGAAAAAGAAACCGCCGATGCGCCTGAAAAGGAGAACGTGGGGTCTTACAACGTACCACGCTGGCGCTCGAACAATAGCATCGGTGTCGCATCTCTGAATCACGCTTTCTCGATCGATTCACTGACGACTGGACGAATGGAAAGCTCGCGTTTTGGGGCTGATCCGACCTACGGTTATATCAAACCTTGGACCCGCTTTGATGCCTCCTACACCTGGAGTCACCCCTGGAAGGGAACACTCGGTGTCGGGGTGTCGAATATTAGCAACAAGATCGGCGGTCTGCATGAGACCGATCGCTTGCGCGGTAATGTGAGCTATCCAAGTAGCCTTTCGGACGCCATCGGGCGGAGCTACTTCGTTACGCTCAAGCAACGCATGTGATCCACTCCCGTCAGCTCAGGATGAGCCTGGGCTGACTAGGTCTTCCCGATCTTACCAGCTGCGATCCTGAATAGCTTCGAGATCGATCGGGATCCATCGAAAACCGACGCCATACGACGAAAGATCGTATCGGATGCCTAATTCCCGACTTTGCTGATCGAGTTGGATATCAACAATGGTAATTTGAGTGCCACTTCTGATTTTTTCTGTAGCAAAGACATTTCTACCCAGATTTCCCGCAAGTGTGAGGGTGTCGCGCTGCGTCGAGCCATAAGCAACGAGTCCCTGTGGGCCGATTTTTGGAAAGCTGAACTCGAAATTCAAGGTTTTTACGTCTTTGGAAACGTTGAAAAGCTGAGAAAAACTGAAGCTTAAGACATCTTCAGCATACACCACGAAAGTTCCGTTGAGTTGCTTGCTCAAAGGAGCTATCGGACGTTCGCTATTCAAAGATAAATCGTAGAAGTAAAGTGTTTCATCCCGAAAGAAGTAAAATCCTGTGCCTTCTTCTGTCCAGGTTACAGAATTGCCGACTATTCTTATTTGATCGATCATATTAAGTTCAGCATCTAGAACATAAGCCTCTTGTTCGACTAGAAACGGAGGATCAGCGTGAAAGATAACAAAAGCTCGACTCTCCTTTTGTGACTCGATTCGATTGATTGGGAGAGTAGCTTGCATGATTTCACGCTGAGCTACCTTCTCAAGTGCTGATCCCTTTGCCTCCCATAGCACCAGCGTCTGCGTTCCCTCGGCGGTATCGTGGAGAGACATCATGCGTTTTGTGGGGAGAGCAGCGACAAAAGCTGCTTCTCCTAAGGTCTCTCCCTCAGGTGAGTAAGCGAGCTGCTCTTGACCGTTAGAAAGAGCAACACGACCTCCTTCGAAACCAATCGCGATGGAATCCTTATCCCTGAGCTTCAACCGGACAGGAAGGAGCCCGAAGGAGAACTTCAAGGACTGTAGCTGCATCCCCCGGCGATCGTAAATTTCGAGGTTTTGGCTGGCTCGAGATGCGACAGCCACAAGCGACGAGCTAGGGTCGGTTTGAACGAGGTCCTGCCAATTGGGGAAAAAGTCTTCGGTTTGAATAACCTGATCTTCTGTTATCACAGTATGTGGGAACCACGATCGTCTTAGATCTAAGTTGTAGGCCCTCAAGCGGAAGGGGCCAGGACTTAGGGCAGGTTCGGTGCAGACGATATCCATCACCTGATGCAAAAGAATACAGGTATTACCGTTTTCGTTCACGACTGTTTTAAGTGTTTTTGCTTGACCCGAGACAATTTTTACGAGTCTGTGACCCGAGTTACTTACGACAAAAAAGAGAGGCTCAGAACTCGAAACCTGGATAGCGGATACAAGTGAGTCACCCGGTGGTAGATCCAGTTTTGCCGGCTCTCCCTCTTCGGCATTGATATCGATAAAATAGAGTGAATTTGAACTGACTGAACCAACTAAGGCATAAGGCCTATCGATAGAGCCTGCTACGGTGAAGTAGGCAACCCCATTCACTGCTTGTTGGGAAAAGCGTCCTTTCAGGGAAGTTTCCTTTAGCTGCGAGTTTTCGATTTCAAATAGAGACGGTACACATGGATTGGCGTCATTTTGAGGCTGGCTGGTTGTGCCGTTGCCTTGCCTGGTATTCCACACCCACTGAACAAAAAAGCGGCGATCGTCCCAAGGTTGAATCTTTGCGACTCGGCATTTGTTATCTGCCCGCTCAAAACTCAACACAGTGCGATCGCGCTCGAGATCGACGATTGATATCTTGTTGAGCTCAGACCAGTAGACGAAACGTCCGTTTTCAGAGATGACCGTATCGGCGAATGTTACGGGAATTTGTTCCCGGGATTTTGAGAACACAGGCTCCCCAACGTTTCTGTTGTAAACATGAATGGTTTCCTCAGTGGCTATCACGGCGATCTGGCCTGATCGACTCACTCTCAATCCAGCTTTGTTGAGGCCAGTTGGTCTATCGAAGAGCAACTGATTTTTCTCGTAGGCACGTAGGGACCCTCGCTCTGAAAGCGTCCAGTAACGATGCCCATCGGCAAAGTCTATGCGGTCGACGTCCGGCAACTGGATCAGTGGCTTTCGGTCAAAGTAGAGATCAGCGGATCCATCTGCTCTCACGACTCCGAAAGCATCTTCAAATCGGGAGCCGAACATTCTTTTGAAATCTTCGAATCTCTCGCTGCGCCATCTTATAGGGTTCAGCTGATCGAGTTCCCAAAGCGCTTCGAGATACGGCCACTTGATGACCTCTCTTTCAGTCGATAAGTCCAGGTCGGGCACTATGTGTTGCGCCTGCTGCAGGGCTTCATAAGAGGCTTCTGCCTTACCCAATAGTGCCGAAGCTCTTGCTAGGGACAGCTGTGCGTACAAACGTTCTATTTTTTCCTGGCGGAAAACAGCGAATGTCTCTTGAATCGGGCGCGATCGATTGCCAGCAGTGTCCGAAGCGTAGACATAAACATCCCAAACTCCAGAGGCTGGAGCGACGATGGAATCATTTTCCTGAAACTCATTTTCATCACAGGTAGCAGCCTCGCTCTCGACGACTCTCTTTTTTGCACACACCGAAAGCTTGGTCCCACTGGCATCCTGAGACCTGAGGGCAACGATCTGGCCTGGAGCCACTCGTCTGATACTGCTATCGGGAAGAAGCAGCAACTCCTTATCGAGTGACGTACTGACCTGGGGCGCTGTGCGATCGATTATGAAGGAGCAACTTGACGTCTGCTGGCTTGTATTCGGCTCGAATACATCGAGGGAGTTGATGGTAGCTGTATAGTTGCCGTCAGCAAGCGGAGTCGCTAACCTTATGCTCTCATCTCCGCTTTGCAGTGTACCCCTCTGGACAATTTCTTGATTCGCGTTTTGGATACTGTACCGATAACTGCTGTAAGTCAGCACTGGGAGAATCTTTTTGGATGCATTTAGCTCTAGAATCAGCTGAGTAATCTGATTCTTGTCGGAACAGTTCGCAGTGAGGGACTCCGGTTTAAGGAGCCCGACATCATCAGCTTTCGATAGAGGGATGAGTCGGTCTTTCGAGGAGATTTTGTTAAGATCCACGGCTTTGCCCGTCTTTGACTCGGCTGATCTAAAGAAAAGCAAACCACCGGCTGGTATTCCTTCAGGAATTCTGATGCATCCCTTGCTCGTGCGTTCGACACCGAAAGTTTTTGACCCGGACAACAGACTGACGTCCCAACGCTCGCTGGTCGCCATATCGATCCAAAATAAAGGAGACGGAGGGTTGAGAGCATCTTCACCACACCGAAGAACGATGTTGTCGATCGGATTTTCCAGCCGCGAACATCCTGCAAGGATCGTCAGACTGATAAGCAAACATGCAGTGGAGAAGAATGCAAACATGAAATATGCCTCGATTGAGGTCGCGGTCGACCTATAAAGTGAACCCCCGTGGAGCAATTGAACAACATCGCCTCAGGACAGATCTTCTACGTCGACTCCTATCGTTTCTGGGGTCTGACGATAGGAGCCTCAGGAATCGGCTCAGTACCTCACGGGCTGATTCACCGCTGCAAGCGTTGGGTCGGATCTCAGTTGAAGGTAAAGTTCCATTTGCCGTCAAACTCTGGATTATCCCAAGTTTGACTTGGCGCTTGTAGACGATTCGCATCGGTTGTCAGATCGTCTGATTGCAGGAGCCAGTATATGCCCTCGACAGAAGAACCTTTCTGCACGCTGGTGATGCACCAGAGGACTTTGCCTTCTCTTCCTGGGCCACCATTGCCTGCTTTCCAGTCTGCTGCTACGTAGTAGCGACAAGGTTCTCCCGCTCCACCCGCTTCTCCGCTGAAGTAGTTCTCCACCTGTTCGAGGGCCTGCGGAAGCGATCCGCTTAGACTTGCTCGTTTCGCCGCACTATAGACTCGGACGTTGCTGAATTGGTCCCGCTCCGTCAGCTGCCGACCGTTTTCGCCGTAACGCCGGAAGGAACCCGTCCCGACACGGAAAGCCAGATCCGTTCTGGTCAGTCTTCCATCGAGCCGAACGAAGCTACCCGCGGCGGTCTTACCACTGAGGATCGAGTCAGAGTCCGACAACGGTAGCTCGACGGTCTCGGTGAATGGGGTATTGATTCCTCCAGGCCTGGTCAGGCTTCCGCCCTGGGCCATAGCTTGGAAGGGAGTTGATGCTAGGACTACGAAAACGAAAGCAGGCATGATGTTCATAAAGTTAACCCACAGCATAGATCGTTGGTAAGCCACTCAAGTCTGCTTTTTAGCAAGAAGATTGCTCGAAATCAAATCATCCGTGCTTATGCAGCCCAGCGAGAATCCCGCCAGCTGTGTCAAATAGTAAACGAATCCTCATTGCTCTGCTTGTCCAGATTTTCGGATATCATCCCCGTGAGTCCCTACCGTCCAGTCGACTCTTTTGTTATTTTATTTATATAAAACATATAGATAGATCCTCTGGATGACGATTGCGGGTGTCCTAGGACCAATGGGTGCGGTCGGCTCGTTTTCACCCGTGCTTCCAAGGAAAGAGCGGCATCGTCTTCAGCGTCATGGTGTTCGACGGACCCCCTTTTCGACAACTCCCACAAGTCCGGAATCGAAGATATCTTGGGACACCCAAGCGGGATGAGGGCCGGCGCTGCAGTGATAGCCAAGGCGGCCTGTCTCGTTCACCAATCTGTCCCCCCTAGCGACAACACGGAACTCCCATGTGAGCTCGCACCCCTGGGGTAAGCGAGTGATGCGAACGATTCCTTCCTTGCTAAAATTGGCTTCATGCGACTTGGAATGCCAGAGATAACCCTGAGCACTCGCCTCGACTGGGGCCGTTCCTACGCCTGGGATCGTCATGTGCCCGGTTTTGAAATGAACGTAAACTCCCTTGCGCCATTGCGGAGACAGGTTGCTTTGAAAGAGTAGGTAACCATCTTTAGCTTCTGAGGAAAACTGCAAATCTTTTTCGGGGATGACGGAAGATTCGAGCAATTGAACCCGGGTTGCGGGCCAGTCTTTGATCCACGAGCTTTCGGCTCGGACTGTGGACGCCACAAAAAGCAGGGGCAAAACGATGCTTACTTTACCTCTCATTGAGAACTCCCAGCCTATAGGTCCCGCGATCATACCCCTGCTGAGACAGTGGATGTGGTCCGATATTGCAGGACGGCTATACCTGAGAGCCTAGGTGGTGGAGGACCACTGAGATACCTGGGACAGAGCCTGGCCAATGTTGAGGGGGCATCGATTGTCGCGCTAAGCGGATCAACGAAACGAGTAAACAAGTACCTTCTGATGGGGCGCCTGCTTCATCCCCTCGAAGATTGTCCCGATCTGGCCTTAACATCAGATCTGATCTTGGAAAGACCGCTATCGCTGCTTGACTGAGGTCTCGACGACGAGCTCAGGTCGATGCCAAGACATAGAGCCCGTCAGTTGAGGTTAAGCTTGCAAACAACTGGGTCTTTGCTGGGGATCCAATGCTAGGAGGGTTCCTCGGTCATGCTCGGAGCCCTCACGATGCAGGTGACCACTCCTTTCAGGACAATCTTGAGAAGAATCGTGCGCGTATTCGGAGGCTACTCGATGACGGAGCTCCAGCAGCCCAGCGCACGTCCAGCAGCGCTGACGCCCCCCCTCGCTTAGAAGCTCAAAAGCCCCATTCGAAGTCGAACTTCTGTCGAATACCGGGTCCTCGGCTTCTACCCTGCTCGGTCCACCTGAGATCTTCCTGATTGTAATCCAACGCAAAGCGTTCAATCACACCAGGCGCTTCGCTGCTATGAGAGCAGTCTTCAAAGACGGCCGTGATCACGTTCTCTCGGCCGTCGGTGTAAAGCATCTCCCGAGGGATCGGAAAGTGGTCCGGCGATAGGGGAACCCACATCCCTCGCTGCGGTTGAGCCCAGCTGCCGCGTTTCAACCAATCCGCATCGCTGAGCCATCGGCCAATCATCTGTCCGTTGAGATAAAGTGTGGCCTTCGATCGACGACCTTGGACCTTCAGGATCACTGGCGCACTCCACGCGTCAGAAGATGGCAAATCGTCTGTTGCAAATCGGGTGCGCACCCAGCGAATCTCGCCCTTTTGCAGCTCACCGGTGAGAGATGTGGGTGTCCAGCTCGAATCATCAAAGCCGGGATCGGCGTAATCCAGTCGTTCTCCGGTCAGGTCGTTCCGAAGCTGCCAACGTGTGAGAGGAATACCAGCAATGTCAGCTCGCCCGTAAAGTCCCTTGAGGCCATCATAGGGCAGGGCGGGCAAACGCGCTTTGGTACCTAGGACCGATCCCTTCCCAAACATGAAGCTGCCATGTCCCCAAACCTCGGTGCGGAAGGCGAGCACGTTGCGTCCTACTTTGAGGTAAGGAAGAATCGAAGCAAATCGGTAGGAACCAGGACCTAAATTATCGATCTCTGTACCAACAGGAGCCACGGTACTCACATACTGGCCGTTGAGATAAATGCCGACGATGTCGCTGGCGCTTTGAATGTAGAGTCGATCACGACCATTGACAGCTTTCAGATCAGGAATATCGAACTCAGTCCGGTACCAAGCACGCCCCTTGAAGATGTCGAGATGTTCGAGGGCATGCGGCTCGCCTTCCCACTGGATCCAGCCCTGTGTTGAGGTCTCTGGAAGAGCTTCAGCCATATCACCTTTCTTCACGCCAGACTGCAATGGAGGAAGAGTCGGTGGCACGGTAGCGGAAAGGCGTCGATAACGACTGAGACCGGAAAGGGGATCGAAGGCACTCAAAGTTTCATGCCCTCTGACATGGACCGCAGCGTTGGAGAGTATCAGGATCTCGCGAGAACGCTCGTCAGCTTCATAGCGGAGCTCGCCCGACTCCGGCAAGCTCTCTATGAAATCGACGCCTGTCACCAATATGTCCTCGTTACCGCGCTTGAGAAACCAGAAATGTCCGACCTCACCGAGGTGGCTGATCAAGATCCGCAGCCTCTCACCTCGAGCGTTTTCAATCAAAGCGGTCGCACCATGTCGATGCGGATAGCTAAGCGATAAAGACCCAGGGTTTGCCTCACGGACGCGAAGATCGTCGCTTTTCGAGACAAGCTTCCAGTCGGGAATATGCAACTGCAATTCGCCTTCACTGCCCGGAGAGCCATAGAGCACAAGCAGCTGCTCGCCGTTGAAGGGACGCTGCGTTAGGAGTTCGCTGGTGCTGTAAACCATCCGACCCAGGGAGCCTACGGGATAGTTATGCAAGAGAATCTGTGCGTAGCTAAGTTTGGGCTCGTCGGCTGTTGGAATGGTCATGGTGGTAAATCGAGGAAACTCGAGGCCGCGAAAGCGAATGTCTGCACGCTGGACCTTCTGAACTTTGCCTGTCTGGTTCAACAGGCTGATGAACGACGTGCCGTCGGGGGATTCGTGCCAGTAATGGACCTTTCCTTCTTTTTCGCGAGCACCCAGGTCGGAACCACGGACCCAGAGGTCGGGATTGGAGCCTGCGAAGTTTCCGGAGCGCTGCGGGAGTCCCGAAGCACCAAGCTGCTCTTCGACTGTATTGAAGAAGAAGTTGTCGCGACGGAACTGAAAGTAAAGATCGCGTAGGACACCCGAGGGGCTGATTGCTCCGTCATAATCAATCACATTTCCAAAGTAGCCCATATCGGGACTGACGAAACCGCTGAAGATTCGGTCGGCACGATCGAACTCGAGAATAGTTCCCAGCCAGTCAGGGGCCTTTTCGTCCGGTGGTCCCCAGTGAGGCGGTTGATCGCCCGCACGAGCAGCGAGTGTTAATGAGTTGAGGTAGCCCTGTTGGATCATGCCTACGACGTTGAACACGAAAAGGGCATCCAGTCCTCCCATCACCAAACGTCGAAGCTCTTGGGTCGAGCGATTGAGCTCCATAGAGCCGCTGGGTTGATTGTCGTAGATTCCCCCGTATTTGGGATCGCGCATATCGGTGAGTAGGTCGTAGGCAATTTCCTCGGGTTGTCCTGGGTTCGCCCACTCGTAAATGTTGGGGAAAGGCGTGATTCCAGGCACATCGCCCATGGCTGAAATGCGACCATCGCCCGGGCAGGTCACGATAGGAACTGTCACACCGCTGTCCCGCACGATGTCCCGTAGGGCTGTAAAATAAGGGGCCGTAGGCAGCTGCTGCTGAATCGGCCGCTCTAACATACGATCGAGCCAGAACAAGCGATCCGCCTGAAAGGAGCGTTCGAACCAGTTGTATTCGTTCTCGACGACGTAAAGAACGATTGGTCCACCCCGATCGGCAAAATACGGCTTCAGCACTTCGTTTAAGGCGGTCAGATAGCGACGAACAGGCTCGATGAAATCAGGGTCGTGTGAACGAAGGTGAACCTCTGCATCGGCTTCATAACTTCGCTTGCCCGAGCGTCGTGTTAACCAGGCGGGTAATCCGCCACCGTCCATCTCGTTCGTGATGTAGGGACCAGGGCGTACGACCACAAACAAATCGTACTGACGAGCTAATTCGAGAAAGCGCCGGAGGTTGGGCTGTTCAAAATTGAATTCCCCTTCACGGGGCTCGATTTGATTCCAGGCGATGTAGATGTCGAGAGCGTTGAAGCCCATCTCCTTGTAACGGCGGAGCCGATCCTCCCAGGTCGATTCGGGCAGTCGAAACCACTGCACAGTGCCACCACGGAGAATCCGATAGCGACCGTCTATTTGGATACCTTGAGATGTGAAGCGAACATTCCTACCTCGGGAACCTGGGCGGGAAGACGGCTGTTCTTCGGGCTGGATGCTAGGCCACGGGGTTGAGGATTGGGATTGGGAGGGCGTAGAATCCGATGCTGGCGAACAAGCAATCGTCGCAACAGCGAAAAGGGGTAAAAGCCGAAGCCAAAAGTGTAACATAAGGGGTCCTTCGGTATCGTTGATCCTGGGCGATGGGAACGAATCTGCGGTTCGAGTTAGCAAAATCTTTCGGTCAATTCAACGAAAAGTGAGGCTCTCGTGCAGTGACGACCTGCGAGCTTTGCGTAGGGGGACGAGACCGCCGGTCCTGGAGACGGGACGCAGACGGGGCAGATGGAGGCTTGTGGGCGTTGTGAAGGCAGGAGCGACGTCCTTTGTCTATGACATATGGACATACTCAGGCCGTCGTGCGAGACTCAGCCAGCCCAAAAGGTCGGGTGACAGATCGATTTCCGAGGACTACGATCGAATAGACGTGGAGTCAGACGCCTGAGCTTGATACAACAGGACCGGTAGATTCCGATATGTGAGGTGTTAGTTTGACCAGTCCCGCCTTTTTTCTGTCACGTCTCGTCGCGTTTGTCCGCGGCTTCCTGAAACCATCTCAACCGATCCCTCTCAAGGGGCCGCAAGGCGGCAAGCGAGCGGTAAGTTTTGTCCAAGCTCCCAGTTTTCCAGAGGCTGCTGCGGCGTTTGCCAAGCGGCGTGCAAAAGTTTTGCAGTCCCTAGGCCTCGAAGCGGATGCCCGAGGTTTTGTCTATCGAGCAACTGACACCTTCGAAGAGCGAGGCGTGGCGATCCAGATTACAGCTGAAGCTAAGGCCGATTACGTGCTCGAAGAACTTGTGCCGCTGAAGTCCACATCGACTGCGCGCGCTTATCTCGAGCGGAAGCGTCAGGAGCTCGAAGACAAGAATCGCTTTGCCCTCGAACAGGCTAAGGGTACGATCTGGGCACTCTTGGAGCTAGCCCTGCGGGCTGAGGAATTGCACTGGCTCGGAGGTGAGGCCGTCGTTCGCAAACGCTACCTCGAATTCCCGGAGCACCTGTCGGCCCACGAAGCGACTCTTCTTGCTGGACGTCGGCATAAAGATGTTCAGGCCAGTGTTGCCAAAGCCAAAAACGATTTTCTGTTGCAGAAGGTTCGCAAGTTCAGCAAGGCGCGCTTGACTGGTAAGAATCTGTCACAACTGTATCCGGAGACTCTGCCCTTTCTGAGTACGCAGCTCGATCTCGAGCTCAATATCGAGAAGACGCTGGACGCTCGCCAGATGGAGCGACTGATTCAAGAGCCTGAGGGTAGTTTCGCTGCAGCGATCGATACGATGCTGGCCGGAGCCAGAAAAGCTCTGATTGCTCGGGTCGGAGACCAGCTCGCAGAGCTGATTCGCAGAATCCGCGATTTGCCGCATATCGAGCTCTTGACCGATGGGGATGTCGCGCTAACAGTAGCTCCTTACTACGGTGGTCTAAATCGAGCGCTGAAAAAACGCAGAGCTAAAAGCGCTCTCGTTGCAGTCGAGGAGCGGGCGCGTGAGGCAAAGTATGTCGACGATGTCAACAAGCTGAACGAACAGCGTTCAGCTTTCGCCGACGTCGCAAGCTACTACCCGATTGCTCGTTCGCTCCAGCGTAAGCTTGTTTTGTATGTCGGCCCCACGAACAGTGGCAAGACCTGGCGGTCCCTGAACGATCTAGCTGAAGCAGGTAGCGGAGCCTATCTCGCGCCGCTGCGATTGTTGGCATTGGAGGGCCAGGAAGAGCTTGAAAAACGCGGGAAGAGCACTTCTTTTCTCACGGGAGAAGAACGCGATATGAAGCCCGATGCGAGCTTCATCAGTTCGACGATTGAGATGCTCGATCTGGAGAGACAGGTCGAGGCCGTGGTGATCGACGAGGTGCAGTTGCTTGCTGACGAGCGCCGAGGCTGGGCGTGGCTGGCAGCGGTTCTGGGAGCTCCTGCCAAGAAAGTGATCATGACCGGTTCGCCGGATTGTGTGGACATCGTCAAGGATCTGGCACAGTACTTAGGCGAAGAGTTGACGGTTCATGAGTGCCAACGACATAACGAGCTCCGTGTGGCCCCAACGCCGATCCGCTTGAAGGATATCCGGCCTGGGACAGCCGTGGTTTGCTTTTCACGGCGGGACGTGCTCCGCCTTAAAGCTTCGATCCAGGAGCATTCTGAACATAAGGTCGCCGTTGTCTATGGCAACTTGAGTCCTCAGGTCCGGCGGGAGGAGGCACGTCGCTTCCGCAGCGGAGAAGCTGATGTGCTTGTAGCAACCGATGCGATCGCCATGGGTCTCAATTTGCCGATTGCCGAGGTGCTCTTTTACACCATCGAGAAGTTCAATGGCGAAGAAATGGTGACGCTCAGTCCTTCCGAAATCCGACAGATCGGAGGGCGCGCGGGGCGGCATGGCTTCGCAGACTTCGGTGTCGTGAACGCGATGGATAGTCGAAGCCTTGACATCATTCGGGAAGCTATCAAAGGAACCTCCGAATCACTGAAACCACCTTTTTACGTAGCACCAGGGCCCAACCACATCCGTATCATCAGCCAGGTTCTTCAGTCGGACTCGTTGGAGCGTATTCTCACGTTCTTCGAGCGCGCGATCGAGTTTTCGGATGAACGCTTTGCTCGTTCGAACATCGACGACCTGTCCTATCTTTCGACCTACGTTGACGAACGATTGCCTTTCCGTGAGGTGACGGAGCGATTGACGATTGCATCGGCCCCTGTTGGTATACGGAACGAGACTGTTCTCAACTGGTTCATCAACAGGATGCTGAAAGCGTTTCCGGATCCTCAATACCCGAATGAGGAGACGGACGATCTCGACGATCTCTTCCAGGAGGCTGAGCGTTTCAATAAAGAGACGGCGCGCAGTCAGCTCGAATTGCGCGACGCGGAAGACTATCTGAAAACATTAAGCGTCTACTCCTGGTTAGCCTTTCGCTATCCCCAAGTATTCACCCGGATCGAGGACTGCGAGGCCCGACGTGAAAGCGTCAACGCCTTTGTCGAGAGATCCTTGAAAAGCGTTCCCGCAAAACGCTGTGCTGCGTGTGATGTCAAACTTCCAGCAGACTTCGCCTATCCGATTTGCGATGCATGCCACGGGAAAGACAAGGGCCAGAGGAAAAGCCGGCGCCACCGCGGTGGCCGTGGACGGGCCAAAGGCTCTGGGAACGGGGGATCCCAAACGCCTGAGGCGACCAGTGTGCAGTCTGCGGGCGGAGGGGGCGGAGGACGACGACGTGGTCGTCGTTAAGAGGTCCTAGCGAATCGCGTCGAACATCCTCCAGCGTCGCTCATCAGAGATCCGGACATTTCATGTGACATGGTGAGCGTTCTGCTCGAGTGCGGCCTGGACTTGGTGGTAGGACCCGGCCGAGTTTAGGCCTCAGCCGGCTTCATTCTTGGATAGCAAGGTCTCAAAACTTCAAATCAGCAAAGCGGAAGCATGCTAGATCCGGCTTCACGAGATCGGCTTGAGCCAGTGTCTTGGGATCGCCGATTCCCAAAGCAAGCATACCGGCCGCATGAATGGCTTCGATACCAGCGAGAGCATCTTCGACTCCTAGGCACTGGCGCGGAGAGACATGAAGTTGGGCAGCCGCCAGGAGAAAGATATCCGGTGCTGGCTTGCCCGCTTTCACGGCTGCCGGATCCGCTATGGTATCGATCATTGATTCAATGCCTAGGCAGCGGAGAACCATCGGCGCATTTCGGCTGGCAGAAGCGAGGCCGATACGGACGTCCAGCGATCGGAGCTCCTGCAGTCGATCGATGGCGCCAGGGAGAAGATCCTTCGCCGTCATCGAAGCGATGAGGGTGACATAGTGATCGTTCTTTCGCTTTGCGAGTTGCTCCTGTTCAGCTACGGAACGGGTGATGCCGCCGTGAGCCAGGATCAAGCGCAAGGAACTCATGCGGTCGACCCCCTTTAACCGCTCATTAAAAGCTTCATCGATCCTGATATCCAGTTCCTCAGCTAGTTGCTTCCAGGCTATATAGTGATAGTGGGCCGTATCGGTCAAGACTCCATCGAGATCAAAGACAACGGCCCGAAAACGCTCATGAAACGTCATGGGAGCTCCCTTAGTGCAAAGTCACACGCAAAGGCGCGTGTTCGGATATTTGATACGTGCGCCCCAACACCTCGACCTCAAGGGCTGACCCCGACCTTTGCAAGAGTTCGAAACGATCACGATGCACGCTTACCTCGAGAGCACGTCCGCGATAGCTCAGTTGAAAACGAAAGCCCTGCCAACGAATCGGAAGATTCGGCCGGAAGGACAAGCGATCGTGTTCGAAACGCAATCCTGCAAAACCCTGAACGATAGAGAGCCAGCTCCCCACCATACTGGTGATGTGACAGCCATCCTCCGTATCGTGATTATAGTTGTCGAGATCGAGGCGGGCCGTACGCAGATAGAGCTCATAAGCCTTCTCGTGATAACCGACCATGCTGGCCATCACGGCGTAAATCGAGGGTGATAGCGACGATTCATGGACGGTTCGCGGTTCGTAGAAATCAAACGCGCGACGCATCTCGTCCTTGTCCACGAGTTCGGGGAAGAAATAGAGTCCCTGCAAAGTGTCGGCTTGCTTGATGTAGCTCGATCGCAGAATCCGGTCCCAGGACCAGTTCTTATGGAGGGGATAATCCCCAGGCTTCAGGTCGGCAACCAGCTTCTGGTCCTTGTCAAGGTACCCTTCCTGCTGCATCGGAATAGCGAGGCTTGCGTCGTAAGGCAAGAACATGCGAGCGCGGATGTCGGCCCATTTTGCGGTTTCTTCTGGTGTGAGGCCGGTTTTCTGCACCAGGGTCTGGTAACGGGCCGGCACCTGGCTGTGCAGCCGATCCAGTTGCTCGAGTGTGTAGGCGAGGGTCCAGCGTGCCAACATATTGGTGTACCAGTTGTTGTTCACGTTGTTTTCGTACTCGTTGGGGCCTGTGACACCGAGGATCACATACTGCTGTTTGACGTTCGAAAAATTGACTCGTGACGCCCAAAAGCGGGAGAGTTCGAGCAGAACTTCAATGCCGTACTGGTCGAGATACGCAGTGTCGCCTGTGTAAGCCGTGTAGTGGTAAATCGCATAGGCAATGGCACCATTGCGATGGATTTCCTCGAAGGTAATCTCCCATTCGTTGTGGCACTCGCGACCATCGATGGTCACCATAGGGTAGAGGGCACCATCGAGATGCAGCTTTCGAGCATTTTCTTTGGCTTGTTCTAAATGCTGGTAGCGATAGAGCAAGAGATTCCGTGCCACATCTTTGTTTGTGTAAAGATAGAAGGGAAAGCAGAACGCTTCGGTGTCCCAGTAGGTGCAGCCACCGTACTTTTCGCCGGTAAAGCCCTTAGGTCCGATGTTCAGGCGCGCATCCCGACCGCCATAGGTCTGCTGAAGTTGAAAGATATTGTATCGAATCCCCTGCTGGGCTGTGACGTCACCTTCGATAACGACGTCGGCCTCGGCCCACTTCTTGTCCCAAACCTTGCGATGCTTAAGGAAGAGCCGTTCGTAGCCCTGTTCCTTCGCTTGCTGAACTTTTTTAAGAGCTGTCGCTTTGAGTTGTCCCGGTTCATGATCCCGCGAGGTCAAGACGCTGACGTATTTGATGAGGGTCGCGGTTTGTCCAACAGGCACCTCTAAACTCAGGCGTGCTTCGGCGTAATGCAGGCGCTCAGAACCCTCATGAGTCAAAGGTTGTGCGACACCTTGCAGTAGCAGTTGGGACTGCATCGCGGTCAAGGTCTCGAAACCCGTTTTGCGAGAGCGAGACTGAAGAAATTGACTCTGGCTATCCCGACCTGCATCGACGGCATCCCAGAATGTTTGTCCGTAGTTGGAGTCTTCATTTTTCACATCGCCATCGAGGTAAGGCACGAACTCGACCTGTACGGCTTGCTGAAGGGGGGTCACGTCACAGGCCACGACGGCCAGCTCCACGTCGTCCATACTGAGAAAACGACGGAAGGTGAGTCGGGCTTGACGGCCCCGAGGTGAGGTCCAGGTGAAGGAGCGAGTCAAAAGGCCTTGCTGCATGTCGAGCTCGCAGAGATAGTCGCCGATCGACCCGCTTGCGAGGTCGAGTGCCTCGCCGTCGAGTCGAACCCGCAGGCCGACCCAATTGGTAGAATTAATGACCTTTGCGAAAAACTCTGGATAGCCATTCTTCCACCAACCCACTTTGGTGGGGTCGGGATAGTAAACGCCCGCAAGATAGGTCCCTTGGAAACTGTCGCCACTATAGTCCTCTTCAAAAAATCCTCGAAGACCCATATGCTCGTTGCCGAGGCTGAAGATGCTCTCGACGAAGCGTTTGTGCTTGGGTTGATGATGACGGTCGATAATTTTCCAAGGATGGGCTTCGAAATAGTTCTGCAGCATAACTTTGCTCCTCGTAAGACACGGACCAGGGACGGCTCGCATTATAGGAAGCTTGTGCAGCCAAGGAAAGCAACCATTTGGTAGATGAAATCTGCGGCGCGCCCTGGGAGGAGAGACTTTTGAACCGAGACTATGCAAAGGTTTGCTGGGGAGGGGCGGGAGGGATCAGCTGGATCAGTCGCCTCCATGGAGACCAGCCTGATTTTGGGAATCAATCTAGGATTCAGGAGGGAAACTTGCGATACTCGGACAAGCTTTGGACGATTAATGCCAAATGGACTGCAATGATGCCGCGTTATGGCTGGCGCCATTTTCGAGTGAGTGCCCGGCGCTACGAAGCGGGAGAGCTGCAGCTTGAGATGATGGCGGTCTGCGATCGGGAAGTCCGATTTTGGATACCCCAACTCGAACTGCATCAAGGCGAACTTTGGCAGCCTGGTTGGGATCGACTCACGAAGGGCTGAAGAAAGGGCAAGGGCGAAGCATGACTCGACTGAAAGTAGCGATCATAGGGGCAGGGGTTTCAGGAGCTGCGGTTGCACATCTCCTGCATCGCGAGGCGGAGATTGTCATCTTTGAGAAGAGCCGCGGGCTGGGAGGCCGCCTCAGCACCAGGCGCATCGATGGACTGGGGTCCTTCGATCATGGGGCGCAGTTTTTTACCTGTCGCAGTGCTGCATTTGAAGCCGTCTTGCGCAAACCCATCCAGGACGGACAGATTGTTCCCTGGGACGCACCCCTCGTGCGAATCGATGCTGTGACTGGCGAAAGAGAGGCTGCAACACCGGGCCCTCGCTACGTAGGGGTCGGGAAAGCCGCGACTTTAGTTCAGTCACTGTTGAGCGGCACACAGCTTGCTCTGCGTTTAGAGACGGAAGTCGCGCGCGTGATCTGGCGCGAAGGATTATGGAGACTCATCGGCAAGACGGGTGACGATCTTGGGGCTTTTCATATGCTTGTGGTGACAACGCCGCCACATCAGGCGGCGTCATTACTTGAGGGCGAAGCAAACGATGGCGCTCTTGTGCAGCGCTTGCGAACGATCCAGATGGATCCCTGCTGGTGTGTGATGCTGCATTGGTCGACAGTCGGGAGGGAAACATTCGGTGGGGCATTCGTCAAAAACTCCCCAATCGCCTGGATAGCGAGAAACGATAGGAAGCCAGGACGCAGCCAAGCGAGCGGAGAACTTTGGACTGTGCATGCGACGGGTCCATGGTCCGCGGGTTGGTCGAAAGAGGAAAAGGTCCATGTCGAACGGCAGCTGAAAGAAGCCATGCAGCAGCTCGTAGGGCGTTCGGATGAGCCGGCCTGGGTGCAAAGCCATTATTGGCGGTATGCGCAGGCTGTCGACGCGCAGCCTGAGCCCTTTTACTGGCAAGAGTCGCAGCGCTTGGGTCTGGCCGGAGATTGGTTTCCGGGGGCCCGTGTGGAGGGAGCTTTTCTCAGTGGGTGGCATCTGGGGCAACAGCTTCTGAGGGCTTGCCAGGAGGCGCGAGGCGCAGCCCTCGGTTGACAGGCAGCGGACATTTTTCCTAAGGTTCTCACCGACCCCTTCGTTGTGAGTCGCCTTTATGCGTCACTAAGGCATTTCTCAGGAGGTGCTGAACGACGCTGGCCGTGCGCGTCAGCAGCTTCTGGTTGGGGTGGGCTACGAGTCACAGAGGGGATCTGGCATGAACGTGAAGTTGACCGAGGAAAAGCAGCAGTGGTTCTGGGATAAGCTCGAGCAGTATCTGGCCAAGTCCCAGTTGAAACAAAGCAAGCAGCGAAATTTCATCATCGAAGAGTTTTTGAAGATGAACACCCACGTGAGTGCTGAAGACCTCTACAGTCGTCTGAAGTCGACGGAGCACAACCCTGGACTCGCGACGGTCTATCGGACTCTCAACTTACTGCGGGAGGCGGGTCTCGTCGATCAGAAGCAATTTGCCGATGGTAAAGCGGTGTTCGAAGTGCTCGAACCAGGTTCGCACCACGATCACCTGATCTGTGTTGATTGTCACAAGGTGATCGAATTTTCGAATGACGAGATCGAGGCCCTGCAGGAAGAGGTTGCAGCACGCTATGGATTTAAGCTGACCCATCATTCTCTGGATCTCTTCGGGCATTGTAGCGAGTGTCGAGGCAAGTGAGCGGATGAGCCCTTGGGTGTGGTCCGGGGTCTCGAGGCCTTGGTCTTCACCGCGAAGGCGTTGTACCCCAGGAATCGTCCCGATGTCGTTCTATTTGAGAGCTGATAGCTTATCACTCAATGTTATGTTGATAACGTAGCATCGTAAATTCCGCACGCACACGGAATCCCATCGCATCGTTGATCCGCAGTATGGGACCGTTCGTTTGGTGGTTTCCAGTCACCAGGTAGCGCATACTGGGAAAGGTCAGACGCAATTGGTCGACCGTCCATGCTTTGAGAGCTTTGCCGAGTTGCTGCCGACGATGCGACCGGGCGATT
>Ga0209985_10000254_pt1 | contig 60191 bp, 54 predicted proteins | sample NOAtaG_FD_187305 | JGI IMG/M metagenome (GOLD analysis project Ga0209985, IMG submission 187305) | Freshwater lake microbial communities from Lake Erie, under a cyanobacterial bloom - NOAA_Erie_Diel6S_1000h metaG (SPAdes) (version 2) | ecosystem: Environmental > Aquatic > Freshwater > Lake ... | reverse complement strand
GAAGCCAGAGCGCCTCAGGGTCGACAACGGCCCGGAGTTCATTGCTCAGGCGCTCCGTGATTGGTGCGGTGACAGTGTTGAGCTTCTATTCATTGAGAAAGGCAAACCCCAACAAAATGGCTACATAGAACGCTTCAATCGTACCTACCGCGAAGAAGTACTCGATGCCTTTGCCTTCGACAGCCTTCAACAAGCGCGGCAATTGACCCACGCTTGGATGTGGGTCTACAACAATGAGCGCCCGTACAGTTCACTGGGCTATCAAACCCCAACGCAGTTCCTGTTGAAATATGGAAAACTCCACCAGCCCTCGGGGGGCGTGGAGTTTCCCACATTCCAACAGGATGAAAGTTCATCGTGGAATTCTTTAATTTTGGATGCTACTAAGTAAGGGGAGCTTTCACATGGCTTAGGGGTTTAAAACCAGCTAAGCACAGACCATTTTGCATCAAATCCCAGTCGCTGGGGGGACAAAGAATTCCCGAAATCCGGCCTACCAGGGGGCAAACCAAGCCCGAACAAGTGACCTAAAACCACGCTAAAGGGTGAGTCAAACCAATTCCGGAATAGGTGGGTCAAACCATTTCCGAAACGGTGGGTCAAACGTTTCCGAAATATTCACAAAAACAAAACCTTATTCGCTAAAATTCGTTAGCTGATGGGTAATAGTTAACAATCAAAAAAATAAGTCATGAAAAAATCAATTTATTCGATCGTACTACTTTGTGCTTTTATGGGTTCTGTAAATGCACAACAAAAAGAAGACAACAACAAAAAAGAAAGTGTTAATGCCAAGTCAGCGGATTTTTCAATCAACAAATCTTCGACTGATTTTGAGATAAAACGAATTACTGAAATTTTAGAAAAGCAATATGAAATTCAATTAAAAACATCCAAAATAAAACGGAATTCGAATAACGAGATTACCGCTATAAAAATAGATTACAAGTTTAAGGGTGGCAATGAAGTAAGCATCTTTACAACAGGAGATGAGCCAATTGATGAAATATTAATTAGTAAAGATGAGGGAACTATTGCGTTTCATACAGAAACTGCCACTCAGAAGAGTGCAAAAGCAACAAGCACAGTAATCAGCTTTTAATTTGGAAGATACAAAAAACCATTGCCCATAGAAACCTGGGCGAAGATTAATTTTCTAAGTTTGTTTTGAAACGCCCCTAGTTAACAAACTATAATTGAAAATCTGGCAGAGCCCACGTTATGCCAGGATATTCCTGACCTACATTGCCCTACTGGCGCTCGTCATGTCAGGGCTCGGAATCTTTGGCGCAATTGCAACGCAATTCTCCGCCTTGAACGAGATTTCATTCGGTATTATCTCCCTCGGTATTGGTTTTGTTGGTGTGCTCAAAAGCGGTATTGAGATGGCCGAGCATCATCAAAAGACGAGCGAATAGGCTGCTTAACTTAACCCTTTGCCAAACACGGATGTATCAGCGCCAACCGCCTCCCAGAGCCTTATAAAGATCAACATAGGCATATAAGAACTCTTTGTTTGCCTCCGCGTACTGGATCTCGGCCTCCAATACATTTCTGCGTACCATCAACACCTCCAGATAATTGGCATAGCCGGTGAGAAACAAGTCATTGGCAATAACCGTGGCTGTCTTCAATTCCGCCACTTCCTGCTGCTTGAAGTCACCCACCCGCTGGTACCCCATCATCCGATTGTAGAACGAACTTACCTCGCTTGCGCCCTGCAACACTGTTTGCTGGTAATTGTAAAATGCCTGCTTCCTTTCTGCCGCTTGCATCCAGTATTCATTGCGGATGGCATTCCGGTTGAACAACGGTGCGGTAATTGAACCGGTTGCCGTGTAGGCCAACGATGCCGGATTAATGAAAAAGGACGGATTAAATCCATTTAACGCCACGAACCCCGAAAGATTCAATCCGGGATAAAATGAGGCCCGAGCCGCCTTCAACTGAGCTTCATTCGCCCGCAATTGCTGCTCGGCCTGCCGTATGTCGGGCCTGTTTTGAATGAGTTGGGCCGGCAGGCTTGTGGTTACCACCTCTAACTGGCTGGCAATGACTAACGTATCGGCACGGAGTATGCGTTGAGGAAAACGGCCGAGCAGAAAATTCAACTGGTTTTCGGTGGCTGTGGCCATTTGCACCAGCTCCGCTTCAATGGCTTTGGTTTGCAGCAGTTGAACTTGAAATTGTTTCACGGCTAACTCGTTTATCTGGCCGCTTTGCTTTTGAATGCTTACGATGTCAAGAGCTTGCTGTTGAAGTTCCTGGTTTTGGCGAACAATCTTGATCTCGTTATCAAGTGCAAGCAACTCGTAGTACAACCGGGCCACACCCGCCACCACATTGGTTTGCACGTGTTGGCGGCCAAACTGCGAGGACAAATAACGGGCTTGTGCTGCGCGCTTCCGGTTGCGCAGCTTCCCGGCAAAGCCGGCCTCCCAACTCGTTTCCAGCCCGAGGAAGAGATCAGGCACCGGCCCCGGAATCCGTTGCTCTTCGGTAATGTTATTCGATAAATTGGTGTCAAAGTTACCCACACCATCCACGGTATAGTCGCCAAAGCGCGTGGTACCCAGCCCTGCTCTGGCGTTAACGGTCGGGAAAAACAACTGGCGGCTATACCTGAAACCCGCCTGCGCCTGATAGATCCGCTGCACCGCAACCTTGAGGTCGAGGTTGGTACGGATAGCCGTGTCAATGAGTGCCACCAGGTATTGATCCTTAAAAAAATCCCGCCAGGCCGGAAGGTCCTGATCTGTTTGAACCGAATCAGGTATGTAGGCGAACGACTTGCTGGTGCGAAGCTGGTCGGTACCGCTCAAACCCTGTGGCAACCGACAGGACGACAAAAGAGTTAACCCGATTATGCACGCAAAAGCAGGCCGGAACAAAATACTCGTAGATTTCATATTACTCCAGTTCTGACAGTGGCTTCTCTTCCCGGTTGGTTTCAATGATGTTGCCGGAAGCAATTTTCTCCTTAATGGTGGCAAACAAAAAGTACAGGCCGGGTATCACGATGATTCCAAAAACAGTACCGACCAGCATACCCCCGGCCGCGGACGTCCCAATCGATCGGTTGCCAAGCTGACCAGGGCCCGATGCAATGACGAGCGGAATCAACCCTGCGATAAAAGCAAATGAAGTCATGATAATCGGGCGAAAGCGCGCGGCCGCGCCCTCGATGGTGGCATCCAGTATGCTTGCCCCTTGCTTATACTTGAGTATCGCAAACTCCACAATCAGGATCGCATTCTTACCCAACAGCCCCACCAGCATGATAAGCGAAACCTGTGCATAGATGTTGTTCTCCAAACCGAGGACCTTGAGGAAGAAAAACGCCCCGAATATTCCGGTGGGCAACGATAGAATAACCGGCATGGGCAATAGAAAACTTTCATATTGCGCTGCCAACAATAGATACACAAACACCAGACAGATTATAAAAATGAAAACCGCCTGGTTGCCCGACAATATTTCTTCGCGGGTAATGCCTGACCACTCGTACGTAAATCCGCGCGGCAGCTTTTTGGCAATCTCCTCTACTGCGCGAATGGCCTCCCCACTGCTGTACCCGGCAGCAGCAGAACCGTTGATCATGATCGCATTAAACATGTTGTACCGGGTAATCTGCTCCGCACCAAACACGCGCTCCATGCGTATGAACATACCGTACTGCACCATTTCACCCCGGTTGTTTTTAACGTAGAGCTTTAAAATATCTTCGGGTTTCTCCCGATACTCAGGCCCTGCCTGCACCATCACCTTGTACATCTGTCCAAAGCGAACAAAATTGCTGGCATAGTAGCTGCCCACCAGCGTTTGCAGGGCATCCATAGCCGTGGCCACACTCACATCCTTCTTGGCGGCCATTTGGTAATCCACGTGAATCAGGTATTGTGGAAAGCTGGGATCAAAACTGGTAAATGCATTGTCGATCTCGGGTCGCTTCTTCATGTCTTCGATAACCTTAGTAGCCACGTCATCCAGTTGGTTGAGATTTCCACTACCGGTTTTATCAATTAATCGAAACTCGAAACCACTCGTGTTACCGAAGCCGGGCACGGTTGATGGGGGGAAGAATTCAATGACGGCATCATCAATTACGCGAGTCTGCTTCTCCAGCACCTCAATCAGCTCATTAACGGACTCCTCGCGCTCATCCCACGGTTTGAGGTTGATCATAGCCATGCCAAATGATGCCCCGGCCGACTCGGTGATCAGGCTGTAGCCGCCAAGCGTAGAAATATTTTCCACTGCCGGCAGTTGCCTGGCAATGGTGTTGATTTGATCCAGCACCTTTCCGGTACGCTCAACCGTTGAACCGGGTGGTGTGGTTACGTTAACGTAAATGACACCCTGATCTTCGGTTGGGATAAAACCTGTCGGCAACACCTGGCTAATGCCCCAAACCGCGGCAGCAAAAACCAGGGTGAAGCCAATCGTCAAACGCTTGTTGGACGAGTATCGTCTCACCAGGCCTTTGTAGGCGCTCTCCAAACGGTCGTAACCTCTGTTGAAGGAATTGAAAAATCGCTGTAAAAAAGGGTGAAAACTCCCATGCGTTGGTTTCAGAATGATCGCGCAAAGGGCCGGGGTAAGCGTAAGGGCGTTGATACCGGAGATAAAAATGGCAATCGCAAGCGTGATCGAAAACTGCCGGTAAAAAACCCCTACTGGGCCGGACAAAAACGCCACCGGAATAAATACTGCGGACATGACCAATGTAATCGCAATAACAGCCCCGGCAATCTCATGCATGGACTTGATGGTGGCTTCCATAGGTGGAAGTTGTTCCTCATTCATTTTGGCATGAATGGCCTCAACCACTACAATCGCATTGTCCACCACAATACCAATGGCCAACACAAGGGCAAAAAGCGTGAGCAAGTTGATCGAAAAGCCGAGTACCTGCATGAAGGCAAACGTACCGATGATGGCCACGGGCACGGCAAGGGCGGGAATCAAGGTTGAGCGAAAATCCTGCAGAAAGATGAAGACCACCAGGGACACCAGAATAAAAGCCTCAATCAGGGTTTTGACGACCTCGCTGATTGACGCATCAAGAAAGCGGGAAACATCGTAGGCATAACTGAACTTCATTTTCGGAGGAAAGGCCGAAGCCTCCAGTTCCTGCATTCTTCTTTTTACATTGGCAATCACCTCACTGGCATTAGAGCCGGGGCGCTGCTTAATCATAATTGAGGCCGAGGGCTGACCATCCGTCTTCGAGTCCATGTGATAACTAAATGATCCAAACTCGACATCGGCTACATCGCTGAGCTTGAGCAGTGATCCATCACTGTTTGATTTGATGATGATATTCTCATACTGCTCTACATCTATGAACTTACCGGTATACTTGAGCACGTACTGCAGCGACTGTGCCTGCTTGTCCGAGCTCTCGCCTGTCTTGCCCGGTGCCGCTTCCACATTTTGACCGCGAATGGCCGCAATCACTTCATCCGTTGAAACGCGGTAAGCGGCTAACTTCTCCGGCTGCAACCACACGCGCATGGAGTAATCCCGCGAGCCCATGATCTCCGCATAACCCACGCCATCAATGCGCTTGAGCTCAGGCAGTACGTTGATATCTGCGAAATTGTAAACGAACTTCTCATCAGCGGCCTCATCTTCGCTAAACAAATTCAAGTAGAGAAGCATGCTGTTAACCTCTTTTTCGGTTTGAACACCAGCTTTGATTACCTCCTCGGGCAATTCATCCAGCACCGTGCTAACGCGGTTTTGCACGTTAACAGCCGCTACATCCGGATCCGTGCCTACCCGAAAGAACACGGTGATAATCGTTGTACCATTATTACTGGAAACGGACGACATGTACATCATACCCGGCACTCCATTGATAGCGCGTTCAATGGGTGTGGCTACGGCCTTAGCACAAACCTCAGCATTGGCACCGGTATACTTCGCGGTAACCGTCACCGATGGCGGCACAATTTCGGGAAACTGGGTAACCGGCAACGAAAACAAAGCCAATAAACCCAGCAGGGTGATCATAATCGAGATCACCAACGACAAAATCGGGCGTTGAATGAAGGTATTGAGCATGGAATTATGGTGTTAGTCGATTGTCCTTCAGCAGTTGCTCCTGTGTAACCAACTTCGGCACTATCACCATGCCCTCGCGAATATTTTGTATGCCTTCGTAAACGATCTGATCACTCTCGTTCAAACCCTTGCCCACCAGGTAATAATCACCCACCCGGGCAACGGGTGTAAAGCTTTTCATGGTCACCGTCTGATTGTCATGCAGCAGGAAGACATAATTCTTATCCTGAATTTCTACTGCCGACTTCTGCGGTATCAGCAGCGCATTAGCGCGTACATCTTGCAACAAGATCTTACCGGTAGAGCCGTGCTTGAGTAAATGCTGAGGATTCCGAAACCGGGCTCGCAACGCAATAGCACCCGTCCCCTCTTCAAACTCACTCTCCATCGTTTCGATTCGACCCTTCAAGGGGTACGGATATCCATCGGCCAGGATTAGTTCGACATTTGAGAGAAAAGAAGAATCGGTTCCCCGCTTGCGCCTGAAGTTCTCCAGGTACTCCACCTCCGAAACATGAAAGTACGCGTTAACGGTTTCAATATCCGACAGCGTGGTGAGCAACGTACCTTCCGAAATGAGGCTGCCCACTTTGAACGGGATTCGGTCAATAACACCATTAAACGGAGAGCGAATGCTGGTATTCGCCAATTTGATGGCAGCTGCCGTCTCCTCTGCCCTGGCCTGCTCGATTCTCGACCTGGCAATTTCAAGTTTTGCATCCGCCAGGTCTAACTCCGTTTTCGTTACCACGTTTCGGTTAACCAGTAACTTCACACGCTCCAGTTCTACCGTTGCCGATTTCGCTTCAGCCTCCGCAGCAATCAGGTTCGCGCGTGCCCGGCTCAGTTCAGCTTTGTATTCGGCATCATTGATTTTAAAAAGGAGTTGGCCTTTTCGCACCTCTTTCCCCTCATCCACCAAAATTTCTTCGAGGTAGCCCTCCACGCGCGCCCGAATTTCCACGTTCTGCCGCGCCTGGATGTTGGCCACGTATTCCAGGGGGATATTGACATCCCGGCTAAATACTTTGACCACCGGGTATTCCTCGGGCTGGGGTAATTGGTCGGCATTCCGGTTTCCCTGACAGCCCACCAGGGCCGCCAGAGGTAAAGCCAGTGCCACAATAATCGGCAAAGAGCGTACTACACTTCGGACTGAAATCATTTGGAATCAAAAAATAGGGCCGCAAGTTGCATGCGGGCACCCAAAAAACAGCCTCAAAATGTGTTTGTTCAATTTACGGGTTTGAATTTTGCAGTCAATTGGTTTTATCGATAAACAATCGGGCGGGTTTACGTTGATGAAGGCCACGTGACTGACCAATCTCATTGTTTTTGCCGCAGGCTTACCGGTAGTTTCGTGCGCAAAGTATAATCTATGAAACCGCTTCTGTTTGTAATAGCACTATCGTGTATGGCGACCGGTACATTCGCTCAATCGATTCAATCGCCAAACGGCCGGCTTACTGTTACGTTTCAATTGACCCCAGCGGGCGAGCCTACCTACCAATTGACCATCGATGGCAAGCCGGTAGCCAAGCCGGGTAAACTGGGGCTATCCATTCAGAACTTACCCCCGCTGACTCGCGATTTCAAAATCGAAAAAAGCGATACATCAACCTCATCAACCGTATGGAAACCCGTGTACGGAGAGGTTCGGGAAATAAAAGACCAACACCGCGAACTGGCCGTGCATCTCCGCCACGTTTCCAACGTAAGCCTGATCCTGCGCTTCCGGTTTTTTAATGACGGATTGGGATTTCGCTACGAGATTCCCGCGCAGCCGAACCTGACCTACTTCATTGTAACTGATGAGCACACGGAATTCCGCCTGAACGGCAACCACAAAGCCTTTTGGATTCCCGGTGACTATGACACCAACGAATATCCGTACTCAACTACGCTGCTTTCAGAAGTCGATGCCCTCACCGTGTCAAACCGCCACACCGAGATTGGTACACGTTCACCCATCGGAAAAAATTATGTGCAAACGCCACTGATGATGCATTCGGGCGATGGCTTGTACATCAACATTCATGAAGCCGCCCTGGTCGACTATTCCGCCATGCAACTTCAAGTCGATCAACAGAACTTTACGCTCACCAGCCATTTGGTTCCGGATGCCGTGGGAAACAAAGCCTATGTGCGCACACCGTTTAAAACACCTTGGCGCACGATTTTGGTCAGTAACAAGGCTGTTGATATTCTGAACTCGAAGACTATTCTCAACTTAAACGAACCATCGAAAATCACCGACACAGATTGGATCAAACCGCAAAAATTTGTTGGCGTTTGGTGGGAAATGCACATTGGCACCGCCACGTGGGATTATGCCGGCACGCAAGACATGTACAGCCCCGAGATTCTTTCCAACCTGAAACCGACCGGTAAGCATGGCGCCACCACAGCCAACACCAAGCGCTACATCGACTTTGCCGCCCGCCATGGTTTTGATGGCGTTTTAATCGAAGGCTGGAACACCGGCTGGGAAGATTGGTTTGGCAAATGGAAAGAAGATGTGTTTGACTTTGTTACGCCCTACCCTGACTTTGATGTAGCCGAGTTGAAGCGATATGCCGCTTCAAAAGATGTAAAGTTGATCATGCACCACGAGACTTCCGGATCGGTTACCAACTACGAGCGCAGAATGCAGGATGCCTACCGGTTCATGAAGGAAAATGGTTACGAAACCGTAAAAACAGGTTATGTCGGCCGCATCATACCCCGTGGCGAACACCACGATGGTCAATGGATGGTCAACCACTATAACCGGGTGGCGCAGGCATTGGCCGACCAAAAAATAATGTTAGATGCCCACGAGCCGGTCCGGCCTACAGGTTTACATCGCACCTACCCCAATTGGATGGCCTCGGAAGCGGCACGCGGCAATGAGTTTAACGCGTGGAGTGTGGGCAATCCGCCTGAGCACGAAACCATTCTTCCATTCACGCGATTACTCGGTGGCCCGATGGACTACACCCCCGGCATCTTTGAAATCAAAATGAGTGCGTACAAGCCGGGCACGGCCTTCCAGGTTCACACTACCCTGGCCAAACAACTGGCACTCTATGTAACGATCTATAGCCCTTTGCAGATGGTAGCCGATTTACCGGAAAACTATGAATCGCGGCCCGATGCCTTTCAATTCATCAAAGATGTTCCGGTTGACTGGGACGTTTCCCGGGTGTTGGCTGCCGAGCCGGGCGATTACATCATTACCGCGCGTAAGGGAAAAGGAGAAAACACCTGGTACGTGGGGGCTATTACGGACGAAGAAAAACGCGCTGTGCCCATCAACTTTGATTTTCTCGATCCCCGAAAAGATTACCTGGTGACGCTGTATGCCGATGCCCTGAACGCCCACTGGAAAGACAATCCGATGAACTATGCGATCCAGCAGTTTATCGTCACCAACAAGAGCATCATAAAAGTGACGCTGGCGGCCGGGGGTGGTGCCGCCCTGAAGATAAAACCAGCCACCGAAGAGGAGAAAAAACGGGTGAAACGGTATCGCGAACGGATTTAATTATTCGGTTACGTTTTCCTCGTGTCTCGGTTTACTCGAATCGCCAATTCGGTGGGTAACCCACATAACCAGAGTATGATTGTTTACAAACAGTTGATATCCCGTTTGCACGAAACGACTCATGTATCCGATTTGTAACTGCACGTTTGCCCGGCTGGCCCCGACCATCAGCGAGATACGATTCTGATCAAAGCTGTTAAATGTTACCTCCTTTCCAAAGTTCACCAGCAGTTCCTCATTCAGGCTGACAAAAGGCTTCCAGGCCGCCTGATCTGGGACGTTGATTGATTTACGGACGCTGATGAGGAGGCGAAGGCGGTTCACAAAGCTATAGCCATCCGATAATTCACCGTTACTGACGGTCTGGCGGAACCGGGCGTCATACCGGATGCGGTTACTCACCGAGAATCCATTGGGCAGGGGAAATGTGGCTTGAATCTGCGCCCAAGGCCTGTGCTCCTTTCGCTTCAGCGATTGATTCTCGGCCGATAGCGGCAGGAGCAAATAAGCATACCCGGCTGTAATCGATGCAGGCTGAAAATTTCGGGTGAGCCCCGTGCGCAGAACAAAAAAACCATGGGGCACTAAATGAGTGTCATTCCACCACGAGTAGCACGGTGACAAGCGCGTAGAAGTCATGTACCCCAACCAAAACTGGTTTTGATCCTGAACCAACTTTTGTGCCTGAATCTGCACAAAAAATTGAACGAAAATAGCAACTAGTGAAAACCGAAAAAAAGTCATGGATTATTTCGCATGCGTTGCAACAGGACGGCTGAATCGAGCACGCCTTGGTAGGATTGATAGTCGAAACCGTTCTCCAAAATGTACTCCGTTATTAAACGCCTGGCCTTGGCAACCAGGTCATCCCGCTTCCAGGGCTTCTCTATGTATTGATCGATCGCGGCCTGATTTATCGCGCGGATGGTATCCTGATGGGTGGCAAGACCCGTGAGCAATATCTTCCGCGTGTGTCTGAAACGGCCATCGAGATGCACACGGGTTAAAAACTCAACCCCCGTTTGGTTCGGCATGACATGATCCGAAACAATCAGTACCACATAACCACCCCGCTCTTCGGCTCGCTTCATAACGTCCCACGCCTCGGCAGCCGACTGACACTCCTCAATAATGAAGTCATCCTCAAACTCCCGGAGGTCGCTGGCAATCGCGCGCAGTACTTCGGGTTGATCTTCGACCAAAATAACAAACAGTTTTTCCATTGATCATGGTTTTGGCAATCGAACAGTAAAAGTGGCTTCACCCGGTTTGCTGGAGACTAGTACAGTACCTCGGTACCGGTCAACAATTCGTTTCACAATAGACAACCCCAAACCCAAACCAAAAGAAAGGCCGGTGACTTTCGTGGTGAAACTCGGTTCAAAAATCTTTTTCATCACGTCATCGCTGATTCCGGTGCCGTTGTCGGTGACCGCGACAAGATAGTGATGAGGTGTTTCGCTAATGTAAATATGGACTGTGGGCCTGGTTGGCTTGGCGAGGTTAATCGCTTCACATGCGTTCTTGATCAGGTTAATCCAAACCTGAACAAAATCTCCGGCATGTGCCGTTAAGGGCGCATCCGTTGTTCCGTCCACCGTCACCGAAATTCCCTGGGTTACCTTTTTGACCAGCGTAAGCGCCTCGTCAATCGTTTGCCGTAGCGTAATTGCTACCGGCTCAGCGGCAGGTGTTGACCCCAGGTCGCGAACCGAGCGCACCACGTGGGCCGCATGTCGGGCGGCAATTTTCATATCGCGTAGCACAATAGCCACATTAGTAATCGTTTCCATCGCTTCCAACTCGCTATCGCTCAACCTCAGCAATTCCTGCACTTCCGCATCATCCAGATTAATTCGTGCCAATTGCTTGGCCGCTTTCAACGGAAGATCAAACTTACCTTCGAGGTGGTCGCGCCTGGCCCGAATGGCGCGGGTATCCGACTCCCAACCCTGTTCCAGTGTCTTCCGGAAAATCGGCTGCCACTTTCGATCCTGGAGGTACGAATCCATGGTCTCGGTAAGCCGTTGAGTATTGCTTTCCAGGATGCCAACCGCGTTGTTAAGCTCGTGCGCCAGGCCCGCTGCTAATTGGCCGAGTGTGGCCATTTTCTCAGCCTCTGCTAGTTTCTTCATAGCCCGATGCCGCTCGGCATTGAGCTGCTGGGTAAGCAACTGGCGCGAGTAAATTTCGCTGATAAGTACCGGAAGAAAATCTAAGGCAAACTGATCGGGCGAAGTCGGCAGCTCATCGCGGTCAAGGTAGGCCACCCGGCTATCCTGATCCGCTACAATTGACATATAACTGAGGTGCTGATTGCTGAAAAAGCTGTAAACACCTACAAACATGTTTTCACGGCTGCGGAAGACTTCGAAGTTGTTTCCTTGCTCATCGCGCAAATATCCGGTGAAAGCGCCTTCCAGAATCAAGTAGAGGCGGTCGTTATACTCACCCTCGGTGAGCAGCATTTCTCCCTCCTTCACGCTCTGGAAACGTGCCGGATCAGCGAAGTATTTCCTCCTTACTTCTTCGAGATCCTCGGGCACTACGAGTCTTGATTTCATGAATGTTGTAAAAATTGCGTTGACACCAGAATCCAATTTAGCATCAGAATCAGCAACAATCCGATGAATCCCATGAGCAAACCGATTTTAATCAAATCGCGTGTCTGAATTACGCCCGTGGCGTGCGCCAGCGCATTCGGAGGCGTGCTTATCGGCAAGGACATGGCCAAAGAGATAGACAGTGAAGTGGCGAGGATAATATGGGCACTGCCCCCCACTTCTCCTAGGCCCGAAACAGAAGTACCGAGAGCGGCAACCAAAGGAAGCACCAGATTGGCGGTTGCCGTGTTTGACATGAAGTTTGCCATCAAAAGCCCCACAAGACAGGCACACACCAACACCACGCTGGCCGGAAAATCCTCAAAGGGAATCTGGTCTATGATCGTCACGGCAAGACCGCTTTGCTCCAGGGCAAGCCCCAGGGCAATGCCTCCCGAAACCAGCCAAAGCACATCCCAACTGATCAACTTCAAGTCTTCCTTATTCAATACCCCGGTGGCCAGAAAGATACCCACCGGTAACAATGCCACTACATAAGAATTCATGCCATGAAGAAAATCGGTAATCCACAACAGGATGGTTAACACGAACGTGATGTAGACAATCAGCGCTTTGGGCGATTTGGAAACTGAACTGGGCATTGACAACTCAACCGACTTGGCTTGAATGGTCCACAATTGTGTAATGGAGAACCAAGCGATCAGGAGCAAAACTAAAACCAGCGGGATGCCAAACGCCATCCACTTACCAAAGGCAATCGGCAGATCGACCATGAATTTCAGCGCAATGGCGTTTGGCGGGGTGCCAATCGGTGTGCCCATGCCACCAATGTTGGCCGCTACCGGAATTCCGATCACATAGGCAACGCGAGCCTTGTCCTCCTTGGCGAAGGCTCCTAACACCGGAACCAAAATTGACAACATCATGGCTGTGGTTGCCGTATTGCTCATAAACATCGAGAAGAAGGCCGTCATGCTCATCAGCCCCAACAACACTATTTTGGGGTTTCTCCCAAAACGCGGAAGCAATACCCCGGCAATGCTGGTATCAAGTCGGTATTTGGTAGCGGCAACCGCCAGAAAGAAGCCGCCTAAAAACAGCATGATCACCGGGGAAGCCAATGTAGCCATGATCTCTCGGTGGCTGATTTCACGTCCGTAATTGATCGCTTCGCTTCTCAGCCACATCAGGCTGCTATCCGAAATCAAAAGTAACTCCAGTACAATAATGAGCATAGAGGTGGCATAGATCGGAACGGGCTCCAAAATCCAAAACAGCGCGGCAAACAAAAAAAGCGCCACCACCCGTTGTTGAACCACGGTGAACGCATCAGGAAAGATGGATAACGGGAGAGACAGAACCAGTATCGGGATCATTAACGCCAATACGAGCCGAACTGATTTGCTGTCTGGCTTTCTCATTGCACTTCGGAAATAACTTTACGGCAAAGGTAAACACCCAACCGCAGCACAACCCCAATTGTGCTCACGCTTTTCCATGACTTTTATCAGCCGGTTCAGCAATAATGGCAAGCACAAACGTTTTCGTAAATTTGGGTTTTGAAAATGCTGAAAATCGATAGTCACACGCACATACTGCCGAAAAGGCTCCCCAATTGGAGCGAAAAGTTCGGCTACGGTGACTTCATTTACCTCCAACATCATAAAAAGGGCTTTGCCAAGATGATGCGGGGGAATCAATTCTTCCGCGAGATCAAAGAGAACTGTTGGAACCCGGAACTGCGGGTTGATGAATATCAGCAGTACAACACGCAGGTACAGGTTGTATGCACAATACCGGTGATGTTCGCGTACTGGGCCAAGCCGCTGAATGGCCTTGATGTGGCACGGTACCTCAACGACCACATCGCCCAATTGGCAGAAAAATACCCCAAACAATACGTTGGCCTTGGTACGCTGCCCATGCAAGACACCGAGTTGGCCGTAAAGGAACTTCAGCGATGCAAAAAAATCGGCCTCAAAGGGATTCAGATCGGGTCGAATATAAACAACGAGAATCTGAATGAAGATCGTTTCTTCCCCATTTTTGAAGCCTGCGAAAAACTGGACCTGGCTGTGTTAGTGCACCCTTGGGAAATGATGGGTGAAAAATACATGCAACGGTACTGGCTACCGTGGCTGGTCGGCATGCCGGCCGAAACCTCCCGGGCCATCTGCTCGATGATTTTCGGAGGGGTGTTTGAGCGGCTACCCAAACTCCGGGTCAACTTTGCACACGCAGGCGGTTCCTTTCTGCCTACCCTGGGGCGTATCGTTCACGGGTTTGAGTGCCGGCCGGATTTGGTGGCCATCGATAACCCGGTGGATCCGCGGCAATACCTTGGAAAGTTTTGGATCGACAGCGTAACGCACGACCCCGAACTACTTCGCTATGTGATGAAGATGATGGGAACAAATCGCATTACGTTGGGCAGCGATTACCCGTTTCCTCTTGGCGACCTGGAGATTGGCAAGTTTATTGAAGACATGGATCTGGACCAGGAAGCCAAAGCCGACATCTTCCACCGGGCCGCACTCGAATGGCTGGGGATGAAGAAAGAGGAGTTGACGAACAATTAAAAAGCATGAAGTGGATTTTAACGGTGGGGTTGGTGGTCTGGTGGGCAAACACAAATGCCCAGGATGATCAGCGCGAAAAAGTGCGTCAGGCACAGGAGCAACGGGCGTTGGAGCAACAACGGACCAATCAACTCTGGCTGGATTCAGCAGCCCGGATCATGGAGCGAGGCGACTATGCACTGGCTGACAAGGAATTCCGCAACATGCTCGCTTCATTTAAGAGCGTGCCCTCCGAACTGGCCTTTTATTTCGGTAAGAACTCGTATTACATGGGGCAATACAAACAAAGTATCGACTGGCTCTCAAAATACATACAACTGAAAGGCGCATCCGGGTCGTTTTCAGCCGAAGCTGCTGACTTTTTGAAGAAATCGGAAACTGCGCTGGTGTAAGCGCCCAAGGAGCAAACCCGAAATGCCATTGAAGTCTTCAGCCGCGATTTTTTCATCGATTGCGGCCCCACAGGCAAGGTCATTTGTCCCGTGTGCGCGGGTACAACCGTAATCATCCGTAAAGGGTACCTTGGCCAAAACTCGTATAAAACCTGTGGCTACTGTCATCAACGCGGAACCTTAACCTGCGATGAATACAACAAATTGATACGAGGCCAACTGCAGCCAGAAAAGACACCGTAGCGATTTTGTACCTTTGCGCAGACATGAATTCCGTGCATTTCCTTGAGAGCATAAAATCAATTGTAGCAGGGGTAGAGCCTGGGGCAATGGTTTACTTGTTCGGATCGCGCGCATCCGGCTTTAGTAAACCAGAATCAGATTGGGATATTTTGATTCTTATTAACAGAGACAAAATTACACCCGAACTGGAGGCGAGAGTGAAAAATCCTCTCTATGACCTGGAGCTGGAGACAGGCCAGGTCATTAGTCCTCTTTTGTATACGCAGAAGGATTGGAATTTTCGCCAGCGGGCAACTCCGTTTTACGCCAGCGTAATGACAACGGGAAAACAGCTATGAACTCGCCCGAACGCAACGAGTATATCAAATACCGGATGGAAAGGGCTGTTGAGTCACTGGCTGAAGTACAGTTGTTGTTACATGGAGAGTTCTGGAACGCAGCTGTCAATCGTATGTATTACGCTTGTTTTTATGCTGTCGGTGCTCTTCTCATTAAACACGATATCCTCACGTCAAGTCACGCTGGTGCCCGGCAAAAATTTGGACAAATGTTTATTGCTACCGGGTTAGTTGACAAGGAACTCGGCAGACACTACTCAGACTTATTCGACAAACGCCAACGAGGTGATTATGCCGACTTTTTTGACATCGATGAAGAAATCGCAGTTCGGCTCCACAAACCTTCCATAGAATTAGTGGAAGCTATAAACAAACTCATTTTCATCTAAATGCTCCACAACCGCATAAACGGAAAAGAGTTAAAGGAACAACTCAGGGCCGACACCACACCCCGGGTAACCCTCTCCTTTTACAAGTACCACCACATCCAGGATCCGCCTGCTTTTCGGGACGAGCTGTACCTGAAGTGGAACGTATTGGACGTTCGCGGTAGAATTTATGTCGCCAGTGAGGGAATTAATGCCCAGCTCAGCGTACCCGCAGCTCACTTTGATGAGTTCAGGGCGATCATTTATGCGGTGCCGTTCCTCAACGGTATCCGGCTGAACAAGGCGGTGCAAGAGGGAAAATCCTTCTTCAAACTTAAAATTCTCGTGCGCAAGAAGATCGTGGCCGATGGACTCAACGATACTTCATTTGATGTCACCGATTGTGGAGTTCACGTTAGTGCAACGGAATTCAACCGATTGGCCGATGACACCAATACCATCATTGTTGACATGCGCAACCACTACGAGAGCGAAGTGGGGCACTTCAAAAACGCCATCACCCCGGATGTGGATACCTTTCGTGAGGAACTGCAGGTAGTTAAAGAAGAATTGGCGGATAAAAAGGACAAGAATATTCTGATGTACTGCACGGGCGGCATTCGTTGTGAGAAAGCCAGCGCCTGGATGAAGCACAACGGATTTCGGCACGTCTTTCAATTGGAAGGCGGCATCATCGAGTACGCCCGGCAGGTGAAAGAGCAGGGACTGGAAAACAAGTTCATCGGCAAAAACTTTGTTTTTGACGAGCGGCTGGGCGAACGAATTTCAAACGATATCATCAGTCAGTGCCACCAATGTGGAAAGCCGTGTGACAACCACACCAATTGCCAAAACGATGGCTGTCACCTGTTGTTCATCCAATGTGACGAGTGCGCCAAAATGTACGATGGTTGCTGTTCAGAGGCGTGCCGAAAAGTTATCGCTTTACCGGCTGAGCAGCAGAAAGAAATTCGGAAAGGCATCAACAAAGGGCGGCAGGTGTTCCACAAGGGCCGCTGGAAGTTCGCCACAGCTCCTCTCAAGTCGTGAACACGAAGATTGTCATTGGCGTTATCAATGTCTCTGACCGGGCCAGTCAGGGCATCTATGAAGACGTTCCGGGAAGAGCCATCGTAGCCACGTTGACTGAATATCTGAAATCACCCTGGGAAAAGGTGTACGCTGTTGTTCCCGATGAGCAGCCACTCATAGAGCAAACCTTAATCGATATGGCCGACCGGCAGGGTTGCTGCCTGGTTGTAACCAGTGGCGGCACCGGCCCGGCCCCTCGCGATGTCACCCCGGAGGCAACCACCGCGGTGTGTCAAAAAATGATGCCGGGTTTTGGCGAACTGATGCGGCAGGTGAGTTTACAATTTGTGCCTACCGCCATCCTCTCGCGGCAGACGGCCGGCATTCGTAATCGGACATTAATTGTAAATTTGCCGGGCAAACCAAAGGCCATTCGCCAATGCCTTGATGCCGTATTTCCGGCCATCCCCTACTGCATCGACCTGATTGGCGGGCCTTATTTGGAATGCCACGAAGCCGTGATAAAAGTGTTCCGGCCTCAGCCGTAGGTAGTTGGCTTTACCGAACCAAACTTTTTGATGTGAATGGCTAAAATAAAATACTACTACGACACCGAAACGTGCAAATACGAGCGCGTTAAAACCAGCACGGGAGACATCATTCTCAACTTCCTGGGCATCATTTTTTTAACACTGGCGATGGCGGCCGGGTTGCTGCTGTTGTACGTCAACTACTTTGAGTCGCCAAAGGAACTCATGCTGAAAAACGAAGTGAAGGAGCTCGAGTACTACTACGATAATTTACAGATTGAAGTTGACCGCCTCAATCAAATTCTGGCCGACATGGAATTCCGGGACGATAACATTTACCGGGCGGTATTGGGTGCAGAACCGATCGAGAAGAGTGTGCGGGATGCGGGCATTGGCGGCCGCGACCGATACGAAGAAATCCGCGAGAAAAACATTTTGCACGAAGAAATCATTATTGAACTGACCGAGAGCGTAGACCGGCTGAAGCGCAAGATGTACATCGAAACCAAATCGCAGGATGAGGTGGTGGAGTTAGCCGCAAAAAAGGAGATGTTGCTGGCTGCCATCCCCGCCATCCAACCGGTATCCAATAAAGAGCTCATTCGCCTGGCATCGGGATTTGGGGTACGCATCCACCCTATTTACCGGGTGCGCAAAATGCATACGGGCATTGATTTTTCAGCCAACATTGGCGCACCCATTTACGCAACAGCCGATGGTGTAGTGGCAGAAGTGCAGATCAACTTCAGCGGGTACGGAAAACTGGTGGAGATTGATCATGGCTTCGGGTACCGCACGCGTTACGCCCACATGCACGGATTTTCGGTGCGCAAAGGTCAGAAGGTAAGGCGTGGTGATCTGATTGGTTACGTTGGCAACACCGGCCTCTCAACTGCCCCGCACCTGCACTATGAGGTGCTGATCAACGGAAAGCAAGTTGACCCCATTCACTATTTCTTTAATGATCTCAGCCCGGCTGAATACGAAAAGATTATCGAGCTGGCCTCAATCGAAAACATGTCGCTGGGTGGCCATTGATGCCCACACGGGGTTGGTTATTTTGCTATCTTCGCATCGCATGAGACTTGTTTTTTGGGGCCTGGCGCTGCTGATCGCAAACCTTGACATGCTTGCGCAGGGATGCAGCGATGCCGGGTTCTGTACCATGGGCGCGATGAAGCCCGATCAACCTTACAATAAACGGGCACAACTGAAGCTCCGCTCATTCGACATCAGTTTTTACCGCGGCACCACAACACTAACACCGATTGTGTATGTGGCCAATGCCGAGTTTAATTTCACCCTGGGCAACAAAAATTCTTTTCAGCTGAAGTTACCGTATCAGTTTGTTCGGGGTAAACTAGGCGAAACCGGCACGATAAGCGACATTTCGCTGTGCTTCACGCGGAATATTTTCTCGTCCGATCGGTTCGATATCAACGTCTCGGTTGGCGGAAAGTTACCCAGCAATAACTCCAATCTATTGTCTGCCGAAGGGCTGCCATTGCCCATGTACTACCAGACTTCTTTGGGCACTTACGATTTTATATCCGGAGTTTCGCTCATCAGCCGGCAATGGTTATTGGCAACCGGTATTCAAATTCCACTAAACCGCAATGGAAATGAATTTCTGTGGAAAACCTGGGAGGCCAGTTCAGAGGACCAGGACTATATCTTAAAGTACTCGCAAGCGAACGAACTTATGCGCGGCACCGATGTAATGTTTCGGGTGGAGCGCAACTTTCGCTTCGCCCGATTCAATTCCTCGCTGGGTCTGCTTCCCATCTGGCGTTTGAATTCTGACGAAATTACCAATGCCATTGGCAACCGGGTAAAAGTAGCCAGCACCACCGGGCTAGCGCTATCTGCCATCGCCACCTTCGGATTTAATTTTAATGTTCGCTCCAGCATGCGGTTGCTGCTTGGCCACAAAATCATTCAGCGCGAAAAAACTCCGGATGGACTTACCCGAGATTTCGTTTCCAGTATCGGTTACAGCTATCGTTTTTGATGATGCGTCTTCTCGCCCTACTTACCTGCTGCATCCTTTCGCTTGGCACATTCGCGCAAACTTTGGAAAGCCTGCTGGACGATGCCCGATACCCAGAAGCGCTCAACCAACTGGACAACGAACTGCAGGTAAATCCCCATAACACCGCTCGCCTCCTCCAAAAGGCAGAGGTGCTTATTCGGTTGGGGCGATTCAACGAAGCATCGAAAATTTTACAAACGCTCGCGCCAGACGAAACCGGGCCGCGGTTGCTGACAGTACGCGGCCTTCTGCATCTCAACCAGGGCCGGGCCGATCTTGCTTTAGAACAACTGAATTTCGCGCTGGATGCATTCGCAAAAGCGGGGCAACGTGAGTCGCTGGATGCTGCCGAAGCACTCAGCGTTTTTAGTGCAGTCTATCTTCAGCAGGGAAAAGCAGCGCAGGCTGAACAGCAGATGCAAGTCGCGCTGGCTATCCGCCAAAAACAGGTACAACCCCGGTCTGAATTGATGGCTGCCTCGTACAATGATTTGGGTTTGATCTACCTCACGATCGATCCGGATAAATCATTGGACTATTATGAGATGGCGTTGGACATCTACCGCGAACTTCGGGGCGAAACTCATCCGAAAGTTGCCATTGCGTACACCAACATGGGGATGGCCTACCGCCAGCTTAAGTTATATGGTGATGCGGTGAATAACTTTGAAGAGGCACGTTCCATCTGGGGAAAAACTTACACCGGTTCGCATCCATCAAAAGGTTTTGTAGCCTATAACCTTGGACTCACCTATCGGGCGATGGGAAACGTGCAGGCCGCCCGCGGCTATTATGAACAAGCCCTGAACGAACTGGAGGCAAGTTATGGCAACCGTCATCCGGAATTGGCGCGTGTCTGGAATTCATTGGGCGAACTCCATCTCTTTCAATCGCAGTTTGACTCTTCGGTATTGGCTTACCATCGGGGTATTGTGGCCAATGTGGAAGGATTCAATACGACACGCGTAGATATCAATCCGCCTACAACCCAATTCGATGACGGCTCCGTGCTCTTAAACAGCCTCAACGGGAAAGCACTTGCCCTGGAAGAACGCCACTTCGGTAAATCGCTGAAACAACGCGATCTGGATGCCAGTCTCTCCGCCCTTCAAACGGCCGACACGCTGATTGACCGACTGCGCCAGCAAATCAACCTGGATACGGACAAGATCAATTTGAGCACCAACGCCCAGTTGGTTTATGGCAATGCCGTGCGGGTATGTTATCAGTTGAGCCTTACCGCGCTCAAAAACCGAAAGCACTATGCTGAGATGGCTTTCTATTTCGCAGAAAAGAGCAAGTCAGCTGTGCTTCAGGATGCCATTGCCGAGTCGAACGCAAAGTCTTTTGCCAACATTCCCGAAAGCTTGCTTCGCGAAGAACTTGAGTTGAAGGCCGGTTTGGCCCTGGTGGCGCAAAAGCTGGCCCAAAAGCCAGACCCTTCGGCTGAGCAAGCCCTGCGTCAGGATTTGTTTCAGCTCAACCGGAGCTACCAGCAGTTTGTGGCTGCCCTGGAAAAAAATTACCCGGAATACTACAACCTGAAGTTCAGTCGGCAAGCGACTACGGTACGGCAAGCCAAAGAAAAATTAGGGGAAAACGAGGCCCTCATCAGCTATTTTTTGGATGAGCCCAAAGAGCGGCTGTACATCTTTGTCGTCACGCCTGCTCATTACCGGATTCACGTGCGCAGTTTACCTGCAAATTTTGAACGCAACATTACAGGCCTTCGCAATAGCCTGCGATTTCAAAACTTCGAAACGTTTGAACGAACGGCCGGTACGTTAGGCAAGTTGCTGATTCCCGTGCTGCCCGGTTCGGTCGATCATCTGATCATTTTGCCGACCGGACGATTAAGTGCGATACCTTTTGAAGTACTGCCGCTCGGCCGGCCCAAGGCCAGTGTATTTCAATCCTACCCCTACCTGTTGCGCAACTACGCAACATCCTATCTTTTCTCGGCCGGCATGTTAACGGCCTCAACACCGGCTCGCATAAAGGCAGCCAACGTGCTGATGTGTGCACCCATCGAATTTCCCGAAACATTTTTGGCTGCCCTGCCGGGCACCGAGCAAGAACTACGGGAAATCAACGCCTTGCTCTCGCAACACCAATGCACGGTTAATGAATGGCTGCGCGAAAAGGCATCCGAACACGCACTCAAGTCGGAATCGTTATCGCGTTATGATGTGGTACATCTGGCTACCCACGGTGTGGTTGACGAGAACCAGCCCGAACTCTCGCGCATCTTTTTGACCGCAACTGATGGGGAGGACGGGCAGTTGTATTCCGGTGAGCTTTACAATCTAAAATTCAACGCCCGATTGGTCACGCTCTCCGCGTGCGAAACCGGTTTGGGTAAGATATCGCGCGGAGAGGGTGTCATTGGTCTTTCACGTGCGTTGTTGTACGCAGGAGCAAAAAATCTGATGGTTTCCTATTGGAGCGTAGCCGATGAATCCACCGCTCAGTTAATGACCAACTTCTACCGGCCGGTGGTCATCTCCGGGCATTCCTTCGCCAAGGCATTGCAGGAAGCCAAATTGCAACTCCTAAAGGAAAGCCCGAAGATTACCCCCTATCACTGGGCACCCTTTGTACTGATCGGCCGCGATTGAGCATCGACTGCGTTTACTTTATTCTAAACCGGAAACCCGCATAAGCCATTCGCCCGAACACCGGTCCCCACACCAAACTGGTATCAAAATACGGGCTGAAGGGCTCGGAGGCCGCAATGATTGGATTCGACAACTTGAAATTGGTCAGGTTTTCGATACCAACGTAGGCGCTCCATCGCTCGTTGAAATCCTTGGCAACCTGAGCGTTGACCAGGACATAGTCCTCCGAGTAGGGCGTCAGCCGATACGGGGCCGGGTTTGAGGCTGTGTTCGGCAGTCGCTGCTTGCCGAGCCATTGCACCGTCAAATCAAAATTCCACTTCGTTTTGGTGGTGTACGCAAAATTGGAGAACGCCCGGTGACGCGAAATCAACGGACGCTCCAGGCGGCCATTGAGATAATCCGTTTGAACATCCAGATACCGGTAGGCGAGGCGCACGTCAAATCGTCTCACCAACTGATAGTCCAATTGCACCTGTAAGCTGTGTGAAAACGAATTTCCCTGTAATCCAAAGAACGAGACGGTTTGCGGGTTGGCATCCAGATCCATAACTACCTGGTTGAGGAACTTGGTGTAGAAATAATCAACACTGAGCGACCCTGGCCTGTAGTTAAGCGTGAAGTCCTGCTGAAGGTTAGTGCCAACGTTAAGGGCACGGTCCGGCCTAAAGCCGTATGCGTGATTACTCTGCAAGAACTGACGATTAAATACGCGCGATGATACCAGGAAGCCCGTGTTTTCGGTGATGATGTTGGCCACTCGCGTACCGGTACCTCCGGAGAGCCGCCATGTGGTGGTCTCGGTAATATTCAGTTTGGTATGGATTCGCGGAGTGACGATGGTGCCAAACAAATTGTGCTGGTCGACCCGAATCCCCGCCACGAGCGAAAAGCGCTTCAAATCATCATAGGAGTATTCAAAGAAGGCACCCGGTACGCGCTCGGTACGATCAAAATCAACAGGTAACATCGCTCCATCTGCACGAGCCAGCCGCTCGGTGTAGTCATCCAAACGAAAACTCAAACCGGTCTTGAACTTGTGTTGCGTTTTGCTGATAATGGACTGATAGATCAGATTGAAATACCCCGAGTTTTCCGTTGCGTCATGGACATTGAAGCCGTAGTAACTATCGTGGGCATGGGTAAGCGCGCTGAACTGAAAGCCTACGCTTTTATAGGGCTTGGACGGAAACTGGTAGCCCAGCTTACCGACCAGTTCGAGTCTGCGGGTGTCAATCTCAAATCCATACCGGCTGGTGGTGAATTTGTCCGTTTCAGCATCAAATCCGGTCTGGCCGCCAAGCTTTTGGTCATTTAGATACTTGAACGAAAATTGCCCCAGCCATCCCTTTCCGGAATTGTAGACCCATCGATTCACGAGGTTCACCTGGGAACCAAGCGGAAAATCCAGGAAAGTATCACCGTTCTGATCCATCTCAAATGGCCTGGCGCTCGCGTGGAGTAGCGTAGTGGTGGCCCACTTGGGCGACACCTGCGAGGTTACAATGGCATTTGCCTCTACCCGCCCGGCATTATTGACGTACCCATTCAGATATACCTTATCGCTCTCTTGCGGTTTCTTTAATTCCACGTTCAACTGCCCTGCGATGCTTTCGTATCCGTTCACAACCGAACCTACCCCTTTCGTAACCTGAATCGAGTTGATCCACGTACCGGGAACAAATTGAATGCCCTGGCTGGCCGCCAGCCCGCGGACGCCCGGCATGTTTTCCAGACTAATCAGGGTATTGGGACCGGAGAGACCCAGCATCTGAATCTGGCGGGTGCCGGTCACGGCATCCGTAAACGCAACATCAACGGAAGGATTGGTTTCAAAGCTTTCGGACAAGTTGCAGCAGGCAGCTTTGAACAATTCTTTTTCATCCATTACTACTGTGTTGATACTGCTGGACAAATCCACACGTGACGTAGGGCGCCAACCTTCTACCACCACCTCCTGCAGTTGATTGTCTTCGCGAAGCTCAATTTTTACGCTGGTTTGGTCCGTGATCAACAACGTATCAGGCCGGTAGCCAACATAGCTCACCACGAGTTTATCGGCACCCGCGAGGCGATCAATCATAAACACACCATTGTCACGGGTAGTGGTACCAATCGTTGTCCCCAGCCAGAACACATTAGCGCCTGGCAAGGGTTGATCTACTCCCTTAGCCGTTTTTTCAACCACCAATCCCATTAATTTCTGCGCATTGGCCGTAAAGGCAAAAGCAGCAATCGCTGATGCGATCACAAATCGTTTCATAATGGTAAAGGTTGCGTTTAGCGATTGTCCTTCATGCCACTATGATCGTGGTCGCGATACAGGCAACAGAACGGTAGTTCTGAATAGACCTCATCTTTTGCCTTCACTTTGTCCGTGTCGTGGCCGACTGACGCGACAATCTCATGGATCTGCTGCTCGGTGATCTTTGAGGGCACGTAAACTACCTCAAGTTTCTTGGTCTTCGGGCTCCAAACGGCCTGTTTAATTCCCTTGTTGTCCAAAGCTTGTTCAATACGGTTCTTACACATGGTGCAATTGCCATACACCGTAATCGTGGCTTTCTGAACTTTGCCCTGGGCAACGGCAACGGTAGACGCAGCAAAAAGAAAAAAGAAAAAAACATTATTTGATTTCATGATGTTTGACGAAGTTAAGTTGACGAATAAAAAAACGAATACACCGAAGGGGTGCAAGTCAACTCACCGCGGCATCCAACTTGAGCGAGCAATAAACTTTGAAAAGCGGAATTTGAGGCGGTCGGTCGGGCTGGAGATGAATATCACCAGTGGACTCCAAACCCTCGCCTGTGTCAGCTAAAACCGGCCATTCCATGACTTCAATCAGCACCGGAACCAAAGGGTTTATGGAAATCGTTTGGCTCACCGATTGGTCAGCCTCCAAAACCACAAGGTCATGCTTATCCTCGCAACAAGGCATGGTATGCCCTTCGGGCATAAAACAGGCACAATTGGCGGCCGCAAACGTGAAAAACGAGGTACCTTTATCCCTGCCCATACAGTAGTGGGTGGTTTTGGCCACTCCTACTGTTAGGGTCAGGTAAACACAGGCAAACGCTATGGCAAAATAGTTTTTCACTGTGTTCATGAGAACCCAAAATTATGCCGTAAGGTTTCACTTTTCCTATAAGAAATTTCCAAACTTTGGAAACGGCTGAAATTTGGGTTTTTTTTAGCATTGGCAGCACGTGGAAAATGTTTAGTTCAATTATTAAATAAGCGGCACTAATCAATTATTTATCAGTTACTTAAATAATTTGCATTCAATGACAGCAGACAGTTATCGCGAGCGGGGTTTAAGAAACAAACTGGTTAAGAAATTGAGGGAAAAGGGCATTCGGGACGAGGCCGTTTTAGGCGCCATCGGAAAGGTGCCCCGGCACGTTTTTTTTGATGATGCCCTACTCAACCACGCCTACGAGGACAAGGCGTTTCCGATTGGCGAGGGGCAGACCATCTCACAGCCTTTCACGGTGGCTTTTCAAACGGAAAAGCTGGAGGTGAAGCGAGGGGATAAAGTGCTGGAGATTGGCACAGGCTCGGGCTACCAGGCAGCCGTATTGCTGGAGATGGGGGCCACAGTCTACACGATTGAGTACAACCGAAAGCTATACGAGGGCACCCGCGCCTTTTTGCCTAACCTGGGTTACAATCCCTTTTTTCTGTTTGGCGATGGTTCCAAGGGGTATCCGCCAAAAGCGCCCTACGACAAAATACTGGTAACCGCGGGTGCCCCAGTGGTGCCCGAAACGCTCACTGACCAACTAACCGAAGGCGGTATCCTGGTGATTCCGGTTGGTGACCGCGAGAGACAAGTGATGGTTCGCATCCGAAAGGTGAAGGGCAAACTCATCAAAGAGGAATTCGACTATTTCGCCTTTGTACCCCTGCTGGGTGAAAAGGGGTGGAAAAGCGCCTGATGGTTCGGCTGAATCTTCCGGGCGCAGCGTTTGGCTTATCGATTTTCGTTTTCAAAGAATACCTGTACAAAACCGGTGGTTCATTAACTCGCGATCCCGGTCTATGGTTTGGCAATGGGTGCATTAAGTGCCTTCAACCATTGGCTTGTCAAAAGATATCGTTGATTTAAGGTATCAACGAACGAATTCTCGTAAATGATTTAACGAATTCCCGATCGCAGTCGATTTTTTCTCAATAAACTGGTAATCGCTTAAGCGTTCAGGCACGGCAATCTCAGAAGCGATCTCCGGTTCCACAACCTCCCTGAACTTGCCCGGATGCGCGGTCTCCAAAAATACAGAAACACAGTTCTTATTTTTTGATTGATAATCGTGCGCTGCCAGATAACCTATTGCACCGTGCGGATCCAAAACGTAGCCGGTTCGCGAATAAACATCCCGCAGAGCGCTCCGGGTTTGCTCATCGGTGAACCGATAGCCGGTCATGCAATGGGCCATGGTCGCATGATTGTGATTGAATAGTGCCAGCATGCGGGCAAAATTACTGGGGTTACCAACGTCCATGGCATTGCTGATGGTGGCTTTTGAGGGTCGGGGGTTAAATGTGCCGGCCCGCAAATACTCCGGAACGACATCATTGGCATTGGTGGCTGCCAGAAAATGATGGACCGGGAGGCCCATGCGCTGCGCCATCGAGCCGGCTGTCAGGTTGCCAAAGTTTCCGCTCGGTACTGAGAATACCACGGGTTGTTTTCGTTCTTGCACCTGGGCGTATCCCCGGAAGTAGTAAAACATTTGCGGAATCAGCCGCGCGATATTAATCGAGTTGGCTGATGTCAGGAAGACCTCCTGCCGAATTTGAATATCCGCGAAAGCTTGCTTCACCAGCCTCTGACAATCATCGAAGGAGCCATCCACTTCCAACGCTGTAATGTTAGCACCCAGCGTGGCGAACTGCTTCTCCTGCAGCAGACTCACTCGCCCGCGCGGATAGAGCACGACCACACGTGTACCCGGAATTTGAAAAAATGCTTGGGCCACGGCACCTCCGGTATCGCCCGAAGTAGCCACCAGAATCGTGATCTCCCTGCGCTCTTGCCGGGCAAAGTACCCCACCAGCCACGCCAGAAACCGCGCGCCAAAATCTTTGAATGCCAGGGTGGGCCCATGAAAAAGTTCCAGGGAATAGAGGTTAGGCTCCACCTCCACCACTGGTGCCGGAAACGTAAGGGTGTGTTCCGTCAGATCATGTAATTCAGCGTTGGATAAATCGTCTCCTAGCAGGGCATGAGCGACCTCAAACCCAATTTCAGAAAAAGAAAGGGTCGGCAGCGATCTGAAAAAGTCTTGGGGTAGAACCGGGATGCGTTCGGGCATGTACAATCCGCCATCTGCTGGTTGGCCGTGCAACACGGCCTCCCTAAGCGAAATGCGCAGCTTGGAATTTTTGGTACTGTAAAATTTCATTTCACACAGGTTGCCCCCTGGTAGTTGATTTCCGATACATAGATATCGCTAGCCAGGTTCATGCTTCTGAATTCGCTGGCTTGTACCTCCCCTATGCGTTGCCCCACTTCTTCCGAGACGCTTAGCGCATACAACGTTGGGCCCGAGCCCGATATTCCGCAACCCAACGCACCCGCGTCCTTTGCCAATTGCTTCATACGTTCAAAACCCGGTATGAATACTGAACGCACAGGCTCGGCAATGAGATCCTGTAACGACCGACTGATCAACTCATAATCTGCGATCATCAAGCCAACCATTAGCCCTGCCACATTTCCGTTTTGCCGGATGGCGTCTTTTCTCGATACGGTTGGCTTTAGCACGCGCCTGGCATCTTCGGTTCTAAGTTCGATATGCGGATGAACAAGCGTGGCAAAAAGTTTTGCTTTCAAGGGCACGCGTACTACATCCAGTGGATCACACTCCCGTATTAACACAAAGCCGCCCAGAATGGAGGGAGCCACATTGTCGGCATGGGCCGACCCACAGGCTATCCGCTCGGCTTCCATGGCGTGTGGCACCAGTTCTTCGCGCGAAACCGGGTTGCCAAGCAGCTGATTGATGGCTACCAACGCAGCTGCGGCACTGGCAGCACTGGATCCCATGCCGCTGCCCAAAGGCAGTTTTTTGATCAACTCCACCTCAACACCTCCGGTGTAGCCTAACGTCTGGATCAAGGATTGGATGGCAACACTGGCTGTATTTCGTTGGCTATCGGTTGGCAACCGGCCTCCATCTCCGGTAATGCGGGCTACCACTATACCCGGTTTGGCAGTAAGCGTTACGATCACTTCATCGCAAGGTGCCGCTACGGCAAAGCCCAGAACATCGAACCCGCATGAGACATTGGCCACCGTGGCCGGAGCTATTGCCTTAATCTGCTTCATCGCACAGCATAATTTCCAATCCGAATGATATCGGCAAAAACACCAGCAGCGGTAACGCCAGCCCCCGCTCCGGGGCCGCGGATGACCATAGGCCTGTCGTGGTAACGCTCAGTCGTGAGCAAAATGATGTTATCGCTTCCTTGAAGCGTAAAAAAGGGATGATCACTACCCACGCTGGCCAGTTCGACACGAGCCGCACCGCATTCGTACACCGCCATAAAACGAAGTTTTTTTCCAACCGCTTCCGCAGTAGCCCGAAGCTTTTCGAAGTGGTCATCGTGCGCTGATAAACGGCTCAAAAACTCCTCGACCGAGGCAGCTTGTGCGCAATCGTCTGGCACCATGCTCTGAACCTGAACATCCGATAACTCGATGGTCTCCCCAGCCTCGCGTGCAAGGATCAGAATTTTGCGGGCCACATCCCGGCCATTCAAATCCTCGCGTGGATCGGGTTCAGTATACCCTTTCTCCTTGGCCTGCCGAACGATGGCGCTGAACTTTTCGCTCCCGGTGAATGAACTGAAAATATAGTTCATCGTGCCGCTCAATACCGCCTCTATGCGAATAACCCGATCACCACTAATGAGCAGATCGTGCAAGGTATTGAGTACGGGTAGCCCGGCCCCCACATTGGTTTCGTAAAGAAAGCGAGCGCCTCGTTTGAAAGCCGTGCTCTTCAGCTTTCTATATTTTTCCTGTCTCCCTGAATTGGCTTTCTTATTGGGTGTTACAATCGAGATGCTGGCTGCCAACATCGTCTCATAGTTCTCGGTAATTTCTTCACTATTCGTGCAGTCAACAAAAATACTGTTGGTGAGATTTAACTGTAGCAAGCGCTGAAAAAACAGCTCCTGATCCATTGGTTCGCCACGCTCAGCCAATCGGGTGGCCGCTTCGATGGGGTTCAGTCCGTTTTCATCAAACCACATTTTGCGCGAATTGGCAACAGCCACCACATTCACCTCCAGCAAATGTTCGCGTGCCAGGGCAGTATACTCCTGTGCAATCATGCCCAGCAACTCTCGCCCGATTAGCCCGTTACCTGCCAAAAACAGGTTTACGACCCGCCTATCAGAAAGAAAAAAAGCTTCGTGTAGCGTATTCAATGCCTTTGCCACATCCTGCTGATGAATGACAGCCGAAATGTTCAACTCTGAAGAACCCTGTGCAATCGCAAATACATTGATGCCACTGCGCCCAAGAGCCTGAAACATGCGCCCGCTCGTGCCCGGATTGTGCTTCATGTTTTGCCCTACAATGGCCACAATCGCCAGGTCACATTCAACCTGTACCGAACCCATCTCATGTCCGGAGATCTCGTGGTGAAATTCCTTTTCAATCGCCCACCTCGCCAACTCCTCATCTTTTCGTTCAACTGCAAAGCAAATGGAATGTTCACTTGATGCCTGGCTGATCAAGACCACGTTCACTCTTTCTCGGGCCAGGGCTGTAAACAAACGCATAGAGACCCCTACCACGCCCTGCAGCCCGGTGCCTTCCACGCTGAGCAAACTCACATTACCCATGGACGAAATGCCTTTGATCAGCAAGTCCTTTCCATTACCGGCCGCACTAATCTTTGTTCCTGGAAAACTGGGGTTAAACGTGTTCTTTACCCAAATGGGTATCTGATTCAGCATGGCGGGCTGCATGGTTGCCGGGAAGACAACTTTCGCTCCAAAATGCGATAGCTCCATTGCCTCCTGATAGGTCATCTCCGGTACGGTAAATGCCTTTTTTACTTTGCGGGGATCGGCCGTCATCATTCCATCGACATCGGTCCAGATCTCGAGTGATGTTGCCTGAAGGGCTCCGGCCAATATCGCTGCTGTGTAATCTGAACCGCTGCGACCCAGCGTGGTGGTCTCATTTTGCGAGGAAGATGCAATAAACCCGGTCGCCACCTGAAGTGCGGGATGGCTTTTGAAATGATCGGCAATAAGATTATTGGTAGTCATGAAATCAACACGGGCGTGACCAAACTGATTATCGGTGCGAATTATCGCTCGGGCATCCAAAAATTCACATGCAACATCCCCGCTGATCAAGGCCTGTGAGATAATATAGGCCGAAAGGCGCTCACCAAAACTCATTACAAAGTCAAGCGTACGTTCTGTACGTTCGCGCACTAGGTAAATGCCATGAAGGACATCTTCGAGTTCATTCAACATCGACTTGACTTGTGCTAATACCGGACTTTGCTTCTGTACTGCCACCAGCGCTTTTACGGCTTGAATATGCCGTTCTTCGACTTGGCGAAGCAACGACAGATAACCGGTGTCACCTTGCAGTGCCCATCCACTGACCTGAATCAATTGATCAGTAACTCCGCCAAATGCTGAAAACACCAAGGCAAACGGACCATTTGCCAACTGGGGACGAACTATTTCAATGACAGATTGGATTCGCTCCGGGGTAGCCACCGATGAGCCACCAAATTTTAGAACACGCATACATCACGTTATGATTTGAAAAGAGAGAAAAAAATGAATGGGATGATAAGCTACTATGGGCGCCACCCCGTAGTGGTTGAGTAACGGGTGATTATAAAAGCAAAAAAGGTGCGTGATAAATACATGACGATGCAATAATGCCTGAGTTTATCGGGCTTTACAAATTAATTTATGAATTTTACTGCTGCAAAAACAAAACTAACATTCAGTAGCCGTGTCCCGCAAAAAGAAAACACCTCAGGAATCCCTGGTCAGCATGACCGAGTTGGTTTTACCCAACGATACCAACACACTCAATAACCTGATGGGTGGCCGCCTCATGCACTGGATGGACATCGTATCGGCCATATCCGCCCAAAAGCATTCGAACCGGATTGTCGTTACGGCATCGGTCGACAACATCTCGTTCCGGCACCCCATCATGCTGGGTCATGTCGTGACGCTCAAAGCCAGTGTCACGCGCGCGTTCAGTTCTTCGATGGAAGTGCGCATTGATGTGGAAGCCGAAGATGTACCGAGTGGAAAAAAGATCGAGAGCAACAGCGCCTACTTCACTTTTGTAGCCGTTGACCAAAGCGGCCGACCGATTGATGTTCCGGAAATTGAAACTACTAACGAAGAGGAGAAAGCGCTGTATGAGGGTGCACTTCGTAGGCGCCAGTTGCGCTTGATTTTGGCGGGCCGTATGAAGCCCTCCGAAGCCAACGAGCTAAAATCTATTTTTGAGATTAAGTGAGAATGGAAAGCATGCAGGCATTTCTTGTTCCTGAAGACATCTACTTCTTTCCGGCTTTGGACGTCATTTTGGTGCCGGAGAACTGGGCCCACATGCCGCGTTCGGATCAGGAGCAGTTGTACAAGATACTTGCGGCATTGAAACGGGCTCCCGAGACCGTGCGGGTCATCAAAGCAGGATCCTGGGAAGGCTTACCGGATCACGATCAGCCCGCACAGGCGGTGTTGTTTGCACCGGGGTTTGATGAGAAACTCGAAATCCAAAGCCGCGGAACCACGCGTTGTCTTCACGCCCCGCCCCTGGCGGCTCTGGCCGATAATAAGGAGTTGAAACAAAAACTCTGGGCGGCTCTTCAAAACCTTTTTGGCCGGTTAGGAGGCGAAAACGAGGTAAAATCGGCCAGATTTTGATATTTTGAGCCTTCACCTATCTTTGCGGCACTTTTTACCAAACGCCTTTTTGGCAAAGCGTTTTTTAACCGAAAACAGTTAATCTTTTATGCAAAATCTAATCTACGCCCTGCCGGTATTCGGATTGTTGGGTCTGTTGTACGTGGCCTGGAAAACATCCTGGGTGAACAAGCAGGATGCCGGTACGGACAAAATGAAGAATATCGCCAACCATATTTCCGAGGGTGCCATGGCGTTCCTGAAAGCCGAGTATAAAATACTCGCCATCTTCGTGGTGTGCGTTGCGCTTCTGCTGGCGTTTACCGCTAATAGCGAAACGTCACACCCGCTGGTTGGTCTGTCGTTCGTCATCGGTGCGTTTTGCTCTGCACTCGCTGGATTCATCGGTATGCGCGTGGCTACCAAAGCCAACGTGCGCACGACCAATGCGGCCCGCACCAGCCTGGGCAAAGCGCTCGAGGTAGCTTTCACCGGTGGTTCGGTCATGGGCATGGGCGTTGTGGGTATTGGTGTGCTGGGCCTCAGTACGCTGTTCATCATTTACGCCAATCAGTTTGGCGTTGAAACGCAGGAAAATCTGAACAAGGTCATCACCATCATCACGGGCTTCTCTTTCGGTGCTTCGTCAATCGCTCTTTTTGCACGCGTGGGCGGTGGTATCTACACGAAAGCGGCAGACGTTGGCGCAGACCTTGTTGGAAAGGTGGAAGCCGGTATCCCGGAGGATCACCCGCTCAACCCCGCCACCATTGCCGATAACGTAGGCGATAACGTTGGTGATGTGGCTGGCATGGGCGCAGACTTATTTGAATCCTACGTGGGCTCCATTGTGGGTACCATGGTATTGGGTGCTGCTTTCATGGGCCTGACCGAGTTTGCGAGCCCTGATTTCATGAACGGACTCTCTCCCGTGATTCTGCCGCTGGTGTTGGCCGGTGTAGGCATCATCATGTCATTTATCGGAACGTTCTTCGTGCGAGTAAAAGAAGGTGGCGACCCGCAAAAAGCATTGAATGCAGGTGAAATTATCTCTTCGGTGGTCATGATTGTGGCCTCCTGGTTCATCATCAAAGGCATGCTGCCCGAAACCTGGCAGTATAGCGATCCGCTGTACAACGCAGCTGGTGAGTTCACTACGTATACGTCAACGGGTATCTTCATCGCCACCGTAATCGGTTTGGTGGCCGGTGTGGTCATCGGCTTGATTACCGAATACTACACGGGCATGGGCAAAAAGCCCGTGTTGTCGATTGTTCGCCAGTCGTCCACCGGGGCGGCCACCAACATCATTGCCGGCCTTGGCGTGGGTATGATGTCGACTTTGTTCCCCATTCTGATTATTGCTTTAGCCATCATTGGCGCGTTCAATTATGGCGGCCTCTATGGTATTGCCATTGCCGCGGTGGGCATGTTATCAAACCTGGGTATTCAGTTGGCGGTAGACGCCTACGGCCCGATTTCCGACAATGCGGGTGGCATTGCCGAGATGTCGGAGTTGCCGAAAGAAGTACGTTCGCGCACCGATAAATTGGACGCGGTTGGAAATACAACTGCGGCTATTGGTAAAGGCTTCGCCATTGCATCGGCCGCCTTGACCGCCCTGGCCCTGTTTGGTGCCTTTATGACAACCGCCAACCTGAAAACGATCGATGTGTCGAAGGCGAATGTGATGGCGGGTTTGTTCATTGGTGGTATGCTTCCTTTTGTGTTCTCCGCTTTGGCGATGGGCGCGGTTGGTCGCGCGGCCATGAGTATGATCGAAGAGGTAAGACGTCAGTTTAGTGATATACCGGCACTCAAAGCGGCTCTTGCCGTAATGAAGAAGAACGGTGACAAAGAAATGAAAGACTGGAGTGCTGACGATCAACGCATCTTCCACGAAGCCGATGGAAAAGCCGAATATGGAAAATGTGTTGAGATTTCAACCAAAGCAGCGATTCGGCAAATGGTTGTGCCCGGCTTAATGGCCGTTGTGGTTCCGGTCGTAATCGCTTTCCTGCCCGGTTTTGGTGTTGAATCCCTCGGTGGTATGTTGGCCGGTGTAACCGTGTCTGGCGTACTGATGGCAATTTTCCAGTCGAATGCCGGTGGCGCGTGGGACAATGCAAAGAAGAGCTTCGAAGAGGGCGTTGAAATCAACGGTCAGATGTATTACAAAAAATCTGATCCGCACAAGGCAGCCGTTGTGGGTGATACCGTGGGCGATCCGTTTAAGGATACCTCTGGCCCCTCACTGAACATCCTGTTGAAGTTAATGTCTGTGGTGGCTTTGGTTATTGCCCCGCTATTGGTGAAGAAAGACGCCCCTACCGTTAAGGTAGATGCTCCAAAAATGGAAATCATTAAGGTCGAGAAGCAATAAACTGACGCTTCCCGTAAGCTAACAGGCGGTCCCGACTTAGTCAGGGCCGCCTTTCTTTTTCGCCTTTTGTGTACCTTCGACCGCTATGAAGTTATACCCCTTAGCCCTCAGCTGTGCTTTATTGTTGGCTGGCCAGGCCACTGCCCAAATTACGGGGCGTTGGAAAAGCGTTGATGAAAATACGGGCGAAGTCAATTCAATTGTCGAAATATTTGAAAGCGGAGGTAAGATTTTTGGGAAAGTGGTTCAGATCTTTCCCAAACCGGGCGAAGACCCTGACCCGCTGTGCGACAAATGCCCGGCCGAGGACAACCGCCACAGAAAGAAGATATTGGGCATGGAAATCATACGTCACATGGAGGCCGAGGGAGATGAGTATGCGGGAGGTGAAATTCTGGACCCCGAGGTAGGCCGTGTGTACCGCTGCAAACTTTGGCTGGAGGGAAAGAATCTTAAGGTACGAGGTTACCTTGGGCCGTTTTACCGGACTCAGACATGGTTGCGGGTGCCCTAATGCCATTCAACCTAAAAAAGCCGTAGTTTAACCGGATAATGGGACTAACAAACTAAGCCTAGGGTTACCAGTTGTGGCTTACCGAGTATTCAGAATTGGCGCTCAGATTAACGAGCAGGAGACGTTCCAACGCATATGTGCTGGCGATGAAAAGGCGCTGGAACTGATCTATAAAAAGTACTACCGCATGATGACCAAGCTGGTCATTACCAACAGTGGTACCGAGGATGAGGCGCGGGACATCTACCAGGAGGCATTGATCATTTTTTGGCAAAAGGCACGCAGCGGAAACCTCTTGCTCACATCCAAAATCAGTACCTACATCTACAGCATTTGTCAAAATCTGTGGAGAAAAGAACTGGACCGGAAAAAGAGGCTTTCGCACGAGGAAAAGGACACTGCCCAGTCGTTGGATATGGACAGCCCCGAACGCGAAAAGATTATCGCCAAATGCCTGGAGCAGTTAGGTGAAACGTGCCGCAAAGTGTTGATGTATTATTATTTTGATGAGATGTCGATGCAGGAAATAGCCGAAAAACTAGGCTTTGCCAACACCGACACCGCGAAAACAAAAAAGTATAAGTGCAAACAAAAACTTGACGAGCTGGTTAAAATACAATACTCGCCTCAGGACTTTTTAGACTGATCGTATGACGAATTTTGAGTTAATCGATGGCTACCTGACGGGCAAGCTTAACGAGGCTGCCAAGGCAGCGTTTGAACAGCAGTTGGCAGCCGACCCCACCCTAAAAGCCGAGGTGGACTTGCAGCGGCAGATTGTCGAGGGTGTGCGGCAGGCCCGCGTGGCCGAGTTAAAGGCTATGCTCAATCAGGTACCCGTTGGAGGAAGTGCTTCATTCACAAACTGGGTAGCAGGTATTGCCGCTGTTGCGGTTGTTGGCGCTGTAACCTTGTGGTATGTAAGTGAAGAGGCTGACGTAACTCAGAAAGACGAGATACCCGCACAGGTGGAATTGGCGGCACCTGCCCCTCAGGTCCCGTATCAAGCCGCCCCGGCCAGTCCAGACAGTGAGGAGCCTAAAAAAGAGGAGGCCAAAGCCGAGCCCAAAACCAATGTGAAGGAAAAGCCCAAGGCTATAGAGAAGAACCCTGTGGTTCAGCCGAAACTGGATGTTGTGAACCCCTCTGATGAACTCAATTCCGATAATCGTTCGGACGAAAAAGGTGTTGCAACAGTAGGCACGCAAACCGACAGCAAAACGCTCGAAGTGAAGATCATCTCGGACGGACGTTATAACAACCACTATCAGCTTGATCAAGGCGTGTTGATCCTGTATGGTGACTTTGAAAAGACGTTGTATGAGATTATTGAAATTCAGAGCGATGAACCCCTCGCATTCCTGTATCATCAAAACCGATATTACAAGTTAAGCGGAAACTCGAACGCCATTCAAAAGCTAATCGCCATCTCAGACCCGCAGTTGATATCAAAATTGCGCGAGCTTCGCAAAAAGTAAAGAGCATAGGCCCCGAAAGGGGCCTTTTTCATGCTCAAAAATCCGGATTTGGGTCTATCTTTGCCGGCTGTGGAAACGCCCCGTCCTACCCGGAAGAAAAAGTTAGGAACCTACCCTTTCGTTAGCGTAGTGTTCAGCATTACACTGGCGCTGTTTGTGCTAGGCGTTTTCGGGGTCATGCTCATCTTCTCACGCGAGCTGGAGCGCTCCGTTCGTGACAACCTCAACATCCAGGTCTACCTGAAGGGGACCGTAACGGAAAAGCAGCGAAAACAAATCCGGACCGACCTGGCTAGTGCCTACTTCACTGCGCGGAAGGAAAACGCTATTCAGTTCATTTCGAAAGAAGAGGCTGCGGAGAAGATGATCCGAGAGACGGGTGAGGAATTCCAAAAGTTCATGGGCAACAACCCGCTCAAAGATGCCTTTCTGGTGACGATTGCCGAACCCTACCAAAATCAGGCAAGCCTCGAAAAAATCAAGGCCGAAATCGAGAAAATGGATGGTGTGCTCGAGGCGTACTTTGTCGAGAATTTCATCGATGGCGTAAACCGAAATGTGACGAAGATTGCGCTCATACTGGTCGGCATCGCCTCCGTGCTTATGGTTGTGGTGGTGCTGCTCATCCACAACACCTTGCGCCTCGCACTTTTCTCTCAACGCTTCCTCATCCGCAGCATGCAACTGGTGGGTGCCACTCGCTGGTTTATTCAAAAGCCATTCCTTACGCGGGCTATAATTCATGGAACGCTGGCCGGGTTACTGGCTTGTGCGCTGCTATGGGCCAATCTTCGTTTTGCCAAAGGGCACATTGAAGAGATCAACTTGTTACAGAATAACGACCGTATCCTGTTGCTCATGGCCGGCCTCGTGGCCGGTGGAATGCTGATCGCCCTCCTGAGCACCTGGCGGGCCGTGCATAAGTATCTTAAACTCTCGCTTGACGAACTCTACTAGCATGTCTGGAAAACTTCCATTTGGAAAACGAAACTACCAGTTGATGGCGATCGGCCTGGCCGTGGTTACCGCTGGCTTCATCATCATGTCGTTTGATTCCGAGCCTTACGGCTTCGGGTTTTTGGGCCTTACGCTCGGCCCCATGGTGGTGTTGAGTGGATTTGTCCTGGAAATATTCGCCATCCTGCGCGATCCTAACAAAAAGTAAACATGGGCTACTTCGAAGCCATTGTATTGGCAGTGGTCGAAGGGCTCACGGAATTTCTTCCTGTCTCCTCCACCGGTCACATGATCATCGCCTCCTCTGCGATGGGCATTGCGCATGACGATTTCACGAAATTATTTACCATTGCCATTCAACTGGGAGCCATTCTCAGTGTGGTCGTTTTGTATTGGAAACGCTTTTTCAAAGACATTCATTTCTACCTCAAGTTGGGATTGGCCTTTCTGCCAGCCGGGCTGTTTGGTTTCTTGCTGAACGACTACATTGACAAACTACTCGAACGGGTGGATGTGGTCGGCTGGGCCCTCGTTTTAGGTGGCATCTTCTTTCTGTTTGTCGACCGATTGTTTAACCGCAATGAGACCGAAGGGTTGACCACGGTCTCCTACCCGTCTGCTGTAAAAATCGGGCTATTTCAGGTATTGGCCATTTTGGCCCCGGGTGTTTCGCGCGCGGCTGCCACCATCATTGGGGGGTTGGCTGTGAGGCTCAACCGGCAGACCGCAGCCGAGTTCTCGTTCTTCCTGGCCGTGCCCACCATGGCGGCAGCCACCGGGTACAAATTACTTCGCTATTTTATGGACGGGCATCAATTTGGAACGCATGAATTGACTTTGTTGGCACTGGGCAATGTAATAGCATTTCTGGTAGCTATGCTGGCGATCCGCACATTTATCTCCTTTCTCAGTCGTTACGGATTCAAGGTCTTCGGCTATTACCGGATTGTGGTGGGCATCATTATTCTGTCGCTTTACTACCTGGGGGCACAACTGCAAATGATTTGATGGAGCCCGAAGTTGACCGTGTTTTGCTGGTGAATAAGCCGCTCAAGTGGACCTCGTTTGATGTGGTCAATAAACTGCGCTACGTACTGCGAATAAAAAAAATCGGCCATGCGGGCACCTTAGACCCCCTGGCCACTGGCTTGCTGATCATTTGCACAGGAAAAATGACCAAACGAATTGAAGAATTCATGGGCTGGGAAAAGGAATACACGGGTACCCTGATCATCGGGCAAACCACGCCTTCGCATGACCTGGAAACAGAGGTAAGCGACCCGGTTGATATTTCCGCCATCACGCCCGTTCGTATTCAGGAAGTGGCCGCGGCCCTTACAGGCGACCTGGAGCAAATCCCGCCCGCCCATAGCGCCATTAAAATCGGGGGTAAGCGCGCCTACAAATTCGCCCGCAAAGGCAAGGAGGTTGAACTGCAACCCCGTAAAGTTTCAGTCTCGGTTTTTGAGATTACCCGCGTAGCCCTGCCGGAGGTTGACTTTCGAATCGTATGCTCCAAGGGCACCTACATCCGCAGCCTCGTTCGCGATTTTGGTCAACAACTTGGCGTGGGGGCCTACCTTGCTGCGCTTTGCCGCACCCGCATTGGTGAACACCGGTTGGAAGATGCCCAAACGATTGAGCAACTTGCAGCGGCATCGGTATGAGAATCTACTATCATTTGGATGACTTTACTCCTCTGCCCTACGCAGTGGTGACGAGCGGAACGTTTGATGGGGTACATCTTGGCCATCAAAAGATATTGAACCGGCTGAAGGAAACCGCGCAGCGCCACCGGGGCGAAACCGTGGTACTAACCTACTGGCCGCACCCACGCCTGGTGCTGTACCCAGACGACCAGTCGCTGCGGCTGCTCAACACGTTTGAAGAAAAGGCGGAGCTTTTAAAAGAACAGGGCATTCAGCACCTCGTGCGCATTCCATTCACGCGGGAATTCTCCCAGATATCCTCCGTCCGGTTTATAACGGAGATATTGGTCGAGAACCTGGGCACCAAAAAACTGGTGATCGGATACGATCATCGCTTTGGAAAAAACCGGGAAGGCAGCTTCGTTGAGTTACAGGCCAACGGCCCGCGATATGGGTTTGACGTGGAGGAAATTCCGGCCCAAGATATTGACCATGTCACCATCAGCTCGTCAAAAATCAGGGCTGCTTTGGAAACCGGGGATGTGCAGACCGCCCATCAGTTTTTGGGACGCCACTATGCCATCACCGGGCGCGTGATCAAGGGGGATCAACTCGGTCGCGTATTGGGTTATCCCACGGCAAACCTCGACCTGGATGCACACCACAAACTGGTACCGGCCGAGGGCATCTATGCGGTGCGTGTACGCCATGGTCAGCAAGCCCATCGGGGCATGTTATACATCGGCACCCGGCCAACGATAGATGGCACCCAACAGGTGATTGAGGTGAATATTTTCGACTTCAATCGCGAGATTTACGGGGAAACCCTGACGGTGGAATTCATCCGACTATTGAGAAGGGATGTGCGGTTTTCATCGTTGGACGAGTTGAAAAATCAGTTGGAAAAAGATAGAATTGCGACACTTCAAATATTTGATAATCAGTAGGTTTATTTGATATCAAGTACACTAAAAAATTAAGGATCAAAAAACACCGAATGCATGATCAACAAAGTGGTTGCTGACGCGGATGAGGCCGTCCGCGATATCCCCGATCAGGCCGTGCTTATGCTGGGCGGCTTTGGGCTTTGCGGCATTCCGGAGAATGCCATCGCGGCTTTGCTGCGAAAAGGTGTAAAAGGACTCACGTGCATCTCCAACAATGCGGGGGTGGATGACTTTGGCATCGGTTTGATGCTCAAAACCCGGCAGGTGAAAAAGATGATTTCTTCCTATGTGGGTGAGAACGCGGAGTTCGAGCGGCAACTTTTGTCGGGCGAACTGGAGGTTGAATTGATCCCGCAAGGTACCTTGGCTGAACGCGTGCGCGCGGGCGGTGCCGGCATCCCCGCCTTCTTCACTCCTGCCGGTGTGGGTACCGAGGTAGCCGCAGGTAAAGAGACCCGCGACTTTGGTGGAAAGACATACCTGATGGAACGCTGGCTCCGGGCAGATTTTTCCCTGGTCAAAGCCTGGAAGGGCGACACCGCTGGAAACCTGATCTACCGGGGCACAGCTCGCAACTTTAACCCCATGATGGCGGCTGCCGGCCAGGTTACCATTGCGGAAGTCGAGGAACTGGTGCCCGTTGGGCAACTCGATCCCAACCACATTCATACCCCGGGCATTTATGTTCATCGGATCTTCCAGGGCCGAGGCTATGAAAAGCGAATTGAGCAACGAACTACACGAAAAGCCTGACCGTATGCTGGACAAGATTGGAATTGCCAAACGAATTGCCCGCGAAGTCATGGATGGCATGTATATCAATCTGGGGATTGGCATACCCACGTTGGTCGCGAATTATATTCCATCGAGCATTAACGTAGTCCTTCAGTCAGAAAATGGTCTGCTGGGTATCGGGCCCTTTCCCACCGAGGCCGAAGTTGATCCAGACTTAATTAACGCAGGTAAACAAACCATCACCATGATGCCGGGATCAGCACTTTTTAGCTCGGCCGAGAGCTTTGCCATGATCCGCAGTGGCAAGGTAGACCTTACCATTTTGGGAGCTATGGAGGTCTCGGAACAGGGTGATATTGCGAACTGGAAGGTGCCCGGGAAGATGGTAAAAGGGATGGGTGGAGCCATGGACCTGGTAGCCTCAGCCAAACACATTATTGTGGCCATGCAGCACTGCAGTAAGGATGGTGCTTCAAAACTTCTGCCCTCCTGCACGTTGCCCATTACCGGTCTGCGGTGTGTGAAGCGTATTGTGTCGGACATGGCCGTGCTGGATGTTTTACCGGATGGCGGTTTTAAGTTGTTGGAACGGGCTCCCGGTGTTACCGTGGACGACATTAAAAAAGCCACGGCCGGAAAACTGGTTGTGGGGGGCGAAATACCTGAAATGACCCTCTAGGATCAAAAAAAACATGAAAGAGTCAACCATACAGTTTAAAGTTGTTCTGGATGCCCAGAACGTGCCGGAAAAAATCGAATGGGATGCTACAGACAAGCCGCAGGAAGGCCCCACGGAGACCAAGGCAGTGAGCATTTCACTATGGGATCATCAGCAAAAAAACACCCTTCGTATCGACCTGTGGTCAAAAGATATGCCGGTCGATGATATGAAGCGCTTTTACATTGATTGTATAGGGGGCCTGGCCCAAAGCGCACTCAGCGCCACGGGTGACGAAGTGATGAGCCAGCAGATTAATGAACTTTGCCAGCGACTGGTGGCGCACGTTAAGAAGAACCCTTCCTAAGACGCTGAACAAACCGCTACCGTTGGCGAGAAAGTGACCCGGAAATCGTTTGTTTTTATAGGTTTTCTTGTAGTTTTAGGGATTAAACTACCGTTAAATCCTTATGAATAAACTTTACAAACGCTTTTTGCTGCCCGCGTTATTCGTGCTATGCGCAGGCACAGCATGGGCTCAAACCACCATCTCCGGTACCGTGAAGGACACTGCCGGACCGCTTGCCGGTGTAAACGTGGTGGTGAAAGGAACCGTGCAGGGTACTATCACCAACTCCAAAGGTGAATTCAGCCTACGCGTGAACCAGGCGCCTCCCCTCACCCTTTCATTTTCCTTCGTGGGCTTCGCCACTCAGGAAATTGAAGTCAAAGATGCCAATACCTCGGGCCTGGATGTGACGCTGGAAGAGCAAACGTTGCTGGGCCAGGAAGTTGTCGTTTCGGCATCGCGTATGGAGGAAAGCATCTTGAAGTCCCCCGTTTCGATCGAAAAGATGGATGTGTTAGCAGTACAAAGCACTCCGGCTGACAATTATTTTAAGGGTTTGATAAACTTGAAGGGATTGGACATGACTACAAGTTCGATCAACTTCCAGATTATTAATGCAAGAGGTTTTAACTCAACCGGTAACACCCGTTTCGTCCAATTGACAGATGGAATGGACACGCAGGCACCTGCGCTGAACTTCCCGATCGGTAACTTGAACGGTCCTTCAGAGCTTGACGTAGAAAGCGTTGAGTTCATCCCCGGGGCAGCTTCAGCACTTTACGGTCCAAATGCTTTCAATGGAATATTATTGGTAAAAAGCAAAAGCCCCTTCGAATATCAAGGCTTAAGTGCGTTTGCCAAATACAGCATGAACCACATTGGTGGAACTTCCCAGTTGGACAATGCTGGGGTATCCGACCCGATTGGGCCGGGCTCAGCCCAGCCGATGTGGGAGGGCGCGATTCGTTATGCAAAAGCATTTAACAACAAGTTTGCCTTTAAACTGGCTCTCTCCTACAGCCAAGCAACCGATTGGTACGGAACCAATCTTGTTGATAAAAATCCCGAGCGGCAGGGTGCTCTAAGTTTCAATCCCGGAGCCGACCGAGTGCATGCCTTTGGAGATGAGGTTTCAAATAGTCTAGGTTTGCTGCGTTTGTCGCTCGCTGGTCCTCTTGCTAGCACTCCGCTTGCACCGTTTGTTAGCTTTCTTCCCGACCAGGTCGTCTCCCGAACTCCTTATGAAGAACGATACTTGGTAGATTATAATGCCAAAAACATAAAAGCGAACGTTGGTCTGAATTACCGCATCAATGACAAATTAGAAGTATTGTATTTGCTCAACTACGGGGCAGGTACATCTGTCTACACAGGTGCCCAGCGATACTCGCTAAAAGATTTCAGCATTCAACAGCATAAAGTAGAGCTAAAAGGGTCCAATTTCTTTTTGCGTGGTTACACTACTATTGAAGACTCCGGTGATTCTTACATTGCTGATTTGACGGGAGTTCTGATTAACGATGCATGGAAATCAAATACGAACTGGTTCCGTGACTATGCTGTAGGCTACCTGAATAGCTTGGCCGGCCAGGGCTTTAACCCAAGTCTCGGACAACAACCCACTGTCGCCCAGCAAGAGGCAGCCCACATATTTGCGCGGTCTCAGGCTGATATTGGCCGCTTCGTGCCAGGCGCTTCTGACGGGGCATTCGAGACCGCGAAAGCAAACGCGACAAGCAAAGTGATCCCTCTTGGTTCGTTGTTTAATGACCAAACGCGTCTATATCACGCAGAAGGCCAGTACAATTTTAACCAGATCAAGGCGGTTGACCTGACTGTCGGTGGTACTTACCGCCTCTACGACCTCCAATCGAACGGAACCATCTTTGCCGATACCACCGGAAACGATATTACGATCCAGGAAATCGGTGCTTACCTCCAAGCAGCAAAATCATTCTCGGACAAACTAAAATTGACCGGCTCTGTTCGGTGGGATAAAAATGAGAACTTTGACGCGCAGGTCAACCCCAGAATATCTGCTGTGTACTCGCCTACCAGCAGCCACAACTTCCGGGGGTCTTTCCAAACCGGTTTTCGTTTACCTACAACACAAAACCAGCATATCGATTTGAACGCGGTAAGTGCCAGGTTGATCGGTGGATTACCGGAATATGCAGCAGCCAGGAATGTTTTCCAATATGCTTACGACTTGCGGTCGGTTAACAGTTATGTGGCCGCTGTTGCCGCTGATGTTGCCGCTGGCAACCCCACCGCAATTGGCGCACCGGCTAACCTCGCCTTGCTGAGGCCGATCGCTTCGATTGAACCCGTGAAACCGGAGCAAGTTCAGTCAATTGAAATAGGTTACAAAGGGTTATTAGGTGACAAATTGCTTGTTGATCTGGTGTACTATCACAACACCTACAACGACTTTATCGCTGCCCAGTTTGTTCGGAAGGCCGCTGGCGAAATTGACATCAGTGGAATGATTACCGACCGCTCCAACCCAGCTTATCCGACATACAACTTTGATCCGCGCACGGAGGCGAACATCCGGAATGCACAAACGCTGTTAACGCCTATAACGACCATCGGCAGGGAGAACACATTCTCAATACCGACTAATGTTGATCGCACGTTAACGGCAATGGGTTTCGCTGTTGGAGCCGAGTACAGCCTGCCGAAAGGTTACAAGTTGTCGGGTAACTACAATTGGAACAAATTGAATGATGCAGAGCAATTGGCGGCTGATGGCTTCCTGGCTGAATTCAACACCCCAGAGCACAAATACAACATCTCATTTGGAAACCGGAAGGTCACTGACAAATTGGGATTCAACATAGCTTACCGCTGGCAGGATCAATTCCTCTGGGAATCATCCTTTGCCCAGGGGCAAGTGCCTTCTATTGGAACTGTGGACGCCCAGGTCAGCTATCGCCTCAGTGGATTGAAATCCGTTCTCAAAGTGGGCGGATCAAATATCACCAACGAACGATACGTGCTTAATTATGGTGGGCCCACCTTGGGTGCTATTTACTATGTCTCTGTGACGTTTGATGAATTATTCCGCTAAGCATTAATTTGATTCAATATGAAAATTCATAAGAAAATTTTGACCGCGGCATTGGCAGCTGCGCTGATCAGTTCCTGCACATACAACTTCCCTGAGTCGCAAGACAAGGGGCTGGGTCAGGTTGATTTTGCTAAGATGGTATCAATCGGGAACTCGCTGACTGCGGGTTTCATGGATGGAGCGCTTTATACGGCAGGTCAGGAAAACTCCTACCCGGCTATTATCGCCCGGCAGGCAGACTTGATTGGCGGTAGCGAAACGTTTAATCAACCAACCGTTAATTCAGCAAACGGATGTTTCAATCCGACAGGTGGTTGCACACAGGGTCGATTAATTCTCAAAAATCCAGCCGCTCCAGCGCCCACACCAACGACTGGGGATGGTGGTTCGTCACTGGCTCCATTCACGGCAGTGGCCAAAAACCAGATCAACAACTGGGGTGTGCCCGGTGTAACCATTCAAACCGCACAATCTCCGGCATTGGGTGGGCCCCCTACAGCGAATCCACTGTATAACCCTTTTTATGCCCGCATTGCTTCGGCTCCCGGCACCTCAACGCTATTGGGTGATGCAGTTATTTCGATGCAGAACGGTGGAACGTTCTTTACGTTCTGGCTTGGCAATAATGACGTGTTAGGCTACGCAACTGGTGGTGCCTCGAATCCTGCCATTCTTACATCTCAACCAGCATTTGCAGCAGCTTACAACAATGCATTGAATGCCATGCTAGGTGCAAATGCCAATGCAAAAGGTGCAGTTGCTAATATCCCGAACGTCACGAGTATTCCGTTTTTTCGAACAGTTCCAGTTAACCCGATCAATCTTCCTGCTGCAAATGCCACTGCATTAAATACTGCGTTCGCTGGCTACAATGCAACGCTTGACGCATTGAAAGGAGTACCCTTCAATTTGCCAGTGGCCGAAATGGATAGCCGAAAAATTACGTTCGTTGCTGGACCAGGTAATCGCGTGGTTCTTAACGATGAGAACGCCCGTGATCTAGGCCCGTTTTGGGATCAATTGCAAGGTGCTGGGGCAATTACCGCTGGGCAACGAGCAGCGCTTGAACCCTACCGCACGGCTCGACAAGCAATTATACCAACACAAACCACTGTAGGTGATTTTATTATATTGCCCGCTGCCTCGTTCATCGGGACAGTTGTTGGTGGAAATCCCCAGTTGCTAAACGGTATTACTGTACCACTGGCAGACAACTGGGTGCTGATACCCCAAGAACAAAGTCAAATTCAGACTGCGATCGATGGATTTAATTCTACTATTGCTACTGCCGTGAATGGACAAGCGGCAAGGTTAGTTTTAGTGGACGTCAACAAGGCCCTGGAGGATGTGCGGCTTGGGTTGGTTACGATCAATGGATCCTTATTTACATCCTCAATCTTACCTCCGTTTGGCGCATTCTCGCTAGATGGCGTACACCCGAACCAGCGGGGTCACGGATATATGGCGAACCTTTTCATCGATGCGATCAATCGGAAATGGGGCGCTGCCATTCCCTTGTGCACCCCCAACGATTTGCCAGGAAATGCATTGCCAATTCCATAATCAAATTTTGATAGAATGAGAAAGGGGCTTCGGCCCCTTTTTTAATTTTGTCTTTTTCTTAAAACAACTCTTTTGCAATCCGGTAGATAGGATCGCTTTTACCCATGGAGTAGAAATGCAAGGAAGGCACCTGGTGATTAATCAACTCCTTGCACTGCTGCACCGCCCATCGGATTCCCACTTCCTTTACCTCCTTATTGTCCTTGCAGCGATCGATTTCCTCAGTTAACTCCTCCGGGAGGTTACAATTGAAAATGGTGGGGAGTACACTTAGCTGCGTTTTGGTGGTGATGGGCTTAATGCCCGGAATGATCGGCACGGTAATGCCCGCCTCGCGACACAGCCTGACAAAATCGAGATAACGCTGGTTATCAAAAAACATCTGCGTCACAATAAACTGGGCGCCCATATCGACCTTCAGTTTCAGATATTTCAAATCTGTCTTCAGATTGGGGGCGGCAAAATGCTTCTCGGGATAGCCGGCAACGCCAACACAAAAATTCGTGGGTGATGCGTGTTGCAGATCATCGTCCAAAAACTTTCCTGCGTTCATGTCCATAATCTGCCCCAGCAATTCCGAGGCAAAGGCATGACCATCCGGGTCGGCCACAAACCGAGCCTCTGACTTGATCGCATCGCCTTGCAGCGCCAATACATTGTCTATGCCGAGAAACTGCAAATCAATCAGGGCATTCTCCGTTTCTTCGCGTGTGAACCCCCCGCAAATCATATGCGGCACGCAATCCACCTTGTAGTGGTTTTGAATGGCCGCGCAGATGCCGACCGTACCGGGCCGCTTACGCGTTGATCGCTTTTCGAGCAGACCATTCTCCCGCTTCTTGTACACGTACTCCTCCCGGTGGTAGGTCACATCGACAAATGGAGGTTTGAACTCCATGAGCGGATCCATGTGGTCAAACAGGGAGCGGATATTTTCGCCCTTCAGGGGAGGCAACACCTCGATGGTGAAAAGCGTTTTGCCGTTGGCGTTCTTCAGATGGTCGACAACCTTCATTGTAATTTGGAAATTTGGAAATGAATCAATTTGAAAATGTTTTGAAAGGCTATTTTTTCGATGACGAGATAATTTTCGATATTACCTTGATCACAATATGAAAATCATCAATCATATCGTCCGGATCGGGGTAACCCTTCGATGCCTTGCACAGGAGCAACCAATACTCGGTCTCATCGGCCTCCTTTGCTGCGACTTTGAATTTATGAATGAAATCTGCTTTGCTCTCCGCATTTTGTACTTCACGCACATTTGCCCCAATAGATGTGCCCGATCTCAACAACTGACGCCCCACTACGTATTTTCGTTCTGCCTCAAGTTTTTCCGCATACTCAATTGCCCGAAGAGAGAATCTAAATGTTAAATCTACAATAACATTATCCTTGTCACTTCTCATAGCAACCGGACCTCCGTCTTCAAATTACCAAATTGATCCATTTCCAAACTAATAACCCAAGACCGGCCCCAACCACTTCTCCGTCTCGTCCAGCGTTTGGCCCTTGCGTTTGGCATATTCCTCCACCTGGTCACGGGCAATCTTGCCAAGGCCAAAGTACCTGGCCTGCTCATGCGCAAAGTAAAAACCGCTCACCGAAGCTCCCGGGTACATGGCATAAGACTCGGTAAGCTGAATGCCCGCTTTCTCCGCCTTAAGCAAATCAAAAATCAACTGCTTCTCGGTGTGATCGGGACAAGCCGGATAACCCGGTGCGGGCCGAATCCCCGGATATTCTTCCGAAATCAACTGCTCATTGGTGAGATTCTCGGTCTTGTTGTAACCCCAATAATCCTTACGCACCAGCTCATGCAGGCGTTCGGCAAAGGCCTCTGCCAGCCGATCGGCCAACGCCTTCACCATAATCTCAGCATAATCATCATGCTGCTTTTTGTAGCGATCGATCAGTTTCTCCAATCCGATGCCCGTGGTAACGGCAAACAAGCCCAGATAATCCTGGCCGGGGTTTGGTGATATGAAATCCGCCAGACAGAAATTGGGGAGGTTCTGCGCTTTCTTATTTTGTTGGCGAAGGAAATGGAACACGCGCTTCTCCTGCCCCACCTCAATCTCCACATCATCTCCTTTTGCCACGGCCGGATAAAAACCCAATACCGCATTGGCTTGCAATCGCTCGCCCGCCACGATTTCATACAGCATCTTCTGCGCATCCTGATACAGGCGAGTCGCCTCAGCACCTACTACTCCATCATTCAAAATGCCGGGGAAACGACCTGCGAGCATCCACGTTTGGAAAAAGGGAGTCCAATCAATGTACTTGCGCAAATCCGCCAGCGGGAACCGAATCAATTCTTTGCGGCCCAAAAAACCCGGGCGTGTAAACGAAGTGCCGGACCAGTCGATGTTTACCCGGTTTGCCCGTGCTTCGGCTAACGACACAAAATTCTTGGCCTGCTGGCGCCCCTCGTGGTCCTTGCGCAATTCGGCATACTCCTGCTTGATTCGCTCGTGCAGACTTTTCCGTGTTTCCAGGTTTATTAACTCACTGGCCACCGGCACTGACCGGGAGGCATCCAGCACATGAACAACTGGCGCGGAATACACCGGATCGATTTTTACTGCCGTATGAATCTTTGAAGTGGTAGCGCCACCAATGAGCAACGGCACGTTCATCCCCTCATGCTGCATCTCCTTTGCCACATGAACCATTTCATCCAGTGACGGAGTAATCAGGCCACTCAGCCCAACGATATCAACCTTCTCACGCTTCGCGGCTTCAATAATCTTTTCCGTGGGCACCATCACGCCCAGATCCACAATATCATAATTGTTGCACGCCAGCACCACGCCCACAATGTTTTTGCCAATGTCGTGAACATCGCCTTTTACGGTGGCGAGCAGCACCTTGGCGGCAGGCTTGCCTGAAGTTCCGCTTAGCCGCTTCTCCTCCTCCAGGTAAGGCGTTAAGTAAGCCACAGCCTTCTTCATTACCCGCGCGCTTTTTACCACTTGGGGCAGAAACATCTTGCCGGCACCAAACAAATCGCCCACCACGTTCATGCCCGCCATCAGGGGCCCCTCAATCACCAACAAGGGCCGACCGTACTTAAGCCGCGCCTCTTCCGTATCCACTTCAATGAAGTCGATAATTCCCTTTACCAGCGCGTGCGTCATGCGCTCCTCCAGCGATCCGTTTCGCCACTCCGTGTCGGCCTCCTTTTTTCGGGCAGATCCTTTCACGGATTCGGCAAATTCGAGCAGGCGTTCGGTGGCATCATCTCTCCGGTTCAACAACACATCCTCCACCCGCTCCAGGAGATCTTTCGGTATCTCATCGTAAACCTCCAGCATGGTCGGATTTACGATGCCCATATCCATACCATGCTGAATGGCGTGGTAGAGAAAGGCGGCATGCATGGCCTCGCGCACAATCTGATTTCCGCGAAAACTAAACGACACATTGCTCACCCCTCCGCTCACATGGGCATGTGGCAGATTCTTTCGTATCCATTGGGTTGCCCGGAAAAAGTCTACCGCGTAGGTGCGGTGCTCCTCAATGCCCGTAGCCACCGGAAAAATATTCGGATCAAAAATGATATCCTCAGGAGGGAAACCGACCTGGTTGACCAGGATGTTGTAGGCTCGCTGACAGATCGAAATTCTTCTTTCGTAGGTGTCGGCCTGGCCTTGCTCATCGAATGCCATAACCACCGTAGCCGCCCCGTAGCGCTTCACCAGTTTTGCCTGCCGGATAAACTCTTCTTCGCCACCCTTTAAAGAAATGGAATTAACAATTCCCTTGCCTTGCAAACATTTAAGCCCCGCCTCAATCACCTCCCACTTGGAGGAGTCGATCATGACCGGTACCCGTGCGATTTCCGGTTCTGATGCCATGAGATTCAGAAACCGGGTCATGGCCGAGACCGAATCGAGCATGCCTTCGTCCATGTTAACGTCAATCACCTGCGCTCCTCCGCGTACCTGGTCGAGGGCCACTTCCAGCGCCTCGTCAAACTTATCTTCTTTAATGAGTTTAAGGAACCGGGCGGAACCGGTGACGTTGGTACGCTCCCCGATATTAACAAAATTCGAAGCGGGAGTTACGACAACGGCCTCCAAACCACTCAGAGTTAGTTGTCTATGGTGGTCGGTCGATGGTCTATAGTCGCTCATGTTCGGTCTCAAACTAGTCACCTTATTGAATTTCTTAGTGCTTGAATACCCTTCACGAGTTGTGTTAACCGGAGGTAGAATCGGTCAAAATCTTCATTGGAAATCAAACCTCTCCGCCTCCCAAGGTGCAAACAGCAGACTACTTCAAGTGCAGAGCGAAGGGCAATACCAAGAAATCTGCGGAACTCAGCATTTGACTGCCCCGTTGAACCTTCTGCAATATTTAGTGATACAGAATCGGATGCGCGTTGAATTTGTGAACTAAGCACAAACATCTCCGTTTTGGGAAAAGTCTTAACGAGCCCGGACACTTCGCCAGATAACTCGACTGCCGCTTGCCACACTTTCAGATTCTCAAATTTGAACGCCATAGAAATGCAGAACTTGTTTCACGTAGTGGTTAAGGCTGAAAACTGTCGACCATGGACAATCGTCTGGGTTCATAGCGCTCCGTCAACTCCGCTATCTTCCGAATATGGGCTGGCGTAGTGCCACAGCAACCACCCAGCACGTTGACCAGGCCTTCCTTCAGGTACTCTTCCACCTGAGCCGCCATTTCTTCGGGTGTCTGATCATAGTGACCAAACTCATTGGGCAGCCCGGCATTCGGATAGGCGCTGACATAGAACGGTGCCTGCTCATTGAGCACCTGCAAATACGGGCGCAGTTGCGAGGCTCCTAAAGCACAATTCAAGCCGATACTAAAGAGCGGCACATGCGAAACCGAAACCAGGAATGCCTCGGTGGTCTGGCCCGAAAGCGTCCGGCCACTGGCATCGGTAATCGTTCCCGAAACCATGATGGGCACCTGTCGGCCAAGCTGATCGAAAAGCTCCTGAATGGCAAACAAGGCTGCCTTCGCATTAAGCGTGTCAAAAACGGTCTCCACAAGCAACAAATCGGCACCTCCCTCCAAAAGAGCTTTGGCCTGTTGCGCATACGCTTCCTTCAATTGATCAAAAGTTATGGCCCGATATCCGGGGTTGTTGACATCAGGCGAAATCGAAGCCGTCTTATTGGTTGGCCCCATGGCACCGGCCACAAACCGGGGTTTATCGGGTGTCTTTCGGGTGAATTCATCAGCCGCCTGCCGGGCAATTTGGGCCGAGTGATAATTGATGTCGTACACGGCATCTTCGAGGTGATAATCGGCCTGCGCTATTGTAGTGCCGCTAAAGGTATTGGTCTCAATGATGTCGGCACCAGCCTCCAAGTATTGCCGGTGGATATCCAGTATGATATCCGGCCGGGTAATCGACAGCAAGTCGTTGTTGCCTTTAAGGGGTGACGGGTGATTTTTGAACCGCTCTCCGCGGAAGTCCGCTTCCTCCAGCTTATGGCGCTGAATCATAGTGCCCATGGCACCATCCAGCACTAGTATTCGTTTTTGAATGGCTTCGTAAATAGACATGGCTCTCGTTTACCACTTTATCCAGAGAGCCCTCAACAGAGAAGGTCGCCTATCATGACTGAAAACGATTGAAATCGTCTCAGATGGGTTTTAGCACAACGTTCCGATGATCGAGAACAGGATGCTAAGACGTCAACGGGCCCGGTCCCTCGGTCTTTCTGGATAAGCACTGCAAAGAAAGTGAATGCCCAGCAAAAAATGAAGCTGCCTGGCCATTTTTGAACGAATGTTTAAGGATAAATCGGCAAATTTGCATTGTGAAACTCGCTGCCATTGACATCGGCTCTAATGCCATCCGCTTTCAGGTTTCGTCTGTTCTGGACAATGGCACGCGGTTATTGTTCAAGAAGATGGAATACGTCCGATTTCCTCTTCGTCTGGGCCACGATGTATTCACCACCGGCCGTATCTCGGAAAAAAGTAAGGACAAGTTCAAGAAGCTGATGCATACTTACAAGCTGCTGTTTGAACTCTACGAAGTGGACGATTATATGTTTTGCGCCACTTCCGCCATGCGTGAATCTGAAAATGGAGCGGAGCTTGTTCAGGAAGTGCGCAACCAGATTGGTGTCAATATTGAGGTGATAGACGGGCAACGGGAAGCGGACCTGATTAACCGAGCCATCAGTTCCTTTTTGACCAACGAAACGCACCTTCACATTGACGTGGGCGGTGGAAGTACAGAACTTAACATCTACGTGCAGGGCGAAAAATTACACACCCGGTCCTTTAAGGTGGGTTCTGTGCGGGTACTGGAAAACCGGGATTCGCCTGTGGCCTGGGAGGATATGGAGCGATGGATTAAGGATCACATGAAGCCGCAGTATGGCAAAGTGACGGCCGTGGGTACAGGCGGTAACATCTCAAAAATCTACGAGTTGGCGCAGTTGAAACCGCACCGGAAGATGTCTTTAAAACGCCTCGATGAAGTTATTGCCATGATTGGCCAGCACAGCATTGAAGAGCGTATCTATAAGCTTCAGATGAACCCCGACCGCGCGGATGTGATCATTCCCGCAGGCAACATCTACCGGAAAGCCATGGCCTGGGCCCAATCGAAATACATTTTCGTGCCTGAGGTCGGACTAAAAGACGGCATACTCCTGCACCTGTTCGAGAAAAATGCCACGCAACGCAAGATTGAGTTTGTCAACGTGGAGGATCAAAGCCAGGGGAAAAAGATTTCCCCGATACCATCTAAAAAAGCGCCACGTCTGAAATAATCTCGCGGGTGACGTTGTAGAACTCCTTGTGAATATTGAAAGGCGGGTCTTGGCCGGCTTCCTTTGACTCATACGAGCCGTCTTCCTTCATCCGATAGGCATTCACATTATCCCGCAGATTGTAGCGCAGAATATTCATGGCCTGTTTCTTCAGCATTTCGGACTCCAGCCGGAAAAGCGATTCCACTCTTCGGTCAAAACTGCGCACCATCGCATCCGCGCTGCCGATGTACACCTTAGGATTGCCCGCATTATGGAAATAATAAATACGCGAGTGCTCCAGAAACTCACCTACTATGGAAATCACTTCAATGTTCTCACTCAAACCTTTTCGACCCGGGCGAAGGCAACACATGCCCCGAACAATCAATTTGATTGAAACTCCCGACTTTGACGCTTCATACAGTGCATCAATAAAATCCTTGTCTTGCAGGGAGTTGAACTTGACCACAATACCCGAAGGCTTCCCCTGCCGCGCGTGAATGGCTTCCTGACGAACGAGGCCCACCAGTTGGTTGCGCATGTCCCGCGGAGATGTAATCAGGTTCTGATACGTGGTCGGCAGGCTGTGGCCGGTGATGACATTAAAGAATTCTGACACGTCATGCGCATACGCTTCGTTGGTACTGAGCAAACTGATGTCCGTGTAAAGGCGTGCCGTAGCTTCGTTGTAGTTGCCACTGCTCAGGTGCACATACCGCACCACGCGATCGTCCTCCTCTTTGCGAACGATAAGCAATAACTTGGTGTGGGTTTTCAAACTGCTGACACCGTAAATCACAAAACAACCCGCCTTCTGCAGCCGCTGGGCCTCGCGCAAGTTATTTTCTTCATCAAAACGGGCTTTAACCTCAAAGAGGACAGACACGTGCTTACCGTTCTCGGCCGCTTTCAGCAACGCAGCGGTTACCCGCGACTCTTTTGCCACCCGGTAAATGGTGATCTTGATCGAGAGCACATACGGATCATCGGCTGCCTTTTCCAGCAACTCCAGCACCGGATCCATGGAATTGTACGGGTGATGGAGCAAAATGTCGCGTTCCTTCAATACATCCATGAGATCGCGCGTACCATACTCGGGGAATGACAGCGGCTTAATGGGGCTGCGTAAGGGCGCCTTTTTGTCCTTGAATTCCTTATGCCCGATAATCTGGTTGAGTCCATTGAGCTCAAGCAAGCTCCCATGCGGTACCTGAAATACGTTTTGGTCGTCAAGATCCCACTGGATCTTGAGCAAACGCATCAACCACGGATCGGGGTTCTCCTCGATGTCCATGCGCACGACCCGTCCCGATCTGCGGGTCTTGAGTTTGCGTTTCAGTTCATCCAGAAAGTTGGATTCAATGTCTTCACTTTCATCGAGCGTAAAATCTCCATTCCGGTTGATGCGGAACAGGTTCACGCTTTGAATATCCACGTTGCGGAACAGATGCTGAATGTTGTGCCGGACGATATCTTCAAGCGGCACAAAGGAGATCAGGCCGTCCCACGATAGAATTTCATAGAACCGGGGCAGGTTGCTCGGCACTTGCACAAAAGAAACCTTCGGTTGCGCCTGCTGATCGCCCGGCACGCGTGTCACCACTCCAAACAGCAAACGGTTGTTCATCAGCACCGGGAAGGTATGGTAACTATCAAACACCATGGGCGTGAGCATCGGGTAAATGGTCTTATGGAAGTACTGATCGACCCGTTGACGATCCTCCGGCTCCAACATTTTGCAGGATGTAATCCGGAAACCATGCCCCTCAAAATGAGGCACCAGGTTATGAAGAAAATGCTGGTGCTGGTCGGTGAGAAAGCGTTTGATTTCCTGCAGCAACAGCATACGGAAAGGCGCCTCCCGAAGCCCGCTGTAATCGAAACGTTCCTTGCCATAATCCAGGTAGTTATATAAACTTCCCAGGCGTATGGTGCAGAATTCATCCAGATTGGAGGCCGTAATGGCCAAAAACTTCAGCCGGTCAAAAATGCTCCGCTCCGTCTTCCGCGATTGATCGAGTACGCGATAGTTGAACTGTATCCAACTCAAATCGCGAGAGACATAGTTACTGGCCTCAATCTGCTGCTGCCACGCAGCGATTGACCCCTCCCGCACGGGTACTTCTGTTATTGATTCGTCTCCCTCCTGCTCCATACCGACTACTCGATCAAATGTCCAGGCGCGCGTACCGCGCATTGCGCTCAATGAAATCCCTGCGTGGCGCTACTTCATCTCCCATCAGCATGGAAAAGAGGTGATCGGCTTCTGCGGCCGACTCAATGCTGACCAACTTCAGCGTTCTGCGAGCCGGGTCCATGGTGGTTGACCAAAGCTGCTCAGGATTCATTTCACCCAAACCCTTGTAGCGTTGTACGTTGACACTGTCTTCTTTGCCATTGCTCAACTCTTTAAGCAACGCATCGCGTTCTTCCTCATTCCAGCAGTACCGCTCTTCCTTCCCCTTTTTCAACAAATACAGCGGAGGGAGCGCAATGTAGATGTACCCCTGCTCAATCAACTCGCGCATGTACCGGAAGAAAAAGGTAAGGATGAGCGTACGGATGTGACTTCCGTCCACATCGGCATCGGTCATGATGATGATCTTATGGTAGCGAAGCTTCGACAGGTTTAGCGCCTTCTGATCATCCTCGGTGCCAAAGCTGACGCCCAACGCAGTGATGATGTTCTTGATTTCCTCGTTTTCATAAATCTTATGTTCCTGCGCCTTTTCTACGTTGAGAATCTTACCGCGCAGCGGCAGAATAGCCTGAAAATTCCGGTCGCGCCCCTGCTTGGCCGAGCCACCAGCGGAGTCACCCTCCACCAGGTAAAGTTCTGATATGGATGCATCGGAGCTGGCACAATCAGCCAGTTTGCCCGGCAATCCGGTGCCCGACAGCACATTTTTGCGCTGCACCATTTCACGGGCCTTACGGGCTGCAATGCGGGCCTGGGCCGCCAAAATCACCTTGCTGACGATCAGCTTGGCCTCTTTGGGGTTTTCCTCCAAAAAGTGCTGAAGAATTTCGCCCACGGCCGTATCCACAGCACCCATCACCTCGCTATTGCCCAGTTTGGTCTTCGTTTGGCCTTCGAACTGCGGCTCAGCCACCTTCACCGAAATCACCGCGGTTAATCCTTCGCGAAAGTCATCGCCACTGATTTCTACCTTGGCTTTTTCCAACAGCCCGGACTTATCCGCGTACGTCTTGAGCGTTCGGGTGAGCGCCCTGCGGAAACCGGCCACGTGTGTGCCCCCCTCGTGGGTGTTAATGTTGTTGACGTAGCTGACGAGATTTTCGTTGAAGGACGTGTTGTAACTTAACGCCACTTCTACGGGAATCTCACTTTTATCATTCCGGACGTAAATCGGTGCAGGGATCAGTTTTTCCCGATTCGAATCCATGTACTCTACAAACTCGCGCAAGCCGCCACTGGAGAAAAACGTCTGCGTGCGGGCCTCCCCGTTTTCGTCAAGTTCACGCAGGTCTTTCAGAATGATGGTGATGCCGGGATTCAAAAATGCCAGCTCGCGCAGTCGCCCAGCTACGGTATCGTAATTGTAGACCGTGACCTGGAATACCGTGGCATCGGGTTTGAAGTGAACGGTTGTACCGCGCTTTTGCGATTCTCCTGCCTGGCGCACCGGATAAGCCGGCACCCCCTGATGGTATTGCTGCTCAAATATCTTTCCCTCCCGATAAACCGTAACGTTGAGCGTCTCCGAGAGAGCATTCACGCACGACACACCCACTCCGTGCAAACCACCGGAAACTTTGTAGGTGTCTTTATCAAATTTACCCCCGGCATGCAGCACGGTCATAACCACCTCCAAAGCCGACCGCTTTTCTTTTTCATGCATGTCGGTCGGAATACCGCGGCCATTGTCCTCGACCATCACCGAATTGTCGGTGTGAATGGACACCGTGATGGTATCGCAGTAGCCTGCCAGAGCTTCATCGATGGAGTTATCAACCACTTCCCAAACGAGGTGATGCAGGCCTTTTACGCCCACATCGCCAATGTACATGGCGGGTCTTTTTCGAACGGCCTCAAGGCCTTCCAGTACCTGAATATTACTTGCGGAATACGAGGAATCTTTCTTCTTTTTTTCGTCTGACATGAGGTTGGTTATAAACCGTCAAAAATACGGTTTTCAGCCCGAAATTCAGCGATTTTGGGTGTTAAAACGCTTGTTTTTTTTTGCCTTGGCCGCGGACTTGCTCGGGTCAATTTTCCGGGCAAAAAAAGATGCGATTCCAGCCCGTTTTCAGGCCTTGTCTTTCTTCTTCTTTTTCTTGCCGTTGTCCTTCTCGGCCATCAGTTGCAAACGTGCTTTTTGAAGCTCTGCTTTTTGAGCCTCGGTAACGGTCGGATAGCTCAAATCCAGCTTTTCAAACATGCGGTAGATCACCGAAGCTATGGCCAACCGGGCATACCACTTGTCGTCTGCCGGAATTACAAACCAAGGCGCATACTCCGTTGACGTGGCGCTGATGGCTTCGCTGTACGCTTTTTGATACTCATCCCAAAAACCGCGTTCCTTCAGGTCGGACAATGAAAATTTCCAGTTCTTGCTGGGGTCATCAATGCGCTCCAGGAAGCGCTTGCGCTGCTCCTTCTTGGACACATGCAGGAAGAATTTCAGAATAATAGTGCCGTTATCAAATAGGTTTTTCTCAAATCTCCTGATTTGTTTGTAACGCGCCTTCCAGAACTTTTCGTCAACCTTCTTGGGGCTTTCGATACCCGGAATATTCTCATTCATCACATACTCGGGATGCACGCGTGTCACCAACACATTTTCGTAGTGCGAACGGTTGTGGATGGCAATCTCGCCCCGGGCCGGCAACGCTAACGTGTGGCGCCAGAAGTAGTCGTGATCCAGTTCGCGCGAGTTCGGGGCTTTAAAGCTATACACTTTAACACCCAGTGGATTGAAGCCGGACATGATGTGTTTCACCGCTCCATCTTTGCCGGCTGCATCCATCGCTTGAAAAACAATCAATACGCTGTACCGGTTGTGCGCATAAAGCTTGTCCTGAATCTCGGCCAGGTGTCTTCGACCCATTTCAAGCAGCGACTCGGCCTCCTCCTTCACCAGGATGTCGCCCTTGTATTCCGTATGAAAATCCTTGAGTTTGATGTTGGTCTCCGGCTTTACCAATAACTCCTTGATGTTGATTAATCGGTCATCGCTGAGCATAAAAATGTAGTTTAGGTTGGTTGAAAAGTAGAGAAATTCTGCCTCTTGTGGTATGATTTTACTGCATTTCCCCAGGTTAAGTTTAAATCCGTCAATTATGAAAAATTACGATATTAAACGACTCATTATCAGCATATTAATGCTATCTTCACGATCGGCAGCAGCGCAAAAAGATCAGGATCTGATCAAAGCGGTGATTGAAAAAGAGACCCAATCCTTCTTTCGGGTGGACCGAAAGGGATGGGAAGAATCCTGGCAAAAAACACCCTACGCGTATTGGTTTTATTCCGATTCTACCGGCACTTCGTATGTCGAAGGATGGGATCAACTGAACAAAACGTTTGACGATTACTTCAAAACCGCCAAGCCGAACCAGGCCAAGATCATCAACGAATGGGTAGAGGTGCGCGTGTACGGAAACGGAGCTTATGCGCGATTCACCCAACGCGTGCAAGACGACATCGACCGCGATGAAACGTCTCAAGTGCGCGTGCTTGAAAAAGGGAAAGACGGAAAATGGAAAGTGATTTGTGTCGCTGCCGTTGCGGTGTATTCCAAATAGCATTGGCGGGTTTCAGTATTGGCCGGTGCGCAGCATCACCAGCGTGCACGCTTCAATGGGCTCAATCCCACGTTGACGGGCCAATCGCTCAAATTCGTCATTCTCCGTGCCCGGATTGAAAATGATTCGTTTGGGCTTCAGGGACAAAATGTAATCATACCATGCGGGCTGGTGTTGCGGGCCTAGGTACAACGTCACCGTATCAACACCTGTAATTTCTGGTCGCTCCTGAATAGAAAGAATAGTTTTGCCGAGTACGTCTCCTTTCTTATTGCTAACCGGCACGAATTCATGGCCGTATTCCGTCAGCATTTCGGCTGCCATAAAAGCATAGCGCGAGGGATTGTTGCTCGCTCCGATAATCACAGTTTTCATAGTGTGGTGTTTCTTATCTGAAAGTTTGATAAAAATCAACACTCTTGTCCGACTAAAAATTTGATGGGGAAAATAATCAAGTTTTCTTGAAGGATTCACACACTTTTGTTGAATTTGAAAAAGGAACCCCGGTCAGTTAAACCCAAGACTTAATGCAATGCCTATTTTGGTGTTTACGGGAGGACTGTGTGAACTTCTCCAGGCTTGGTAAGTATCTTTCAAAAAATCAAATAGCTCAACATAACTCATGATGTGCAAACGCACCACGGTGAGGATGCTGGTGAATGAGCGCTTTGTTTCCGATTTCTTTTTGATGACTACCATGAGCACCTGAGCAATACGAACACAAAATACCTGGATTCGGATGGCGTTTTCGCTTTCTCCCCAAAAATAGTTCAAGGGGAAATTTTGCTTGACTTGTTTGAATAGAATTTCAATCATCCAGCGGTGCTTGTAAATGAGGGCCACCTGGGCCGCTGTGATTTTAAAGTTATTGGTGATGAAGATATACACACGCCCCGATCGTCTTTGTACGTTATCCTGCGCAATTGCAATTTGTTAGGTTGACCTCCTTCTGTATAAGAGATCGTAATGTATTGTTCCTTAAGCACACCTTTGGCCTTTTTCTTTTGGGTGTTATCAGTAATGACTTTGCGTACATGGAAGACAGCATTTTTCTTCATGCGTGTTACAAACCAAATTTGCTCGCTGCTCCATTGGGCAAACTGCCGGTATACATTGTAGGCCTTGTCGAAAACCAGAAAACGGCCCGTTTCC
>Ga0209985_10000252_pt1 | contig 60381 bp, 55 predicted proteins | sample NOAtaG_FD_187305 | JGI IMG/M metagenome (GOLD analysis project Ga0209985, IMG submission 187305) | Freshwater lake microbial communities from Lake Erie, under a cyanobacterial bloom - NOAA_Erie_Diel6S_1000h metaG (SPAdes) (version 2) | ecosystem: Environmental > Aquatic > Freshwater > Lake ... | reverse complement strand
ACTGGCAGGACGGGCAATTCCCCTATTCCGATCTGGTCGAAGACGGTGAACGCGTCTATGCGATCTCGGAGAACTTCGCCTACGCCTTCCCGTGCCGCCGCTGACCCTGCGGCCGTCCCGCCGGCAACGCACCCCGCCCCCTCAGCTCACCCGCTTCAGGCCCTCACGCGCCCCCTTGTGCCCCGGCTCGAGCTTCAGCACCTCCGCATACGCCGCCTTCGCGTCGGCCATGCGCCCCGCCTTCTCGTGGATCATCCCCAGGCGGTACGTGATCGTCGCTGGTTCGATGCGCACCGATTCGTCCGCGGCGGGCGGCAACGCGCGGGCCATTTGCAGCGCCGCGACGCCGCGGTCCAGCTGCTGCCCGGTGACGGCCGCCGTGCGTCCGATGCCGTAGTACCCGAGCGGATCCTTCGGATGCTTCGCCACCCACTGCTCGAAGACCCGCAGGGCATCGGCGGGCCGGGCATGGTCGGCGTAGAAGTTGCCGAGCACCGTGACCGCGCGGCCGGAATCGGGGAAGTCGCGCAGCAGCGTCGCGAGTTCGCGCTCGGCACCGGCCAGGTCGTCCTGCTTCATGGCGACGTTCGCCAGGCCCTCACGGCCCAGGAACGGGTCGAGGGCCATGAGGGCGATGGCCTGTTCCTTGGCCTTCGGCAAGCTGCCCCCCATGAAGCCGGGGGCGAACAGGTAGTATCCCATCAGCCCGCTGCGCGCGTCGATCAGCGTCGGGTTGAGTGCCACCGCGCGCTCGAAGGCGGCCTTCACCCGCCGGGCGAGCAGCGCCTGCCGGAAGCGGTTCGCCCGCTGGGCCTCCGCGCCGTACGCGTTGCCGGCCCAGAAGTGATACTCGGCCTTGCCGCCGTCGATCGCGATCGCCTGCTCGAAGCGCTCGGCCGCCGGCCCGGTCTTGTCTTCCGCCAGCAGGGCCCGCCCCCACCAGTAGCGGGCGACGGCGTCGCGCGCGTTCGCGGCCGCAGCCGACTCGAACCGTGCGCGGGCAGTGGCATACTGCCCCTTGTCGAAGAGGGCTCGCCCCTCGTCCACGAGGGACTGCGCGGCGAGCGGCGACAGGAGGGGCGCGACGAGGAGCGTCGCGAGCGCGAGGCGGAGGACTCGATTCATGCGCATGCTCAGTTGACGGTCGGCGAGACAAGACCGACCAGCGCCGGGCCGACCTGCATCATGCTTCGTGATTACGGGACCGGTTCAAGGGCGGTTTCGCGCCCCGGGCCGGACCTGCACGGAGCGCCCCGCCCGGCGGCGGGCCGCCCGACCCACCGACGTCAGCCCGCCAGCGGCACGCTCAAGAGCACGTCGGGGGGCTGCGGATCGTTCGTGAGCGACAGCTCGAGGCGTTCGATGCGGATCGGCGCGGTGAGCCGCAGGCCGAGCAGTGCGCGCTCCTTGGTGCGCGAGACGTCCGGGTAGTAGCTGATCGTCGCGTGCGGCGCGAAGGCGAAGCGGGTCGGCAGGAAGCGCAGCCCGCTCGTGACGATCCGTTCGTGCAGCGCGCGCAACGGGCCGCGCGCCGGCAGCGGGAAGCTGACGATCCCGGTGTCCACGAAGCGGTGGGGGGCTTCGGCGACGACCTCGAACGGCGCGGTGGTCGTGGCGATCCCGCCGAAGACGCGCTTGAGCACGTCGCGCGGCGTGTCGGGGGCGATCGGTCCCGCTCCGCTCGAGCCGATGAGCGTCACGTGCGGCGCGTTCATCGCCGCGAGTCTTGGGTCGTGCTGCGCGCGGATCGCCCGGAGCTGCGCGCCGGCCTCGCCCTCGATGGGCACGAGCACGAAGATGCCGCGCGGCCGGCGCCACTCCCAGTCGGCGTCGTGGTAGTCGTTCTCGAATTCGTGCCGGTCGCCGGGATCGCGTCGCATCCGTCGCGTCCCGTCAGCGGCGATGCAGGGCCTGCACCGTGACCGCCGACGCCGTCCCCACCGCCGCACCGGCGAGCACGTCGGTGAGCCAGTGCCGGTCCAGGAACAGCCGCGCGAGCCCTGCGCCGACCGCGAAGGTCGCCGCGCCGGCCACCACCGCGCTCGAGCCGCGCGACTCGGCGATCCACGTGGCAGCCGCCGCCGCCGCGACGGTCGTGTGGCCCGAGGGAAACGACTGGTAGCGACCGCCCTCGATGCCACGCCACCGCGCCCAGTCGTCGCTGCGCCCCTGCACCGCCGGCCGCGCCCGCCCGAAGGCGAGCTTGAGTGCATGCGTCGCCGCGGCGCCGAGCAGCACCGCCTCGGTCGTGCGCCGCGCTCCGCGGACGGGACCGGCGGCGTCGGTGGCGCTGGCCCACGCCCACACGAACGGGGGGACGAGCACCGTGCCGGGCGAGGCCGCGAGGTCGGCGACCCGCAGCCCCACGCGCAGCGCGGTGACGTGCTGCCGGTCGGGGTGCTGCCACCAGTCGCGCATGCGCTCGTCGAGTGTCGGCGGGCGGGTCGGCTGCCACGTCCCCCACGTGCAAGGGAGGGTCGTCAGCGGGCCCGGTCCGAAGCCCGTCAGCGACGACACCCCACCGCCGGCCGGCGCGGTCGCCTGTACGCAATCGCCGTCGGAGGTCGCGTCGGGCACGCCGGTCGCGGCCGACTGGGCACGCACCGCGCGAGCGGGCGCGAGCGCCAGGAGCAGGAAGACGGCAAGGCGTGTCGTGCGGGAGGTCACCCGGAGCAATATGCGCGCCGGACCGGGCGGCCGTTACGTTGCGGCATGGCGCGCCTCGTCGTGGATCCTCGACGTCCCGACCCGTCCGCCCTCGACCGGGCGGCGGCGCTGCTGCGCGCAGGCCAACTCGTGGCCTTCCCCACGGAGACGGTTTACGGCCTCGGCGCCCACGCGCTCGACGCCGACGCCGTGCGGCGCATCTACGACGCGAAGGGTCGTCCGCCGCACAATCCGGTGATCGTGCACGTTGCCGACGCGGACGCCGCGCGGGCGCTGGTCACCCGGTGGCCCGAGTCCGCGGCGCGACTGGCGAGGGCGTTCTGGCCGGGTCCGCTCACCCTCGTCCTACCGAAGGTGGCGGCGGTGCCCGACGTCGCGACGGCCGGACTCCCGGCCGTGGGGGTGCGCGTACCGGCGCACCCGGTCGCGCTGGCGCTGCTGCGCGCGGCGGGGATCCCGGTCGCGGCCCCGAGCGCGAACCGCTTCACGGAACTCTCGCCGACGAGTGCGGCGCACGTCGAGCGCACGCTCGGCGAGCGCGTGCCGCTCATTCTCGACGGCGGGCCGGCGAGCGTCGGCATCGAGAGCACCGTCGTGGACTGCACCGGGCCGCGGCCGCGCGTACTCCGGCCGGGCGTGATCGGCCTCGACGAGCTCGAGGCCGTCGCCGGCCCCTTCGATGTCGCGCGGGTCTCTGCGAGCGGGCAGGAACCGCGGCTCTCGCCGGGGATGATCGATCGCCACTACGCGCCGCGCGCCCGCGTGGTAGTGGCCGGCGGGGACGACGCGGCGGCGACGGCCGCCACCGTCGCCGCCGCGCGCGCGGCGGGGACGGTCGTCGGGATCGTGGCGATGACGCGCGCGTTCCCGTTGGCGGGCGACGTTGCGGTGCTCATGCCTGCCGAGCCGCGGGCCTACGCCGCGCGACTGTACGCGACGCTGCACGATCTCGACGACGAAGGTTGCAGTGTGGTGATCGTCGAGCGTCCGCCGACGACGGCGGCGTGGGCCGGCGTCACCGACCGGCTCACGCGCGCCGCGACGCCGTAACGCGCCCGCCGCGGAGCCGGCGGGCACTCCCGTCAGCGCACGACCTTGAAGGCGAGCATCGGGGAGCCGAAGAGCCCGAATAGGCGCGCCCACGGAAGCAGCAGCGACTCGGTGGCGCGGCTGGCCTCGATCCCGCCGATGTCGATCACGTCGGTCCAGCCCAGTTCGTCGCGCAGGAACGTCGTCACCGTTGTTTTCGCCGATTCGTCGTCGCCCGCCACGAACATCGTGTGGTCGCCGGCGGCGAGCGCGCGCGGGTTCGCCATCAACGGCGCGGCGATCGTGTTGAGCGACTTCACGACCCTGGCCTTGGGCGCGGCGCGCTGGATCTGCTCGCCGAGCGAATCGGTGATCCCCACGAAGAGACTCGGCGGCATCCCCTTCGAGAAGTCGAGCGGGTTGGCGATGTCGATCAGGATCTTCCCGTCGAGTGCCGAACCGGCGGCCTGCACGGCCGGCAGCGAGCCGTGGCCGCTGGTGGCGTTCATGACGAGCCCGCCGAAGGCCGCTGCGTCGGCGTACGTGCCAAGCCGCACGGTTGGATGCGCCGCGGTCCAGTCGGCGAAGCTCTCGCCGGTGTAGCGGTCCGGCTCGCGCCGCACGGCGGTCGCGCGCGGATCGCGCGTTCCGAGCATCACCGCGTGCCCCTTGGCCACGAGGGCGGCCGACAGCACCCGTCCGACCATGCCCGTCCCGAAGATCCCGATCTGCATTGCTGGCTCCATGCGGCACGGAATGACCCGCGCCATCCGGTTGATGTGCCGCGCAGCCCTGCGCCGCGCGGGCCGGCACCCGCGGTGCCGACATCCGGACGATACAGACCTGTCTTTCTTGACGCAAGACCGCTCTGTATCGTATCGTCAGCCATGGCCGAGCCTCTGGGATCCGCACCGTCCGGCGTCCCGCCGTTGGCGGCCTCGGCGGAGAAGCTGCTCGACGTCGCCGGACCGCTGTTCTTCCGCCACGGCTTCGCCGCCGTGGGGGTGGACCGCATCGTGAAGGAATCGGGGGTAGCGAAGATGACGCTCTACCGCCACTTCCCCTCGAAGGACGACCTGATCGCCGCCTGGCTCGAGCGGGTGGACGCGCAGTTCTGGGCGGTGGCGAGCGGGTGGATGGGCGGCCCGGACCGCGAGCCGCGCGCGCAGCTCGCCGGGTTCTTCCGCGGGCTCGAGAAGCTCGTCGCATCGCCGCAGTGCCTGGGGTGCCCCTTCCTGTTGGCCGCCGCGGAGTTCCCCGAGCCCGGCACGCGGGCCCACGAGGTGGCGAAGCGCCACAAGACGACCCTGCGCGAACGCTTCCGCCGGCTGGCCCGCGCAGCCGGCGCGAGCGACCCGGCGGCCGTGGCTGACCAGTTGCTGCTGCTCACCGACGGTGCGTTCGGCGCGTCGCGGATGTTCGGGCCGGCGAACGCGGGGCGGCGCGTCGCCGCAGCGGCGGAAACGCTCCTCGACGCGGCGACGCGCTGACGGGTTGCCGCCAGCGCGGGCAGCGCGGCCAGCGCGGGCAGCGCCGCCGGCGCGGCCTCAGAACCCCTGCTGCACCCGTAGGATGATCGCGTGCTCGATCCGGTTCGCCCCGCGATCCTCGATCGTCACGTCGTACGACAGTGCCAGACGCGTCGTGACCGCAGGCAGCCACGAGAGCGCCGCGCCGAGCCCGATCGCTCGGCCGGACGACCCCGGCGCCGCGAAGCGCCCCAGCGCGTCGCGATCCACCCAGACCCCGCCACCGCGCAGGCCGGCCTCGATCGCGCCGCGCGCGTCGGCAGGGACGATCGTGTAGTCGCCCGCGCGCGTTCCGCGCCAGACGCGCGACCACGCCGCGCCGAAGCCCCCGTGCAGCAACGAGGCCTGGCCGAACGCGGCGTTCCGGACGCCGTCCTCGGCGCCGATCGCCTCGACGTGCCAGGCATCCCGGCGCGAGACGTGTTCCACCCCGGCCGCCGCGCGCCAGCGGCGGCCCGAGGCCACCGCCGGGTCCGGCCCGTCGGTCGCGTACGCGAAGATCGGCCGCTGGCCCACCGTCAGCAGCCGCGCCGGGCCCGTGCCGTCGGTGCGGCGGCCCTGCGCCGAGCCGCCCAGCACCGCGACGTGCCACGCGAGGCCGCTCGGCGTCGCCGTCCGGCCGATCGTCCCCTGCAGCCGCAGCAGTCCCTCGGTGGTCGGCGGCGGCGCGATCGCGAGGTCGCCGTCGGTGTCCACCGTGCGGGCGTCGTCGCCCAGCGGCGTCCGGAAGGCGCCGACGACGACGCCTCCGCGCGCCGAACCGAACGTCGCCTGCGCCCCGGTGGAGCGCGCGGGCATGAGGGTGTTGACGAGGCCGCGCTCGGGGAAGAGGAGCGTCGCGGACCCGCGAGTGCGCTCGCCGCCGAAGGTCGGACGGAAGCGGCCGACGCGCAGGTCGCGCCCGTCGCCGCGCCAGCCGATGAAGGCGTCCTGGATGAGCACGCGCCCCTGCCCGAAGTCGGGCTGCAGCCGCAGCCGGAAGCCGCGTTCGCCGGTGGCGTCGAAGATCAGCCGTGCGCGGCGCAGCAGCGGACCCGAGGCGCGGTCGTCCCCGACCACGACCCGGCCGTCCGCCTGCAGGAACCCCCCGATCGTCAGCCGCGCGCCGGAGGCCGAGGAGACGCGATCGTCGTCGGTGTCCTGCGCGGCGAGCGGAGCAGCAGCGAGCGGAGCAGCGGCGAGCGGAGCAGCAGCGAGGCACAGCGCGGCGAGGCCTGCCAGGGATCGGGGCAGGCGCGCGAAACCCGTGATCGCGTCAGGCATCCCGCGCCTCGCGTGACCGCAGCGTGATCTCGGTGGACGACGCCAGATCGGCCAGGAAGATCGCCTCCGCCGCCGCCCCGACCGCCGTGTCGAGCACGATCGCATCGAGCTCGTAGTTGATGGCGAGCCCCAGCGGGTTGAAGTCGGTCGAGCCCACGCACACCACGTGCCCGTCCGTCACCGACGACTTGGCGTGCATCATCTCGCCGCGCCACTCCCAGATGCGCACGCCGTTCTCGAGCAGCCGCCGGTAGCGACGGCGCGTCATCCGGCGGATCCACGGGTGGTCGTACGACGACGGCACGAGCAGGCGCACGTCCACGCCGTCGCGCGCGGCGCCGGCCAGCGCCTCGAGCTCGGCCCCCCCGGGCACGAAGTACGCCGAGGCGATCCAGATCGAGCGCTCGGCGGCGACCGACTGGTACTGCAGCGCGCGCGAGATGCGGAACCGTCCGGGCTCGCCCTCGATGATCCCCACGAGCGCCGGGGCCGCGTCGGGACCGAGTTCCGCATTGCGCGCGGGACGCACGAGCCGGCGCTGCCGCCGGCGTTCGGCCCGGGACGGTCCGGTACCGACCGTTCGGCCCCACATGCCCTCGAAGGCGCGCTGCAGGTCGAGCGCGGCCGGGCCCACGAAACGGATCGCCGTGTCGCGCCACGCTGCCCGCCGACGGCCGAAGCGGCTCGTCCACTCGTCGCCGAGGTTCACGCCGCCGGTCATCCCGACGTGCGCATCGCAGACGAGCACCTTGCGGTGGTCGCGGGGGAGCGCGCCGAGCCACGGGCGGAACCCGGGCGGGCTGAACTGGCGGACGTCCGCACCGGCCGTGCGCAGGCGCGCGAACTGCGCCCCGGTGCCCGAGCCCCGGCTGCCGAACCAGTCCGCGAGCACCTGCACCTGCACGCCACGCTGGGCGGCGGCGACGAGCGCGTCGGTCATCCGGCGCCCCAGAGCGTCGCCGCGGAAGATGTACATCTCGAGCACCACGCGCTGCTGCGCCGCCGCGATGTCGGCGAGCATCGCCTCGATGGTCGCGTCGCTGTCGAGGAGCGTGACGGCGTTGCCGCACGTCACCTGCGCGCCGGCGATGCGCCAGAGCCCGCGCGTGAACGTCGGCGCGGCGGGATCGGCGAGCACGACCCGGGAGGTGATTGGCGCGGAAGGCGAGGACATGCGATCTTCCAAGCTATGCTTCCCATCAACCTTGCAGGCAAGCGCGCCCTTGTGGCGGGCGTCGCCGACGACGGCGGGTTCGGCTTCGCGATCGCGAAGTGTCTCGCCATGGCGGGGGCGTCGGTCTCCGTGGCCACCTGGCCGCCGGCGCTGACGATCTTCCGCAACCTTCTCGAGCGCGGCAAGATCGACGCGTCGCGCCGCATGCCCGACGGCTCGCTGCTCGAGTTCGAGCGCATCTACCCCTTGGACGCCGTCTTCGACACCCTCGACGATGCCCCGGCGGAGTTGCGGGAGAGCAAGCGGTACAAGGACACCGGCGACTTCTCGATCGGCGGACTGGCGGCGCAGTTGGTCGCCGACTTCGGCGAGCGGCCCCTCGACATCGTCGTCCATTCGCTCGCCAACGGACCCGAGGTCAAGAAGCCCCTCCTCGAGGTCTCGCGCGGCGGCTACCTCGCCGCGGTCAGTGCCAGCGCCTACTCGATGGTCTCGATGCTCCAGCGCCTCGGGCCGCTGATGCGATCGGGCGGGTCGCTGGTCTCGCTCACCTACATGGCGAGCGAGCGGGCGATTCCCGGCTACGGCGGCGGCATGTCGTCCGCCAAGGCCGCGCTCGAGAGCGACACCCGCACGCTCGCCTTCGAGGCCGGCCGCGCGTGGGGCGTGCGGGTGAACACGATCAGCGCCGGCCCGTACGCGTCGCGCGCCGCAAGCGCGATCGGCATCATCGATCGCATGGTGCAGTACTGCAAGGCGAACGCACCGCTCCCCGAGGAACTCTCGGCGATGGAAGTCGGGCAGGCCGCGGCCTTCCTGTCGTCGCCGCTGGCGAGCGCCATCACCGGGCACACGCTGTACGTGGACAAGGGCTACCACGCGATGGGCATGGCGGTCGCGGGGTGGTCCGACGTCGTCGCCGGCACCGCCGGCTGACGACGTCGTGCCGCCGCACCGGCCGACCGGTGCGGCGGCAGGGGCGCGGGGCCGCTCGGGCCCCGCGGCCTGTGCGGTCAGACGTCGACCATCGTGACGACGCCGGAGTCGAGGTCGTAGACGCCGCCGACGACCTTGAGCTTCCCCTCGCGCATCAGCTTCGCGAGGACCGGCGAGGCCTCCTCGAGGATCTCGGCCTGGACCTGCACGTTGCGCCGGATCGCCGCGTTCAGGTCGCCCTTCGCCTCCTTGGCGGCGCGGCGGATGTGCTGGTAGAGCGTCGAGATCTGCCCCGGCACCTCCTGGCCCTTGATCGTCGCGTCCACCGCCCCGCACTTGGTGTGGCCGAGGACGCAGAGCACCTTGGCACCCAGCACCAGCGTGCCGAACTCGAGCGACCCGATGATCGCGGGGTCGGCGACGTTGCCGGCGATGCGGGTCACGAAGATGTCGCCGAAGCCCTGGTCGAAGACGATCTCGACCGGCACGCGACTGTCGGCGCAGCCGAGGAACGCGGCGAACGGGCGCTGGCCGCCGGCGACCTCCCTGAGGCGCGCCATGTTGCGGTTCGGGGCCTGGATGTTCCCGGCGACGAAGCGCTTGTTGCCCTCCATCAGGCGCTGGATCGCCTCGTCGGGGGTCTGCACCTCGGGGAAGTAGCGCGCCTCGGCGCCGGCCTCGGCGGCGAGGAGCGACCGGGGCGCGCCGAGGACGGTCGCGGCACCGGCGACGGCGGCGGCGGTCGTCGCGGCGGTCCGCAGGAGGTCGCGGCGGCTGGTCGGGGCGTCGAGCGTCGGGAGGACGAACGGCATCGGGGGGTTCCTCGGAGGTAGGATGTCAATTGGAATGGCTGAAGCATCGCTTGGGACAATGCATTGACACAAGCGATGTTTCGTCTATTCCAATTGATAGGTGCCTCCTAACGCGCGCGCCCCGCGTCCCGGGGGGACGCGGGGCGCGCGGAGGCCCGGCCCGTCAGCTCGCCGTCTTCGGCCGCGGCACCTCGATCGGCGGCTTGCCGTTCCTGCGGAGCAGCGCGTTGAGCTTCGGCAGCTCCTCCGCGATCGCCGCCGCCTGCGCGTCGAGCTGCCCCTGCAGCCGCGCGCTCAGCTCCTGGAAGACCTGCCGCGACTGCGCCGTCGGCGCGTAGTCACCCTGGCCCGCCGTCCCCATCAGCGCCCCGATCTTGTTGTTGAGCTTGATCGGGTAGTTGAGCGGGTCCTGGCCCGAGCGGTTCCGCACCTGATAGATCTCCCCCTCCGACGCGTCGAGCCGCTGCGCCAGCCGGCGGCCGATGGTGCCGAACTCGGCGCTGTCCGCCGCCGCGACGTCCGTCGCGCGGGTCGTCACCGCCCCCTTCACGAACCGGCTCTTGGCGACCGCGTCGTTCGCCTCCGAGAAGCGGTCGCGCACCGTCGTCAGGAACGCGAACTGCGCCTTGAAGTCGGCCGGCGTGGCCGAGCTGCGCGGATCCGGCCGCAGCTGGAACGGGCGCACCGTCGTGTCGGCGCCGGCGACGAGCCGCACCTGGTAGCGGCCCGGTGGGGCGAGCGGGCCGGTCGTGCCGGCCGCCCAGAGGATCATCCCGTCGAAGCTCGTCGCGTCGGGATACCGCAGGTTCCACACGTAGGTGTTGTGGCCCGCGCGGTTCGGCAGGCGCGGCGCGCGCATCGCGGCCGCGAAGGGGTTCTCGTCGCCCGCCGCCGCGGCCGCGGCGCGGGCCCGCGCGACGGAGTCGGCCCGCGCGGCCGAGTCGCTGGTGCTGGCGAACTCGCGGATCACGCGTCCCGCGGAGTCGAGCACCGCGAGCGTGAGCGCCAGACCGGCCGCAGGCGCGTGGTAGTGGAAGACCGCCCCGCCCGGCGGGTTGGCCCCGGTCGGCCCGCTCCGCCCTTCGCCGAATCCGCCGCCGAAGTTCGCCCGGTAGGGGTCGCGCGGCTGGTACAGGTGCACCTTCGCCGTCGCGGCCTTCGTCACCTGCCGCAGCGGCGTCAGGTCGTCGAGGATCCAGAATGACCGCCCGTGCGTGCCGGCGACCAGGTCCCCGTCCTTCACCACGAGGTCGTGCACCGGTACCGGCGGCAGGTTGAGCCGGAGCGAGCGCCACGACGCGCCGTCGTCGAGCGAGACCCACGCGCCGCGCTCGGTGCCCGCGTAGAGCAGCCCGCGCCGCACCGGGTCGGCGCGCACCGTGCGCGTGAACTCGGTGCGCGGAATGCCCGCGTCGATCCGCGTCCAGCTCGCCCCGTAGTCGGTGGTCCGGTACAGGTAGGGCGCGAAGTCGTTGAGCCCGAAGCGGTTGGCCGCGAGGTACGCCGTGCCCGCGTCGAACGGCGACGGCTCGACGATGGACATCCGTGCGAAATCCTGGCCCCGCCCCGGCGCCAGGTCGGCCGGCGTCACGTCGCGCCACGTCCGGCCGTTGTCGCGCGAGACGCTCACCTGCCCGTCGTCGGACCCCGTCCAGAGCACCCCGGCCGTCACCGGCGACTCCGCGAACGTGAAGATCGTCGCGTAGGTCTCGACGCCCGTCTGGTCCTTGGTGATCGGGCCGCCGCTGGCCCCCATGGTGCGCCGGTCGGCGCGCACCAGCGGCGTCGCGTTCACCTGCGACCAGCTCGCCCCTTCGTCGGTCGAGCGCCAGAGCTCGCTCCCGCCGGCGTAGAGCACCTTCGGGTCGTGCGGCGAGAAGACGATCGGGAACGTCCACTGGAAGCGGTGCTTGATGTCCTCCGACGAGTACCCCATCGGGTTGTCGGGCCACACCGTGATGTTGCGCGTGAAGCCCGTCTCGCGCTCTTTGCGCGTCAGCAGGCCGCCGTACGAGCCGGCGAAGAAGAGCCCCCGCTTCGTCGGGTGCGGCGTCACGTAGCCCGACTCGCCGCCGCCCGCGTCGTACCACAGGTTGCCACCGATCCCGCCGGGGGCGCGGCTCGGGGCGCAGTACGTGCTGTTGTCCTGCTGCGCGCCGCACACGTGGTACGGCCAGTCGTTGGTCACCGACACGTGGTACATCTGTGCCGTCGCGAACTGCTGGCCGGTCCAGGCGCGGCCGCCGGTGAAGCTCACGTTCGCGCCGCCGTCGTTGCCCTCGACCATGCGGTTCGGGTCGTTCGGCGCGATCCACAGGTCGTGGTTGTCACCGTGCGGCACGCTGATCCCCGTCGGGAACGTCCGGCCGCCGTCGTCCGAGCGGAAGAAGCCGACGTTGAGCACGTACACGCGGTTGGTGTCCTTCGGGTCGGCGTAGATGCGCGTGTAGTACCACGCGCGCTGCCGCAGCTTGCGCTCGGTGTTGAGCTTCGTCCACGTCGCGCCGGCGTCGTCGCTGCGGTACACCCCGCCGTCCTCGCCGTCGGCCTCGAGGATCGCCCACACCCGGCTCGACTTCGCCCCGCTCACCGCGAGCCCGATGTTGCCGATCGTCCCCTTCGGCAGCCCCGGGTTGCGCGTGATCTCCGTCCACGTCTCGCCGCCGTCGGTGCTCTTGAAGATCCCGCTCCCCGGACCGCCCGAGTTGAGCGACCACGAGTTGCGCCACGCCTCCCACAGGCCGGCGTAGAGCACGTCGGGATTACCGGGATCCACGACCAGGTCGGTCACGCCGGTCGAGTCGTTCCCCGCGCGCCGCAGCGTCTGCCGCCACGTCTTCCCGCCGTCGGTCGTCTTGAAGACGCCACGCTCGGGATTCCGCCCGAAGACGTGGCCCAGGATTCCCATCCACGCGATGTCCGGGTTCGTCGGGTGCACGCGGATGCGCGCGATGTGCTGCTTGTCGCCTCCCGGCAGCGGCAACTTGGTCCAGGTGCGGCCGCCGTCCGTCGTCTTCCACAGCCCGTCGCCGGGTGCGGTGTTGCCGCGGATCGGCGTCTCCCCGCCGCCCACGTACACGATGTCGGGGTTCGACTCCGCCACCCCGATCGCGCCGATCGTCCCGCCGAAGTACCGGTCGGTGACCGGGCGCCAGCTCATGCCGCCGTCGGTCGTCTTGAAGACGCCGCCGCCGGTGGTCCCCATCCAGTACTCGAGCGGCCGGGAGGCCGAGCCCGCCACCGCCACCGACCGGCCGCCGCGGTAGGGCCCGATCTCGCGCCACCGCATCCCCTGGATGGCGGCGGAATCCAGCCCGGTCATCGGCTCGGGGGCGGCGACGGGGAGCGCCGGCGCCGCACGGCGCGCCGGTCGCGGCTGGGCAGGGACCGAGCCCGCGACGAGGAGCGAGAGGGCGACGAGGCCGGGGACACCACGGAGCAGCGACATGCGGAGGACCTGGTTGGCGGGGAAGCGCGGCAGCCGCGCGAGTCTGCGACGCCGGTCGGAGACGCGCAAGGCCAAGGAAGTACGGCGGCCGAGGAGCGGGCGTTGAGGCCGCCGTCGCCACCCGTTGGCGCCGGGAACCCTGCCCGCCCGCCGGACGTACGCACGCACGTGTCCGTTCGCCGTTGGGTGTTCGTCGTGCTGTCCTTCGCTGCGGCCCTCGGGGCGGCGGCGTACATCGCGCGTTCGGCCGTCCCGACCGGCGAGATCCCGGTGCGGCTGGCGTGGTGGGCACATGCCGTCGCCGCCACCGCGATGGCGCTCGAGATCGGCCTCCGCGCGCTCAAGGTGAGTCTCGCCGGGGCCGCGCTGGGCGTCCCGTTCGGCTTGTGGACCGCCCTCCGCATGTCCCTCGGTGGCGACTTCGGTGCGGCCATCACGCCGTCGCGCACCGGGGCCGAACCCGCCCGGTTCCTCGTGCTCGCGGAAGCCGGACTCCGGCCGGCGGGCATCCTGCTCGTGCTCTTCGCCGAGCTCTTCCTCGAATCGGTGTCGCTGGCGATCATCGCCGTCGTGCTGCTCGCGACCTTCGGACTCGACGGGCGGGCGCCGGCCTCGATCGCCGGCCTCATCGGCAGCTACGCTGTGGCCGTCATCGGGGTCGGCATCGGCGGGTGGTTCCTTGCGCGCCGGAGCGCGAGCGGCCCGCCGCCCGCGTGGGCCCGGGCGCTGGGGCTCCATGCCGGCCGCTGGCGCGCGGTGCAGCGCGCCCTGCGCTCGCTGCGCGACGGCATCGACGGGCTGCGCCACGCTCGGCTCGGGCTCATGGCCGGTTCACTCGCCGCCTCGGTGGGGCACATCGCCGTGCGGCTCGTGATCCTGCCCGTGATCGTCGCCGGCCTCGGCGCCGGTGACGTCGAGCTCGATCGACTCCTCACCTGGCCGCTCGTGCTGTTGCACGGCGGGGCGGCGGCACCCGCCCCGGCGGGGGGCGGCCTGATCGAGATCGCCTTCGGAGCCGCGCTCAAGTCCACCATTCCCGGGCCGATCTTCGGCGCGGCGCTGCTCTGGTGGCGCACCTACACGTTCTACCTCTACGTCCCCCTCGGGGCGCTCGCCGCCGGCGCGACCGTTCTGCGCGCGGTGCGCGGCCGGTCGCGCGAGGCACCGTCGGCGACCGAGGCCGCCTTGCGCGCCGCACGACCGGCAACCTGAATTCCCCTCATGCTCCGACCCTTCACCCCCGAGTGGGCCGCCGCCTTCCGCGACGCCATCAACGCCGATGCCGAGTACCGGACGGCCGGTGCGGGCTGGACCTGGCCGCTCGCGCTCTCCCTGAGCGCCGACCCGGCGCGCGGCTTCCCGCACGACGTCGCGATCGAACTCGACCTCGCGCACGGCACCTGCGGTGAGGTGCGCGTGAAGGTGGGCGAGAAGGCGACGACCGACTACGTGTTGCGCGGCGACTACGACGCGTGGCGCGCAGTGGTCGGCGGCCAGCTCGACCCGGTCGTCGCCGTCACCATGGGCAAGCTCAAGCTCGTGCAGGGCTCGCTCACGACGCTCATGCTGCAGACGAAGGCGGCGAAGGCCCTCGTCGCCTGCGCCCAGAAGGTGCCGACGGACTTCGGAGCGTCCTGACGCACACAGCGGTCATCCCGATCCGCCGACGTCGGCGACGGGGCGCACCGGAGGCAGCGTCTAGGGTGGGGGGGCTCCCCACGCCCCCGTCGCCTACGGCACCCTCCAGCAGACCCCAGCCAACACCAGCAATGCCGTTCGCCAACGCCACCGATCTCGCTTCGCCCTACTTCCAGCTCTTCGGCAAGGCCAAGCGCCTGCACTGGGACCCGGCCGACATCGACCTCTCGGCGGACCGCGACCAGTGGCGGCTGATCGTGCGCGACTACCAGCGCGAGCGTTACGCCGAGCAGATCCGCCGCCTGTGCGCCTTCTTCGCCGCCGGCGAGGAGTCGGTGACGAACACCCTCGCCCCGTTCCTCGCCGCCGTGCCGCGCGGCGAGCTCGGGCTCGACAAGGAGTTCCACCTCGCCGCCCAGCTGTACGAGGAGGCAAAGCACTACGAGTTCTTCGCTCGGTACTTCAACGAGGTCTTCGGCGAGTCGCCGGCCGTGGCGGCCGCCGAGCTGACCCCGGCGCCGCAGGCCGTGCTGGTGGACGACCTCAACGCCGTCACCGACCGGTTGCGTCGGGCCGAGGGACGCGAGGCGGTGCGCCACGCGTTCCTTGAAGCGGTGACGCACTACATGGGGGCCGTCGAGGCGATGCTCGCGCGCACCGGCTACGTCGGGGCGCACGATGCACTCGCGTCGCGCGGCTGGCTCCCGGGGCTGCAGGAGGGCTTCCGGCTCATCCGCCGCGACGAGGGACGCCACGTCGCGTTCGGCATCCACGTGGTGCGCGAGATGTGCGCCGACGAACCGCACCTGCGGTCGCTCGTGCAGGACACCTTCGAGCGCAACCTGCCGAACGTGCTCGGCACCATCCAGGCGTTCGGCATCTACGACACGCCGATCGTGGACCTCGGCAAGCTCACCGCCTTCGCCCTCGGCGCCTACGAGCAGTTCATGGGCGCGGCGGGGCTGGCCGCGATCGACGCGACGGGCCTCGAGACGGAACTCGACGCGGACGGCTGAGCCGGTCGGGTCCGGGGGCGGAGCGGGTCGGCGGCACCGGCGATCCCCGCCCGCCCCCACGCTTCACGGGCAGCGCATCGTCGCCGTCACCTGCCCGCGTCGCACCACCGCGCCGTCCGGTCGCACCGCTTCGGTGACTCCCGTCCCCGTTCGCCGGGACACCGCCAGGCGCACCATGGCGGGATCGGTCGTGCCGTCGCGACGGCGTACGAGCATGGGAACCTGCGACAGCCGCGCCGTGTCACCCTCGAAGCGCAGTTGCCGGCCGTCGGCCTGCGTTTCCGCCGCGGCTGCCGGCACCGCGCCATCGGCCGGCCACGCGATCGCGAAGCGCACACAGGCGTCTTCCTGCTGCAGCGGCAGCGCCGATGCCTCGCTCGACGCGCGCGCCCCGAGCGACGCCCGCGCCGCCGCCGCCGCAGTGGCGCGACGCGTGGACACGGTGCCCGCCGCCGCCGATGCGAACGCCGCGTCCTGCCCCGGTGGCACGGCCGGGGAAGCCGCGTTCGACGCGGCAGACACCGCCTCGGCGGGAGCCTTTTCGGGAGCCTTCTCGGGAGCCTTCTCGGGAGCCTTCTCGGGAGCCTTGGCGGGAGCCTTGGCGGGAGCCTTCTCGGGAGCCTTGGCGGGAGCCTTTTCGGGAGCCTTGGCGGGAGCCTTTTCGGGAGCCTTGGCGGTAACCGCGTCGGCAGCCGGGGGCGGCGGCGATGCCTTCGCTTGCATCACCCTCTCCGTTGCACCCGGGGCGACGTCGGTGCCACTCTGGTTCGTCCACGCCATCCGCCCCACCACCGCGACCAGCAGCACCGCCGCGATCGCACCCACGCGACGCGCCAGCCGCAGCGTGCGCGTCCCTTGCCCCGGCACGACCGTCAACCGCGGCGGCCGGGTCGGCGATGCCGCGACCGGGCCGTCGCCGGATGCGGCCGCCCCCGCGCCGTCGTCGAGCGCCCGCACCAGCCGCGACGCGTTGGCGATCAACCCGCGCGCCTCCGCCGCCGCCGCCGCCCACGCCGCGTCGTCACGCACCAGCGCCTCGACCTGCGCCGCCTCGTCCGGCGGGAGCGCACCGTCGAGCCACGCGTGCACCCGACCCTCATCAACCGGCCACATCGCGCCGTCCCTCCATCGCCGCCCGCGCGGCCTCGTAGCACTCCGCCAGGCGCCGCCGCGCCCGCGCCAGCGTCGTCCCCACGCTGCCCACCGACAGCCCCAGCGCCTCGGCGATCTCGTGGTAGTCCAATCCTTCCTCCTTGAGCAGCAGCGCCTCGCGGTCGCGCTCGGCCAGCCCCTCGAGGGCGCGCCGCGCCAGCAGCGCTTCGTGCGCCCGCACCATGCGATCCTCCGCCGTCGGCTGTGCGGCCTCGCGCTCGCGTTCCGAGGCCGCCAGCTGCACCAGCAGCGCGCGGCGCGCGGCGAGCTGCCGCTCCTGGTCGCGCACGAGGTTCGTCGCCACCGCGAAGAGCCAGCTGCGCGCGTTCGTCGCCGGCGGCGTGCGGAGGGCGCGCAGGAACGTCTCCTGCGCGACCTCCTCGGCCCAATCGCGGTCGCCGAGGCGGCGTGCGAGATACCGCACGAGCCCGGCATGATGCGCCCGGAAGAGCGCCTCGATGTCCGCCGCCGTCACGCGCGCCGCCCCCGTGCATGCATCGTCACCACTCCTGCACGATCTGCGCGATCGCCGCCCGGGGCAATGCCGTCACCCCATCGGCCGCCACCACGATCACCACCTGCCGACCCGCTACGGTCACGGCGTCCCCGAGGGCGAAGACCGCCTTGAGCTCCGGGACGGCGTCGGCCAGGGCGAACCATGCCGCCGAGTACGGCTGCACCGTCACGACGCGGCGCGCGTCGCCGGCACGCCAGCCGGCGGGCACCCACGCGCGCCCCCGGCGCTCGAAGCGCCGCGTGCCGACCTGCCGCGTCGTCGCGCCGGCATCGTCGCCGACCGCCATCGCATCGACGGCCGCCACCGACTGGGCCGCCCGCATCTCCGATGCCCGCCGGGCCGACTCGAAGAAGACCTGGTTCTTCGCGCTCGCGGCCGCACCAGTGGGGCGGCCGCGAGCGGCCGACGCCGTTGACGGCCCCGCGGCCATGCCGGGCTCGAGCACCAGGTACGACGTCAGCTCGGTGGGGATGCCCCACCGCTCGCCCAACGCGCGCAGCTCGGTGTCGGTCTCCGCGCTGGCGCCGCCGCTCCGGCGCGCCGCGGACAGCCAGCCCACCCGCTGCGTCGCCCACAACTTGCCGACGAACGCGTTGTCCGGCTCGCGCTCGGGCACCGTCACCTGCTCCCGCCATTCGACCGGGCCGGTGGCGCCGCGCCCGCTGAAGACCAGCGTGGCCTCGCCCCGCCCCTCGACCTGCGCGAACACCACCAGGTCCTGCCCGGCGAAGACATCCTGCGGCCCGTCCGGGTGCAGGCGCACCAGCCGCACCCCCTCGGCCCGCACGCGGAGGTCCGTCACCAGCGGCGCCGTGAGGCGCTGGGCGGTGATCGCCACCGACCGCTCCACCGACTCGGCCGGCCGCACGAACTGCGCGGTGCCGCGCCCCTCGACCGCGAGCCGCTCGACGAGCGTCGCGTTCACGTCGGCACCGAGCCCGAAGGTGAACAGCCGCCGCGACCCGCGCCGGCTCCGCGCCGCCGCAGCGATCGCCTCGGGGTCCGTGACCCCCACGGTCGGCTCGCCGTCGGTGACGAACAGCACCACCGGCACCGCCTCGTCCGAGGCGGCCACGGCGTACGCCGCGTCGAGCGCGGCGGCGATGTTCGTGCCGCCACCAGCGACGAGTCCGTCCAGCCAGGCGGTCGCGTCACCGAGCCGCTCGCGCGTTGCCGGGGTGAAGCCCTCGCGCCATTCGCGCACGTCGCTCGAGAAAGCGACGATCCGCAGCCGGTCGCCGGCTCCGAGGGTGCCGAGCACCTGCCGTCCGGCCGCCTTCGCCTGCTCGAGCTTGCGCCCGGACATGGACCCCGATACGTCGAGCACGAACGTCACGTCGCGCGGCTGGCGGCGCACGGTCGCGGCCGGGGGCGTGAACGTGATCATCGTCCACCGGTCGCCGCCGGTCGGCGCGTGGGTGAGCATGGTGATCGCCGCCTCGCGCGGCTCGCGCACGGGGACCAGCGCGGTGAAGTCGCTGCCGCCGACGCTGGCCTCGCGTGTGCGCGGCGCCGTCTCGCGCAGGTCGTGGGTGGGCGACCACGGCGTACCGAAGCCGTCGCCCTCGTCCCAGCGGAGGGCGATCGTCGTCGGCGCGGGCGGTGCCGCGTCGCCGCCCGGGGCGCGCGCGGGCCGCCAGTCGAGCCGGAGCGCATCGCCCTCCCGCTGCGCCGGCTGCGTATATCGCAGCACCACGCGCTTCTCCTCGCCGGGCGCGATCGGGAAGATGCGCGCGCGGACGAGCCCGCGACCCATCCATTCGACGAGCGCCGGATCGCGCTGCCGTCGAACGATCTCCTCGTACACGGCGCGGGCGCGTCCCGCGTCCAGCACCTCTCCCGCGACCAGCTCGCCGTTGATCGAGAGCCGCAGGTCCTCGAACGCCGCCCCGCTGGGCAGCGGGAACAGGTAGTCCGCCTCGCCGAGTCCGGCGCCCCGGTTGACGAACGTCTCGGTCACTTCGTAGTGCACGACGGCGCGGCCGAGCCGCGCCGAGACGCGCGTGCCGGTCCGGACGACCGACGCGCGCATCGGGACGGGCATGACGACGGCACAGTCCTGGCGCGGCCCGCAGCGCGGCAGGGCGACAATGCCCTGCGCGGCCGCCTCGGCAGGGACCGCGACGGCAGGGACCGCGACGGCGGAGGCCGCGAGGCACGCGACGAGGAGCGACGGGAGGAATCCGCGCCCCACGAGGCGGCGGGTGGTGCGGCGAACGACGGACATGACCCACTCCGGGTGAAGACACCCGGGAGACGGCGCGGGCCGCAGAACTTGCACACGGGCGCGGCTGCCCCCGCCGTCACATGGCCGGCGCGGGCATCACGCCGGGGCGACGACCGGGTCCGCCGCCGGCGGTGGGGCAGCGGGGCGCGAGCCGAAGATCTGCGTCTCGCTCTCGAGCACGGTCACGCGCTTCTCCCATTGGCGGATCATCGTCGTGAAGGCGCGCACCACGTCGGGATCGAAGTCCGGTCCGGCCCCCTTCTCGATATGCGCCAGCACGCGCTCGGACTCCCACGCCTCCCGGTAGGGACGGTTCGTGCGCAGCGCGTCGTAGACGTCGCACACGTGCACGAGCTTCGAGGCCTGGTGGGTCGGCCGGCGAAACTTGAACCCCGGATAGCCCCCGCCGTTGAGCATGATGTGATGCTCGTAGGCCACCACGCTCGCGAGGTCGAGCCGGCGGTCGCTCTCGATGATGATCCGCGCGCCCTCGACGGGATGCCGGCGCATGACCTGCATCTCGCGCTCCTCGAGCTTGCCCGGCTTGTTGAGGATCTCGCGCGGGATCCGGACCTTGCCGATGTCGTGCAGCAGGCCGGCGACGCCGAAGGCCCGCACGTCCGCCGCGGCGAGGCCCATGAACTCGGCCAGCGCCATGCTCAGCACGCTGACGTTGAGCGAGTGGGTCGTGGTGTACTGGTCGTACTCCTTGAGCTGCAGGAGCGGGATCAGCATCTCCTGGTCGCTGTGCATCGCCAACGAGAGCGACCGCACCACGGTTTCGGCCTCCATGAGCGGCAGCTCGCCGCGCCGCTCGACCTCCTCGTGCATCCAGCGGATCGCATCCGATTCGTCCGACAGGTTGAAGCCGGTCGGGGCGACGCGGATCGACGCCTGCACCGGCGCCGGGACGTCCTCCTGGCCTTCCACGCGAATCGGGCCGTACCGGATGCCGGTGCGCCGCTCCTGCCGGGCCGTGGTGGTATCGAGGTGGCCCATGGTCAGTCGCGTGCAGGCGTCGTGCAGGAAGTCTTCGAGGTCGTCGCGGGTATTCGCCTTGTCGAACTCGATCCGCTGCATCCCGGCCCCGGCGAGGCGGGTGCCCCAGTCCCACTCGGCGAGCTCGCGCATCGCCCGCGCGCCGTGGATGACGTCGCCGCCGACGAACGTGAAGCGGGGCGCGGGATCCGTCTCGAGCAGGCGCTGAAGGCGCTCCCAGGCGCGGTCGAGGGACCGCTCGCGTGCCGGATGCCCCTCCGCGTAGAGGACTAGCGTCGAGAGCACCTGCGCCAGCGACGTCAGGAAGTGGGCGGCGTCGGTCATCGGGCGGGCGTGGTGAAGCCGCTGCGGCGGGCGACCGCCATGCGGTAGTCGGGTTCGCGCGACCGCTTGGCGAGGGCGAGCACCGGCTGGGCGAGCGGCCGGTCGGCGAAGTGCTTCGCGAGCCCCTCGATCGCCGCCGCCGACTCGGGCGTCGGTTCGACGAGCGTCGGGCGGAACCACCGCTTCGGCCCGAGCGTGCGCTGCACGAGCCACGCGAGCGCCTGATCCGTCCGGCTGGCCGCGGCCGCGCGCACTGCGAGGGCGCGCACCTCGGGCGGCAGCGCGGCGTCGTCGGCCCGTGCCATCAGCACGGGCAGCGCCGACGGCGGGCAGTCCTGCTGGGCTGCGGCCAGCCCGAGCCGCAGCGTGCCGCTGTCCCCGTCGAGCAGCGCGATCTGCACGCCGTCCTCGCGCGTGACGGGGTCACGCAGCAACTGCCGGATCGCCTCCCGGCGGATCGTCGGCTCCGGATGCATCGCCCAGTCGAGCGGCGCGTACGACGACGGCCGCTCGGGCAGCCGGCCCAGCGCCACCAGCAGCACGCGCTGCGTCGGCCAGCGGGCCGTCGGCAGGCGTCCGAGGATCGCCTCGGCAGCGTCGAGGCCGAGCGGGGCGATGAGGTCCACGAGCACTTCCACCCGGCGGTCGTCGGCGAACGCGAGCGCATCGAGCACCGGGTCGATCGCCCCGACCCCGAGCGGCGTGGCGACGGCCGCGAGCACGGACGGCTCGGCGCCCTGCTGCAGCAGGTGCGACAGCCGGTCCGGCGAGGCAATACGCTCGAGCACCGCCTCGCGCGCCCAGCCCTGGGGCGCGTCCTCGACGGTGCGCAGGAGCTCCGTTACCCGCCCGTCGGCGCAGAGCGCGTCCACCGCCCGCCAGACAGTGCTCCCCACCGCCCCCACCTCGAGGGCCATCGCGACGATGCGCGTCGGCTCGCAGGGAAACTGGTCGATGCCGGGATACAGCGGGTCGGCCTTCGCCATCCCCTCGAGCGCCTTGCCGTAGGCGGCGGGGTTGGGGTCGTCCAGGGTCCATTCGCCGATCAGGCGCTGCACGTGCTCGCGCAGCGCCTCGTCCATCGGGGCGCGCAGCGGGTCGCCGTCGGCGTCGGCGTGCGCGGCGAACTTCGTCAGCAGCCGGAGCATCGAGTGCGACATCCCCTGCGACGAGGCGCTCGCCGCCGACTTCACGATGTCGAGCACGGCGCCCACCGACATCCCCGCCGCCGCGTGCAGCACGAACTTGTTCCGCTGCGTGACGTCCCCCCCCATGTCCATGAGACGCTCGAGCGTCTCGGGCTGCAGCTGCTCGACCAGCCGCGAGATGCGCTGCTGCAGCGCGATCGCCTCGCGCCCGCTCTTCCGCTTGAGCTCGTTCGCGATCTGGACGAGGTAGCTCACCACCACCCGTTCGTACGCCCCGTCGCCGCTGCGCTCGTCGAGGGTGCGGGCCAGCACGGTGGGGTCGCTCGCGGTGGCGACCTCGCCGCCCGCGGCCAGCGTCGCCCGCGCGAGCCCGATCCACAGCGCCGCCGCACTCGCTACGCTGCGCGGGAGGCCGTCGTCCCCGTCGTCAGCCGCCTCGACCAGCTGCAGCTGCTCGAACGACAGTGGATACAGGCGCACGTGGGGCCACTGCTGCAGCACGTCAGGATCGCCCAGCCCGAGCGGCACCTCCCCCCGCGAGGCCTCTACCGCCACGGTCGCCAGGAACGGCTTGAGTTCCTCCCGCGTGCAGCCCTGCGAGAACCGGACCGCACCGAGGTGGTGGCGGTGCAGCCGCAGCGCGAGGTCGCGGAGCAGCGGATGGTTGGGGTCGGTCGCCACGCCCTCGATCACCAGCTGCCGGCGCGCGATGCCGATCGTCAGGTGCGGGTGCCCGTCGTGCAACAGCGCGCCCACCCGTGCCTCGAGGCCGGCCACCGCCTGGTCCAGCAGCGGGTGGCCCGGCGGGTAGATCGCATTCTTGTGCAGCCCGATCGAGAGCTCGATCAGGAAGTCCGCCAAGCCGCGCGCGAGAACCGCCGGCTCGGCGCGTGGCATCGCCAGGGATGCGCCGGTCACCCTCGCAATATGGCGCGCACCGCTCGTTCGGGCACCCGGTGGCCGCGCCGCGCGCCGCACGATTACTTCCGGCAGGATGAGTTCCGTGATCGCCCCGAGCCGACGGCCCGCCCGCGCCGCACCGGCGACCCGCGCGGCGTTGTCGAGCGCCGAGCGCGACACGCTCGCCGCGCTCGTCGCCACCGTGGTGCCGGTGGCGGCCACCCCCGCCGGCGGCGACGTGGACGTGGCGCAGCTCTTCGTCGAGCGCCTGACCCGGCTCCCGGCCGATAAGCGGCGCGACCTGCGGCGCGCCCTCGCGGTCTTCGGCCATCCGCTCGCGGCGCTCCTCACGACCGCGTCGTGGCGGCGCTTCGCGGCGCGCGATGCGGCCGCGCGCGAGGCCTTCCTCGACGAATGGCTCTCCAGCCGCGTGTCCCTCTGCCGCACGGTCGGCCAGGGGCTCCGGCGCTTCCTGCTTGCGCTCTACTACGGCGACCCGCGCAGCCACGAGGGGATCGGCTACCTCGGGCCGTACCACGATCGCGTCCCCGCGTTCTCGTGGGAGGGACCGGTGCCCGGCACGCCCTCCGACGCGGAACCCGTCGCCCGCGGACCCGCGCCGCAGCTGCCGCCCCCTGCTCCCACCCCCGCGCTCGCGCGGCCGGGCCCGGCCGCGCCCCTGCCCGCCTCCGCCGACGTGATCGTCATCGGCACCGGCGCCGGCGGCGGCGTGGCCGCCTGCCGCTTCGCCGAGGCCGGCCGTTCGGTCGTGATCCTCGAGGCCGGCCCCCTCGTGCAGAGCGACGAGTTCGACGAGCGCGATGCGCCGCTGACCGAGCGGCTCTGGGCCGACCAGGGACTGCGCACCACCAACGACCTGTCGCTCATCATGGCGCAGGGCGCCGCGGTCGGTGGCAGCACGACCATCAACTGGATGATCATGCTGCGGGCCGCCGATGACGTGCTGCTCGAGTGGCAGCGGCGCTTCGGGACCGTGGGCATGGCGCCGCACGAGATGGCGGAGGCGTACGCGCGTATCGAGGACGAGGTGCACGCGCGGATGGTCCCCGACGACGCGCATTCGCCCGCCAACCGGCTCATCCTCGACGGCGCGAAGGCGCTGGGCTGGTCGGCGCGCGCCGGTGCCATCAACGCGCGCGGCTGCCTGCGCAGCGGCTTCTGCTCCGTCGGCTGCCGCTACAATGCCAAGCAGGGGACGCTCCTGACGTTCATCCCGCGGGCCATCGCCGCCGGCGCGACGCTCGTCCCCGACGCGCGCGCCGTGCGCATCACCGTCGCCGAGCCCGGGCCTCGCGGGCGCAAGCGCGTGACGGTCGTCCGTACCGACCGCGCGAGCGGCGCGACCACCACCGCGGTCGTCGAGGCGCCGGTGGTCGTGGTGGCGGGGGGCGCGGTCGAGACCCCCGTGCTGCTCCAGCGGTCGGGACTCGGCTCCCGCGCCGTCGGCCGCTACCTCCGCGTCCACCCCGTGAGCGCCGTCGTCGGCCTCTACGACCGGCCCATCTATTCCGCCGGCGGCATCCCGCTGACGACGCTGTGCGACGAGTTCAGCGCCACCGGGGCCAACGGCTACGGCACCTGGATCGAGACCCCGCCGACCCACCCCACGCTACTCTCGGCGGCCCTGCCCGGCTTCGGCCAGGCGCACCACGAGCTCATGCGCCGCTTCCCCGAACTGGCCGCCCTGCTCGTGCTCACGCGCGACGGCGCCGACCTCGACGCCTCGAGCGGCGAGGTCCGCTCCCGCGCCGACGGCACGGCGAGCATCCGCTACGCCCTCACGCCCGCCGACGCGCGCCACCTGGCGACGGGCCTCACGCACGCCGCGCAGCTGCACCTCGCCAATGGCGCGCAGGAAGTCCTCACCACGCACACGCGCCCCGTCCGTGTGCGGCAGGCCGCCGACCTCGACGCCGTGCGCGAGGCGTCGCTCGCCCCGAACGACGTCGCCCTGTTCACCGCCCACGTGAACGGCACCTGCCGGCTCGGCACGGACCCCGCGACGTCCGGGGCGGACCCGGACGGCCAGTTGCACGGCGCCCCGGGTGTGTTCGTGCTCGACGGATCGCTGCTTCCGACCGGGCTCGGCGTCAATCCGCAGGCGACGATCATGGCGATCAGTTCGCTGCTGGCCGACCGCATGCTGGCGCGCCGGGCGGTGTGAGCGGTCGCTCCCGGCCGGTGGATGGTTGCGAGGAACGGCGTTCGGACGGATGTTCCCTCGCGTACCGTATCGCCCGTTCCCCTTGCCGGAGTCCCGTCATGCCCGCCGACGTCGAAAAGATGGCCAAGCAGATCGCCAACCTGCAGCGCGCCGTGTTCCACCTGATCTGGAAGAAGTCCGGGTTCGGCGAGCACTGCATCCATTGCGACGGGCGGTTCCCGAATCACGACGAGTCCTGCAAGGCGAGGGACATCGAGGCGCTCGTCCGCTGACCGACTGGGCGGGATAGATTCCCGCGCGCTCCCCCAAGCCCCGTCGCGACGCCGCCCGTACGCCGCGACGCGACGCCCCCCCGCCCGCCGTCCGTGTCGTCCCTCGACCTCCTCGCGATCAACACCGTCCGCGTCCTCTCGATGGACGCGGTGCAGGCCGCCGAATCCGGCCACCCGGGCACGCCGATGGCGCTCGCGCCGCTCGTGTACCGGCTCTACACGCACCACCTGCGGCACGACCCGCAGTCCCCCGACTGGGCCGACCGCGACCGCTTCGTGCTCTCCGTCGGCCATGCGTCCATGGTGCTCTACAGCGCGCTGCACCTCAGCGGCTACGACTTGTCGCTCGACGAGATCAAGCGCTTCCGGCAGTGGGGCTCGAAGACGCCCGGCCATCCCGAGTTCGGCCACACCGCGGGCGTCGAGACCACCACCGGTCCCCTCGGGCAGGGCGTCGCCAACGCCGTCGGCATGGCGATCGCCGAGGCGCACCTCGCTGCCACGTTCAACCGCCCCGGGCACGCCGTGGTGGACCACTTCACGTGGTTCATCGCGGGCGACGGCTGCCTCATGGAAGGCATCTCGCACGAGGCTGCCTCGCTCGCCGGCCACCTGAAGCTCGGCAAGCTGATCGGCTTCTTCGACGACAACGGCATCACGATCGACGGTGCCACCTCGCTCGCGTGCAGCGACGACGCCGCGCTGCGCTTTGCGAGCTACGGCTGGCACGTCACCCGCATCGCCGACGTCAACGACCTCGACGCGGTCGACCGGGCGATCGCCGAGGCGAAGTCGGTCTCCGATCGGCCGTCGCTCGTCATCACCCGGACCCAGATCGGCTACGGCTCGCCCAACCGCGTCAACACCGCCAAGGCGCACGGCGAGCCCCTCGGTGCCGCCGAGATCGCGCTCACCAAGCCGAACCTCGGGTGGACGTGGCCGGAGCCCTTCCACGTGCCCGCCGAGGCCGCGCAGCGGTGGCGCGAGGGGGCCGCGACCTGCGCGCGGGCGCACGACGCCTGGCGCCGGCGCTTCGACGCCTACCGCGCCGCCCACGGCGACCTCGCCGACGAGTTCGAGCGGCGCATGCGCGGCACCCTCCCCTCCGGCTGGGCGCACGCGCTCCCGACCTTCACCGCCGAGACCGGCGCCGTCGCCACGCGCGCCGCGAGCGGCACCGTCCTCAACTCGCTCGCCCCCGCCGTGCCCGAGCTCGTCGGCGGCTCGGCCGACCTCACCGGGTCCAACAACACCAACTGGAAGGGCGTCGGCATCCTCTCCGCCGCGAACCCGGCGGGCCGGTACGTGCACTGGGGCATCCGCGAGCACGCGATGGGTGCCGCGATGAACGGCATGGCACTGCACGGCGGCGTGGTCCCCTTCGGCGGCACCTTCCTCGTCTTCGCCGACTACTGCCGGCCTGCGATCCGGCTCGCGGCCCTCATGGGCGTCAAGGTCATCTACGTCTTCACGCACGACTCGATCGGCCTCGGCGAGGACGGCCCCACCCACCAGCCCGTCGAGCACCTCGCGACACTGCGCGCGATCCCCAACTGCCTCGTGCTGCGGCCCGGCGACGCCAACGAGGTGGCCGAGGCGTGGCGCGTCGCGGTCGCGCACGCCGGCGGCCCCGTGTGTCTCGTGCTCACGCGGCAGAAGGTCGCCTTCATCGACCGCGCCGCGCACGCGCCGGCCGCGGGCGTCGCGCACGGCGCCTACGTGTTGAAGGACGTGGCGGCCCCGCGGGTCGTGCTCATCGCCACCGGCTCCGAGGTCGAACTCGCCCTCAAGGCGGCCGCCCAGCTCCAGGCCGACGGCGTGCCGGCGCGCGTGGTCTCGATGCCCTCCATGGAACGCTTCGCCGCCCAGTCGGCCGAGTATCGCGCCGCGGTGCTCCCCCCGGGCGTGCCCCGCGTCGCGGTCGAGGCCGCGCATCCGCAGTCGTGGTACCGCTGGGTGGGCGACACCGGCGCGATCGTCGGGATCGAACGGTTCGGGGCGAGCGCCCCGTTCGGCACGCTCTACCGCGAGTTCGGCATCACCGTCGAGCGGGTCGTCGAGGAAACCAGGCGGGTCGTCGGGTAGCGTCGGCGCGGTTCGGCCGGCCCCGTCGCGGAACCCCGCCCGGCGCCCCGGCATTCGCTGCCGGATGCCCACGACCCTCGCCTTCGTCGCCCCCTGGGAATCCTCCCGCGCCGTCGCCAACCTCCCGCGCGAGCCGCGCGACGACGTCGTGGTGCTGCTCGTCGAGTCCGTCGAGAAGGGCCGTCAGCTCCCGTGGCACCGGCAGAAGCTTGTGCTCGTGCTCAGCGCCATGCGCCACTTCGCCGCCGCCCTGCGGGCGGCGGGATATCGCGTGGACCACCGGGTGGCACCGTCGTACCGCGAAGCAATCCGCGACGCCGCGCGCGAGCACGGGGCGACGCGCGTCGTGGCCACCGAGGCGCGCGAGTGGTTCCTTGCCCGGGAGTTCGACGTGCTGCGCGGCTGGCTGGCCGAGGACAGGGTGGCCTTCGTCGAGCGGCCGGATCGCGGCTTCGTCGTCCCGCTCGAGCGGTTCCGCACGTGGGCGGCCGGCCGAAAGGAACTGCGCATGGAGTGGTTCTACCGCGAGCTCCGCCGCGAGCACGGCGTGCTGCTCGACGCGAAGGGGAAGCCCGAAGGGGGCGCGTGGAACTTCGACCACGACAACCGCGAGCCGTGGCCCAAGGGGCGCCCCGCGCCGCCGCGCTTTCGCTGCGAGCCCGATGCGCTGACGCGCGAGGCGATGGCGCAGGTCGCGGCGTGGCCCCGGCTCTTCGGCTCCGTGGACAGCTTCGCGCTGCCGGTCACGCGCGCCGACGCCAAGGCCTGGCTCGAGCGGTTCGTCGTCGAACGGCTGCCCGAGTTCGGGCCCTACGAGGACGCCATGGTCGCCGGCGAGCCCGACCTGCTTCACTCGGGGCTCTCGTCGCTGCTCAACGTCGGGCTGCTCGCCCCGATGGAGGTCATCCGCCGAGCCGAGCGCGCCTACCGCGAGAGCGCCGCCCCCATCGCGAGCGTCGAGGGCTTCATTCGGCAGGTGCTCGGCTGGCGCGAGTACGTGCGCGGCGTTTACTGGCACCTCATGCCGGGGCTGCGCACCGCCAACGCCCTCGAGGCCCCGCTCGGCCTGCCGCAGTGGTACTGGGACCCCGACGGCGACGGCACCTACGACGGCACCCGGCAGGCCCCCTGCGGCATGCGCTGCCTTGCCGACAGTGTCCGGCAGGTGCGCGACCACGGCCGCACCCACCACATCAACCGGCTCATGGTGCAGGGCAACTTCGCCACGCTCCTTGGCGTGCGGCCCTCCGCGCTCTCGCGCTGGTTCTGGGCGGCCTTCACCGACGCCTACGAGTGGGTCGAGCTCCCCAACGTCGCCGGCATGGCCACGTGGGGCGACGGCGGCGTGATGGCGTCGAAGCCCTACGTGGCCAGCGGCCAGTACGTCAAGCGCATGAGCGACTACTGCCGCGGCTGCCGCTACGACGTGACGCAGCGCACCGGGCCCGACGCGTGCCCCCTGAACTACCTGTACTGGGACTTCATCGCGCGGCACCGCGAGCGCTTCGCGTCGCACCCCCGCATGGCCCAGATGATCCGGACGCTGGATCGCATGAAGCCGGCGGAGGTGGACGCGATGCGCGAGGACGCGGCCCGCTTCCGCGCCGCGGTGCCGGTGGAACCGGCCTGACCGCCGTCAGGGCTGCACCAGCATCGGCGACTTCCCGTCGGTGATGATCACCTTCGCGTTCGAAGACCGCGCCAGTTCGCGGAACGCCTCGATCGACCGGAACTGCAGGATCAGCGGTGACAGCCCCTCGCCGAGCACCTTCTGCGCGTCACGCTGGCCGCCGGCCTCGATCAGCTTGCGCTCGGCCTCCTGCTTCTCGCGCTGCAGCACGAACTGCATGCGGAGCGCCTCCTGTTCGGCCTCCAGCTTCTCCTCGATCGCCCGCGCCAGCCCCTGCGGCAGCGCGATGCTCTTGAGCAGCACGCTCTCGATCACGAAGCCGCGGCCCTCGACCACCTGCATCATCTGGTCGCGGATCGCCCGCTCGATCACCACCCGCTCCCCCGAGTGCAGGTCCTTCGCGTAGAAGCGCGCGCTCACGTCGGCCGCGGCCGCGCGAAAGACCGGGATGATCACGACCTCCTCGTAGTCCGCCCCGGACTTCTCGAGGATCTCCGCGGCCTTCGGAGCGTCGATGCGGTAGAGGATCGAGATGTCGGCCTGCACGTTGACGCCTTCCTTCGCGGGCAGCGACAGGCGGATCTCGCGGTTGATCGTGCGGGCCGGCAGCTTGATCACGCTCTGGAAGCCGGGCAGGAAGCCCACGGCGCCCGGGTTCCGCGGCTTGGGATCGATGCGGCCGAGCGTCCGCTTGATGCCCACCTGGTCCTGGCGCACGACCGCGCAACCGGTGGCGAGCGGGGAAAGGACGGCGAGCAGGAGCCAGTGGCGGTGAAGCATCGGAGGGTTCCTCCCGGGTGATGGATTCACTTATTTCGAGGAGACAACGCATTTCCTCGACAGGAGGTACCCTACTCGTTCGGGTAGGTTCCCGCCACGCCGCTCCGGGCCGCCAGCCAGGTCTCGAGTCCGGCCCGCCAGGGCGGCAGCGCCACCCCGAGCGCCGCCGCGCGGCTCGTGTCGAGCACCCCGTTGGCCGGCCGCCGAGCCGGCGTGGGGTAATCCGCGCTCGCACAGGGCGTCACCAACCCCGGCCGCCCCGCCCAGGCGAAGATCCGCGCCGCGACCTCGTACCACGTCGCCACCCCGCCGGCGGCGACGTGGAGCGTCCCCTCGGCCCCGCACTGCACCAGCGTCCACAGCCCGCTCGCCAGGGCGTCGGTCGGGGTCGGTGCCCCTTGCTGGTCGTCCACGACGCGGGTCGCCTGCCCCGCACGTGCGCGGGCGAGCATCGTTCGCGGAAACGACGTTCCGTGTGCGCCGTACAGCCACTGGACGCGCACGACGAGGTGCTGCGCGCCGCTCGCCGCCAGCGCACGCTCGCCGGCCAGCTTCGTGGTGCCGTACCAGTTCACCGGGTCCGGCGCGTCGTCCTCCCGCCACGGCCGGTCACCCGTGCCGGGAAACACGTAGTCCGTGCTTGGCTGCAGGACGCGGATCCCCGCCGCCGCCGCTGCGCGCCCGATTACCCCGGGGGCGTCGCCGTTCAGGCGCATCGCCTCGGCGCGCGCCGCCTCGGCCCGGTCCACCGCGGTGTAGGCGGCCGCGTTCAGCACCCAGTCGGGCGCCGCCGCGTCGATCGCGCGCGCCACCGCCTCGGGGTCGGTGACGTCGCACCCGGCCCGGTCGAGCGCCGTCAGGCGCACGTCCGCCGGTGCGCACGCCACGAGGTCGCGCCCGAGCATCCCGGCGGCGCCCAGAACCAACGCCCGCACGCGTCAGCCCGGCAGGTACAGCGATCGCGCCGCGCGATACGCCTCGCTCTGCACCCGGCGCCACCACGCCTCGTGCGCCTGGTACCACTGCACCGTCGCCACCAGCCCGTCCTCGAAGCGCCGCGTCGGCGCCCAGCCGAGCGCCTCCGTCGTCGCCGAGATGTCCATCGCGTAGCGCCGGTCGTGCCCGGGACGGTCGCGCACGAAGGTGATCAGCGACTCCGGCTTCCCCAGCGCTGCGAGCACCCCGCGCACGACGTCGAGGTTCGCCCGCTCGGCCTCGCCCCCGATCACGTACACGCGGTCCGCGAGCCGCCCGCGCGTCAGCACCGCCCAAAGCGCCGCGCAGTGGTCCTCGACATGCAGCCAGTCGCGCACCTGCCGGCCGTCGCCGTACACCGGCAGCGGCAGGTCGGCCAGCGCGCGCGTGATCACCAGCGGGATCAGCTTCTCGGGAAACTGGAATGGCCCGTAGTTGTTCGTACAGCGCGTCGTCAGCACGGGCAGCCCGAAGGTCTCGCCGTACGCGCGCACCAGGCAGTCGGCCCCCGCCTTGCTGGCCGCGTAGGGCGAGTTGGGCGCCAAGGGCGTCCCGGCGCGGAAGGGCGGGTCGTCGGGGGCGAGCGTCCCGTACACCTCGTCGGTGCTCACGTGCACGAAGCGGAACGGTCGCGGCTCCGCCGCCAGCGACGCGCGCACCGCGTCGAGCAGCACCTGCGTCCCGACGACGTTCGTCTCGACGAACGCCGACGGCCCGAGGATGCTGCGGTCCACGTGCGACTCCGCCGCGAGATGCAGCACGGCATCGGGCGCGGGCACGGTGCGGTCGGTGCCGGCTTCCCGCAGCGTCCCGCCGACGAGCGCCGAAAGCAGCCCCGCGTCGCGGACGTCGCCACACACGAACCAATGCCGTCCGTCGCCCGCCGGCCCGTGCGCCGCCGCCACGTCGGTGAGCGACTCGAGGTTCCCGGCGTAGGTCAGCGCGTCGAGCGTCACCACCCGCAGCGCCGGCGCCGTGCGCAGCAGGTACCGCACGAGGTTCGACCCGATGAAGCCGGCGCCCCCCGTGACGAGCACCGTGTTCGGCATGAACGTCACGCGAATCTCGGCAAGCGGCCCGGCAGCGCCGCCGCGGCGGCGAGCGTCGGATGCTGGCGGTCCTTCGCCGAGGTGATCGGCGTTGCGACAGGCCACGGGATCGCGAGCGCCGGGTCGTCGAACGCGACCCCCCAATCGTCCTGGGGGTCGAAGGGAGCCGAGCAGAGGTACGCCACGTCCGCCGGTTCGGTGAGCGCGCAGAAGCCGTGGGCGAACCCGGCCGGGATGAACAGCGCCGCCCCCGGGTCGTCCCCCAGCTCCAACCCCACCCACCGCCCGAAGGTCGGGGAGCCCGTGCGGACGTCCACCGCCACGTCCCAGATGCGCCCCCGCGTGCACCACACCAGCTTCGCCTGCGGCGTCGCCACCTGAAAATGCAGCCCGCGCACCACCCCCTGCCGCGACCGCGAGCGGTTCGCCTGCGGCCAGTGCGTCGGCAGCCCGGCAGCCGCATAGTGTGCGGCGCGGAAGACCTCGGTGAACTGCCCGCGCTCGTCGGTGAAGACGCGCGTCGAGACGAGCTGCACCTCCGGCAGGGCCGTGGGCGTCGCGGTGATCATCGGCCGGTGCGTGCGAGCGTCAGCAACCGCTCCCCGTACGGGCTCTTCGCCAGCGGGGCGGCGAGCGCCTCGAGCTGCGCCGCGTCGATCCAGCCCTGCCGGAAGGCGGTTTCCTCCGGCGAGCCCACGAGCAGGCCGGTCCGCGTCTCGATCGCCTCGATGAAGTTCGCCGCCTCCAGGAGCGACTGGTGCGTGCCGGTGTCCATCCACGTCGTCGCCGCGCCGAGCCGGTGCGCCGTCAGACGGCCGTCGCGCAGGTAGCCGGCGTGCAGGTCGGTGATCTCGAGTTCCCCGCGCGCCGAGGGACGCAGCGCGTGGGCGCGCGTGACGACCGTGTCGTCGTAGAAGTAGAGGCCCGGCACGGCGAAGTGGCTGGGCGGGGTCTCGGGCTTCTCGACGATGGCCGTCACCCGCCCCGCCGCGTCGAGGGCCAGCACGCCGTAGCGCTCGGGATGCGCGACGACCGTGCCGAAGATCGTGGCGCCCGCCGGGTCCGCAACGCACGCCCGCGTGAGCGCCGCCAGCTCGGTGCCGTGGAACAGATTGTCCCCCAGCACCAGGCACGCCGGGCCGCCCTGCAGGAACGCAGCGCCGATCAGGAACGCCTGCGCCAGCCCGTCCGGCGACGGTTGCTCGGCGTACGTGAACGCCATTCCCCACTGCGCGCCGGTGCCGAGCAGGGCGCGGAAGCGCGGGCCCTCCTCGGGCGTCGTGACGATGAGCACGTCGCGCAGCCCCGCCTGCATCACCGTGCTCAGCGGGTAGTAGACCATGGGCTTGTTGTAGACCGGCATGAGTTGCTTGCTCACGGCCAGCGTGAGCGGATGCAGCCGGGTGCCGGCCCCCCCCGCGAGCAGGATCGCGCGCATCAGCGCCCCTCGGCTTCGCGCTCGTAGAGCCGCCGCAGCCGCTTGGCGAGGGGATGCCGGGTCTCCAGCTCGTACTGGTGCGCGGCGCCGCCCCGCCGCACACGCAGCAGACCGAGCGCCACGAGCGTCCCCAGAGCCCGCACCGCCGGCCGGTGCGCGAGCCCCGCCGCACGGCCGGCCCCGCGACCCGTGAGCGGGGCGGGGGCGAAGGCGAAGACCCGCAGCAGGCGCACCCGGCTCGGCGCGCCGAAGGCGCGATCGAGAACCGGAGCGGTGCGCCCGCGCGCGGGGGGCACGCTGGTTCCCGGAATGATCCGACCCTACCGGATGCGCTTTCCCGAGACGTTCCCGGTCTGCCCACCCAGCTCCCACGTCCCGGTGTAGTCGTCGCCGGCGAACGTCATGACGATCTGCACCGAGCCGTTCGGCGTGTCGGCCGTGACCTTCACCGTCTTCCCCTCCACGGTCACCGCCGTCACCGGCAGCTCGGGAAAGACGTCCGACGTCATCTTGCCGCCCCACGTGCCGTTCGTGCGCGTGAGCACGAGCGTCCCCGCGACCGGGGTGCCGTTGAGGTCGGTGGCGAAGGAGTAGCTGCCGACCGCGTTCACCGGCTCCGGGGCCGGCGCGGGCGCGGGCGCCGGCGCGGGCGCGGCCGCGGCCGCACGGGCCGGAGCCGCCGCCGGGGCGGGGGTCGGGGCAGGGGTCGGGGCGGCACTGCTGCACGCCGCCGTCAGCACGGCGACGATCGTGAGACGACGCATGGGTACCTCGGTCCGGCGGTTTAGGTTGCCTCACGCTAACCCCCTGCCCCCGCTCGGTGGAAGCGTGGGCCGGTATGCGACATGAACCAGGCGCGATGACCTACGTGCACCTCTTCCGGCCGGCGACCGACCCGACGGCTGCGACGCTCGTACTTCTGCACGGCACCGGCGGTGACGAGCACGACCTGCTGCCGCTGGCGGACCTCCTCGCGCCCGGCGCAGCGGTCCTGTCGCCGCGCGGCAACGTCCTCGAGCGCGGGATGCCGCGGTTCTTCCGGCGCCTCGCGGAGGGGGTGTTCGACGTCGAGGACGTCGTCCGACGATCGGACGAGTTGTCCGCGTTCGTGCGGGACGAAGCGGGACGGCGGGGCGTGGATCCGGCGCGGCTGTGGGCCGTCGGCTTCTCCAACGGGGCGAACATCGCGGCCGCCGTGCTGCTGCGGCATCCTGGTGTGTTCGCCGGCGGCGTGCTGTTGGCGCCGATGGTCCCAATCGTCCCCGAGCGGCTCCCCGACCTGGGCGGCACGGCCGTGTTCCTCGGGGCCGGCCGACAGGATCACATCGCCCCACCGGCGCAGCCCGAGGCCCTGGCCGACCTGTTCCGGCGAAGCGGTGCCGACGTGACGCTCGACTGGCACCCCGGCGGGCATCAGCTCGTCCCGTCCACCGTCCATGCGGCCCGGGCGTGGCTCGCCGCACGCCTCGCGGGTCCCGGCGACGCGTGAGCGGGTGGCGGCCCTGCTGGCGGGAGCGAGCCGGCCCCTTCACCTTTGCCGTCATGCCTTGGCCTGCCGCGACCCGGTCTGCGAACCCGGATTCCGACCGCCTCCGTCATGGCTGACGCCGCCAAGCCCAACAAGGCGTGGCTCGCGTTCTGGGAGCACCTCCCCCTCCGGCTCGGCGCGTGGTACGCGTTCCTGGGCGGGGCGGCCGCGACGATCTGGCCGTTCCTCCCCCGCGACGCTGCCGGCCACCTCACCGGCCCGATGGCGCGGCTCGTCGGGGGGTCGGTCGGCTTCGACGCGACCGTCGGCGTCGGCCGGCAGGGCGCCGACGAGGCCATCCGCGCCGCTGCCGCGCGGGACGTCGGCGACGTGGTCGTCGCGACGACGGTCGCGGTGCTCGCCGCGGTGTGCCTCACGCTGCCGGTGGCCTGGACCTACATGTACGCGCGCCGCAAGAAGGGCTACCAGCAGGCGCTCGTGCAGTCGCTGCTGATCCTGCCGGTGGTCGTGACCGGCATCGTGATCCTGGTGCAGGACTCGCTCGCGCTCGCCTTCGGGCTCGGGGCGATCGTCGCCGCGGTGCGGTTTCGCACGAGCATCGACGACTCGAAGGACGCGTCGTTCATCTTTGCCGTGATGGCCATCGGCCTGGCCTGCGGCGTCGAGCTGGCCGTGGGTGCGGTGATGTCCCTCCTGTTCAACGCCGTGATGATCGGCCTCTGGTACACCGACTTCGGGCGCGTGCCGCCGAACCTCGAGGGCGAGATGGCGCAGCGCCGCCTCGAGCGCGCGCTCGCCGTCGCCAACCGCACCGGGGCCTTCGTCGCCCGGATGGACGAGGAGGTGCTCAAGGCCCTCGCGCCCGAGCAACTCGAGGCACTGGCCCTCCGCGCCCGGCGCCGCAGGAAGAAGCTCCTCGGCGAGGCCACCACGGAGGAGCGGGCGACCGGCCCCGGCGCGTCCGCGCCGGCCGCCGACGCCGAGCAGGTGCTCGTCGTCGTCACTCGCGACCCCGACGCGACGCGGCCCGTGGTCGAGGCGCTCCTCAACGAGTATCTCGCCGAATGGCGCCTCCTGCGCGTCGTTCCCGACGGCGCCGACGGGGCGCAGCGCATCGAGTACCTTGGACGCCTCGCCCCGAGCACCATTCCCCAGCAGGTCCTGTACGACGTCCGCACGCGCAGTACCCCGCACGTGATGCGCTGCGAGCTCAAGCCCCGAGGTCCCGGAGATGATGCGTAAGTCCGCCCCCCGCGTCCTGCTCGTCCTCGCCCTCCTCGCGGTCGGCACGACCGGCACCGGCGCGCAGGCCCCCGCCGCCGACAAGAAGCCCAGGACGCCCAGGGATCCGGCGGTCTTCGACACCACGCCGCGGCGCCTCTTCCGCGACAAGAGCGGGCTGCTCGAGGTCACCATCACGACGAACCTCCGGCAGTTCGTGCGGACGCGCGACCGTGGCCGGCCCTCGATCCCGGCGACGCTCGCCTGGTCGGTCGGCGGCGACACCGGCACGGCGCGGATCCAGATCGCCACGCGCGGCAACTTCCGGCTCAAGGGCCGCAACTGTTCGTTCCCCCCGGTGCGGCTGCTCTTCGAGAAGGACTCGGCGAAGAAGACCCTCTGGGCCGGCCAGCGGCGCCTCAAGCTCGTCACGCGGTGCGACGAGGGGCGCGAGTACGAGCAGTACATCCTCCAGGAGTACGCGCTCTACGAGGTTTACAACCAGCTCACGCCGTACTCGTTCCGCGCCCGGCTCGTGCGCGTCGCCTACCGCGACGCCCTCGGCAAGGAGAAGCCGGTCGACACCTACGCCTTCCTCATCGAGGACGACGGCGACCTCGCCGACCGGGTGGGCGGCAAGGTCACCGACGCGAAGAACGCCACGTTCGACGACGTCGACCTTCCCACGATGGCCACGCTGAGCTTCTTCGAGTACCTCATCGGCAACACCGACTGGTCGCTCGGCGGGCTGCACAACATCAAGCTCTTCATGACCGAGCGCGACGCGAACGTCTATCCGGTCGCCTACGACTTCGACTTCTCCGGGGCGGTCGGGACGCGCTATGCGACCCCCGACCCGCGGCTCCGCATCAAGCAGGTCACCGACCGGCTCTACCGCGGGCGCTGCCTGACGGACGAGCAGGCCGCGGCGGTCGTCGCGATCTTCAACCAGCGGAAGGCGGCGATCTACGCCGTTTACGACCGCATCCCCGGCCTCGACCAGGAGACCGTCGCCCAAACGCGCGAGTACTTCGACGGCTTCTACCGGACCATCAACGACCCGCGGGCGCTCAAGCGCAACATCCTCGACGACTGCCAGAAGATCGGCAACTGACGCTCACCCCGCGAACGGGGGCCGGCGCGCGCACACCCGCCACGCGACCGGCCCCAGCGCGATCGCCCCCACGCCGGCCAGCACCGCCGGCGCCCCGAGCTCGCCGTCCCGCACGGCGAGCGCGATGACGACGCCGATCGTCGCCAGCGGCAGCAGCGCCAGCGCCACCACCCCCGCCGTGCCCGTCGGCACCCGGAAGGCGCCCCGCAGCCTCGGCTCGCGCCGCCGCAGCGCCACCAGCGCCGCGAACTCGAGCCCCACCGCCGTCGCGTACAGCAGGACGTCCGCCACGACCAGCGACCCCAGCGGCACCAGCGCGAAGGCCGAGTAGACCACCGCCGCCGCCAGCACCGCGCGCCGCGGCGTGCCGCGCGCGTCGGTCACCGCGATCGCCCGCGGCAGGAGCCCGTCCTCCGCCACGACCATCGGGATGCGCGAGTACGTCAGCAGGTACGACATGAAGAACGCGAACGGGCTCGCCATCCCCGCCAGCGCCACCCACGTGGCGAGGACCGGACCCGACAGCCCGCGCGCGATGTCGGGCCAGCCGCCCTCCCGCCATGTCGTCCAGTCGCTCGCCGCCAGCGCCGGCAACAGCGTCGCGAAGTACACCCCGGCCACCAGCGGCACCGCGATCGCCAGGGCGCGCGGATACGTGCGCCCGGCGTCGCGCACCTCCCCCAGCACGGTGCTCGCGTTGTCCCAGCCGATGAAGCTCCACAGGGCCAGCGAGAGCCCCACCCCCAGCCCCCCGAGCGCCGACGCCCCCGGCACGGTGAACGGCGCCCACGGCGCGTGCGTCGCCTGCGGCAGTGCCACGGCCGCCAGCACGAGGAACGCCGCGATCACGAACACGCCGATCGCCGTCGCCGCGCCGCCCACCAGCCGCACCCCGCGCAGGTTCAGCAGCGTCGCACCCCAGATCATCGCCAACGCCGCCATCCACCGCACCGGCCCGTCGATCCCGGGGACGAACCACGCCAGTGCCTGCGTGAACAGCAGCGGGTAGATCGCCATGTCCACCAGCGAGTAGCACCACGTGATCCACGCGTTCTGGAACGCCCAGAACGGCCCGAAGGCGCGCTTGACCCACGCGTAGTAGCCCCCCTCCTCCGGCAGCATCGAGGCCAGCTCGCCGATCAGCAGGGCTTCGGGCACCGCCCACGTCAGCGGTAGCACCGCGAGCACGAACAGCGCCATCCCCGGCCCCGCCTGCGCCACGAGCCCCTCGAGGGTCAGCGGCCCCCCGGAGACCTGGAAGTACATCACGAAGACGAGGCCGAGCGTCGTGAGCCCCCGCGTGGTCCGGGGGCTCACGACGCCCGGCCTCGCCGATCGGCCGGCCGCGGGGCGCGCGCGTCCAGCGGTGTTACGGCTTGACCGCCTGCGCCTTCTTCGCCGCGCCGGCGAAGTCGCCCGCCTTCACCAGCACCAGCCGCGAGACGTCCAGGTGCCGGCGCACGGCGGCGTTCACCTGCTCGGCCGTGAGTCCCTTCACCTTGGCCTCGAGATCGGCGTCCCACTTCGTCGTCCGGTCGAGGTACGCCTGCTGCGCCAGTTGCCCCGCCAGCGCTCCATCGGCCGCGCGGCCCTGCATGCGCTCCTGCAGCCAGCCCGCCTTGTTGCGCTCGACTTCCTCGGCGGTGACCCCTTCGGTCGTCCACTGCACGAGCTCCTCGCGCATCGCCGCCTCGAGCCGGCCGGCGTTCTCGGGGGCCAGGATGGCGAACGTCAGGAAGACCGCCGCCGGATCGAACGCCCCGACGACGAACTGCGCCCCGGCGCCGTAGGACAGTCCCTCCTTCTGGCGCAGGCGGGCGACGATCCGCGAGTTGAGCGGGGAGCCGCCGAAGATGTAGGCCCCCAGCGCCAGCGCCGGATAGTCCGGGTGGTCGTCGCGGATCGGCACCGTGAAGCCCGCCGCCACCAGCGCTTGCGCCTTGTCCGGCGTCTCGAGACTGATCACCGTGTCGCGCACCGGCGCGTGCGGCGTGGAGACGCGGGCGAACGCCACCGGGCTCTTCCACGTGCCGAACAGCGTCCGCGCGAGCGCGGTCACCGAGTCGCGGTCGAAGTCGCCCACCACCACCAGCGAGGCCGCGGACGCACCATAGAACTCCCGGTGGAACGCCCTCACGCCGGCGAGCGTCGTCGCCTTGAGGCCGGCGACCGCCTCCTCCGGCGTCTCCACGTAGCCCACCTCGCCGGGAACCCGTGGCGTCAGCCGCCGCTGGAGCGTGGTGATCGCCTGCGTCGACGGCTCCCCCTTCGCCGCCTCGATCTGCGCGACCTGCTGCTTGACGAGCTGGTCGAACTCCGTCGAGTCGAACGCCGGCGACTTCAGCGCCTCGGCCACCAGCGCGAGTGCCGCGGCCACGTTCGGCCGCGTCGTCTCGACCCGCGCGGTCACCTGGTTCCCCTGGCCGCCGATCGTCGCCCGCGCCTTGAGCTGGTCGAGGGCGTCCTTGTACTGCTGCCGCGTCCGCGTGGTCGTGCCGCGCTGCAGCATCGCCGCCGCCAGCGCCCCCTCGGTCGTGCGGCCGCGGAGCGCCGTCGGCGTGCCGAGCCGCAGCGTCAGCTGCGCGACGACCTGCTGGCCGCGCGTGCGCTTGGCGAGCAGCGCCGTCTCGAAGCCGCCCGGCCACGCGGTGCGCACCGTGCGCGCGTCGATGTTCTCGGGACTCGGGTCGAACGCCTCGCCGGTCGCCACCGCCGCGCGCCCGGTGTAGCCCGCCACGAGCGAGGCCGCGTCCGGGGCCTCGGCGATCTCGGCGCGCACCGCAGTCTCGGTGGGGATGAAGGTCCCCAGCGAACGGTTCGCGACCGTCAGGTACGTCGCCGCGACCCGATTCACGTCCGCCGCCGCGACCTTCTCCAGCCGGTCGCGCGTCACGAACAGCAGCCGCCAGTCGCCGAGGCTCGCCCACTCGGACAGCTGGATCGCGCTCACCTGCGAGTTGTTCAAGCCCAGCTCGACGTCCTTGAGCAGCGAGGTCCGCGCCCGGTCCACCTCCGCCTGCGTCACCGGCGCGGCCGCCAGCCCCTCGAGCGTCGCCAGCAGCGCGTCCCGCGCCGCGTCGAGGGAGTCCTCCTTGCGCACGGTCGCGCTCGCCAGCAGGAGCCCGGGCTCGCGCAGCTGCAGCCCCTGCGCCGTCGCGGTGACCGCCAGCTTCTTCTCGACCAGCGCCTTGTGGAGCCGCCCCGAGGGCGTGTCGCCGAGCACCCATGCCAGCACGCGCAGCGGCGCGTAGTCGGGGTGCGTGCCGGCGACCACGCGGTACGCCGCGCCGACGAGCTGCACGTCGCCGGCCCGGCGCAGCACCACCGAGCGCTCGCCGTCCTGCGTGCCGTCGCGCGTATAGGTCGTGAACAGCAGGTTCCCGCGGTCGAGCGCGCGCGCCGGCTTCGGGATCCGCCCGAACGTCTCGGCGATCGCGCGCAGCGTCTTCGCCTCGTCGAACTTCCCCGCCACGACGAGCACCGCGTTGTCGGGCTGGTAGTAGCGCCGATAGAAGGCCTGCAGCCGCTCGATCGGCACCCCCTCGATGTCCGCGCGCGCGCCGATCGGCGAGTTCGCGTAGTTGTGCCAGTCGTAGGCGACCGCCAGCAAGCGCTTGAACAGCACCTGCTGCGGGCTGTTCTCGCCCCCCTCGAACTCGTTGCGCACGACGGTGAACTCGGTCTCGAGGTCCGCCTTGGCGATCAGCGAGTTCACCATCCGGTCGGCCTCGAACCGGAGCGCCCACGCCACGTTCTCGTCGCTGGCGTTGAGGGTCTCGAAGTAGTTCGTGCGATCGAACGACGTGGTGCCGTTGTAGAACGCGCCGCGCGCCTCGAGCTCCTTCGGGATGTTCCGCATCGAGGGCGTCCCCTTGAAGAGCAGATGCTCGAGCAGGTGCGCCATCCCCGTCTCGCCGTAGCCCTCGTGCCGTGAGCCCACGAGGTAGGTCACGTTGACCGTCACCTTCGGCTGCGTCGGGTCCGGGAACAGCAGGACCTTCAGGCCGTTCGGCAACCCGTATTCCGTGATGCCTTCCACGGTGGCGCCCTTTACCGGCAGGGCAGGGGCGGGAGCGGCAGGACGGCGCTGGGCCTCCGCCGACGTGGCGAGGGCGACGAGCGCGACGAGCGCGACGAGCGCGGCGAACGGCAGGCGCGGGATGTGCAGGCGCACGGGGGGCATTTCGACCGAAGGGTGGAGGACGCGCGTAACGTAGCCATGGGACGCCGCCTGCGTGACGGCGAACCGCGCGCGGTCCGGGCATTCTCCACGACCTATGCCCCGTCGACCCCTGCTACCCCTCCTCGGCCTCGTGCTCGCCGCCTGCACGCGGGGCCCCGACGCCGATGCCGCGCGCCGCGACGACCCCGCCGCCACGCGCGAGCTCGCCCTCGCCGACCAGCTCGCCGCCCAGAAGGATTCGCTCACGCGCATCGTCCTCGAGACGGACCGCTTCCTTGTGGCGATCGACTCCCAGCTCGACCGGGTCCCGTCCCTCCGCACGGGCCCCCGGCCGCAGCTGGCGCCCGAAAGCCCCGTCGCCGACCAGCTGCAGCAGCGCGAGGAGCTGCTGACCCGCGTCCAGCAGCTGGTCAACCGCACCCGGGCGAGCGCCCGGCAGCTCGCCGAGGCCCGCACCGAGAACAAGCAGCTGCAGGCCGAGCTCGCCCGACGCACCGCCGAGAGCGACTCGCTCGTCGGTGAACTCGGTGCCACGATCGAGCGGCAGCTCGGCACCATCCAGGGGCTCCAGTCGCGCGTCGACTCGCTCGGCCTCGTCGCGCGGCGCCTCGAGGCCGACACCACCGACCTGCGGCGCGAGGTGCGCGGCATGACCGACGCGCAGGCCCGCGCGTGGGTCATCATCGGTACCGAGCGCGAATTGCTCGACCGCGGCGTGATCGTGCGCGAAGGCGGCACGAACCTCGTCGTCACCCGCGTCGGCCGCACGCTGGCTCCCGCGCGCACGCTGCCCCGCGAGGCGTTCGCGCCGATCGACATCCGCAGCGCCACGACGATCGAGCTCCCCGACACGACCCGCCGCTACGAAATCGTCTCGCGGCACTCGCTCGAGTTCGTCGAGCCATCCGCCCGCGACGGCAATGGCGTGCGGCGCGCGCTCCGGATCGCCGACCCGGCGGCCTTCTGGGCTGCGTCGCGGTGGCTCATCCTCGTCCAGCGCTGACGCCAAGCGGGCGCGCCGACCCGGACCGGCATCCGGACCGGCATCCGGACCGGCATCCGGACCGGCATCCGGACCGGCGCGCCCATGACGCCGCTCAGAACGTCACGCGCGCCGTGATGGGGATGGACCGAAGGCCCGCCAACCCGCCAAGCGCGTTCGGCGTGTAGCGGTAGCGGGCTTCGATCCCCGCCGCCGGCAGGAACGGCAACCGGAACTCCGCGCCGATGCCGGCGCTGTAGCCCATCCCGGTCTCCTCGACCGGCGCGACGCTCGCGGTGCCGATGCGGAAGTCCCCCGTCGCCCGCGTGTAGGACGCTCCGACCACCACGTACCCGCGGAAGACGATCAGCGGCAGCACCGTCATCTCGGCTGCACCCCCGGCCGAAAGGACCTGCGTCTGGCCAGAGGCCGTGAGCGCCCGGCCCGCGATCGTCACCCCGGCGTTCGACGCGAAGCGGCTCACCCCCGCCTCCGCCCGCACGGCGAACGGCGTGAGCGGGATGCCGAGCCGGTACCCGAGCTGGGCGGTGAGCCCCTGATTGAAGAGCGTCCCCCCCTCCCCTTGCGGCAGTTCCAGACCGCCGGCGATGGACAGGGCCCCCGGCACCAGGGGCACCTGCGCCGCCGCGGGGGCCGAGGCGAGCAGGACGGCGAGCAGTACGGCGAGCGAGCCGACCATGAGCGAACCACGCATGAAACGAACCCCCGTGAGAAGGACCTGGATGACCGAAGCCGTGACGTCGTCGGGATCGGGGCGGAGGGCACCGGCGAGCCCCCGGAGGACCGGCCGCCGACCCCACCCGCCCCACCGGCTCCCGCGGCCGGCATGCTGCAACGGTGTGGACGGATCCGGCGCGTGGCAATAGCATCGGACCATGCATCTCTTCCTTCGGCTCGGTATCAACGCCGCTGCCCTCTGGCTCGCGACCCGCGTGATCGACGGCATCACGTGGCGGGGGCCATGGTACGGCCTGCTCGCGGTGGCGCTCGTCTTCGGCGTGGTCAACGCGATCATCCGCCCGCTCTTCCAGCTCTTCACCTTCCCGTTCCTCATCCTCACGCTCGGGCTGTTCACCTTCGTGACGAACGCCCTGATGCTCTGGCTCACGAGCGCCGTGGCGCAGCGGCTCGGGTTCCAGTTCTCGGTGACGATGTTCCTGCCCGCCGTGCTGGGGGCGCTGCTGGTGACCGTCACCTCGGGCGTGCTGAGCTTCGTGCTCATCGAGGACGACGACGACTGACCGCCGGTGCGGCGTGGCGACCCCGCGCCCCCGGCCCTATCGTCCCGCCGTGCCGACCGTACCCATCCGCGTCCTCGCCGCCGTGCTGGCGCGCGGCGACCGGCTCCTCGTCGCCCGCCGTGCCGCCCACAAGCGACACGGCGGCCTCTGGGAATTCCCCGGCGGCAAGGTCGAACCCGGCGAGACCGACGCTCAGGCCCTCGCCCGCGAACTCGCCGAGGAACTCGGCCTCGGCGGCGTCGTCGCCGGCCGGGTGCGCTTCGAGCGCCGCGACCACGGGAGTCCCTTCACGATCGTCTTCCTCGAGGCGACCGCCACCGGCGAGCCGCGGCCCCTCGAGCACGATGCGCTCGCGTGGGCAACGCCCGTCGAGCTCGCCGCGTATCCCATGGCCCCTAGCGACGCCGCGTTCGTGCAGCACCTTCTCTCCGGACCATGAGCGACGCCCTCGACTCGTCCCGTCGCACCCTCCTCAAGGCCGGCGCCGCCGCCGCCGCCCTCGCGGCTCTGCCAGCCTGCGCGGTCGAGGAGCGGCGCCCGGCGAGCGACGAGGGCCGGCCCGCCGACTTCGACCGCGCCGTCCTCGACGCCGCCGCCGACCTCGTGCTCCCGTCCGAGCTCGACCTCGTGCAGCGGCGGGCCGCCACCGACGCGTTCGTGCGGTGGGTCGAAGGCTACGTCCCGGTCGCCGAGGAGATGCACGGCTACGGCTACCCGGACGTCCGGTACCTCCCGCCCGATCCGGCCCCCAACTGGCGCGCGCAGCTCGAGGGCCTCGACCTCCTCGCCCAACGGCGGCACGGGGCGCGCTTCGCCACGCTCGACCGCACCGCGCGCACCGCCCTCCTCGACGACGTGCTGCGTCCCCTGGCCACCGACCGCCTGCCGGCGCCGCTCGCCGCGCCGCACGTCCTGCTCGCCCTGCTGTCCCACTGGGTCGGCCAGGCCGATGCGTGGGATCTCGCCTTCGACGCCCGCATCGGCCGCAACACCTGCCGCCCCCTCGACGACGCGGTACGGCAGCCGCGGCCGCTCGGCCCCCGCTCGCTCGGCTGACCCGTGGGACGCACCTACGGCGCGGACATCTGCATCGTCGGCAGCGGCATCACCGCGGCCATGGTGGCCGCCAAGCTCGCCCAGGACGCGCCGGCGAAGCGCATTCTCGTCGTCGAGGCGGGCGGCTGGTCCACCGCGCCGGCGGAGCGTCCCCGCGCCCGCGACCGCTGGCTCGCCTACGGCGAGAACCCGTGGCAGCGCGACCACCTCGACGACCAGAACGCGCTCGGCACCACCTGGGGCTTCAGCCCCAACCTCCACGTCGGCGGCCTCGCGATGCACTGGGGCGGCGTGGCACCGCGCTACTCGCCCGAGGACTTCCGCCTGCGCTCCCTGTACGGCGTGGGCGACGACTGGCCCATCGGCTACGAGGACCTCGAGCCCTTCTGGCTCGAGGCCGAACAGCGGCTCGGCGTCGCGGGCGAACGCGGGCCGGCTCGCTGGGATGCGCGCACGAGCGACTACCCGCTCCCGCCGCTGCCCGTCAACTGGAACCTCGCGCAGCTGCGCGCTGCCGTGGCCAAGGCCGACGTCGCCACGTGGAGCACCCCGTCGGCCAAGAACTCGGTGCCGTACGACGGCCGCGCGCAGTGCCAGCGCTGCGACACCTGCTATCCCGTCTGTCCCACCGGGGCCAAGTACACGCCGGACGTCACGTGGCAGCAGCTGCTCGCGGCGCAGCGGGTCGAGCTCCTGACGCAGGTGCTCGTCCGGCGCCTCGAGGCCCACCCCGCCACCGGCCGCATCGTCGCGGCGACCGGCAACGGCACCGACGCCGCCGGGACCGCGGTGCGGATCGAAGCCGGCGAGTTCGTCCTCGCCGGCGGCTTCGTCTGGACGGCCCACCTGCTGCTGCTCTCGCGCGACGCCCGGCATCCCGACGGCCTCGCCAACCGCAGCGGACTCGTGGGCAGGTACCTCGCGGGCCACCGCAACGTCGGCGGTTACCTGCGCCTGCCGGGCACCGTGGTGCCCGGTGTCAACCAGCAGCACTCGCTGGTGAGCCACCAGTTCATGCGCGCCCCCACCGACCGCGGCCGCTACCTGCGCCACGACCTGCGCCTCTGGGAATCCGCCGAGGGCCGCGAGCCGCGCGGACGCGACGACGCCGGCACCCCGCTCTACGGCGACCGCCTCCTCGCCGACTGGCGCGCGCGCGCCGGCGGCGCGACCGCGCGCATCCGTGCGTACTACGACGTGCTCCCGCACCGCGAGAGCCGCCTCGTGCTCGACCCCGCGCGCACCAACCGCTTCGGCGACCCGATGCCCCGCGTCGCGTTCCGCGACGACGAGGCCTCGGCCGCCAACCGCGGCTGGCAGGAGGACCGGCTGCGCGCGCTGTTCACGCGCATCGCCCGCGCCGCGGGTGGGTCGGTGCTCAAGCTGCAGAACAGCGCCAACGATCTCGGTCAGGAACACCCCGCCGGCGGCTGCCGCATGGGCACCGACGCGGCGCGCAGCGTCTGCGATCCCACCGGGCGCACGCACGACCACGAGAACCTGTGGGTCGCCGGTGCCCCCGCGCACGTCAGTGCGAGCTGCTGCAACGGCACCCTCACCTTCGCCGCGATGGGGCTGCGCACCGCCGCCCACCTTGCCGGCACCGCGTCGCCTCGCCCGGCGTCGTGACCGCCCGTCCCCTCACCCCCGGAGTCCGCATGTCGCCTCGCTGGTCCGCCCTCGTGCTCGCCGCCGGGCTCGCCGTCCCGCTCGCCCCGGCCGCCGCCCAGATGGGCGGTGCCGGCGGCCCCAACTGGGCCGATTCCATCACCTACCGCTATCCTGCCTCGCCGCGCGTCGCGCGGCTCAAGGCCGCAGCGGTCAAGGGGGTGGACGCCCGCGCCAAGATGGTCCAGGAGATCATCGACATGGTCTATTCCTTCGGCGAGCTCGGCATGCAGGAGACCGAGACGTCGAAGTACCTCGCCGGCCTCCTCGAACAGAACGGCTTCAGCGTCGAGCGCGGCGTCGCCGGCATCCCCACGGCCTGGGTGGCGCGCTGGTCGAGCGGCAGCGGCAAGCCGGTCATCTCGCTCGGCTCCGACATCGACGGCATACCGCAGAGCAACCAGCAACCCGGGACCGGCTTCCGCGAATGGCAGGTACCGGGGGCCCCGGGCCATGGCGAGGGACACAACTCCGGTCAGGCGGTGAACATCGTCGCCGCGCTCGCGCTCAAGGAGCTGATGCAGCAGGAGAAGCTCGACGGCACGCTCGTCCTCTGGCCCGGCGTGGCCGAGGAGCAGATGGCCGGCAAGGCGCACCTCGTGCGCGCCGGCGTCTTCAAGGACGTGGACGTCACGCTCTTCACCCACGTCGGCGACGATCTCGGGGTCTCATGGGGCCAGAGCGGATCGAACGCGCTCATCAGCGCCGAGTTCTTCTTCAAGGGCACCAGCGCCCACTCGGCCGGCGCGCCCTGGCGCGGCAAGTCGGCCCTCGACGCGGTGATGCTGATGGCGCAGGGATGGGAGTTCCGGCGCGAACACCTCGAGTTGCCGCAGCGGTCGCACTACGTCATCCGCGACGGCGGCGACCAGCCCAACGTCGTGCCGAGCACGGCGAGCATCTGGTTCTACTTCCGCGAGCGTGACTACGCCCGCACGAAGGCCCTCTTCGAGACCGGCAAGCGCATCGCCCAGGGGGCGGCGCTGATGACCGACACCAAGCTCGACACCGTGCGCATCTGGGGCTCGGGGTGGAGCGGCTTCTTCAGCCGGCCGGTCGCCGAGGCGATGTACGAGAACATCAAGGCAGTCGGCGTCCCCGTGTGGGACGTCAACGATCAGGCGCTCGCGCGTGGCCTGCAGAAGGAGCTCGGTGTCCCCGACAGCGGCCTGCGCACCGGCATCGGCCGGCTCACCGGTCCGGTCACCGTGCGCATGGGCGGCGGCTCCGACGACATCGGGGATGTGAGCTGGAACATGCCGACGATCACGCTGCGCTACCCGAGCAACATTCCCAACCTGCCGGGCCACAACTGGGCCAACGGGATCGCCATGGCCACGCCCATCGCCCACAAGGGTGGCGTCGCCGGCGCGAAGGTGCAGGCGATGACGCTCGTCGACCTCTTCACGAGCCCCAGGCTCGTGGCCGATGCGTGGACGTGGTTCCGCACCGTGCAAACCAAGGACGAGAAGTACGTGTCCTTCCTCGGGCCCGGCGACACGCCCCCGACGCACCTCAATGCCGAGATCATGGCCAGGTACCGCGAACAGATGCGCAAGTTCTACTACGACCCCGGGAAGTACGCGACATATCTCGAGCAGCTCGGCGTCAAGTATCCCACGCTGCGTGACACGAAGGTGGTGCCGTGATCATGCGTCGTCGCATCGCCCTGGCCCTCGCGACCACGACCTTCCTGACGGGTGACGCCGTCGCGCAGGCGACGCGTCCCGATCCGCGCCTGGCCAAGCTCCGCGCCGAAGCCCTCGCCGCCGTTGACGCCCGCGCCGGCGAGGTGCAACGCATCATCGACCAGGTCTTCTCGTTCGGTGAACTCGGCATGCAGGAGGTCGAGACGTCCAAGTACCTCACCGGCATCCTCGAGCAGAACGGCTTCACCATCGAGCGCGGCGTCGGCGGCATGCCCACCGCGTGGGTCGCACGCTGGGGCTCGGGCAAGCCGGTCATCGCCCTCGGCTCCGACATCGACGGCATCCCCAAGAGCAACCAGAAGCCCGGCGTGGCCTATCGCGACTCCATCGTCGGCGGCGCCCCTGGCCACGGCGAAGGCCACAACAGCGGTCAGGCGGTGAACATCGTCGCTGCCCTCGCGGTCAAGGCCATCATGGAACGCGAGAAGCTCACGGGCACGCTCGTGCTCTGGCCCGGCGTGGCCGAAGAGCAACTCGCCGGCAAGGCGTTCCTCGTGCGCGCCGGCGTCTTCAAGGACGTCGACGTCAACCTCTTCACGCACGTTGACGACGACCTCGCCGTGAACTGGGGGCCGGCGCCGTCGCTCGCGCTCGTCTCGGCCGAGTTCCGGTTCTCCGGCACGAGCGCGCATTCCGCCGGCGCCCCCTGGCGCGGCAAGTCGGCGCTCGACGCCGTGATGCTCATGGCCAGCGGCTGGGAGTTCCGCCGCGAACACCTCACCCTGCAGCATCGGTCGCACTACATCATCAAGGATGGCGGCGACCAGCCCAATGTCGTCCCCAGCACCGCCAGCATCTGGTTCTACTTCCGTGAACGCGACTACGCCCGCACGAAGGAGCTCTTCGACATGGGCAAGCGCGTCGCCGAAGGGGCGGCGCTCATGACCGACACCAGATTCGAGGGGGCGCGCATCATCGGCTCGGCGTGGGACATCCACATGAGCAGGCCGGTCGCGCTGCAGATGCAGCGCAACATCGAGCAGGTGGGCATGCCGTCCTGGAGTGCCGACGACCAGCGCTTTGCCCGCGCCCTGCAGCGCGAGATGGGCCAGCCCGACAGCGGGCTCCGCACCTCGGTCTCCCCGCTCAAGACGCCGGAGCAGGCGCTGGCCGAAGCCGGCTCGATGGGCTCCGACGACATCGGCGACGTCTCGTGGAACGTCCCCTCGGTGACGCTGCGCTACCCCAGCAACGTCCCCGGCACCCCCGGCCACAACTGGGCCGACGGCATCGCCATGGCGACCCCGGTCGCCCACAAGGGTGCCGTGGCGGGCGCCAAGGTGCAGGCGCTGACACTGCTCGACCTGCTGCTCACCCCCAAGCTCGTCACCGACGCCTGGGACTACTTCCGCACCGTGCAGACCAAGGAGCGGAAGTACCAGAGCTTCCTCGCCGACACCGACCAGCCGCCGACGTTCCTCAACGCCGAGATCATGGCGAAGTATCGCCCGCTCATGCGGCCCTTCTACTACGACGCGGCGAAGTACCCGACGTACCTGCAGCAGTTGGGCATCACGTATCCCACCATTCGCGACAAGCCGGTGCCGTAACGGCCTCGCACGCCGCCAGCACGCGCACGGGCCGGCCTCGATCCTCGAGGCCGGCCCGTGTCGCGTTCACGGCGTCGTCGGCAGGTGTCGTTCGAAATGCTGCACCAGCTTCCCCAGCAGATAGCGGGCGTGATGCGGCCGCTGCGTCCACCCGTGCGTCGCGCTCGGCGCAATCGCGAGGTCGAAGTCCTTCCCCTCACGCATCAGCGCCTCGGCGAGGTCCGCGATCGTCTTGAACGGCACCACGTCGTCCATGAGCCCGTGAATCAGCAGCAGCCGATCGGCGAGTCCCGACGCGTACTGCGCCGCCCCGCGCGCGAAGGCCTCCGGATGCGTCGCCGGCCGACGCGTGATCGCCACGTCGTCGCTGCCGAAGAACCGTGGGTCCACCGCCGAGGCACCGGCCACCGCGGCCTTGAAGAGTCCGGGCCGCTTGAGCAACGCATACACGCTGATCAGCCCGCCATACGACGAGCCGAAGATCCCCGTGCGGGCCGTGTCGGCCCACGCCTCGCCGCCAAGCCAGCGCTTGGTCGCGGCCAGGTCGTCGAGATCGCGCCCACCCCACTCGAACAGGAAGGCCTCGCGGAACGCGCGACCGTACCCGGTGGAGCCGCGCACGTCCACCTGTACCACCGCGTAGCCGCGCTGCACGAGCAACTGCTGCAGCAGGCCATACGTGCCGCCCCACCGGTTGCGCACGGTGTTCGAGTACACCGGCCCGAAGATCACGGGCACGCGCGTGCCGGCACGCGCCGCCGCCGGCAGCCACACCTTGGCGTGCAGCGTGTCGCCGGCAGCGGCGCCGGGGAACCGCACGTAGCGCGGCGTCACGAGCCCCGCCGTCGCCAACCCCGCGCCCCCCGGCGGCGTCACCGCGCGCTCGACCCCGCCACGCATCGGCACCAGCACGAGATGCGGCGGCGTCACGTCATCGCTCACGAGCGAAGCCACCATCGCACCATCGGGCGAGACGAATACGCGGTGCGTCCCCGCCCGGCGCGTTACCTGCACCGGCGCTGCCCCCGCGCGGGCGCGCCACAGGTGCCGCTCGGCCGGGTTCGGTGCGGTGGAGAGCCACGCGAGTTCGCCCCCCGGCAGCGGCAGCGGCTCGCTCTGCACATCGCTCGTCGCCGGCGTGAGCGCGCGCAGCGTCGTGTCGCCGAGCGTCAGGGCATACACGCGGTAGCGATCCTCGCGATCGCTCGTCAGCAGCACCTGCGCCCCATCGCGTGACCACGTGGCTGCCGCTTCGGTGTAGATGCGACTCGGCCGACGATCGGCGTACACCAGACGCGCGGCACCGCCCGGCCGCACGACGTGCACCCAGCGCTCGGTGGCGTCGTCCGACTCGCGATCCACCAGCAGGTCGCCGCGCGGCGACCACGCGGCGTTCAGCACCTGCACGTCCGTCGGCCGATCGAACGGCAGCGGGCTCATCCGGCCACTCGCGACATCGACCCACACCAGCTGGCGCGATTCGTTCTCGTCTCCCGGATACGAGCGGCGGAGCTCGTTCGCCTGCGTCTCGTTGCCCAGGTAGTACGGAAACGGCACGCGCCGCACCGCGCGACGATCCACCAGGTGCGCGACGATCGTCGTCCCATCCGGGGCCCACGCGTACGCCGGCACCGCACTCGCCCACGTCGCCGAGCCGATCTCCCGGTCGCGCCGCGCATAGGTGCCGAGCCCCACCTGGGAGAGCGAGGGAATCCCGACCTCGGTCACGCGACGCCCCGTCGCCGTGGGCGCGTCGGACGCCGGCGAGGGCAGCGGCGCCACGAAGAGATCACCGTCCGCCAACCAGGCCGCCTGCGTGCCGTCCGGCGAGAGGGTCAGCGTCCCCGCACCGGGCGCGCGCTCCACCAGGACCCGCACCACGCCGGTGGCGACATCGATCGCCACGAGCTGGTCGCCCTGTAACGCCACCAGCATCCGGCCAGCGGGATGCCAGACGAGCTCGCGGACCGGGGCCGGGGTGGCGGGGAGCGCGCGCCGGCGGGTGGCGTCGTGTCCGACGAGCCACACGCGACGCGATGGGCCACCGGTCGAATCCCACGTGAAGGCAAGCGTGCGCCCGTCGGGCGACCACGCCAGCGCGGCCGGCACCGAGCCGGTGATCGGTGCGGCGGTGACGACCTGCTCGAGCGTCAGGGACTGCGAGGCGGCCGTCGTCGGGCCAACGACGACACCGGCGGCGAGGACCAGCGAAGTGCGAATGGACATTGCAGCGGGGCGAGAGCGAGGGGAACGCCGCGCATCCTCGCCGGTTCACCCCGCGTTGGGAAGGCCCCTCAGTTCCCCGTGCTCGACAGGAACCGCTGCGTCTCCCCGTGCAGCTCCTCGTGCAGCTCGGGATGCGTCGCCGCGAGGTCGAGGGCCAGGAACCCGCCCAACGAGTGCCCTACGATGACCGGACGCCCGAGCTTGCGGTCGCGGATGTAGCGCGCGACCGCCTCGCGCCACGTGGCCATCTTGGCGCTGTCGGCCATGGCCGGTTGCCCGCTGAAGCCCGGAATCAGCAGCATCGGCCGGCCGCGCCCGGTGACCTCGACGCCAAACGCCGGCTGGGCCGCAAGCGCGGCGACGAGGGAGAACCGGGTCCTGAGCGTGTCGGTGAAGGTCCCCGCATGTGTATGCACCGACAGGCAAGCCGTTTCGCCCGTCCTCCCCCCAGAAACGCTGCACGCCCCCGACCCGACGGGCCGAGGGCGTGCAGAAGAGTGGCTAGGGAGGGAATCGAACCCCCGACACGCGGATTTTCAGTCCGCTGCTCTACCAACTGAGCTACCTAGCCAGAGCCTCAGAGTATAGCCGCCCGTGTGACGACGAACAACCGGAGGGGGACTCCCACCCGAACGGGTAGGTGCCGATATTCCGTATGCAATCTTCCCCTTTCGCCCCTGACCTGGCCTCCCAGCCAATCCTGCCCCATGTGGAACACTCTCTGTGACGACCAGCACGACGCCGAGACCATGACCCTGATCAACCGGGTCATCGTCGCGATCACCGTGTGCTTCCTGACCTTCGGCGGCTACGCCATCTCGACGCGCTTCGGCGCGGCTCCGCCGCCGTCGTCCGTCGCGTACGGCACCGAGTCGGCGCACCACGACGCGGCGGTCTTCGGGGACTGACGCCGGTCGGTACCGGCGTCCTGCGTGTGCGGGACGCTCGAAACCACCACAACGCGGAAGGGCAGGGCTCCCAGGTTCGCGCCTGGTGACCCTGCCCTTCGGCGTTGGTGCTCCGGTGATCGCACGTACGCCGCAGCCGTCAGCCCGCCCGGCGCCCGTGCTCGACCCGGATGATCGACTTGAGCCCGCCTCGCACGTTGAAGTCTCCCTCGACCTTCATCCATTGCGGCTCCACCACCCGCACCAGGTCATCCAGGATCCGGTTGACCACCCGCTCGTAGAAGATCCCGTCGTTCCGGAATGACCACAGGTAGAGCTTGAGCGACTTGAGCTCGACGCACTTCGCCCCCGGCTCGTACCAGATGTTGATCGTCGCGAAGTCCGGCGCCCCCCCCTCGAGCAGCTTCAGCTCCGCCGCGTCCGTCTCGATGCCCCCGATGGGGCACAGCGACGTGAACTCCGGCGTCGTCATGAAGATCTCGTATGGCCGATCCGGGTACGGGTTCGGGAACGTCTCCAGCAGCTCAGGCCTTGGCATGGGCAGGAAAGCTACACGGGTGTCTGGACATGGCCCCACCGGCATCGTAGGATCAGGACAACGAAGTCTTCGGCCCGGCGGCAACGCTCGGGCCAATGGCCGTCGCGAGAACGGCGTGACGGCCCCCGCCCCCCGGGATTCCCCGGGGGGCACTTCGTTTCCGGCCGTTGCGTCAGTCCGGCTCGCGCAGCCGGCGGCTCTCGTCGTCGAGCAGCGTCCGCTCGTCGGGCGTCAGCGACGCCATCCCGTGGCGCGCGATCTTGTCGAGCACCCGGTCGAGCGCCTCGCGTCGCACCGCATCGCGCGGCGACGCCATCGGCCGGCGCACGGCGCCGAAGAGCGCCTTGCTCTTCGCCAGCACGTCGTCGGCCTCGGTGCGCGACTCGCGCGGCTTCGGGCCGGTGCGCGGGATCGCCCGCGGCGGGTCGTCGCTCAGGTCGGGGGCCGTTTCGACCCGCGAGCGCCATGCCGACGCCGGCTGGTTGAGGCCCGCCACCCGCAGGTACAGCCACCCCGCGCCCAGCCCGCCCAAGTGCGCGAAGTACCCGACGCCCCCCGCGCCCGCGTCGAGCACCCCGCTCGCGAGGTTGATCACCACCAGCGCCACGACGAACCAGCGCACCTTCATCGGCAGCACGCCGAAGAAGTACACCTCGTCGTCCGGCCAGCGGGACGCGTAGGCGACCATCACGCCCAGCACGGCCGCCGAGGCCCCGATGAGCCCGCCGCCCGGGACCAGCGCGGCGTGCGCCGCCCAGCCGCCCAGGGCCGCCACCGCGTAGAACGGCAGAAAGGCGCGCGCCCCCCACGCGTGCTCGACCCGCGGACCGAACATCCACAGCCCGAACAGGTTGAGCGCCAGGTGCCAGAACCCCCCGTGCACGAAGGCGTACGTCAGCACCGTCCACCACCGCGCCGGGAAGTGCAGCGGCGAGTAGCCCAGCCAGTTCGCCAGGTCGATCGGCTGGACGATGGTGACCTGCAGGAAGTACAGGCCGATGTTGGCCGCCAGCAGCCCCCGCACCGCCGGCGTCAGGCGCGGCGATTCGGTGGGGCTCGACTGGGTGAAGGCGGGGGCGGACGCTTCGGCCATGCGCGGGCGGGGCGGTGTTCGCAAACTGCCCCGACCGCGGGACTACCGCAATCCGGCGGGGGGCGGGATTCGCAGGAGCAACTGCACGTCGGCGTGCACGGCACTCGCCTGCTCGATCAAGGTCGCCCAGCGACGGTCGAGCTGCCCGGGCTTCTCCGAGACTACGGGATGCACCACCACTTCGGTTCCCGCGGCGGTAGCGTGGACCCGCTCGATCGCTCGCAGGACCACCGCATCCGGCACGTCCGGCCCCGGCGTCACCGCGAAGGCGTGTCGCACCCCGATCGCCGCCGCCGCTTGCAGCGTGGCCAGCTGCCGGTCGAAGGCCGCGTCACCTTCGCCGAGGGTCGCCGACACCTGCACCACCGTGAGACCCCGGGCGCCCTGGAAGCTCGCCAGCCGCTCCGGCCGCTGGCCGTCGGTCTCCAGCAGCACCGGCAGCGAGACGTCGAGTGCGGCCAGCACCGCCAGCAGGAACTCGCTGTTCCCCACCGGGTCGCGCCCGGCGACGCCGATCGAGTGGAACGTCGCGCGCGTCGCCGCGCGCGTGAGTTCCTTCACCAGCGCGCTGGCGCTGTACATCTGCGCCGTTTCGGCCTCGGTGGCGAAGCGGATGAACACCTGACGGCGTCCCGCCCACACCCCGTGCGACTGGATGCCGCTCGGCACCCCGGCGAGGGCGGCGGTGGGCTGGGTACTGGTGGGTGTAAGGTGCATCCGTGCCGTCTCCGTCGTCCCGCCGATGGATTCATGCCTGCGCCGCGAGCCGCGCGATGCGGTCGCAGAGGTCCTCGAAACCGATCCCGGCTGCCGCCGCGGCCTGCGGCACCAGCGAGAGCGCCGTCATCCCCGGCAGCGTGTTGGCTTCCAGACAGAACAAATCTCCGCCCGGGGTCAGGCGGAAATCTACCCGGGCGTACCCCCGAAGCTTGAGTGCCCGGAACGCCGCGAGGCCCAGCCGCTGGGCGTCCGCCGCCACCGCCGCCGGCAGGTCGGCCGGGAACACCTCGCGGGCCATCCCCGGCGTGTACTTGCACTCGTAGTCGTAGATCTCCTTCACCGGGATGATCTCCCCCACCGGCAGCGCCTGTTCCCCCAGGACCGCCACGGTCAGCTCGCGCCCGGGCACGAACGCCTCGATCATCACCTCGTCGTCATGACGGAAGGCCTCGGCCACCGCCGCGTCGTAGTCGCTCCACTGCTTCACGACCGTCAGACCGACCGTGCTCCCCTGCTTGCTCGGCTTGACCACCACCGGCAGCGCGAACGTGCGCTCGGCCTCGGCGCGCGTCAGGGGGGCCATGCGCCACTCGGCCGTCGGCACCCCCGCCTGCCGCAGCAGCCGCTTGGTGAGGTCCTTGTCCATGGCAATGCCGCTCGCGAGGTGCCCGCTACCGGTGTAGCGCACCCCCAGCAGGTCGAGCAGCGCCTGGATCGTGCCGTCCTCGCCCTGACCGCCGTGCAGTGCGAGGAACACCACGTCCGCCTCGCGCAGCAGGTCGAGGTGGCGCAGCAGCGCCGCGTCCTGCATCGCGCGCAGGGCCGACGGGCTCGGCGGCGCCGCGCCCACGCCCCCCGCCAGCAACCGCGCTCCCTCCTCGGCGGGCACGACGCCCCGCGCGGTGTCGAACGCGGTGACCGCGTGCCCGCGCCCCCGCAGCGCCTCGGCGATGCGCAGCCCCGAGATCACCGACACGTCGCGCTCCGACGACGTGCCCCCCAGCAGGACCGTGATTCTCACGCGCCGCTCAGCGGGCCATGAGGTACTGCAGCACGTCGCTGCGGGTCACGATGCCGTCGATGTGCCCGTTCGACTTCACCAGCACGGCCCGGTTCGTCTTGCTGAGCAGCTTGGCGATCGCCTCGACGCGCTCGGTGCCCCCCACCACGGGGTACGGGGCGTCCATCACCGTCCGCACCGGCTCGTCGAGCACCTTCGCGTCGTCGAGCGCGCGCGTCGTCAGCTGCGTCTCGGTCACCGAGCCCACGCACGCCTCACCGTCCATCACCGGCAGCTGCGACAGGTCGTGCGTCGTCATCAGCCGCAGCGCCTGCCGCACCGGCGTCGCCGGCGCGACGCTCACGATCCCCTGCGCGCCGGCCCGCTTGCGCCCCAGCAGCTGTCCCATCGTCACCCGGTCGTCGTCGAGCAGCTGGTTCTCGCGCATCCACTCGTCGTTGTACATCTTGCTCAGGTAGCGCTCGCCCGTGTCGCAGAGGAACGTCACCACGAACGCGTGCGGGTCGTCGAGCTCGCGCGCGAGCTCCAGCGCCGCGTGCGCGATCAGGCCGGCCGAGCCGCCGATGAACAGCCCCTCCTCGCGCGTGAAGCGGCGCGCGGTGTTGAGCGCGTCCTTGTCGCTTACCGTGCGGAAGTCGTCCAGCACCGACATGTCGAGCGTCTTCGGCACGCAGTCCTGGCCGATCCCCTCGACCTTGTACGGGGCGCTGGCCGGGTGCCCCTGCCCCTTCGTCCGCCACGTCTCGGCCAGGATCGACCCCTGGGGGTCCGCGCCGACGATCCGCACCGCCGGATTCCGCTCCTTCAGGAACCGGCCCGTTCCCGAGAGCGTGCCGCCCGTGCCGGCCGCACCGACGAAGTGCGTGATCCGCCCCTCGCTCTGTGCCCAGAGCTCCGGGCCCGTCGTGTCGTAGTGGGCCTGCGGGTTCGCCATGTTCTCGAACTGGCCGGCCAGCACCGCGTTCGGCGTCTCCTTCGCGATGCGCTTCGCCATCACGACGTAATGGTCGGGATGATCGGGCGGCACCGCCGTCGGCGTCACGATGACCTCGGCCCCGAACGCCTTCATGAGCCGCACCTTCTCCTGCGACATCTTGTCGGGCATCGTGAAGATGCACTTGTAGCCCTTGATCGCCGCTGCGAGCGCGAGCCCCACGCCGGTGTTGCCGCTCGTCCCTTCGACGATCGTGCCGCCGGGCTTGAGCGCGCCGCTCCGCTCGGCCGCCTCGATGATCGGGAGCCCGATGCGGTCCTTCACCGACCCGCCCGGGTTGAAGAAGTCGGCCTTCGCGTACACCGGCGTCCGGATACCGGTCGTCACCCGGTGCAGCCGGATGAGGGGGGTCCAGCCGATCGTCTCGAGGACCGAGTCGTAGATCGCGAGGTTACGCGGGGTATTCGGCGGCATCCCGGAAAACTAATCGCGCCGGACGGGGGGATGGCGGGTGTGCGCACTCCGCCCGCCCTGGACCGTGGCCCCGTGAGCGATGCCGGACTTATCGGCGACGTCGGGTGTTGACGCCCCAGAGGACGACGAAGAGCGCGACCTGCCCGAGGATCAGCGTGCCCGTTCCGGCACCCATCAGGGAGAGGGCGACGGTGAGCGCCGCACTCGCCACGCCCCACAGCCATCCGGAGAGGCGTTCGTAGTCGGCGACCCGATAGAAGAAGACGATGCCGCAGACCAGGATGAGAGAGAAGGTGCCCATGCGGGGACGGTGCGCCGTGCCGTGCTGATCGCGGGACGTCGCGCGCCGTGTCCTCGCGACCGAAGGACAGGCGTCGGATTGGGGAGCATGATCTTGCCGTCAGGAACGAGGACCCGCCACCGGGTGCCGCCACTCACGGCAGGCACGGTGGTGGAGTCTGCGACATCACCGTTACCATCGGCGCAGCAGCGTATGGTTCCGAACCGCCGTTGGCAGTGGCCGTCCTCCGGCTGAAGCCTGACACCCACTTCTCCCGCTTCCCGGGGGAAGGGTTAGGTAGGGTCCGGTAGGGTCCGGTAGAGCGAACGCCCCGGCGTCAGGTCACGGGCTGGTCGGCAGCATCGCCACCACCTGCCACTGCTCCTCTCGCCGTCCTTCCCCGATGGCGGCGCCGATCAGCGCACCCAGTACCCCGCCGGCGACGGGATACGCGACGCCATCCCGACAGTCGCCCCTCATCCGGCACGACGATTCGAACGACTCCTGCAATCGGAGCGCCGTGAGCGCACCAGCGGCTGCTCCGAGCAGCGCCGACACGCCCACCGCCCGTGCGCGCGAGGGGAGGCCTCGACTGACGGACACGCGCAGGACATCCGACCATGGGACGCGGACCTCACGGGCGTCGTCCCGCCGCACGAGCATCGTGTCGCCTTGCGCGACGATCGAGCCGATCACGTCCGGTGCATCGGACACTCGTTGCACCCGGATGCGGGTCTCCACCGGCAACGTGCTCGCGCGCCACGCGTCCAACGCCCGTGCGGAGGTTGCGCTGTCGGGCAATGGCGGTGGCAACTGGTCGCGCCCGGGCTCAGGCAGCGTCACCGCATGCCACCTCTCGCGTTCGTTGTCCAGCGTTGCGCCGTAGCCGAGCATGCCTCCGATCACTATTCCCAGCGTCGCGCCAAGCGCACCGGAGAAGAACTGCAGAAAGACATCGCCGCTCTCGGACACCGCCGACACGCCGATCGCCGTACCGGCGACGGCACCGAGACCGACCCCGACGATGGACGCCGCGTTCTGCGCCGCGAATCGGTCACGCAATCCACCACTCGCTTCGCTCGCCTGAACATCGGTGCGTGCGATCCGCGCGGTCGAGTCGGCGTACACGCGCACGTGCAGCGTGTCCCGCTGGATCATGGTCAGCGTCCCGACGAACGTGTCGGCGGGCGTCGAGCGTGTCACGACGCGCACGCGCTCGGCGAGTCGGGCCGCCCGGGGTTGCGCGGTCAAGTGCGCGGGCATCATCACCATCAGGAGTCCGACAAGACCCACGGCACTGCGGCGCATGCCTGGCATAGGAACGTGACGGCCACACGACACCTCGACGCGCGCGAGGAGAGCGCCGAGGCCGGTTTCCGGTGCGGGAGTGTCGACGGTTTCCATGTTCTCATGATACGTGCGGAACTGCGGAAGACGCACCCCCGGCACCTCGCGACCACGCGGGGACGTTCGCCGCCGTGCTGGCCCACGAGATCGCCCATGTGAAGCTCGGCCACGCCGCGGACTATGCGCGCAGCACGGCGGCCGGGACAAATCCCGATTCGGCCGACGCCGAGACCGCGCGCGTGCTCTCATGCGTGCTGACCCGTGACTGCGGCGACCCGGCCGGTGACGCCCTCTACGGGATCCTCGCCAACCAGAACTTCGCCCGCTACGCCCGCGAACAGGAAGCCGCGGTGGATGAGGTCGCTTTCGGCTACCTGCGCGGGGCAGGGTTCAACACGCTGACCGATGCACGTCGGACCCTGACGGGGTATCGGGATCCGTACAACACGGGACGGAGACACGGTGCGCTGCACGGGCTGACGCCGCGTGAGTTCGCCGCTACCTCCGTCGAGGTCTCGAAGGCCAATCCTTCATTTGTTCTCACGGAATGATTGGACCTGAGATGGGGGGAGCGTCGCCCCCCCGCTGCTCTACTGCATCACGCAGCGTGAGTAACGTGTTCAGAACCCGCAGCTTGCGTAGGTGAGGTGTGACTTCGTCAACGGTCGATCGGGCCGCTGCTCCCCGACGCGGACCCGTTGAATCCGTCCGACGCGTGCCGGATTCGTTCGGAATCCCGGAACACGAAGAACATCTGCCACACCATGATCGCTGTGGCGACGAATTGGAGGAAGTCACCGAATGTCCTCCAGATCGTGTGGAGCGGGCTGTAGGGCGCAACCAGGCCAATCGCCCACGACGCCAACAGTAATGACGCGAGCGCCTGGCTCAGTAGCCCGCTCAGCAAGTCCAGCCTGAGTGAGTAGAGCCCGCACAACTGGAACACAAGCGCAGCGACACCGAACTCGGCCTCCCGCAAGAACGAGTGGTTGGCGAATGGCGCCGACATGTCGTATCCCTGCCAAACAGAGCACACCAAAATGAGAGACCAGGCTGCAAATGAGCCAAGGGAGGCGCGCACCAGCTCAGTTCTTCGGGGCGATTCCCCAGAAGGCATCGACCATTCCTCTGACATAGTTGTGTGAGAAGCCGATCGCGGGAGCCATTGGGCCGGGAACAGGTGGAGATCCGCCGGAGCCGCCACCGCCCGCTCGACACTGGGCGCGCAGCAGCTGATGATGGCGCGAGCAAGCGAAGTAGGAAACCGCTGCAATTGCCGATACCGCTGGGGAATGTCCCGAGGCTAGTTGAAACTTAGCTGGTGCCTCAGGGATGCTGCTCAGGCGGCAGCGAGGGATCTCGAGAGTTTGCCACGCAGTGCGGCGTGGAGCAAGCCGAGGTGTTCGTGGCCCT
>Ga0209985_10000251_pt1 | contig 60390 bp, 55 predicted proteins | sample NOAtaG_FD_187305 | JGI IMG/M metagenome (GOLD analysis project Ga0209985, IMG submission 187305) | Freshwater lake microbial communities from Lake Erie, under a cyanobacterial bloom - NOAA_Erie_Diel6S_1000h metaG (SPAdes) (version 2) | ecosystem: Environmental > Aquatic > Freshwater > Lake ... | reverse complement strand
ATGTTCTGCCGCCTGAAGGACTTCCGACGCGTCGCCACACGCTACGACAAGCGCGCCGACACCTACCTCTCAGCCGTCTTCCTCGCCGCAACCGTCACATGGTGGCTCAATTGAGTCCTGACCCTAGTGTCTAGTGAGCCGGCTGCGCCGTTGCGCGGAGCAACGCTGCCGCAGCTCCTCTTGCTAACCACTCAACACTAACCACTCGCCACTCGCCATTCCCACCCCCTCAGAACGGCAGGATGTTCCGCTGGCGGCTGTAGCTCATCGTGCCGACATTGGCGCCCAGGCGCAGGCCCACGCCGGTGCGGATGGGGGCCAGGATGATGCCGTCGGCCTGCTGGTAGTTCACGCCGAGGCCGGCGACGAGATAGGCCGAGCCCTCCACGCCGGGATAGCGGCGGTAGAGCATGTCGGTGTGGTAGAGGCCGTAGACCAGGGTGAAGACGCGGCTGGCGTTGCCGCCGACGTCCCAGCCGACCGAGGCCCCCTGCCAGAATACCTCCTGCGAGGCGCTGAGGTCCTTCATGTGCAGGGCGCCGCGGCCGTAGCGGGCCCCGATCACCGCGGCCCCGGCGGCTTCCTCGCCGGCGATATAGGCGGTCGGGCTGTCGCCCTGGTCGGCGAAGATGCGCTCGATGGCCCCGCCGACAGCCTCGGCGGCGATGCCCAGCTCGCGCGAGCCGGCGGCGATCAGCTCCTGGGCCGAGTAGGTGCGGGCGCTGCGGTCGGTGCCGACCGGATAGGCCGGGTCGGCGGGCTGGCGGGTGGCGCAGGCGCCCATGAGGAGAGCTGGGGCGAGGGCCGGGGCGGCGGCGAGACCGGTGAGGATCAGCTGGCGACGGTGCATGGCGACGGCTCCGGAGGCGAGGGACGGTCCGCCCGACTGGCGCGGGCGCAGACGCACACCGTCGCTGGCCTTTGAGTCAGCCTTGCGGCGGCAAGGTTAACGGGAGGTTGCCGGGGGGCGACCACCCCTTCAGGGTACCCGGGTGCGATTGCCATGTCGCCGGATCGATCGATCGCAGACCGCCAAGGCTTGACTCATAACTCGACATATGGCGAGTTAGTCAAATGGTCCGCCCCAGAAATGCTTCCGCACAGACCCGGCTCCTGCTCGCCCGCTTCGCTGACCAGCCTCAGGCGTGGCAATACGGCTATGAGCTGAGCAGGGCGACCGGGATCGGATCAGGCACCCTCTACCCGACCCTCGCCCGCCTGTCCGACCAGGGGCTCCTTGAATCCGAGTGGAGGCCGTCGTTGCATCCGGGCCGTCCTCCGAGACATGCCTATCGCTTGACGACGGCAGGTATCGAGTTCGCCCGAACCCAGTCCATGAAGGCGGTCGCCGCGTCCAACCCGCGTACCGGAGAGGCTTTGACATGACCGACCTCGCGACACTGGTGTTCAGGTCCGCCATCAGGATCGGTCCTGCGGATCGAGACGTCTGGTTCAGGGCGATGCAGACGGAGCTTGAGTTCATTCCGGCTCCACAGCGACTTCGTTTCGCAAGCGGCTGTCTCGCGGCGGCGTTGGTATGGCGCATCTGGACGCCGGATGGCGTGCGCCGGGCGAGCCAGGGCGGCCTTGTCGCCGCCAGCGCGTCGCTCGCCGCTCTTGTCACGATCCTGACCCTGCTGGGGAGCTTCGGCCCGCTGGCTCCGATGATGATCGGGCTCGGGGTCTTCTATGCGGCAGGAGCTGTCGCTACGGCCCGGTGGGGGCTTCGCGGCATGTGCGCCTTCGCACTGGGTGGCATTGCGCTGAACACGATCATCGTGACCGCGTGGACAGGCGGTTTCATGGAACCGTCAAGGTTCGTTCGCGCCCTGTCTGTGGAAGCCTATCTGATCCTCGCGACGTTCCTGGGTGTCGCCGCTCTGGGGCGCGCCCTGGCCCGCCGCCTCGAGCACGGCAGATGATCCGCAAGGCGGTCTGGGTGCTGGTCTCGTCGGGCCTTCTCCTGGGCCTGCTGCATCTGATTCTGACGCTGCCGATCTATGGGAGACTTTCGCTTGAGGCCTTGTGGTTCGCCGGCAGCGGTCTCGCGGTTGTCTGTTGTGCGCTCATGAACGTTGTCGCGCTACGAGGCGGCACCTCCTCGAATCGCTGGGCGATCGTGCTCGCGAACCTGCTGGTTGCGGGGTTCTTCGCCACGGCCTGGCCGCTACTTCCAAGCCCTCAGGTGGCGGCCGGCTTCATGATCTTTGCGACGCTGGCCGCTGTCAGTGCTTGGTCGTGCGGGCGGCCAGCCAGTCCATGACGGCCAGCAGCACGCCCGAGACGACGAAGGTCAGGTGGATGATCACCAGCCAGAGTAGCTGCGGCTCGTCGAGGGGTCTGGACACGGTCCCGACGGCGGGAGCCTCGCCGACCTCCATGAAGACCTTGAGCAGATGGATGCCGGAGATGGCCACGATGGAGGCGATCAGCTTCATCTTGAGGCCGGCGAAATCGACGGTGCCCATCCAGCCGGGGCGGTCGACCGTGTCCTTGATGTCCAACTTGGAGACGAAGTTCTCGTAGCCGGAGAACAGCACGGTCAACAGCAGGTTGGCGGCGAGCGACAGGTCGATCAGCGTCAGGACGACAAGGATCGCCTGTTCGGTGGTCATGGTCAGCGTCTTCGGCAGGTAGTAGGCCAGTTCGCGCAGGAAGACGACGACAAGCAGGCCGAGGCACACCACGAGGCCCAGGTACATCGGGGCCATCAGCCAGCGCGATGCGAACAGGCCGCGCTCGAAGCCCCTCTCGATCCCGGATTTCATGTCAGCTCCTCAGGATGGCGCCGAGCCTTGCAGCCGCGGCGGTGATTCGGCCGGTCAGCGCCTCGATCTCCGCCTCGGTCAGGGTGGCGGCGCGGGGCTGGATAACGACTTCCAGGGCGATCGAGACCTGGCCCTCGGGCACGCCCGGACCGCGGTAGACGTCGAAGACGCGGACCTCGGCGATCAGGGTCTTGTCGGCGCCGGCGACGGCGCGGACCAGGTCGGCGGCAGGCTTCGTGGCGTCGACGAGGAAGGCGAAGTCGCGGGTCAGGGGCATCAGGTTGGGCAGGTCGGCCGGGCCGCGGGCCTTGCCGCCGCCCTTTCCGGCGCGCGGTTCGGGCAGGGCGTCGAGGTCGATCTCGAAGGCCAGCATGGGGCCCGAGGCGTCCAGCGCCTTGAGGGTGCGCGGGTGCAGGGTGCCGAACTCGGCGATGACCGTCTTCGGCCCCAGCTGCAGCCGGGCCGACTGGCCGGGCCGCCACCAGTCGCGATTCTGCCCCTCGACCAGCTGCAGGGATCCGACCGGGGCACCGAGCGTCTCCAGCAGGGCGTAGAGGTCGGCCTTGACGGCGAACAGGGCTGATTCAGTGCTGCCGGACCAGTGGCGCGGGGCGTGGGGGGCGACCAGGGCGGTGATGGCGGTGCGCTGGTCGCCGGGCCGGTCGCCGGCATAGACCGGGCCGATCTCGAACAGGGCCACGTCGGCATGGCCGCGCGCGGCGTTGCGCGCCGCCGCCTGGATCAGGTTGGGCAGGATCGACGGCCGCATGCAGTCCAGCTCGGCGGCGATCGGGTTCTCCAGCACCAGACGTTGATCGCGGCCGCCGAACAGGGCGGCGGTAGCGCGGGCGGTGAAGGACCAGGTCAGGGCCTCGTGGAAGCCCTGGGCGGCGAGGGCCCGGCGGGCGGTGCGGATACGGCCCTGACGGGGGCTGAGCACGCCGCGGGGCGGGCGGGCGACCTCGGGCAGGGGCGTAGCCGGCAGGGCGTCATAGCCGGCGATGCGGGCGACTTCCTCGACCAGATCGGCCGGGCCCTCGACGTCGCGGCGGAACGACGGCGGGGTGACCCGCCAGGGCGTCCCGGTCTCCACCGTGAAGCCGAGGTCGCCGAGGATGGCGGCGATGCGGTCGTGCGGCAGGGCCAGACCCGACAGGCGCTCGACCACGGCCGGGTCGAAGGCGAAGGCGGCCGGGTCGGCGGGCGCCTGGCCGGCGACGGTTATGTCCGACGGCTCGCCGCCGCAGAGATCGAGGATCAGCTGCGTGGCGAGCTCCAGCCCGGGGACGACCGAGGCCGGGTCGACGCCGCGGGCGAAGCGGTACTGGGCGTCCGAGGTCAGGGTCAGGTCGCGGCCGGTCTGGGCCGTAGCCAGGGGGTCGAACCAGGCGCTCTCGAGGAAGACGTCGGTGGTGTCCGCGTCGCAGCCGGTGGACTCTCCGCCCATGACGCCGCCCAGCCCGATCGGGCGCTCGCCGCCGTCGTCGGCGATGACGCACATGTGCGGGTGAAGCAGATACATCTTCCCGTCCAGCGCCTGCAGGCGTTCGTACCTGGCGAGGTCGGTCTCCGGCAGGGAGGGATCCTTGAGCTGGCCGCCGCGGGCGACGATCATGGTCCCCGCCAGCTTGCCCAGGTCATAGGCGTGCAGCGGGCGGGCGCGGTCCCAGGAGATCAGGTTGGTGACGTCGACCAAGGCGTTGATCGAGCGCAGGCCGATGGCGGTCAGCTTGCGCTGCAGCCAGGCCGGGGAGGGGCCGTTGCGCACGCCGCGGATGATGCGGCCGGCGAAGACGGGGCACAGGTCGGGCGCGGCCAGCCGGATCTGCACCGGGCAGGGGAAGCGGCCGGGCACGGGCGCGATAGCCGGGGTGGTCAGGGGGCCGAGGCCGGCGGCAGCGAGGTCGCGGGCGATGCCGGCGACGCCCAGCCAGTCGGGGCGGTTGGGGGTGACCTCGAAGTCGATCACCGGCTCGACACCGAACACCGCGGCGGCGGGCGCGCCGACGGCGAGATCGTCGGCCAGCTCGAGGATGCCGTCGGACTCGTCGGCCAGCTCCAGCTCGGCGGCCGAGCACAGCATGCCGTTGGAGACGACGCCGCGCACCGGCTTCTCCACCAGGGTGACGCCGAGGCCAGGGACGTAAGCGCCGATCGGGGCGTAGATGGTGACGAGGCCGGCACGGGCGTTGGGGGCGCCGCAGACGATCTCCTTCATGCCGTCGACGGTCTCGACCTGGCAGACCTGCAGCCGGTCGGCGTCGGGGTGGCGGGCGGCCGAGACGATGCGGGCGACGCTGAAGGGGGCGAGGGCCGCGATCGGGTCATGGACCTCCTCGACCTCCAGACCGGCGCGGGTCATGGCCTCGGCGACGGCGTGGGCGTCGGCGGACGTGTCGAGATGCTCGCGCAGCCAGGACAGGGTGAACTTCATTGCAGACCCTCCGAGGTCGCGCCGCCGAGGGCCCGGACCTCGTTCAGGAAGGCGTCGGAGCCGGTGAAGCCGACGCCGTGGAACTCGCAGCCCTCGAAGACGCAGGTGCGCAGCGGCACCGTGCCGATGGCCCTGGTTCCCTCAGGGCGCAGCAGCAGGTTGCGGATGTCGCCGCGCGGGTCGCCGAAGTTGGTGCCGTCGAAGGTGACGTCCTCGGCGACCAGCAGGATGGCCGGGCCCTGCAGGCGGCAGCGGCGGAAGGTGCGGCCCTGGATCAGGGGGACGCCGCGGGCGGCGCTGAACAGCAGCAGCTCCGGCAGGCTGAGGTCGACGTCCTCGAACACGGTCACGGCCAGGTCCTGGGCCGGGGTCACCGGCCGGGTGATGGGAGAGATCATGATCAGCTCAGGCCGGTGGCGAGGTTGGGCGCGACGAAGGGCGAGAAGCCGTAGTGGCTGAGCCACCGGGTGTCAGCCTCGAACATGGGGCGCAGGTCGGGGATGCCGTACTTGAGCATGGCGAGGCGATCGACGCCCATGCCGAAGGCGAAGCCCTGCCATTCGTCGGGATCCAGCCCGCAGGCGCGCAGCACGTTGGGATGGACCATGCCGCAGCCGAGGATCTCCATCCAGCTGTCGCCCTGGTTCAGCTTCAGCTCCCCGCCGGACCGGTCGCAGCGGATGTCCATCTCCGCCGAGGGCTCGGTGAAGGGGAAGTGGTGCGGCCGGAAGCGGGCCTCGATCGCGTCCATCTCGAAGAAGCGGGCGACGAAGGTCTCCAGCGTCCACTTGAGGTGACCCATGTGCACGCCCTTGTCGATCACCAGGCCCTCGACCTGGTGGAACATCGGTGTGTGGGTGGCGTCGGAGTCTTTTCTGAATGTGCGGCCGGGCGCGATGATGCGGATCGGCGGCTCGCGGCCGGCGGCGATCCAGCCGGCGGGCGGCCTGTCCGGGGTGACGCGCATGGTGCGCACCTGCACCGGGCTGGTGTGGGTGCGCAGCACCTTGCGCTCGCCGGTCTCCGGATCGGGCGTCAGGAAGAAGGTGTCGTGCATCTCCCGCGCCGGGTGCCTCGGTGGGAAGTTCAGGGCGGTGAAGTTGTGGAAGTCGTCCTCGATGTCCGGACCTTCCGCCACGGCGAAGCCCAGCTCGGCGAACAGGGCGGTGATCTCGTCCATCACCTGCATGGTCGGGTGCACCGAGCCGCGGCGGCGCGGCGCCGCCGGCAGGGTCAGGTCGACCCGCTCGGCCAGCAGCTTCGCGTCCAGTTCGGCGGCCTCGAGCTCGGTCTTGCGCGCGGTGAGCGCCGCGGTCAGCCGGTCGCGCAGGCCGTTGATCAGCGGGCCCCGCTCGCGCCGCTCGTCCGGGCTCATCGCCCCCATACCCTTGAGCAGGCCGGACACCGTGCCGGTCTTGCCGAGGGCGGCGACGCGGATCGCCTCCACCTCGGCCGAGGTGGTCGCGCCGCCGAGGGCGGTCATCAGATCGAGTTCAAGCTTCGCGAGATCGGTCATGGGGCGTCGTGTAGTGCGTGCGGGGCCCAGCAAAAAGCCCCCCGGCGCGGGCCGGAGGGCTTCTGGCGTTCCCGTGCGGGGAAAATCGTCAGGCCGTGAGGCCGGCGTCCTCAGGCGAGGGCGGTGCGGACCTTGTCGGCGATCGCCTTGAAGCCGGTCGGATCGGCGGCCAGGGCGGCCAGCACCTTGCGGTCCAGGGTCACGCCGGCCCGGGTCAGGCCGTTGATGAACTGGCTGTAGGTGAAGCCCTCAAGGCGGGCCGCGGCGTTGATGCGCTGGATCCACAGGGCGCGGAACGAGCGCTTCTTGTTGCGGCGGTCGCGGTAGGCGTACTGGCCGGCCTTGTCGACCGCGGCCTTGGCGGTGCGGATGGTGTTCTTGCGGCGGCCCTGGAAGCCCTTGGCCTGTTCCAGAACCTTCTTGTGCCGGGCGTGGGAGGTAACCCCCCGTTTGACGCGAGCCATGTTTTCATTCCCTTCGGGAGGGCCCTACCGCTCGCGACGCGGTCGCTCGCTGCTTGAGGGCCGGATTATGAGAAGCTCCCCCTGTCGCTCGGCCTGCGGGACCTTGCTGCCTGGGGGGTGTTTCAAACTGATGCGGTTGAGGATCTGGTCTGCGCTGCGCCGATCAGGCGTAGGGCATGTAGGACTTGATCTTCCTGGCGTCGGCGTCGGCCATGACCGAGGTGCCGCGGTTCTGGCGGATGTACTTGGAATTGTGGCTGATCAGACGGTGGCGCTTGCCCGCCACGCCCGCCTTCACCTTTCCGGTCGCCGTCAGTTTGAAGCGCTTCTTGGCGCCCGACTTGGTCTTCAGTTTCGGCATTTTCCGTTCCTTTTCAGTCGGCGGGACGGGCCCGCCGCCGGGGTAGAGGACCGCCCAGGCATGCCTGATCGCCCGGCGGTCCGGTGACGCGAAGGCGCGGTGTCTAGGCGATCAGGCCCGCGAAGGCAAGTCGGGCGTGGCGGCCGGAGCCTCGGCCGCCTCGGCCAGACGGCGGGCGGCGCGGCCGGCGTTGAGCGCCATCATGGCCGCCGGGACGGTGAACAGGGCCCCGATCAGGAAAGGCCAGTCGTGGCCGACGGCCGAGAAGATGGCCCCGGCGGCGACTGGGCCGAGGATGCGGGCCGAGGAGCTGGCGGCCATGTTCAGGCCCAGCATGGCCCCCTGTTCGTCCGGGGCGACGGCGCGACTGATCATTGCGGAGATGTTCGGCATGGTCATGGCCATGCCGAAGGCCCCGAGCCCCATGAAGACGACGACGAGGGACTCCGCCGGGGACACCACCTGGGCCACCAGCCCGGTTCCGAACAGCAGGCAGCCGGCGGCCAGCACCCGGCTCTCGCCGAAGCGACGCGCCAGTCGACCGGCGAGGATGCCTTGCGTGACCACCGAGACCACGCCGATGACCATGAAGGCCAGGCCGACCTCGCGCGCGCCCCACTCGTAGCGGGCAGCGGTCCAGAAGGCGAAGGTCGACTCCATGCCCGAGAAGCCGGCCATGTAGATCAGGGTGACCAGCAGGACCCGCGACACCACCGGATTGGCGCGGGCGCGGCGCAGGCCGGCGAGGAAGGGAGTGCGCGGGGCCTCCGGTGCCGCCCTGGCCCGGCTCTCGCGCAGCAGTACCGCCACCCCGACCAGGGCCAGCGCCGCGAGGCCGGCGGCGGTGAAGAGGGGGATCTGGTAACCGAGCTGGCCCAACTCCGGCCGGGTCAGGACGCTGCCGAGGCCGGGCCCGAAGATGAAGCCGGCCCCGAAGGCGGCCCCGATCAGGCCCATGCGGCTGGCGCGGCGCTCGGGCGGGGTGACGTCGGCGACATAGCCCTGGACCGTCGAGACATTGCCCGCGCCGAAGCCGGTGAACAGGCGGATGGTGATGGCGATCCAGATGTTTGGGGCGAAGGCGAGGGCGACATAGCCGATGGCGTTGGCGGCCAGGGTCAGCAGCAGCACCGGCTTGCGGCCGAGGCGATCGGACAGCCGGCCGAACAAGGGCTCGCCGAAGAACTGGCCGAGCGAATAGGCCGAGAACATCAGCGTCACCTGCCAGGTCGGGGCCCCGAGACTCTCCCCGAAGAAGGGCAGCAGGGGGATGACCAGGCCGAAGCCGACGAGATTGAGGAAGACGACGGTGAACAGGACGCCGAGTGCGCCGGTGCCGGTCGGGGAGGCAGCTGGGCGGGGCGCACTCATGCGGCCTTGTAGGCCGATGCGCGCTTGCGCGGAAGGCGGCCCCGGCGCGACCGACGCGCCTGCGCCGGGCGATCGGGGCTGAAGCGGCCTCATCCAGGGTCCGGACCGCCGCCTTAGGCCGGCCGCCATGCAAGACGCTCCGGCCGTGTCCGGCCGGAGCGTCAGGGTCTGGCGAGCTCTGCGGCTTATTTCGGCGCGAGGATCATGATCATCTGGCGCCCTTCCATGCGGGGCGCGTACTCGACCTTGGCCACTTCCTCGAAGTCGGCCTGCACCTTGTTGAGCAGCTTGATGCCCAGCTCCGGGTGGGCCATCTCCCGGCCGCGGAAGCGCAGGGTCACCTTGACCTTGTCACCCTCGTCGAAGAACCGGTGCATGGCCTTGGCCTTCACATCGTAGTCGTGGGTGTCGATGTTCGGGCGGAGCTTGATTTCCTTGAGCTCGACCACCTTCTGCCGCTTGCGCGCCTCGGCCTTCTTCTTCTGCTCCTGGAAGCGGAACTTGCCGTAGTCCAGAATCTTGCAGACGGGCGGATCGGCTGTGGCGACGATCTCGACCAGGTCCATGCCGGCTTCCTCGGCGGCTTCCAGCGCGGCGGAGAGGGGCATAACGCCCTGCTTCTCGCCGTTCTGATCGATCAGAAGGACCCGTGGGGCGCGGATTTCCTGGTTGGTGCGCGGACCGTCCTTGACGGGCGGCGCTTGCATGGGGCGGCGAATGGGCGTCGTTTCCTTATGTGGTCAGGGCGTGGTCGAGAGGGGGTCGGCGTCGTGGCATGCAAAACCGTGCGCCGGCGCGCCTGTCCTCCCTCTGGGTCTCATATGCCCGCCGGGGGCCGTCTTTTCAAGGCGCGGCGGGGCGGTCAGCCCCGAAAGTGCCTGTCGTGGAGCCTCAGCACCGCCGCGCGGACGTGATCCACGGTCAGGTCGTCGATCGGAGCGAACCGGCCCCGGGTCTCGTTGGAGGCGACCGTGTCGGTGCGCGGGCCCCAGGGGCCGTAGAGCCACCATTCTGTCGGGCCGAACAGGCCCAGGGTCGGACGGCCCAGCGCCGCCGCCACATGCATCAGGCCGGAGTCGTTGCCCACGAACAGGGCGGCGCGGTCGATCGCCGCTGCCGAGGCGAGGATGTCGCCCTTGCCGACGAAGTCGATGCCCTGCGCCCCGGCGGTCTCCAGCGCCGGCGTGGCCGGGGGCCGGTCGCCCGGGCCGCCGACCGGCATGAAGCGCCAGCCGGCGAAGCGCGGCTCGGCCTGCAGCCGCGCCACCAGCTCACCCCAGCGGTCGGCCGGCCAGCTCTTGCCGGGCTGGTGGGCGATAGGGGCGAGAGCGAGGATCGGGCCAGGGCCGGGACCGGCGGCCAGCTGCGGGTCGATTACCGCCGCCGCCTCGGCGCGTGCGCGGTCGTCGAGGAAGATCTCGGGATCGAGCGGGGTGGTGGCACCCATCAAGGCCGAGACCATCTCGACCTTGCGCTGGCCGGTCTCCCAGCGGCGCGAATAGACCACCCGGCGGCGCGCCGGCAGCAGCCAGGCCAGGGCCGAGCCGCGGATGTCGACGACCAGCTCCCAGCGCGTGTTGCGGGCTTCGCGCCACAGGTCGAGCCAGTGGCCGGCCAGTTTTCTCTTGTCGAGCGGGATGACGCGGACGACCCCGGGCGCGGACCGGAAGAAGGGAGCCGGCGGGCGGCCGCAGGCGACGGTGATCTGCGCTCCCGGGACCCGACGCGCGATCTCGCGGATCACCCCGGAGGAGATGACGCAGTCCCCGATGCGGTTGGAGGTGACGAACAGGACCTGGGGAGCCATACGGGCGCTCATAGCCTGCGCCGGATAGCATGGGGAGTGGCTGACCCCATCGCTTCGCGAAAGGGAGCAGATTATGACGCGGACCGTGATCGAACATCTGACCCGACCGGACGGCGAGACCCTCGCGTTCCAGCGGGTCGAGGGAACCGGCCCGACCGTGCTGTGGATCGGCGGGTTCCGCTCGGACATGGAGGGGACCAAGGCGCTGGCGCTGGAGGCGGCGGCGAGGGCCGGGAGCTGGAGCTATGTCCGTTACGATCATTTCGCCCACGGGGTCAGCTCGGGCGACTGGCGTCAGGCCACCATCGGGCGCTGGCGGGAGGATGCGATCGCCCTGATCGACCATCTGGGCGGGCCGGTGATCCCGGTCGGGTCGTCCATGGGCGGCTGGGTGGCGCTGCTGGCGGCGCAGGCGCGGCCGCACGCGGTCGCGGGGGTGGTGCTGGTCAATTCGGCCCAGGACTTCACCGAGCGGCTGATGTGGCCGTCGCTGGCCGACCACGAGCGGCAGGCGATCCTGCGCGACGGCGAGGCGCTGATCACCGACCCCGGGCTGGGGGACTATGTGCTGACCGCCCGCTTCTTCGAGGAAGCGCGCCGGTGGCGGCTGCTGGACGGGCCGCTGCGGCTCGCCGCGCCGGTGCACATCCTGCAGGGGGCGGAGGACGACGTCGTGCCGTGGCAGCACCAGGCGACGCTGCTGGAATGTCTGGCGGGGGGAGATGTGATCCTCGAGCGGATCGCCGGGGGGGATCACCGCCTGTCGGCCCCGGCCGAGCTGGCGCGGCTGGAGGCGGCGGTAGGGTCGATGCGCGCGCGGGTGGCCGGATAGACGCCGCAGCGACCACGCGACACTGGACCTTCGCGGGCTCCGGCGCGATGTAGCGGCATGACCTCGACCGCCGCTGCCCCCGCCGTGCCCCCTTCCAGGGCCTTGGCCCCCGATGTGCTGATCGCCGGCGGCGGGCTGGCCGGGGCGACCCTCGCGCTGGCGCTGAAGCAGGGCGGCCTGACGCCGCTGGTGATCGATCCGCAGCCGCCGGCCGAGACCCTGGCACCGACCTTCGACGGCCGCTCCACGGCCGTGGCCTTCTCCAGCTTCCGCATGCTGAAGGCGCTGGGGATGGGCGAGGCCTTGACCCCGCACGCCTGCCGCATGGACCGCATCCTCGTCACCGACGGACGGCACCCGGGCGCGGCCTCGGCACCGCCGTCGCCGGCCTTCCTGCGCTTCGACGCCGACGAGATCGCCGACCGGACCGATGGCGAGCCGCTCGGCTATCTGATCGAGAACCGCCGCATCCGGCTGGCCCAGGCGGAGGCGATGAGCCGGGCGGGCGTGGATCTGCGCGCCCCGGCGCGGCTGACGGATCTGAAGCTGGAGCGGGACCGCGTTACGGCGCGGCTGGACGACGGGACCGCGGTGCGGGCGCCGCTGGTCGTCGCTGCCGACGGCCGCGGCTCGGCGGTGCGGGCCGCCGCGGGCATCGACACGGTCGGCTGGGGCTATGGCCAGAGCGGGGTGGTGGCCACGGTGCGGCTGGAGCAGGACCATGGCCATGTCGCCCACGAATACTTCCTGCCGGCCGGGCCGTTCGCCATCCTGCCCCTGACCGACCGGCGCGCCAGCCTGGTCTGGACCGAGAGCACGCGCCGGGCGGAGGCGCTGAAGGCGGCCTCGGACGCGGCCTTCCTGTCCCACCTGCGGCGACGCTTCGGCGAGTTCCTCGGCCAGGTCACGGTCGAGGGGCCGCGCTTCGTCTATCCCCTGTCGCTGGAGCTGGCCGAGGCCCTGACCGGGCCGCGCGCGGCCCTGGTCGGGGACGCCGCCCACGGGGTGCATCCGGTGGCGGGTCAGGGGCTGAACATGGGGCTGAAGGACGTCGCGGCCCTGACCGAGGTGCTGGTCGAGGCGGCCCGGCGCGGCGAGGACATCGGCTCGTCGGCCGTGCTGGACCGCTACGCGCGCTGGCGCCGGTTCGACAATGTGACCCTGGCGGCCGGGTTCGACGGCTTCGTGCGGCTGTTCTCGAACGACCTGCCACCGGTGCGGCTGTTGCGGGGCCTGGGCATGGCGATGGTCAACCGGGTCGCGCCGCTGCGCCGGGCCTTCATGCAGGAGGCCGGTGGGGCCGCCGGCGACCTGCCCCGCCTGCTGCGCGGCGAGGCGGTGTAGCGCCGTCCGGAATCCCTCCCCCTCGAGGGAGAGGGTTTGGGTGGGGGTGATTTCCGCAAGGCCTGTGAAGGCACGCGGGAGGCGAGACCGCCTCAGGCGTCTTCCCGTCAAGCGCGGCACCTCCACCCCCATCCCCGGCCCTTCCCCCCTCGAGGGGGAAGGGGGAGTGGCTCAATGCTGGCTTTCGGGGAGGCGGACGATCAGGCCGTCGAGGTCGTCGCTGACCCGGATCTGGCACGACAGCCGGCTGTTCGGCTGGACGTTCTCGGCGAAGTCCAGCATCGACTCCTCCATCGCCGAGGGCCGGCCCGTCTCCGCCTGGAAGGTCTCGTCGACATAGACGTGGCAGGTGGCGCAGGCGCAGGCCCCGCCGCAGTCCGCGTCGATGCCGGGGACATTGTTGCGGATCGCCCCCTCCATCACGGTCAGGCCGGTCCTGACCTCGACGACGTGCTCGGTCCCGCTGTGCTCGATGTAGGTGATCTTCGCCATGCGGGCCTCATAGCAAGGCGCGCCGGAAAGGAAAGCGTACAGACCCGCGCAGGTCCCCCGGGCGGGAGCCTAGTCGAAGATGTCGAAGATCGACGGGCGCTTCTTGCGGTAGCCGTATTCGCCGCGTTCCCCGTACTCGCCGCGCTCGCCGTATTCGCCACGTTCGCCGTAGCCCCAGGGTTGCATCGGGGGCTGGGGACGCGGCTGCGGCGGCGGCGGGGCGCCCCACGGCTGGGGCTGGGCCTGGGGCGGATGGGGCTGGGGCGCGGGGGCCGGCGCGGCGGCCGGGCGGGCGGCGGTGCTCTCGTCGACGGCGGCCTGCATCAGCTTCTCCAGCTCGCCACGGTCGAGCCAGACGCCGCGGCAGGTCGGGCACATGTCGAACTGCACCCCGGACCGGTCGACGGTGGTCATCGGGGCGTTGTCGTTGGGGCACATCAGCAGTGGCACGGGGATCCTCTCTCGCAGGGGTGAGCGATCCGACATCGCCCGGCGCCCGGAAGGCGCGCCGAACCAGAGGGGCCCGCATCGCGGCGTCACGCTAGGCCCGCGACCGGGGTGCTTTCAAGGCCCTTCACGGCCCGGATTGTCGCGCCCCCCGCGCGGTTGCGCCTACAGGAAGCTGTAGGGGTCGACATCGACGGTCAGCCGCACCGACGCCGGGACCTTCACCCGGGCCAGCCAGGCGCGCAGGAAGCCCTGCAGGTCGACGTCGCGGTCGGCGCGCACCAGAAGGCGCTTGCGCCGGCGGCCGCGCACCAGCGCCAGCGGCGCGTCGGCCGGGCCGTAGACCTCCAGCCGCTCCGCGTTGGGGATGGCCTTCGCCAGCTCCGCCGCCGTCCGTTCCAGCGCCGGAACGTTCTCGCTGGACAGCACCAGCGCGGCCAGCCGGCCGAACGGCGGCAGGACGGCGATCTCGCGCTCGGCCATCTCGGCCTCGACGAAGGCGTCGCGGTCGCCCGCCGCCAGCGCCTGCAGCACCGGGTGCTCCGGCGTCCAGGTCTGCAGCAGGGCCCGGCCCGGGCGGTCGGCCCGCCCCGCCCGGCCGGTCGCCTGGGTCAGCAGCTGGAAGGTGCGCTCGGCCGCGCGCAGGTCGCCGCCCCGCAGGCCGAGGTCGGCGTCGACCACCCCGACCAGGGTCAGGCCGGGAAAGTTGTGCCCCTTGGCCGCGGCCTGGGTGGCCACGAGGATGTCGATCTCGCCCGCCGCCATGGCCTCGATCAGGGCCCGGGCGGTGCGGCCGTCGGGGGCGGTGTCGGAGCTGAAGATGGCGGTGCGCGCCTCGGGGAACAGGCTCCTGACCTCCTCCTCGACCCGCTCGACCCCCGGGCCGACCGGCACCAGAGAGTCCTCGGCCCCGCAGGCGGGGCAGGTGCGCGGCTTCGGCATGGAGAAGCCGGTCAGGTGGCAGACCAGCCGGCCGGTGTAGCGGTGCTCGACCAGCCAGGAGTCCGTGTCCGGCGCGGTCAGCCGGTGCCCGCAGGCGCGGCACAGCACCACCGGCGCGTAGCCGCGGCGGTTCAGGAACAGCAGCGCCTGCTCGCCGCGGGCGAGGGTCTCGGCCATGGCCTTGCGCAGGGGCGGCGACAGCCACTGATCGCGCTCGGGCGGGGTCTCGCGCAGATCGACCAGGGCCACGTCGGGCAGCACCGCCGTCCCGTGCCGCGCCCCCAGCCGCAGCCAGCGGTAGCGGCCCTGACGGGCGTTCCACAGGGTCTCGAGCGACGGGGTGGCCGAGGCCAGCACCACCGCCGCGCCCTCGATCCGGGCCCGCACCACGGCCAGGTCGCGGCCGTGATAGACCAGCCCCTCGTCCTGCTTGAACGAGGCGTCATGCTCCTCGTCGACGAGGATCAGGCGCAGGTTGGCGAAGGGCAGGAACAGGGCCGAGCGGGCCCCGACCACCAGGTTGCAGCGGCCGGCGATGACCGCCTCCCAGACCTTGCGGCGGGACGGGGGCGAGACGCCGGAGTGCCACTCGGCCGGGGTGGCACCGAAGCGGGCGGCGATGCGCTCGATCAGGGCCTGGGTCAGGGCGATCTCGGGCAGCAGGATCAGGATCTGGGCGTCCGGCTCGGCGGCGAGGGTGCGCGCCACCGCCTCCAGATAGGCCTCGGTCTTGCCCGAGCCGGTGACCCCGTCGAGCAGGAAGGGGGCGAAGGCGCGGCTGGCGACACCGTCCGCCATGGCGGCGGCGGCGGCGACCTGGTCGGGGCTGAGCCGGGCCGGGGCATGGTCCGGCCGCGGCGGGTCGAAGGCGGCGACGGCGGAGACCTCGACGACCTCCAGCACGCCCTCGTCGAGCAGGCCCTTGATGACGCCGGACGAGACCCCGGCCGCCCGGGCCAGATCGGCCGCGGGCAGGGACCGCTCGCCGAGCGCCGCCAGCGCCGCCGTTCGCGACGGGGTGGGGCGGGCCGGGTCGCGGCCAAGCAAGTGCCGCACCCGCCGCTCCGGCCGGGGTGCCGGGTTGCGCAGCCCCTTCAGCGCCATCTGGGCCATCTCTCCGGGGGGCGACAGGGTCCAGCGCGCCGCCCATTCGATGAAGTCGACGGTGCGTTCTGGCAGGGGCGGATCGTCCAGCACCGCCTCGATCGCCTTGAGCCGGCGGTTGGAGCCCGTGGTCTCGCGCGTCTCGGTGACCACGCCCCGCAGTCGTCGCGGCCCGAGCGGCACCGTCACCTGGGTCCCGCGCCCGACCGTCATCCCGTCGGGTAGCTCGTAGTCGAACGCCTCCGCTACCGGCAGCGGAACCAGCACCGACGCGACCCTCATGGGCGTCTCGCCCGTCCGACGGCGCGCCGGGGGCTGGCCGAAGGCAAGAGGCTCACAGCGGGCACAGCGAAGCAAAGCCACGACGGGCACGACGGCGGGGTGAAGCGACGCGCGAAGCGCAGTGTCCTGACACGCCTTGCGGAAAGGCACCGCGTCATGCGCAGGAATCGACGACGCGGGGCGCGCCGTTCCTCCCCCGCAGGGGGAGGGGGACCGCCGAAGGCGGTGGAGGGGGGCTGTCCCTGCCGGCCCGGCTTTCCCCCCTCCGTCCCGCCGCTGCGCGGCGAGCCATCTCCCCCTGTGGGGGAGGAATGCTGTCCATCCGGCCCGCCGCCCGCGCGCGGGCATCGACGAAGCGGCGCGCGCCCGCTAAACCCCCTCGCCATGAAGCTCTTCCTCGACACCGCCGACGTCGCTGTCATCCGGGACATGGTTCCCACCGGCATGGTGGACGGCGTCACCACCAACCCGTCCCTGATCGCGAAGTCGGGCCGCAACATCGCCGAGGTCATCGCCGAGATTTGCGCGCTCGTCGAGGGGCCGATCTCCGCCGAGGCGGTGGCCACCGACTTCGACACCATGGTCAGGGAGGGCGACAGGCTCGCCGCCATCGCCCCGAACGTGGTGGTCAAGCTGCCCCTGACCTGGGACGGGCTGCGCGCCTGCCGCGCCTTCGCCGACAAGGGCGTCCGCACCAACGTCACCCTGTGCTTCTCCGCCGCCCAGGCCATGCTGGCCGCCAAGGCCGGGGCCACCTTCATCTCGCCCTTCGTCGGGCGGCTGGAGGACCACGGGGCCGACGGCGTCGGGCTCCTGGAAGAGATCCGCACCCTCTACGACATCCACGGCTTCGAGACCCGGGTGCTGGCCGCCTCGCTGCGCAACCCGGGCCATGTCTCGGCCGCGGCCCTGGCCGGCGCCGACGCCGCGACCCTGCCGGCCGACGTGTTCAAGGCGCTGGTCAAGCACCCGTTAACCGACAAGGGGCTTGATGCCTTCCTCGCCGACTGGGGCAAGACGGGCCAGTCGATCCTGTAACCGACCCGGCGGAGAGGTCCTTGTCCAACGGCTCGCCTGACCTCTTCGACTCCAGCGACGCGGCGGACGACGGCCTGCACTGGCCGCGCGTGCGCGAGTGGCTGAAGGCCCATCCCGAATCGCTGGCCGAGGACCGCGCCCTGCTGGAGGAGCTGGGGCTCAAGGCCACCGGCCGCAATGTGGTGGAGTTCGGCAAGGCCGCCCTGACCCGGCTCGAGGCGGCGGTCGAGCGCGAGACCGGGGCGCGCCAGCGCATCGAGGCCGTGGCCCGCGCCAATTTCGCCGCCCAGACCCAGACCCACGTCACCGCCCTCGACCTGATGGAGTCGCGCAACCACGCCGACCTGGCCCGACGGCTGGACGCGGCGGTGCAGGCGCGCTTCGGCCTCGTCGCCGCGGCGGTGGCGCTGGAGAAGCCCGGCGGCGTGCCGTTCGGCTGGCGCGCGCTGGAGCCCGGCCGCGTGGACCAGTTGCTGGGCGAGGACGGGCTGCACTGGCTGGGGCCGCACTTCGAGGGGTTGAACCTGCTCGGGGCCGCCGAGGCGGAGGTGCAGAGCGTGGCCTTGATCCGCATGGCCCCCTTCACCCCGCACCGTACCGCCCTGGCCGCCTTCGGCTCGGGCGAGGCCGAGGGTTTCACCCGTGATATGGGCTGCGAGCTGGTCGCCTTCGTGGCTCGGGTGGTCGAGCGCACGGCCGAGCGATGGCCGATCCTCGACTGACCGCCCCGGGGCTCGACGCGGACGGTGCCCTGCGCGCCTGGCTGGACCATCTGGCCCATGAGCGCCGCCTGTCGCCGAGGACGCTCGAAGCCTATGGCCATATCGGCCGGCTGTACCTGGCCTTCCTGCAGCGGCACCGGGGCGGGGACGAGCTGCGGGCAGCGGACCTGGCCACCGTCACCCCGGCCGAGCTGCGCGCCCATCTGGCCGAGCGGCGCGGCGGGGAGGCCGCCCTGTCGGCGCGGTCGCTGGCCCAGACCCTCGCGGCCATCCGCGGCTTCCACGGCTTCCTCGACCGGCGGCTGGATCTGCCCAACCCGCGTCTGGCCCTGGTGCGCGGGCCGCGGGTCAAGCCGTCCCTGCCGAGACCGGTCAGCCCGGACCAGGCGCTGGGCCTGCTGGCCGAGCCGGAGGCCGACCCGGACGCCGACCCCTGGGAGGCGGCGCGCGACATGGCGGTGCTGGCGCTGATGTATGGGGCCGGGCTGCGGGTCTCCGAGGCCCTGTCGCTGACGGCGGCCGACGCGCCGCTGGGCGCGACGCTGCGGATCACCGGCAAGGGGGCCAAGACGCGCATCGTGCCGGTGCTGCCGCAGATCGGCGCGGCGGTGGAGGCCTATCGCGCCCGCCTACCGTTCGGGCTGGCCCCCGCCGACGCCCTGTTCCGGGCCCGGCGCGGCGGGCCGCTCAGCCCGCGCCACGTCCAGGCCACGGTGCAGCGCCTGCGCGGCCGGCTGGGCCTGCCGGACAGCGCCACGCCGCACGCCCTGCGCCACAGCTTCGCCACCCACCTGCTGGGGGCCGGGGCCGACCTGCGCAGCCTGCAGGAGCTTCTGGGCCACGCCAGCCTGTCGACCACCCAGAAGTACACGGCGGTGGACGCGGAGCGGCTGCTGGCCGCCTATGCGGCTGCCCATCCGCGGGCCTAGGCGGCCCCCTGGACGCGGCCATGCGCCGGAAGCTAGGGAAAGCAGATTTGACTTCATGTTAAAAATGTTCGACACGTCTCCCCGGCGGCGCACGGCCGCGTGGAGGGACTGAATTGTCGTATCGGGAACACCAGGCCTGGCTCGCGCTGGGTGCCATCGCCCTGACCCTGGGGCCCTATTTCGTCTGGGTGACGCTGGCCGCGCCGGAGGGGCCCGGCCCACGCCTGCTGGCGCTCGGCCTGGCGCTGGGCGGCGAGGCGATCCTGCTGGGTCTGGCGCTGTTCTGGCTGCAGCGGCGCACGTCGGCGGAAGACCGCGTGCGGGACGAGCGCGACCGCGAGATCGAGCGGCGCGCTACGGGTGCCGCCTTCGGCACGCTGATGGCCGGCACGATCCTCGTCGGCGTGGTCCTGCCGTTCGATCGGCAGGGCTGGGACCTGATCAACCCCGCGGTCGGGGCCATTGGCCTGGCCCAGGTCGTCCAGAAGGCCGTCGCGCTCTGGCTCTACCGGCGCGGGGTCTGAGGGTGGCCCTGCAGAACCGTGTCCGCGCCCTGCGCTTCGAGCACGGCGAGATGACCCAGGCCGACCTCGGCCGCCGGATCGGCCTGACCCGGCAGACCATCGCCGCCATCGAGGCGGGGCGCTATTCGCCCAGTCTCGAGGCGGCCTTCCGCATCGCCGAGGTGTTCGGTTGCCCCCTGACCGAGGTGTTCAGCTGGACCCGGGATGCGGGCTGATCTCCCGGCGACCGGCCGGCGGCGACCCGCACCGGCCTCCTCCCCCGAAACGGGCGTCGAGGCTGGCTCAATCGGTCCGGCCCGGATCCATCAGGCCTGCATGGTCCAGCCCTCGACCCCCATGGCCGCCTGACGGACGGCCTCGGAGCGGGTCGGGTGCGGGTGGCAGGTGCGGGCGATGTCCTCGGAAGCGCCGCTGAAGGCCATGGCGATGCAGGCCTCGCCGATCAGCTCGCCGGCCTGCGGGCCCATGATATGGACGCCGAGGATGCGGTCGGTCGCCGCGTCGGCCAGCACCTTGGCGAAGCCGTCGGTCTCGTGGTTGATCTTGGCCCGGCTGTTGGCGGTGAAGGGGAACTTGCCGGTCTTGTAGGCCACGCCCGCGGCCTTCAGCTCGTCCTCGGTCTTGCCCACCCAGGCCACTTCCGGGGCGGTGTAGACCACGCTCGGGACCAGGTTGTAGTCGACGTGCCCGGCCTTGCCGGCGATCAGCTCGACCGCCGCCACCGCGTCTTCCTCGGCCTTGTGCGCCAGCATCGGCCCGTGGGTCACGTCTCCGATCACCCAAAGGCCGTCCTGGCCCGCGCGGAAGTGATGGTTGGCGACGAAGCCGCGCTTGTCAGTCTTGATCCCGACCGTCTCCAGCCCCAGCCCTTGCGTGTAGGGGCGGCGGCCGATGGCCACCAGCACCACATCGCCCTTGACCGTCTCGCCGGCACCGCCGGCCGAGGGTTCGACCGTCAGCTCGACCCCGTCCTTGCCGGCCCTGGCCGCGGTCACCTTCTGGCCGAGGCGGAAGCTCATGCCCTGTTTGGTCAGGACGCGCTGGAAGGCGGTGGCCAGGTCGCTGTCCATGCCCGGGGTGATACGGTCGAGGAACTCGATCACCGTCACCTCGGCCCCGAGGCGGCGCCACACCGAGCCCAGCTCCAGACCGATGATGCCCGCACCGACCACCACCAGGTGCCTGGGCACGGCCGGCAGCGACAGGGCGCCGGTGGAATCCACCACCTTGCCCGGGACGAAGTCGACGCCCGGCAGCGGGGTCGGCTCGGAGCCGGTGGCGATGATGACGTGGCGGGCGTGATGGGTCGCGGCGCCGCCGGCGCCCTCGACCACCACCTTCGTCAGCCCGTCGGCGCGGCCGTCCAGCCGGCCGCGGCCCTTGAGCCAGTCGACCTTGTTCTTCTTGAACAGGAACTCGATGCCCTTGGTCAGGGCGGTGACGCTCTCGTCCTTCTGCTTCATCATCTGGCCGAGGTTGAGCTTCGGGGAGCCCACCTCGATGCCCAGACCGGCGAAGTGTTTGCCCGCCGCCTCGAACAGCTCCGAGGCATGAAGCAGGGCCTTGGACGGCATGCAGCCGACGTTCAGGCAGGTGCCGCCCAGGGTGTCGCGCATCTCGACGCAGGCGGCCCTGAGGCCCAGCTGCCCGGCGCGGATGGCGGCGTTGTAGCCGCCGGGGCCTGCGCCGATGATGATGACGTCATAGGGGGCGGCGGCTTCTGCCATGGGATCCTCGGAAGTCTGGCCGCGCGGGGAGGCGCGTCGGGTCTGATGCGCAGATGCCGCGAATCCGCCGTGCACTCAATGCCGGACCGACATCGGCACCGAATCCGCGCCGCGCGACTCAGCCGCGCGGCAGGATCAGCCGTACCGTCGTGCCCTCGCCGGGGGCGCTCTCCAGTTCCAGCCGACCGCCGCCCCGTCGGGCGAAGGCGTGGGCCTCGCTCAGACCGAGACCGGCCTGCCCGGCGCGGGTTGTGAAGAAGGGCTCGAGGGCCCGGGCACGGGTTTCGGCCTCCATGCCGTGGCCGAGGTCGATGACGGTGAACTCGGCCGCCTCGCCCGTATCCGTCAGCCGCACGGCCACCGAGGCGGGGCCGGCACCGCGGGCCTCGACGGCGTTGCGCACGAGGGCCACGAGGGCGGCTTCCAGGCCGACCGGGTCAAGCGCCAGCTCCAGCGGGTCGGCCGGGCCCTCGATCAGCAGGTCGACCCCCTCGCCGGCGGCGCGGCGCAGGCGCGGCTCCAGCCCGCGCAGCAGTATCCCGGCGTCGAGCCGCTGCGGCGTCGGCTCCTCCTCGCCCTGCGAGAAGGCCGACAGGCGGCGGGTCAGCACCTCGCCCTTCTGGCCGGCGGTCAGGGCCGCCTGGGCGAGGCGGCGCACCCGCGCCGGGTCCTCGGCCTGCTGCGTCAGAAGATCGAGGGCACTGGTCATGACGGACAGCAGGGCGGCGAAGTCCTGGGCCACGCCGCCGGTCAGCCGACCGACGGTCTCGAGACGCCGGCCCTGCTCGCGTTCAGCGTCGGACAGGCGCGCGGCGGCGGCCAGTTCGGCTCGGGCAGCCTCAAGGGCGGCGGACAGCTCCGCCACCCGGGCCTCGGCTGCGGCGGTGTCGGGGGCGACAGGCGCCTCGACCGGGTCGTCGGTCTCCGGCGTCGGCGTCGCAGCTTCGGCCGGGCCTCCTGCTCGCTCCCCGGCCAGCAGCAGCGCCCCGGGGCGGCCGCCGGGTTCACCCAGCGGCAGTGCGCGCCAGACTACGCCCTCGCCCAGATGCGGCGAGCGCAGGGCTGCCAGCGCCATCTCGTCCTCCGGCTCGCCCTGCAAGGCGGCGCGCAGCGCCTGCCGCGCCGGGCCCCGGTCCGTCTCGTCAATGAACAGCTCGGTGAAATCGCCGCCCTCCAGCGGCCGGTCCGGCATCAGGGCGCGGGTCTGGCCGTTGGTCTCGCGCACCCGGCCGTCGGGGCCGACGATGACCAGCGCCGCCGAGGCTGCCTCGAACACCTGCCTCAGCAGGTCCTCTCCCGGGGCAGGGGGCAAGACCGGGGCCGGTGCCTCGACCGGGGGAGTCGCCTCCGGCGTGGTCAGGCCCTCGGTCTCGACAATGGCCGCGATCGAGCCGATGATCTGGCCGCGCGCGTCCTCCATGGGCATGGCGGTGACCGAGACCAGCATGCGCTTGCGGTTGGCCGGGTTGGCCAGGATGTGCTGGAAGCCCTTGACCGTCTGGCCGCGCAGGGCGCGGGCGTTGGGCAGCAGGTCCGGCGGGATCGGCCGACCGTCGGGATAGGTGATACCCCAGGTGGCCGAGTGAAAACGCAGGCCCAGCAGCTCGGCGTCGCGGCGGCCCAGCAGCTGGTGCGCCGCGCGGTTGGCGAACACAAACTTGCCCTGGGCGTCGGTCTCGACCAGCGCCACGGGGACGGCATTAAGGACCTCCAGCATCCGCCGCTGAGCGGCCCCAGCGGCCTCGCGCGCCGCGGCCAGCTCGCGGGACACATTCTCGCGCCGGGCCCCCCGCATGATGGCGTACCCGACGGTGACCAGGGCGAAGGCCAGGCTGAGGGCCGCCACCACCGCCAGCAGCACGACCCAGTCGATCTCGCCTTCCAGAAACATGGAGTGTCCCGCTTTCGTACGCGCCCGCCTTACTTGCCCCTTCGCCGTGCAAGGGAGAGGCCTAACGATTCCTTAATCCGCTTCCGGAGGCGGCGCGACCGGGACCGCCCGTCGCCCAGAACAAAGCGGGCCGGCCCCCCCGAAGGGGCCGGCCCGCAAGAGCCTGATCGGTTGAGGTGGGATCGCTCCGCGATTCCGCCGATGCCGTGAGTCAGGCTCTCGCTTGAAACGGGACCGAAATCTGAGCCGGGTTGGGCAGCGCCCAAGCCGGCCGATTTCGGTCTGGCCTTACGCTCCAGCGGTAACGATCAGAACGCCACCCGCGCGACCAGCTGGAACCAGGGCCCCGCGTCCTCGGTCTCCAGCTCGTACTCGTCGTAGTCGCGTGCGACCTGGTCGGCGATGCTGCCGAACTTGTCGAACACCTCATCCTTGGAGGCGTTGAGCAGGTTCGAGCCGGTCAGGCGCACCACGACGTTTTCGCCGAAGGTCTTCTCGACGAAGACCTCAAGGTCGGCACCGTAGGAGGTGGCGACCTCCTCGGCCAGGACCCGCTCGAAGGCGTCGCCCTGCTTGCGGTAGCTGGCACCGAAGGCGGCACCCCAGGTGGGGATGTCGTGGGTGAAGCCGGCGTTGAACACATAGTCCGACTGGCTGTTGAAGCGGCGGTCGCCGATGAAGTCCTCGATCGAGCTGTCGAGCCAGGAATAGTTCAGGTAGACGCCGGTGTTCTCCAGTCCCACAACGCTCAGAGGGGTCGAGAGGTCGAACTCGACGCCGTAGACCTCGCCGTTGCCGATATTGTCGACGGTGTAGACGAAGGTTCCGGGCCCTTCAGAGCCCTGACGTCCGGTGTTGGTCTCCTCGATCAGGTCCGAGACGTCGCGGTAGAAGACGTTCAGGCCGATCACGCCGCGGCGGCCGAGACGACGCTCCCAACCGGCGTCGAAGCCGATGGCCGATTCCGGCTCGAGTTTCGGATTGCCAACGAAGTCGCTGTCGCCGAACTCTTCCTCAAGGATAGCCGGGCTCAGCTGGTTGAAGCTCGGCCGGCGCACGGTGCGGGCGGCCGAGACATAGACTCGGTCGGTCTCGCTGATGGCCCAGCGCAGGCTCGCCGAGGGCAGCAGGAACGCGTAGTCGTTGTCACTGATCCGGTTCGCCGCCGGCGCGGTGCGGTCGGTGATGGTGGTGTCGGTGGTCTCGTAGCGCAGGCCGGCCTCCCACGACAGGATGCCCCGATCCCCCGACAACATGACGTACGGGTCGATGCGGGTCTCCTCGATGGTCAGGTCGCCGCCGGGAACCGCTGCAAAGGCACCGAAGGCCGGGACGGTCGGGCGCGGGGCGGGGGCATTCGGCACGTTGAAGCGGATGCGCGGAGTCTCGCGGATCAGGCTTTCGCGGTCCTTGGCGTTGTACTGGACGCCGAACTCCAGCTCCAGGTCGTCCGACAGGTCGATCTCGTGCTCGATCGCGGCCGACAGCTCCTCGTCGCGGATGCTGACGTCGGCGGAGTCGAGGGTGAAGCGATCCTCGTCCGGGAAGGCGATGGCGTCGCGCAGGTACTCGGACTCCGCCTCGAACTCGGACTGCTGGTCGTCAATATACGCCCAGCCCAGCTTGAAGGTGGTCTCCCCGCCCAGCATGTCGCGCTCGTAGCGGCCGCGCAGGGCCAGGTTGTCGGTCTGGATGTCGAGGTCGTTGTCATTGATCGTCAGCAGGTTGGCATTGGTCTCGACGCCGCCGCGGTACTCTCTCGAGTCCTCGTCCTGGAAACGGTCGGTGCGCACGAAGGCCGCGCCCAGCTCCAGCTCGCCGCCGCCCACTTCGACCTCATAGGCCGCGTTGAAGGCGTAGTCAGTGCCGTCGCGGACGTCGGTCTGGACCTCGGTGTTTTCGAGCGTGCCGCCCGGTTCGTCGAAGCGCGCGCTGAACTTGTTCTTGGGGTTGCGGCGGTCCTGGATGTTGAGGCCGAGGAGCAGGCGGCCCGGGCCAACCTCGCCGCCCCAGCCGGCCCCGAAGGTGCCGCCGAACTGACCGTACTCGCTGTCTTCCCAGCGCAGGACACCGGCGCGGAGGTAGCCGCCATTGAGCGTGTAGGCATCGCGCAGGACGATGTTGATGGCTCCGGCGAGAGCGTCGCCCGAGCGGTTGGCGGACGAGGAGCGAACCACTTCGACGCGCTCGATCAGTTCAGCGGGAATGCGGTCGACGAAGAAGGAACGATCATCGCCGGCACCCGGCACCCGGTCGCCATTGACCAGGATCTGGGTGTAGGCCGGGTTCAGGCCCCGCAGGCGCACGCCATCCGATTCCAGCACGTCCGACAGGAAGGCCACCGAGGGCACGCGCTTCAGCGCGTCGCCGACGGTCAGGGGCTCGAAGCGCTGGAAGTACTCCAGGTCGTAGGACAGTACCGGCGCGGTTTCCTCGGTGCGGTTCCGGAACACCGGCTGGCCGGTGATGATGATCTCCGATACGCGGGTCGGCTGGTCGTCCGCCTCCTGGGCCACAGCGGGCTGGACGGCGAGACCGAAGAGCAGCGGCGTCAGCGCGGCGCTCATCCAAAGACTGGTTTTCATGACTATTCCCCGACACGGCGCGCGGGTTCTTCCCACGATCCCCCGTTCGGGACTCGGTCCTAATAGCCACGCCGGGGCAGGGCCAATCATGTTTCCACGACGTAGCAGTGGCGTCTGGGTGTCAATCCGTCAGCAAGCTGAGCAGATCAGGCCCCGGCCTTGCGGGCGAAGGCCAGCGCCCCTTCGGCCAGCAGGGGGGCGTGGACCGCCATCTGGCGGGCGTGGTCCGAGGCGGCCGTGCCGTCGCGCACGCGCCCGCCGATGCCCTGGCAGATGGCCGCCAGCCGGAACAGGTTGTAGGCAAACAGCCAGTCCAGGTTCGCCGGCCGCAGGCCGGTCAGGCCGGCGTAGGTCTCGACCATCGCCCCGACGCCGGGGATGCCCAGCGCCTCAAGATCCGCCCCGGCCAGCCCGTTGCGGAGGGTCGCCGGAATGGCCCAGCCGATCAGGAAATAGGAGAAGTCGGCCATCGGATCGCCCAGCGTCGACAGCTCCCAGTCCAGCACGGCCCGCACCTCGGCGGCGTCGGGGGCGAGGATCAGGTTGTCGAGGCGGAAGTCGCCGTGCACCACCCGCGCCGGCCCCTCGGGCGGCAGGGTCTCGGGCAGCCAGGCGATCAGCCGGTCCATGGCCGGGATGGGCTGGGTTTCCGAGGCCCGGTACTGTTTCGACCAGCGGCCGACCTGGCGGGCGAAGTAGTTGCCCGGCTTGCCGTAGTCGCCCAGACCGATGGCCTCCGGCTCGAAGCTGTGCAGGGCCGCCAGGGTGCGCACCTGGGCGTCATAGATGGCACCCCGCTCGGCCGGGGCGAGACCGGGCAGCTTGAGGTCCCACAGGACCCGGCCCTCGACCTTGTCCATGACGTAGAACATCGAGCCGATCACGCCCTCGTCCTCGCACAGGGCGTGGGGCCGGGCGACCGGGAAGCCCTGCGCATGCAGGGCCGAGATGACGCGGAACTCGCGGTCGACGGCGTGGGCGCTGGCCAGCAGGGTCCCCGGCGGCTTGCGGCGCAGCACATAGGCACCGACCGGGGTGGTCAGCTCGTAGGTGGGGTTGGACTGGCCGCCCTTGAACTGGCGCAGGGTCAGGGGGCCGGCGTAGCCCTCGACATGCGCCCTCAGCCAGGCGTCGAGCACTCCGACGTCAAGGGCGTGGCGGGGGTCCACCTCGCGCGTTCCGGAGAAGGCGGTCTGGGGGTCGAGCGTGGTGTCCTGGGTCATGCGGTGGCGATCATGGCGGCCCGCACCGCCGCGCGCCAGCCCCCCAGCAGCCGCTCGCGTTCGGCGGGGTCCATCTGCGGCCGCCAGCAGGCCGGGGCCGCCGTCTCGCGCGCCGCCAGAGTGTCGATCAGGCCCGCACCGAAGGCTGCCAGCCGGGCCGCGCCGAGCGCCGTCATCTCCTGATACGCCGGCCGCTCAACCGTCACCCCGCAGATGTCGGCCACGAACTGCATGGCCCAGGCGTTGGCGGTGACCCCGCCGTCGACCTTAAGCACCCTGAGCGGCGGGGCACCGTCGCGGGCGAGGGCGTCCAGCAGGTCGCGGGTCTGGTAGGCGAGGCTCTCCAGCGCCGCCCGCACGAAGTGGGCCGGTCCCGAGTCGCGCGTCAGGCCAATCACCGCGCCGCGGGCGTCCGGGGCCCACCAGGGCGCACCCAGCCCGGTGAAGCCGGGGACCAGATAGACCCCGCCGTTGTCCTGCAGGCCGCGGGCCAGGGCCTCGGACTGGCGGCTCTCGTTGATCACCCCGAGACCGTCGCGCAGCCACTGGATGGCCGAGCCGGCCGAGAAGATCGAGCCCTCCAGCGCCCAGGCTCGCGCGCTATCGACGACATAGCCGAGGGTGGCCAGCAGCCGGGCGCCGGAGGCCACGGGCGTGGTCCCGACATTGGCCACAAGGAAGGCCCCGGTGCCGTAGGTGATCTTGGCGTCGCCGGGTGCCAGCGCCCCGTGCCCGACCAGCGCCGCCTGCTGGTCACCGGCCGCCCCGGTGATCGGCAGGGGGCGGCCGAAGATCTCCCGCGCCGTCTCGGCCAGCGGCCCGGCGCAGGGGCGGATCTCCGGCAGGGCGGCGAGGGGCACGTCGAACAGCCCGGCCAGGTCCTCACGCCAGGCCAGGGTGCGCAGGTCCATCAGGCTTGTGCGCGCCGCATTGGTGGCGTCGGTCACATGGCTCCGGCCGCCGCTCAGCCGGTCGATCAGCCAGGCGTCCACGGTGCCCAGCCGCACCTCGCCGCGCGCCGCCCGGGCCCGGCCGTCGGGGACGGCGTCCAGCAGCCAGGCGAACTTGCTGGCGGAGAAGTAGGGATCGAGGATCAGGCCGGTGGCACCCTGAACCGCAGGCTCGTGGCCGTCGGCGGCCAGATTGCGGGTCGTCTCGGCTGTCCGTCGGTCCTGCCAGACGATGGCCCGGTGCAGGGGCGCGCCGGTGGCCGCGTCCCAGATCACCGCCGTCTCGCGCTGGTTGGTGATCCCCATGGCGGCGAAGCGGGTGACGCCCCCGGCGGCGTCGACCACCTCGCGGCAGGTCTGCAAGGCGGCGTCCCGGATCTCGGCGGAGTCGTGCTCGACCCACCCCGGCTCGGGGTAGTGCTGGGTCAGCTCCAGCTGACGCGTGGCGACGGGGGTCAGGGCCCCGTCCGGCGACAGGGCGAAGGCCACCGCCCGGGTCGAGGTAGTGCCCTGGTCGAGGCTGAGGATCAGCGGGTCCATGCCCCACCTTACGCAAGGGTCCGGCCCCGGGGTAAGGGGAACGTATGCGCACCGCTTCTTTCGACGGCGTCCTAGACGCTGCCCGCCAGATCCGCCCCGCCGCCGTCCGCACGCCGCTGATCGAGCATCCGGCGCTGAACGCCCGGCTCGGCGGCCGCGTCCTGCTCAAGTGCGAGACCTTCCAGGTCGCCGGGGCCTTCAAGTTCCGCGGCGCCTACAACCGCATCAGCCGGCTGACGGATGAGGAAAAGGCGCGCGGGGTGGTGGCCTTCTCGTCCGGCAATCATGCCCAGGGGGTGGCCGCGGCGGCGGCGCTGGTGGGCACGCGGGCGACCATCGTCATGCCGGCCGACAGTCCGGCCATCAAGGTCGCCGGGGTCCGCCACTTCGGCGGCGATGTGCGGCTGTACGACCGCTGGACCGAGAGCCGCGAGGCCATCGGGGCGCAGTTGGCCGAGGAGCGCAACGCCGTGCTGGTGCCGCCCTTCGACGATCCCTTCATCATCGAGGGCCAGGGTACCACGGCGCTGGAGCTGCTGGAGCAGGCCGACGGGCTGATCGACCAGCTGGTCTGCTGCTGCTCCGGCGGCGGGCTGATGGCCGGGATCAATCTGGTGCTGGAGGCGCGCAGCCCCGCGACCGACAGCTGGGCGGTCGAGCCGGAGGCCTTCGACGACACGGCCCGCTCGCTGGCCGCCGGCGAACGGGTCGGCCATCCGCCGGCCGCGCCGTCGATCTGCGACGCCCTGCAGACGCCGGTCCCGGGCGAGCTGACCTTCCCCATCAATCAGCGGGTCCTGAAGGGAGCGCTGGCGATCAGCGACCTGGAGGCCGCCGCGGCCGTGCGCTACGCCTTCCGCACCCTCAAGCTGGTGGTCGAACCCGGCGGGGCGGCGGCCCTGGCCGCCGTGCTGGCCGGCAAGATCGAGACGCGCGGCCGCACCACCGCCGTCATCCTGTCTGGCGGCAATGTTGATCCGGAGCTGTTTTCGGCCATGATTGCGGATCGTATCACCGGAGCACCCGCATGAGCCCGACCCCCGTCTCCCGTCTTCCCGAGCTGGTTGGCCGGGAGGTCGGCGTCAGCCGCTGGATCGAAGTCGACCAAGCCCGTATCGATGCCTTCGCCGAGGTCACCGAGGACCGGCAGTTCATCCACATCGACCCGGAGGCGGCGAAGGCCACGCCGTTCGGCGGCACGATCGCGCATGGGTTCCTGACCCTAAGCCTCGCCTCGGCCATGAGCTATGACGCCCTGCCGCCGCTGGAGGGGGTGGTGATGGGGGTCAACTACGGCTTTGACAAGCTGCGCTTCCTCGCCCCGGTGCCGGCCGGGTCGCGGGTGCGGGGGCGGTTCAGGCTGCTGTCGGTCGAGGACAAGGGCGGCGGCCGCTGGCTGCTGAAACATGAACTGACCGTCGAGATCGAGGGCGGCGACAAGCCCGCCCTGATCGCCGAATGGCTCGGCATGCAGATGGTGGCGTAGGGGGAGCGTTCGCCCCTCCGTCCGGTCGCTGCGCGCCCGGCCACCTCCCCATTGCATGGGGAGGAGAGGCGCTCGGCTCCCCCGCCGATTTGTCCGATTGATCCCGGACCTGACCCCGGTACTGTGGTCGCCCTGTCTATCGCCTGGGGACCCCTGATGACCCGCGTCGCTTCCCTCGCCGTGCTCGCCGCCTTGCTGGCGACGCCGGCCCTTGCCGAGACCCGCATGTCCGAGACCGCCCAGGAGCCGCAGGCGCGGCTGCCCACCCCTGTCGCCGCCCCGCAGCAGGTGATGGAGAGCGACCCCTGGATCTGGTTGGAAGAGGTCGAGGGCGAGCGGGCCCTGGCCTGGGTGGCGGAGCAGAACACCCGCTCGCTGGGCCGTTTGCAGGGCGACGCCCTTTTCGACCAGCTGCACGCCGAGGCCGTGGCCCTGGTCGAGTCGCGCGACCGGATCCCCAGCCCTGTCTTCCGCCGGGTGGAGGGCGTCGAGGGCATCGACAACTTCTGGCAGGACGCCAGCAGCATCCGCGGCGTGTGGCGCCGGACCACGCCGGAGAGCTACGCCACCGAGGCACCGGTGTGGGAGACGGTGCTCGATCTCGACGCCCTGGCCAGGGCTGAGGACGCCAACTGGGTGTGGCGCGGGGCGTCGTGCCTCGAGCCGGCGGGCCGGCTGTGTCTGGTGGATCTGTCGGACGGGGGCAAGGACGCCTCGACCCTGCGCGAGTTCGACCGGGTCACCCGGACCTTCGTGGACGGCGGTTTCGTGCTGCCGGAGTCCAAGGGGTCGGCCACCTGGATCGATGCGGACACCCTGATCGTGGCGCGGGACTTCGGTGCCGGCAGCCTGACCGAGAGCGGCTATCCGCGCATTCTGAAGCGCCTCGCGCGCGGCCAGGCGCTGGACCAGGCGCAGGAGCTGTTCCGCGGCGAGGTCGACGACGTGTTCGTCAATGCCTTCACCCTGCGCGATCCCGACGGGCGGCTACGCGCCACCCTGATCTCGCGGGCCATGACCTTCTACACTCGCGAGTATCACCTGGTTCAGGCCGACGGCTCGACGCGCAAGCTGGACCTGCCGGAGAAGGCCTCGATCACCGGCCTGCTGGGCGACCGGCTGATCCTGACCACTGACGAGGACTTCACGGCCGGGCCGGGCCAGAGCTTCCAGACCGGCGACCTGTTCAGCGTCGATCTCGACGCCTGGCTGGCCGATCCGGCCACGCCGATGCAGCTGATCCTGCGGCCGGGTCCGCGCGAGGCCATCGAGGGGGTGCAGATCACCCGCAACCGCCTGGTGGTGGCACTTTACGAGAACGTCCGCGGGGGGGTGTATGTCTATCAACCGACCGCCGACGGCTGGTCGCGCGAGCGCATGGACCTGCCCCGTAACGTGTCGATCGGGCTCGGTTCGGCCAGCGATCTGGACGACCGGGTGTTCGTCTCGGTCAACGGCTATCTGACGCCCTCGACCCTGTTCCTGGCCGATGCCGGCACGCTGCAGGCCGAGGCGGTCAAGTCGCTGCCGGCCAAGTTCGACGCGACCGGCATGGAGGTGCGCCAGTTCGAGGCCCGCTCGGCCGACGGGACGATGATCCCCTATTTCGTGGTCGGCCGCTCGGATCTGCCGACCGACGGCTCGGCCCCGACGCTGCTCTACGGCTATGGCGGTTTCCAGGTGTCGATGCTGCCCGGCTACTCGCCCACGGTCGGCAAGCTGTGGCTGGAGCGCGGCGGCGTCTATGTGGTGGCCAACACCCGCGGCGGCGGCGAGTTCGGGCCGCGCTGGCACCAGGCGGCGCTGCAGGCGAACCGCCAGCGGGCGCACGAGGACTTCCAGGCCGTGGCGCTGGACCTGATCGCCCGGGGCATCACCAGCCAGCCGCACCTCGGCATCATGGGCGGCAGCCAGGGCGGCCTGTTCATGGGGGCGATGCTGACCCAGCGTCCGGACCTGATCAACGCCGCGGTCATCCAGGTGCCGCTGTTCGACATGCTGCGCTACCACCGACTGCTGGCGGGGGCATCGTGGATCGCCGAATACGGCAACCCGGACATCCCCGGGGAGCGCGCCTGGATTGCAGCCTATTCGCCCTACCAGAACCTGCGCGCCGGCCAGCCCTATCCGGAGGTGTTCATCCACACCTCGACCAAGGATGACCGGGTGCACCCTGGCCATGCCCGCAAGGCCGCGGCGCGACTGGAGGAGCTGGGCTATCCGGTGCTGTTCTACGAGAACACCGACGGCGGCCACGCCGCCGGGGCCAACCTGCGCGAGACCGCCCGCCGGCTGGCGCTGGAGTACACATATCTGTCGCGCCGCCTGATGGCGGAGTGAACCGGATCTCCTCCCCCTCGCAGAGGGGGAGGGGGACCGCCGAAGGCGGTGGAGGGGGCGGGTTCAAGCGCCGCGCCCCGTCCCTCGCCCCCTCCACCCTCCTTCGCCTTCGGCTCCGGAGGGTCCCCCTCCCCCGCATGCGGGGGAGGAGAGTCTGAACCTTCGGAGTCTTGCCATGCGTCTGCTGCTGCTCACCGCATCCGCCTTCGTCCTCACGGGCCCGGCTGTCGCCCAGCAGGCGATGCCGCACTTTCCGGCCGCCCTGACGCCCGAAGGGATCGCCGCCGCCGATGACCATCTGGCGCTGGAGGAGGTGCAGGGTGCCGAGGCCATGGCCTTCGTGCGGGCGTCGAACGCGCGGGCGCTGGCGGCCCTGACCACGGACCCGCGCTACGAGACCTTTCGCACCGAGGCCGAGGCCATCCTGACCTCGCAGGACCGGCTGCCCAGTCCGAGCTTCCTCGGCGACGGGGTCGGCAACTTCTGGCAGGACGCCGCCAATCCCAAGGGCGTCTGGCGGCGCACGTCGCTGGACAGCTACGCCACCGAGGCATCGGCGTGGGAGGTGCTGCTCGACGTCGACGCCCTGGCCCGGGCTGAAAGCGTGGACTGGGTGTTCAAGGGGGCCAACTGCCTCGCGCCTGATGACCGGCGCTGCCTCGTCTCCTTGTCCGAGGGCGGCAAGGACGCGGTGGTGGTGCGCGAGTTCGACACCGTGACGAAGGCGTTCGTGGAGGGCGGGTTCAGCCTGCCGGAGGGCAAGCACCGGATCAGCTGGCTGGACGCCGACACCCTGCTGGTGGCCACCGACTTCGGGTCGGGGACGCTCACGGAGTCGGGCTACCCCTACATTGTCAAGGCGCTGGGCCGCGGCCAGGCGCTGGCGCAGGCGACCGAAGTCTATCGCGGCGATGCCGCCGATGGGGGCTACGGCGTCAATGCGGTGGTGCTGCGGGATGCGGCCGGGGCGGTCGAGGCGGTGCTGTTCCGCCGCCCGCTGGATACCTTCCGCGCCGAGACCTGGCAGTGGCTGGATGGCCGCGCGGTCAGGCTGGACCTGCCGCAGCGGGTGGGCATCCACGGCGTGCTGGGCGGGGCGCTGGTGGTGACGCCGGAGCAGGACTGGACCGTCGGCGGTGCCGCGGTCGAGGCCGGGACGTTGATCGCGGTCGATCTCGCAGGCCTGCGCGCCGGGGCGGCGGGGGCGAGCGTCCAGACGCTGTTCGATCCCGGCCCGCGCCAGTCGGTCGAAGACGTGGCGGTGATGCGCGACCATGTGCTGGCGGTGGTGGCTGACAATGTGGTCGGCACGCTGCGACGGTTCTCGCCGACGGGCGGCGACGCCTGGGCGGCCGAAACGCTTGAGGTCCCGGCCAACAGCGCCATTGGCCTGGGCGACAGCGCCCGGTCGAGCGGCCGGGTGTTCGTCACCTCCCAAGGCTTCCTGACGCCGCCGTCGCTGGGCCTGCTGCCGGCCGACGCCACCGCGCCGCAACCGCTGAAGGCGGCGACGCCGAAGTTCGACGCCTCGACCCATGTGGTCGAGCAATACGAGGCGACCTCCGCCGACGGCACGCGGGTGCCCTATTTCGTGGTCATGCCGCGCGACCTGGCCCGGGACGGCCAGGCCCCGACGATCCTGTTCGGCTACGGCGGCTTCCAGGTCAGCTTCCCGCCGGCCTATCGTCCCGAGATGGGCAAGCTGTGGCTGGAGAACGGCGGGGTGTTCGTCCAGGCCAACATCCGCGGCGGCGGAGAGTTCGGGCCGGGCTGGCACCAGGCGGCGTTGCGCGGCAATCGCCAGCGGTCGTTCGACGACTTCATCGCCGTGGCCGAGGACCTGATCGCCCGGGGCATCACGACGCCGGACCATCTGGGCATCTACGGCCGTTCCAACGGTGGGGTGCTGACCAGCGTCGCCATGACGCGGCGGCCGGACCTGTTCGACGCGGTGGTGATCGAGAGCCCGCTGGTCGACATGCTGCGCTACCACCTGCTGCCGGCCGGGGCCTCGTGGATCGGCGAGTACGGCGACCCGCGCGTGTCGGGCGACGCGGCCTTCATCGCGGAGTATTCGGCGTACCAGCGCCTCGCCCCGGGGGTCGACTATCCCCGGGCCTACATCACCACCAACACCCTCGACGACCGGGTGCACCCGGCCCACGCCCGCAAGTTCGCGGCGCGGCTGGGGGCGATGGGGTACGACCACCTCTATTTCGAGGATACGGCGGGCGGGCACTCCAACGACGCCGATCCGGTGGCCAACGCCCGGCGCTGGGCCCGGCACTATGTCTATCTGGCGCAGCAGCTGATGGATTGAGGGCTGCCCCGCCTCGCTTCACGCAGATATGAGCGGCGGCGGGGCCGCGCCCGGCCTACAAGGTCAACCATGATCAGACGGGGCTGTATCACGGCCGGGGCAGGCGCTCTGGCGCTGGCGTTCACTGCGGGTTCGGCGGCCCAGCCGGCGCGCTCGTCACCCCTGACCGTGGCGCCGGTCGAGACGGTGGTGGTGGAGCTGTTCACCGCCCAGGGCTGCGGCAGCTGCCCGGAGGCCGACCGGACGGTCGAGGCCCTGGCCGGGGCCCCCAATGTGATCGCCCTGACCTATGGCGTCGACTACTGGGACTACCAGGGCTGGGCCGACACCTTCGCGAAGCCGGAGTTCGTCGAGCGCCAGCGCGCCTATCAGCAGGCCCTGCGGCTGCGGGGCGTCTATACTCCCCAGATCGTGGTGGACGGGCGCCGCGCCGTCTCCGGCGTCGACGCCGGGGCGGTCGGGGCGGCAGTCGAGGCGGCGGCGGGGCACCGCGATTTTCCTCCGGAGATCGAGTTCCGCCAGTCCGGGGCCCATGTGGGCATAGGATCTGGCCGGGTCCCCGAGGGCGGGGCCGAGGTCTGGGCCGTGATCTACCAGCCGGGGCCGCAGACGGTCGAGGTCGGCGCCGGCGACAACCGCGGCCGCGAGCTGCGCCAGGTCAATGTGGTCAAGGGGCTGCAGCCCCTGGGCACCTGGCGCGGTCGCGCCACCCTGTTCCCCCTGCCCGAAACCGGGCCCGACACCGCCGTCGCCGTCCTGGTGCAGAGCCGCGCCGACGGCAGGATCCTCGCGGCGGCGGCGCGGTAGCTCCCTCATCCTCCCCCATAGCGAAGCGTGTGGGGGAGGGGGACCACGCGCAGCGTGGTGGAGGGGGTGAGGGACAAGACGCGGCGCTTGCGGTCGCCCCCTCCACCGCCTTCGGCGGTCCCCCTCCCCGCAAGCGGGGGAGGAGAGGGGGCTGATGAGGGGTGTCAGCGCCCCGGGGTGCCGCGCGGGATGCGCTGGCCGCTGTGCGCTGGCGACGGCACGACTTCAGCATGGGCGCAGGCTAACGCAAGACGTGTGCGCCGGGGCCCCTCATCCGGGTGCCTGCGGCGCTCACCTTCTCCCCCAAGGGGAGAAGGAAGCATGGCGGCTTGCTCCCCGCCCCGGCCGGGTCTAGACCCCGCGGCATCCGTTTTCGCAACGCACCACGACCCCGGAGGCCTCAAATGGCTCGCGCGAAGATCGCCCTCATCGGCGCCGGCATGATCGGCGGCACCCTCGCCCACGTTTGCGCCCGGGAGGCGCTCGGCGACGTCATCCTGTTCGACATCGCCGAGGGCACGCCCCAGGGAAAGGCGCTGGACATCGCCGAGGCCACCGCCGTGTTCGGCCAGGACGTGGCCCTGAAGGGCGCCAATGACTATGCCGACATCGCCGGGGCGGACATCTGCATCGTCACCGCCGGGGTGCCGCGCAAGCCGGGCATGAGCCGCGACGACCTGCTGGGCATCAATCTGAAGGTCATGAAGGCCGTCGGCGAGGGCATCAAGGCCCACGCCCCGAACGCCTTCGTGATCTGCATCACCAATCCGCTCGACGCCATGGTCTGGGCGCTGCAGAAGTTCTCGGGCCTGCCGAAGAAGAAGGTCGTCGGCATGGCCGGGGTGCTGGACTCGGCGCGCTTCGCCTACTTCCTGGCCGAGAAGACCGGCGTGTCGGTTCAGGACATCCACGCCTGGACCCTGGGCGGTCACGGCGACGACATGGTGCCGATGGTGCGCCACTCGACCGTCGGCGGCCTGCCGCTGCCGGACGCGGTCAAGGCCGGCTTCATGAGCCAGGCCGAGCTGGACGCCATCGTCGAGCGCACGAGAAAGGGTGGCGGCGAGATCGTGGCCCTGCTGAAGACCGGCTCGGCCTTCTACGCGCCGGCCGAGAGCGCCATCGCCATGGCCAGGTCCTATCTGCTGGACCAGAAGCGCGTCCTGCCCTGCGCCGTCTGGCTGTCGGGCGAGTATGGCCTGTCGGACCTGTACGTCGGCGTGCCGGCCATGATCGGCGCCTCGGGCGTCGAGAAGATCGTCGAGTTCAGCACCGACGAGTCCGAGAAGGCCATGCTGGCCAGGTCGGTGGACTCGGTGAAGGGCCTGATCGAGGCCTGCAAGCAGATCGACCCCAGCCTGGCGTAAGGCGGCTGCACGGTCTTCAGGGGGCGGGCACCGCGAAGCCAACGTGCACGGCGAAGCGGCGGACGCCCTCGACCCACAGGGCGGTCGGGGTGCCGAGGACTGCGTTCGGCTCCCCCGCGTCGAGGATCAGGTCGTACTGAACCGTGGCCGCGCCGTCCGCGGCCCAGGCCTTGAGGAAGCGCTGGTCGCGGTTCCAGGCGGCGACCGCCTCCGCCGTGGCCCCCGGTGCGGTGAAGCGGGCCGAGAACTGCGCATCGCCGCACACCGCCGTCGTGCATCCCGGAAACGCCAGCCGCCAGTTGAGCGGGCCGTCGCGCACCTGCAGATGCTTGCCGTCAGCGTCGACCACGGGCTCGCCCACCTCCGCCCCGACCGAGATCAGCCACGCGCGGGTGTCGGCGACGGAGAGGCCCTCCTGGGCCGCGGCGGGCAGGGCGAGGCCGGCGAGGAACAGGGCGGACAGCAGGGCGGGGCGCAGGGTCATGCCGCTGTTGCAGCACTGAAAGACGGCGAAGGCTAGACCGGGGGCCGTTCGCCGGAGCGCTGCTCGATCCAGGCGCGGCTGCTCATCTCATTGAGGCGCGAGACGGTGCGCTCGAACTCGAAGGCACCGATCCCCCGCGGATAGAGGGCCTCGGGCAGGGCGGCGGCCAGGGTCACCAGCCGCACCTTTCCCTCGTAGAGGGCGTCGATCAGGGTCACCAGTCGCCGGGCCTCGCTGTGCCGGCCCTCGTCCAGCAGAGGCAGGTCCTCAAGGAACAGGGTGTGGAAGCGCTCGGCCAGGGCGAGGTAGTCGTGCGGGCCCAGCGGGCGGGCGCAGAGGGCCTCGAAGCTGGCGCGGGCCATGCCCCCGACGGTGCGGTCGATCACCACCTGGCGGCCGTCGACCCTGAGCACGGCCGGCTCCTCGGGCTCGTCGCCGCGCAGATCCTGCCACAGGTGGTCGAAGGCCTGACGACGGCCCATGTCGTCCGCCGGCGCGTACCAGACGCGCGAGCTGCCCAGCCGCCCGACGCGCCAGTCCTGCGGCCCGGCCACCTCGACCACCTCGCAGCGGTCGCGGATCAGGTCGATGAAGGGCAGGAACAGCTGGCGGTTTATGCCGTCGCGGTAGAGGTCGCCGGGCTCGCGGTTGGAGGTCACCGCCAGCACCACGCCCTGGTCGAACAGGGCCTCGAACAGGCGGCCCAGGATCATGGCGTCGGCGATGTCGGTGACCTGCAGCTCGTCGAAGCACAGCAGCCGGGCCTCGCGGGCGATCAGGTCGGCGACCGGCCCGATCGGATCATCGCCGCGATGCTGGCCGAACACCCGCCGGCGGGCGGCGGCGTCACCCTCGCGCCACTGGCGGATCAGGTCGTGGATGCGAGCCATGAAGGCGTGGAAGTGGGCCCGCCTGCGCCGCGGCTCGGGCGCGCCGGCGTAGAACAGGTCCATCAGCATGGACTTGCCGCGGCCGGGCGGGCCCCAGAGGTAGAGGCCGCGCACCTTAGGGCGGCCGCCGAACAGATCGCGCCGGCGCAGCCGGGTCTCCAGCGCCTCGAGATGGTCGAGGGCGGCGGTCTGGGCCGGATCGTGCTTCAGGCGACCGGAGTCGAGTCGCTCGGCATAGGCCTTTCGGAGGGCGGAGGGCATGGTCCGGGCTTGAAGGGCGCTGGGCGCGGTGAAAAATCGTTGCTTCGCAGACGCGAAAGCCTACATCAGAAGCCCTCTACAGAACCTTGCGCGGTCGCCTGGCGGCGGCCAGCCTCTCGCCGAAGGACCTCGCCATGGGCTATCGCGTCGCCGTCGTCGGCGCCACCGGAAACGTCGGCCGCGAAATGCTGGCTATTCTCGACGAGGTCAAGTTCCCGGTGGCCGAGATGCATGCCGTCGCCTCGCGCCGCTCGAAAGGCGTCGAGGTGGCGTTCGGCGATGGTACCGTGCGCTGCGAGGACCTGGATCAGTTCGACTTCTCGAAGGTCGACGTGGTGCTGATGTCCGCCGGCGGGACGGTCTCGAGGGCGTGGTCGGAGAAGATCGGCACCGCCGGCCCGATCGTCATCGATAACTCCTCGGCCTTCCGCATGGACCCGGACGTGCCGCTGGTCGTGCCGGAGGTGAACCCGGAAGCGATCCGGGATGCCCGCAAGAAGAACATCATCGCCAACCCTAACTGCTCGACCATCCAGCTGGTCACGGCGCTGAAGCCGCTGCACGACGCGGCCGGCATCCGCCGGGCCGTGGTGTCGACCTACCAGTCCGTGTCCGGGGCCGGGAAGGACGGCATGGACGAGCTGTGGAACCAGACCAAGGCGGTCTATGGCCTGGGCGACACCACGCCGAAGAAGTTCCCCAAGCAGATCGCCTTCAACGTCATCCCCTTCATCGGGGCGTTCCGCGACGACGGCTATACCGACGAGGAAGCCAAGATGTGGAACGAGACCCACAAGATGCTGGACCCCTCGATCCGCCTGACCGTGACCTGCGTGCGGGTGCCAGTGTTCGTCGGCCACTCCGAGGCGGTGACGCTGGAGTTCGATCGCCCGATCTCGCCGGAAGAGGCGCGCGCCGTGCTGCGCGAGGCCCCGGGCGTGCTGGTCGTCGACAAGCAGGAGGCCGACGGCTACGCCACTCCCGTCGAGGCGGCCGGCGAGTTCGCCGTCTATGTCAGCCGCATCCGCAAGGATCACACCGTCGAGCACGGGCTGTCGCTGTGGGTCGTGTCCGACAACCTGCGCAAGGGCGCCGCGCTGAACGCGGTGCAGATCGCCCAGCTGCTGGACGAGCAGGGCGTGATCCAGCCGACCAGCGGCTATCGCACCCTGACGGTCTGATCCGCATGGCCCGCCGGTCGCGGGCCTGCCCCGGGAGAGCCGCGTGAGCGCCGACGTCCGCCCCGCCTATGCGTCGGCCCTCGGCTGCTATGTGATCTGGGGGCTGATGCCCCTGCTGTTCATGGGCCAGGCCGAGGCGGGCTTCAGCGCGCTGGAGATTCTCGCCCACCGGGCCCTGTGGGCCGCGCCCTTCGCCGCGGCCCTGGTCTGGCTGGCGCGGCAGGGCGGGCAGGTCCGGGCGGCGCTGTCGCAGCCGAAACTGCTCGGCTGGCTGAGCCTGTCGACCGGCCTGATCGGCATCAACTGGGGCGTCTACGTCTGGGCCACGACCCATGAGGCGACGCTGGAGGCCAGCCTCGGCTACTACCTCAATCCCCTGCTCAACATGGTGGTCGGGCTGTGGCTGTTCCGGGAGCGGTTCGACCGCTGGGGCTGGGTGGCCATCGCGCTGGCCGCGGCCGGTGTGGCCCTGCAGGCCCTGGCGCTGGGCCGGCCGCCGTGGATCTCACTGGTGCTGGCGCTCAGCTTCGGAGCCTACGGGGTGATCCGGAAGCGAGTGCCGATCGAGGCCCAGAGCGGCCTGCTGATCGAGTGCCTGATCCTGATCCCGTTCGGGGTGGCCTATGTGGCGTGGCTGCAGGCGTCGGGGGCCGGCCATGCGCTCGAGACCCCGGGCAACGCCGGCTGGGCCCTGCTGAACGGTCCGGCCACGGTCATTCCACTGGCCCTGTTCGCCTTCGCGGCGCGTCGTCTTCCACTGTCGACCCTCGGCTTCATCCAGTTCCTCGCTCCGACCCTGCAGTTCGGCATCGGGGTGCTGGCCGGCGAGGCTTTCACGCCGCTGCGGGGGCTCAGCTTCGCCTTCATCTGGGGCGGGGCCCTGGTGTTCGCCGTCGGGGCCTGGCGGCGGAGCCGGTGAATGGTGCCGACTGACGAGGTCGTGCCCCCATGACCCCGTCACCCCCGGGCCAGGACGAAACGACATTCAGCGCATCCAGAGCATGGAAGCTGCCATGTGGACGAAGGCGAGGTCGTGGCTCGCAAGCCTGTCGAAGCATGTTGCGAAGCGGCGCAAGTGCCTGAGCTTGTTCAACCAGCATTCGATGCGGTTGCGGAGCCGGTAGACGAGCGGATCGTGGGGGATCGGGGCCCGCACAACAGTCAAATCCAGCATCAGGTACTGGTTGTCCCGGTCCCTGATCAGATCGTCGAACACCTTCTCCCAGACCCCCGCCGCTGCCCAGCGGCTGAAGCGCTTATGCGCCGTCTTCCAATTGCCATAGCGCTCTGGAGGGTTCTGCCAGTGGGCGCCGGATCGCAGCACCCGGAGCACCCCGTTCACAAACAGCCGGTTGTCGGCCCCCGTCCGACCGGGTCTGATGCCTTCCCTGGCAGCAGCGGCTCGATACGAGCCGACTGCGCCTCGTCCAGTTCATAACGCTTAACGCCCATCGCAGACCTCCGCCAAGGCGGAGACCTATGAATCACGCATCCGGCGATCCGTGAATCCCTGAATGTCGATTGGACCTGGCCTGCGCGAAATGTTCGCGTGGAGGTGAGGCGAGACTAGGACCACAGGTTTCCTGAGCCTGGTTTCCCAGTCCACTTTAATGATTTATTGGTCATCTGAAGTCTGGTCCCTGACGAGCTCTATATGATTGGTCAGAGCGGCGCGTGCGCGCTTTGCGGACCGATTGTGTTGGACAACACGCCGATCCTTTCCACTTTCAACTCCACCCGATCTCCCGGTTGGAGGAACGACCAGAATTCTATGCCGGTTCCATCACCGACCGCGCCACAAGCTAGTATCTCGCCCGGCTGCAGCGCCTCACCCCGACTTGCGTAGGATACAAGCCTACTGAACGAATGCGCGGCTTCTCCAGCCTTCGCGCGTCCTCGTTCAACCCCATTCACGGATACGACCATCTCAGCCGTTGCAGGGTCGCCCATTTCATCAGCGGTGACGATCCAGGGCCCAAAGGCGTTCGAGCCATCAAAGTCCTTACCCTTGGCTGGCCCGGCGGATGGCCCAAACCCTACTTCAGTCATCAACGCGTCGCGCGCGGAGAAGTCGTTGAAAATTGTGTAGCCAAAAATGTGTTCGGCGGCTCGCTCAACGGGAACGTCGATCCCTGGTGCGCCAATAATGATGGCGATCTCGAGTTCATAGTCGAGCATGCGCGAATAGGATGGCCAAGGGATCGTGTCGTTCGGCCCCGAAATGGCAAGATGGTTACCCTTGTAATAGACTGGAACTCGGAAAAACTTCTTTGGTGCCTTTATCAAGCCAAGCGCACTCACCAAAACGAACAAGAACGGATTCATCTTGTGCCTGAGTACGCTGCGGAAAGCCTGAACCAGGTGGCGCTCATAAACACTGAAGCAGCGTAAACGCGGCGGCCGAAGCAACGGCGCGCGCAGGCGCACATCAGTTAGCGCAATCCAGTCCACCCCAGCGGGCAGCGCCCCTGTCGCCCAAGCTTCTAGCTTACTGAGCGCGACGGGTCCCGCCTCGATAAGCTCAAGCATAGACCTATATGCCCCTACAGAACCCTGATGGGCCTTTGCCAGACGCCCAGCGTCAAGAACCGCCGCGCCATCCGGCGAAACGACGCCAAGGCGCGGCGCCAAGCCAGCTTGCTCAAAAGTCACCAACCTCATGGTTCCGCCCCATTGACACGTGCACAGAACTGTCAGCATAATCGACCATAATGTCAATATCACCGCATCCGAAGAGCGCCGCGGGGACCAAACCCATAGAGGTCGCCATTGTGGGCGCCGGTCCGGTGGGGCTGACGCTTGCGGGGTTGCTGCGAAAACAAGGGGTGGGCGTCACTGTCTATGAGCGCCGCGCCGGACTCCATCGCCAACCCCAGGCGCATGTCGTCAACACACGCAGCATGGAGGTATTCCGAAGGCTGGGAATTGATCGGCAAGTGGTTGCTGCCGCCGCGCCAATGGCGAAATTGCGCGCCATCACCTGGCGAGAGAGTGTCGCGGGCCGTGAGTTCGGCATCCTCAGTCTCATGGGCGGCGAAGCCGATGAGAGGATGCATCGACTGTCCCAGAGTCCAGCCACTTTCGTGAACATCGCACAAAATGTGCTTGAGCCGCTGCTTTACCGTCGATTGGTGGAACTTGGCGGCGACGTGAAGTTTGGTCACACTATCGTGGGTGTTGATCAGAGCCAAGCTGGCGTCTGTCTTGAAATCAATGCAGACGCCGGCGGTGAGTTCGCATCTACTGCTGATTATATCTTAGCATGCGATGGCGCCGGCAGCTCGGTGCGGCGAGCGCTCAGCATAGAGATGGTCGGCCCCACATCGCTGCAAAAACTGATCACCGTCTACTTTCGAGCGAATCTTGATCGATACTTTCGCGGCAGCCCTGGCCCGGTTCATTGGATTGTCGGTCCGGATATTCGTGGCGTGTTGATCGGCTTTGATATGTCACGTGTGTGGGCGCTAATGACACCATATTCAGAACCGGACCGGCCCGAAGACTTCACTTCCGACGTTGTGGAGCAAATGGTGCGGAAGGCGATCGGCGATCCAGACGCCGAGTTTGAGATCTCTTCCGTTTGCAATTGGAATATGAGCGCCCAAGTGGCGCAATCATACCAAAGTGGAAGAGCATTCCTGGCCGGGGATGCAGCGCACAGGTTTCCGCCCTCCGGAGGCCTTGGGTTAAACACTGGCATACAAGACGCCTACAATCTTGCTTGGAAGCTTTGCGCAGTCATTAAAGGTCACGCACCGTCCACTCTGCTGGAAACATATGAGCAAGAGCGCCGGCCCATCGCTCTAATCAATTGCGAGCAAAGCCTCTGCAATTCCATGCGTATGGGCGAGGTGGATGCTGCGTTGGGCGCGTCGAGCATGTCGCCCGTCCGCCCGATCGATGCATTACACGAAGTGACGCCCTCGCCCGACCTTGGCCTTGACGGCGATCATGCCGAGGCAGTGGCCAAGCGCGCGGCTGTTGCGTCAGCTATAGACGCCCAAATTGAACACTTCGATTCTTTCGGCCTCGATCTCGGCGCCAGCTACGAATCCGGCGCTCTGTCACCCGACGGCACCGATGCCCCGCCAATTTCCGTGCGGCGATACGACCCCAGCGCGCGCCCTGGCGCGCGCCTGCCGCATGTTTGGCTGGCGTGCAGGGGCAAGCGCGTGTCGACGCAGGACCTCGTGCCCGACGAGGGCTACCTCTTGATTACCAGAGATAAGCTCAAGAACTGGCGGTCCGCAGTGGCTGTCGCATCCGCGGAGATTGGTCAGCCAATCCGCCACGTTTGCATTGGTCCCGGTGCCGATTTCGAGGACCCGCAAGGCGCGTGGGAACGCGTCTGCGGCTTTGACAAGGAAGGTGCCCTGCTTGTTCGCCCCGATGGACATGTTGGCTGGCGCGCCTTGGTGAAGCCAAAAGACCCGACCGTCGCACTCGTCACCGCGCTGAAGAGTATCTTGCGAATTCGGCAAGGCGTGAGCGCAGATCGGCAGCTTGTTTCAGCCCGGGAGACCCAATGACAAAGCATGAAACACAGACATTTCAGAACAGGCGCGAGGGTCAGGTCTCGCCAGCGAAGCTGGCGCATATCGTATTACGCACGCCGCGTTACGATGAAATGATCACTTGGTACATTAAAGTTCTGGACGCAAGCCTCGCCTTCGGCACGCCCCTTATTTCCTTTATCACCTATGACGACGAGCACCATAGGGTAGCGTTCGTCAATATGCCGCAAATAGGCGACTGTGATCCCATGGCGGCGGGGCTGGACCATGTTGCCTTCACCTATGGCTCGCTCCGTGAACTCATCGCCACCTATGAGCGCCTCAAGAAGGATGATCTTCTCCCTGGTTGGTGCATCAATCACGGGCCGACCACATCGCTTTACTATAAGGATCCAGATGGCAATCAGGTCGAACTCCAGATTGACAATTTTGCTACCGAAGATGATCTCAACGCGTGGTTCCAATCGGGGATGTTTCAGGTCAATCCGATCGGTGTCGAGTTTGATCCCGACATCCTCGCTGCAAAATTCCATGCGGGTACACCGTTGAGCGAGTTGGTGAAACAAGGCGCTACCAGCTAACCCGATCTATCCAGAGAAAATCACTTGGCGCACTCCAGAAGCGGATGCCCAGACGAAGGCCCTTTGGACGTAGACGGTTCTGGTCACCAAATCGAGGGCGGCGACATCACTATCGACACATGGATCATGGAACATGTCCGAGTACGGTGTTTGCTGATCCTTTGGCCGATATCTAAAGTCAATACACTCACCATTGTGAATACATCGCGTTGATTGAAATCCGCACAGGTAATGATAATTGCGAGCGTTCCTGTTGTCATTGCTGAAAAAAGGCGTTGCTGTCACCGATGAAGATGGCCGCGCGGAATAAATCAATCGAACCCTTGCGGCCGAGCATCGCGATGCAGCATGACGTCCTTGACCGCGGTTACTTTCATTGGTCCGTCTTCGACAGATTGGAGTGGAACTTCGGATATGCCTCGAATTATGGCGTGATCGCTGTTGATCGCACAGCCAAGGTCCGAACCCCAATACCAAGTGCCCACACAATGCGTTGCCCTTCTTGGTAATATTGCCAATTCAAACGCACCCAGTATCTAATAGACTGACAATAAGGAGAATTATATGACCACCGAAATCAATCTGAATAATGTCACCACAACAATCGCTGAAGTCGCCGCTAATTTGGCCCCGATCGGCAAGAAGGTCAAAATGGATGTCGGGTTCGCGGCGCCGATCATTTATGACGGCACAGTCACGCCCGCCAAAGTTGACAACGTGGACCGCGAAACTGACACCACCATCAGAATGGACCACGCAACATTCCTGGCGCTCTCGCAAGGTCAGACCACGGGACCGGCGGCGATGATGGCCGGCAAACTCAAGATCACAGGCGATATGGGTGCTGCCATGGCGTTCCAAGGCATCATGGATCGGGTGCAAAAGGCCTACAAAGGTGGCTAAGCGCGCCGAGAACGCGCGCGCCGCATAGAAGAGGAGCATCGAATGGCCGTCACCTTGCACCACAATGCGATGTCGACCTGTTCGCAAAAAGTGCGGCTGGCGCTTGAGGAAAAGGGCGTTGTCTGGACCAGCGCGGAACTAAATCTCATCGCCCGGGAGCACAAGGCTCCCGAATATTTAAAAGTTAACGCAAATGGCGTTGTGCCGACCCTGCAGGTCGATGATCAGATCATCACAGAATCAAGCATCATCAACGAGTACATCAATGATGCGTTTTCTGGCGCTGCCCTCATGCCCGTCAACGCACTCGAGCGCGCTCGAGCACGCAGCTGGATTAAGCAAGTCGATGATGGCGTTCACTCCGCCTGCGGGATCCTCACCTATGCGACGGTGATGAGAGCAGTGATGATGTCTCTGCCGCGAGATGCTGTGCTCGCCGATATCGCCAAGACGCCTGATCCTCATGCGCGCGCCGTCAGAGAATCGCTGTTTGAACACGGCGTGGATGCTGCTGAATTTGGAGGCGCACTCGATACGTTGCTTGACTACATGGCTGCCATGAATAATGCGCTTGCCTCGACCATATGTCTCGCTGGGGATGGATTCAGTCTAGCCGATTGTTGTGCCTTGCCTTATGTCCTGCGCTTCGAACATATGGGCCTGTCCCGAATTTGGAGCGACGGTCGCAGGCCGCACTTGCATCGCTGGCTAAGAGATGTGCAGGCGCGGCCTTCGTTCGAACTTGCGGTGGACAAATGGATGCCAGCGCAAGCGCTGGGCATGTTTGCCATGGCGGGCGAACAGATCGCTGCGAAATTGAACTGATCGGCGGCGAGCAATTCGCGACGTTGAGCCAAGGTTTGTGAACAGCCGGATTGGAGCCCAGGCAGACTGTACCCACTTGATCGGTTGTGGTGCGCCGTCCGACTGGCACATCGAAACATGCCGCCAGACTTTGCGCACGCCATAGACGCCGAAGTTCTCGGCGAACACGCGCCACCTCGGGCCGGAGTGCTTCGTCGCGCCGGGCCCGAGCCGGACGCCGGGCAGGATCGCGACGTCGGGCGGCATGCTCGTGATATGTCGATGGGCGATCGGCAAGCCCCTGCAGATCCGCTCGACCCTTTCGTTCAGTGTATGCGCCGAGCAACCGATCTTGCTGAACCGCCCCGGGTTTGTTGGAGGTCTCAACTCCTGAGAGGAAGAGGCCATGACAAGCAAGACGACGAACAAGTTTTCGCCCGAGGTTCGCGAGCGGGCGGTCCTGATGGCCGGGATCAACCTCGCAGGACGGACCCCTCCCGTCGGTCTTGGGCTGGTGCTGGTTTTGGGCTGCGGCCTGCTGCATGGACTGGGGTTCGCCTCGGGCCTCGGCGCCCTGCCCCCCGATGCCTCGACTCGACTTTCGACCCTCGCAGGGTTCAACCTTGGCGTTGAGGTCGGACAGCTGGTGTTTCCTGGCGGCGTCCTGCTCGCGGGGCATCTCGTGGGGCGGCGCGCGCCAGGTGCCCTTCGCGCTGCGGCGTCGCCCGTCGCCTCCGCGCTCGCCCTGGTCTTCGGCCTTGCCCTCACGGTGGAGCGCCTGGTCTCCGGCTGAATCCGGAGCGCGCGCCGAGGGTTTCAGACCTCGAAGCGGTAGCCCACCCCGTACACAGAGACGATGCACCGGGCCTGAGGATCGACCTTGGCGATCTTCCGGCGCAGGTTCTTGATGTGACTGTCGATCGAACGGTCGCTGACATCGCGGAGCTCTGCACCCAGCCGGTCCAGAAGGCTGTCCCGGGTGAACACCCAGCCCGGCCGGCGCATGAGGGCGGCGAGGATCTGGTACTCCGAACTTGAAAGGGAGAGCCAGCGGCCCCGCCAGGCGATCCGCCGGCCCGCCGCATCCACCACATAAGGGTCGGCGGCCGGGTCAGTTCCCACCCTGCCCCTGGACCGGCGCAGGAGGGCGGCGACCCGCGCCATAAGCTCCCGCGTTCCGAAGGGCTTGCAGACATAATCGTCAGCCCCCGCTTCCAGGCCAGCCACCTTGTCCGCCTCCTCTGCCCTTGCAGTAAGGATCAGCACCGGAGCGGTAGAGAACCCGCGAAGCTGCCGGCAGACGGCCGGTCCCTCCATTCCGGGAAGCATCCAGTCGAGGATGACCAGGTCCGGGGGTTCATCCTCCATAGCTCCCAGGGCTCGACCTCCATCCCGGTAGGACCGCACCTCATGCCCGGCGTCGCGCAAATAGTCGGCGATCACCGCGCTGATCTTCGGATCGTCCTCGACCACATAGATGCAGGCGGTGGATCCAGGCGCGCTCACGCCGCCGCCCCTTTCGGCAGGTTGACTTCGATCCTCAGGCCTCCGAGCTCTGACGCCAGCGCGCGGATAGCGCCCTCATGGGCGCGGGCGATCACCTCGCATATGGCGAGCCCCATGCCGCTCCCGCCAGCCTGGCGGTTGCGGTCCGGCTCAACCCTGTAAAGGGGTTCGAACAGGCGCTCGAGGGCATCCCGCGGGGGGGCGGGGGCCGTGTCGTCCACGGTAATGGTGAATCCCTGTCCCTCGGTCCGTCGAAGGGCGATGAGGATCCGGCCTCCGGACCACGTGTACTTAACGCTGTTGGTCAGCAGGTTCCCGATCATCTGCTCCAGCGCCCGGCGATCTCCCCGGCAGGGTGCGTTTTGAATCCCTCCGAGATCAATGGTGAGAGTCAGGCCCGCGCTTTGCACAAGGACATCGAAGCGTTCTGCAGCCTCATTAAGAAGGGCGGCGAGGTTGAACCAGTCGCTACGGTCCGGCGTCCCGGATAATCTGGCGACGGCGAAGACATGCAGGTCTTCCAGGAGCCCGGAAAGGCGGGCGGCTTCTTCGGCCAGGGATCTGATGGCGTCTGGCGTCAGTGGACGAACGCCATCCTGCAGGGCCTCGATCTCGGCGCGAAGGGCGGTGAGTGGGGTGCGCAGCTCATGCGAGATCTCCGCCAACCCGCGTCGCCGCGCTGCGTCCATGGCTTCGAGTTCCGCCGCCATCTTGTTGATGTTGCCCAAGGTCTCGGCCACTTCGACGGGTCCTTGCTCCCGGAGCCGGGTCCGGAATTCGCCCTTGGAAATGGAGTCGGTGACCCGCCGGATCTCCCTAAGGCTTCCTCCCGCGGCCCGTGCGATCCAGAACGCCGCCAGGCTCCCCACCCCGAGGATCAATGCGCCGGCCAGGATCACATGCCTCAGCTGGCGCTCCAGGAAGCCAGCATCGGCAGGCGTGGACAGTCGTGGCGGCAGGATGAGGCGGGCCTCGCCGACCTGCATCCCCCGCACCACAATGGGCGCCCTCGGCATTACGGCGTGATCGGCGATCGGAAGCGCACCCGAGGGACCCAGTAACGTCCGGCCCTGGTCATCGAGCACCACTAGGCGCGACGCGAACTCCATGGGTGGGGCGAGTCGTTCAGGCGCCCCAGGGATTGGGCGCGGCGGATCCGGACGGTTCTCTATGGGCAGGTCAAGACCGGGCAGGCCCCGGAGCAGGTCCGGGTGGTCGGCCAGTCTGATCGGACCTGGCAGGGCAGAGAGCCTGCGCTCGAGGTTGGCGACATAGGCCTTGAGGTCAGCGAGGTCCCGCGCAAGCAGATAGTCCTGGAAACCCTGTCTCAGGTTCAGGGCCAACGCCAGGGCCATGACCGTCGTAGTCCCTACGGCGGCGACCATGATCAGCAGAAACACCTGATGGGCGAGGCGGAGCCTCATTCCGCGTATTCCCTTGAAGGCGCGCTAATATCATCCTGGGCGCGAAATGAGGAAAGACCGTGGACATCAAAGATCGGTAAAGCCCTCCGGACTCGCCGCCTGAAGACTCGCCACGCGGACCGGCGGCGCGACCGCTGAGGAGGTCCCGCCGCCGGGGTTCAGCCCGGGGAGTATCAGGCCGCCGTCATCCACCATCCCAATTTGTTGTCCGCGTCATCGGGGACCGTGGCCGTCAGGAGGTTCTGCAGGCCCCCGACTGCCGGGGGTGGCCGCTGGGCTGACGCGGATCCGGCATCTTCAGGTCCGCCCTTGCGCATTTCGTTGAGGGCGCCGCCGATTTCCTCGGCGCTCAGTTCACCGTCTTCGTCCCGGTCGATCCTGGCGAGGCTCTCGCTGATGTCATCGGGAGCCTCGTCACCGAGTATCGACCTCAGCTCCTCAGTGCTGAGACCGCCGTTCCCGTCGGCATCTGCGGCCTTCAAGAGCTTGCTGACCGGATCCGCGCCGTCCCCGAGCTTGTCGGGGCCAATGTCCTGAGCGCTCAAGAGTGCTGACATCGTACCGGACGTCAGCCGCCCGCCCGCCGGACCCGGCGGTGGTCCTTTCTGGCCCTGCGGACCGCCTGTGGGCCCCGCTCCGCCCGGTCCACCTTGTGGCGGCTGGGCTCCGGCAGGTCCGGTGGCGCCTACGCCCCCGGCCTTGCCCAAGAGGGCCGAGAGCATCTGCCCTGGCCCGCCAGGGGAAGGCCCCTGGCTTGCTTGTATCTGCATGACTGATCCCTTCCGGGGGGCTAACCCCGCCTAAGCAGACTGCCCGAAATGGACGGCTGCGAACCAACCTTCCCACAGGACCGTGGTGAAAATTAGGGTTAGCAAGTCATTAAAGCGACAACTGGTGATATGCCCGCTTCTGTGCTCTATTATTGGAAAATTCCTATGAAAAAATTCTTGTATTCTTGAAACAAAGACATTCATGCGCAGGTCAGTAAATCTAGTTAGGGCGCTTTTTGACAGTTTGTCTGAAAATCAATGACGCACTGAGCGGCAAACTACCGAAGCTGTTGCCAGCGCCCCCGCTTCCTGACGTCAAGCGGCCGCGTCATGCTCCTGACGCGCCGCCTCCCAGACTTCCCGGGCGGCGTCGGCGTTGAGGGCGGCGATCGCCAGGCCGACGATCAGGTCCGGCCACGCCGAGCGCCAGACGAAGGCGGTAACCAGTCCCGCGCCGATGATGGCGATGTTGGCCAGGGCGTCGTTGCGCGCCGACAGGACGGCCGCCCGCGTCAAGCACCTCGGCCGTGAGCTTGTTCAGAGTGTCCATGCGTCCTCACTGTGAATGCATGAAGCAGAATCACGCGAGCTCGCGGTGGGCCGACAAGACAATTCGCTGGCTGCCCTAAACATGAGCGCTGGGGTTCAGCGGCCGCTGCTGGAACCACGCGGAGTTTGGGGCTCACACTACCAGCTTCACCGGTCGTCCCGACCACGTGGGTGCGCGCCCGAGCCCGCCCCCAGCCGCCAGCTCCCCCACATTGAGTGGGCCGATGGCCTAAATGCGGATAGGTGTGCATGGCTAGCACGGCAGCCCTCCACGGCCCGCGATCGGGCTTTCGCCGTAGATATCTGGGGGGATAACAGGGGGGGGGGGCCCAGCAGGGACGAGCCTAACCGCTTGAAAAGAATGGTGGACGCGACAGGGATTGAACCTGTGACCCCTACGATGTCAACGTAGTGCTCTCCCGCTGAGCTACGCGTCCGCCAAGCGGTCCGGCCGCGCCGGATCGGGAGCGGGGGCTATAGCCGGACGACGCGGCCCTCGCAAGGGGGCCCGCCCGGCCACTTGCGGGGCTTGGTGCCGCAAGCGGTGCGAGGCCCTGCGGCTCCTGTATATAGGCAGAATACAGAATGTAATTTTTGCAACAGATATGTTAGTATTCAATTACGGTCGATCCCAACAAGGATTGTGACGCAACATTTCCGCCATTGTCACGCCTCTATTACACACAAGGTCTAGTCAGTCGTCCCCAGGGTTGCTGGGGTGCGTCGTCCGTCGCGCGGTGACCCGATCTTTCAAGCGATGGGGAAACATCGATGCTTCGACTGACCAAGGTTCTGATGGCCGGCTGCGCCGTCCTGGCGCTGGCCGCGTGCGGCGGCGGCGCTGAAGTCGCCTCGCCGGGCGAGGGCAACTTCGGCAACGGTGGCAACACCGGCGGCGGCAACACCGGCGGCGGCACGACACCGCCCCCGGGCACCCCGGCCGCCAGCTGCCCGACCGGCACCACCAACGTCGGCACCGTGGCCAACGGCACCCTGCGCGCCTGCCAGCTGCCGAACCTGATCGTCGGCGCCCTGGCGCTGCCGAACACCTCGGGCCTAGTGTACGCCATCAACGGCGTCGTTCAGGTCGGCGTCGACCGCGGCATCGCCGGCACGGGCGGCCAGGAAGGCATCCTGACGATCGATCCGGGCGTGCGCCTGTTCGCCTCGCAGGGCTCGGACGCCCTGATCGTGAACCGCGGCTCGCAGCTGTTCGCCGAGGGCACCGCGACCAACCCGATCATCTTCACCAGCCGTCAGAACATCGAGGGCCAGACCACCGAGAACTCGCAAGGCCAGTGGGGCGGCATCGTGCTGGCCGGCCGTGCGCCGCAGGCCAACTGCCAGCTGACCGCGCCGGTCACCTGCACCGGCTTCGTCGAGGGCGGCACCCAGGCCTCCTACGGCGGCAACACCCCGGCCGACAGCTCGGGCCGTCTGCGCTACGTCCAGATCAGGTTCTCGGGCTTCGAGGTGTCGCCGGGCAACGAGCTGCAGGGCCTGACCACGGCCGGCGTCGGCTCGGGCACGGTCATCGAGTACATCCAAGTTTACAACAGCTCGGATGACGGCATCGAGATCTTCGGCGGCACGCACAACCTGCGCTACATCGTGATCAACGGCACCGACGACGACGGTCTGGACACCGACACCGGCTGGCGCGGCGCCTCGCAGTTCGGCATCGTCACCCAGCGTCCGACGACCGGCACCAGCCGCTCGGCCGGCTTCGAGTTCTCCGCCGCCCCGACTTCGGTGCCGCTGGCCTCGCGCCTGAACTCGCAGCCGAAGATTTCAAACTACACCCTCGTCGGCCGCCAGTCGACGATCAACGCGCACACCGTCGCCCACTTCGACTCCGGCTCGAAGGCCACGGTGATCAACTCGGTTTTCACCAACCCGACCGGCTCGGTCTCGGGCTGTCTGGACCTGTCCGACGCCGACACCATCTCGGTGGCCCCGGTGTTCCGCTCGGTCTTCATGTCGTGCGCGATCCCCTACCGCACGCAGTCGGGCCAGGCGGCGAACGTGCCGGGCGTGTTCAACGCCGGCACCAACAACACCTCCAACGGGACCTCGACCCTGCAGGCTCCGGCCTCGGGCACCTCGATCTCGAACCAGGACCTGAAGTTCATCAACGGTGCCAACGAGAACGCGGTGACGGTGACGGGCGCGCCGTCGATCGATCCCTACTTCGTGCCGGTGACCTACATCGGGGCGGTGCAGAGCCAGAGCGACACCTGGTGGCGCGGCTGGACCTGCGGCCTCACCGCCGGTCTGAACTGCTGAGGATGAAGCCTGGGGCGGCGGGGCGACCCGCCGCCCTTCATCCTTCCGTTGTTTCTCTCGCAAGGCGCAGATCATGAACAAAATTTCGCTTTCGTTGAGCGGACTGCTGCTGGCCACGACCGCGATGATCGCGCCTGGCCTCGCCGCCGCCCAGACCGCCCCCGCCCAGGATCCCCAGGACGACGTCGCCACGGTCGAGGAGATCGTGGTGCTGGGCCGTTTCATTCCCGAGCCGCTGCGCGAGACCTCCGAGGTCGCCGCGTTCCTGACGGCTGAAGACATCCAGCGCACCGGCGACTCCAATGCCGCCGAGGCCCTGACCCGCGTCACCGGCCTGACCATCGTCGAGGACCGCTTCATCTATGTGCGCGGCCTCGGCGAGCGCTACTCCTCGGCCCTGCTCAACGGCTCGCCGCTGCCCAGCCCCGAGCCGCTGCAGCGCGTCGTGCCGCTGGACCTGTTCCCGTCCAACATCCTCGGCGGTGTCACTGTCCAGAAGACCTATTCGCCCAACTACCCGGGTGAGTTCGGCGGCGGCGTGATCGACTTGCGGACGGTCAAGGCCCCGAACGAGCCGTTCTTCAACTTCAGCGGCGGGATCGGTTACAACTCCGAGACCACCGGTCGCGACAACCTGACCTACTACGGGGCCCAGTCTGACTGGACCGGCTTTGACTCCGGCGTGCGCGACGTGCCGGGCCCGCTGGCCATCGCCTTCGCCCGTGGCCGTCAGATCGGCCAAGGCAACTTCAGCGACCGTGAGCTGCAGCTGATCGGCCAGTCGCTGGTGAACGCGCCGCTGCGCCTGCTGCAGTTTGACGAGTCGCCGGTCAACTGGGGCCTCGATGTTGAGGGCGGCTTCTCGCATGACACCGGCATGGGGACGATCGGCATCATCGCCGTGGCTGGCTACTCGAACAGCTGGACAGCCCGCGAGGGCTTCCAGGAGTCGGGCCTGCTGGACGGTGGTGCCCTTGAGGCGGGCACCGCCTACGAGTTCGCGTCGGGTCAGAACGACGTGCAGCTGAACGCCCTGACCTCGATCGCCTTCTCGACGCTCGACCACGAGGTCAGGTGGACCAACTTCTTCGTCCGCTCGACGACCAAGGAAGCCCGCAGCCGCGAAGGCTTCAACCTGGCCTTCGGCGGCGAGGTCCGTCAGGACTTCACCGAGTACTTCGTGCGCCAGCTGTTCTCGACCCAGCTGGCCGGCGAGCACAGCTTCCTCGACGGTGCCCTGGATGTCAGCTGGCGCGGATCCTACGCCGTGTCGGAACGCGACGCTCCCTACGAGACCCAGTTCGGCTACGGCCGGGCTGCGGACGGTGCGTTCATCCACGACATCGACACCAACCTGATCTCGTTCAGCGAGCTGAACGACGAACTGTACTCGGCCGGGGCAGATGTCAGCTACACCCTGCCCCTGTCGGACGCCCGTGACGCGGTATTCTCGGCCGGGGTGGCCTGGCTCGACAACACCCGTGATTCGGAGCGTCGTGACCTCAGCTTTGTCGCGCCGCGAGGCCTGACCGACAGCCAGGTCCGGTCGCGGGTCGACTTCCTGTTCTCGGACTTCAACATCAACCCGAACACCCTGGTGATCCGGGAATCGACGAACGCCGCCAGCGCCCCCGCCTATGAGGGCGAGCTGACGGTGAACGCCGCCTATGTCCAGGCCGACGTCGAGGTGATCCCTCTGGTCCGCGTCTCGGCCGGCGTGCGCTACGAGGACGCCGAGCAGCGGGTCATCCCGATCGACCTGCTGAACACCGGCCTGCTGTTCACCCCGACCTCGATCGAGGAGCAGTACTGGCTGCCGGCGGCGACCCTGACATGGAACTTCGCCGAGGATCTGCAGCTGCGCCTTGGCGCGTCGCAGACCATCGGCCGGCCGCAGTTCCGCGAACTGGCCCCGCAGGCCTACACCGATCCTGAGACTGACCGTCGCTTCATCGGCAACCCCTACCTCGTCGACACCGAGCTGACGAACTATGACGCGCGGGTCGAATGGTACTTCGAGCGCGGCCAGTACCTGACCGCCGGCATCTTCTACAAGGAGCTGAAGAACCCGGTCGAGGCGACGATCAATGAAGTCGCCCTTCTGGAGTACCAGCAGACCTTCCTGAACGCGCCGCAGGCGACGCTGATGGGCTTCGAGATCGACGGGAAGAAGTACTTCGACTTTCCGGAGGCCGGCCTGCCCTTCATCGCCGACAAACGCTGGCTGATCCAGGCCAACTACACCTTCACCGACTCCGAGATCCAGGTGGATGCGGGTGACCGGGTCCTGACCCTTGGCGGTCGGGGCATTCCGGAGCCGGCCAACTTCTACCTGACCGACGGAGCCCGACTGCAGGGCCAGTCCGAGCACGTGGCCAACCTCCAGCTGGGATGGGAAGACGACAACGCCCGCTCGCAGGCGACCCTGATCGTCAACTATGTCTCGGACCGCATCACGGCGCGGGGTCCGGGCCTTGGGGGCAACCGCCTGCCCGACTTCATCCAGGAGCCGGGCGTGTTCCTCGACCTGGTGTATCGCAAGGACTTCACAGCCATGGGCCGTGACCTTGGCCTGGCGGTCGAGGCCCGCAATCTGCTGGGCACCGAGTTCGACGAGCATCAGGAGCTGGGCAACAAGATCCGGATTAACCAGTACGATCTGGGTTCCAGCCTGTCGGTGAGCCTGACCGCCCGCTTCTGATCAGGGCGTCAGCGTCGTATGTTTACCGCCCCGTCCGGGTTCTCCCGGGCGGGGCGGTCGCATTGTGGGCCTCCGCCGTGGTCGCTAGAACCCTCCGCAAGGAGAGACGCCCATGACGACGCGATCCGACGCGCCCGCCTACATCACCGGCTTCGGGGCCCATGTGGAGACCGAGGCGGTCGCCGGGGCCCTGCCGGTCGGCCGCAACTCGCCGCAGCGGCACCCGCTGGGCCTGTACGCCGAGCAGCTGTCGGGGACGGCCTTCACCGCGCCGCGCAGCGAGAACCGGCGCAGCTGGCTGTACCGGCTGCGTCCCAGCGCCCAGCATCCGCCCTACCGGCCGTTCCCCCGGGGTCAGCTGCGCTCCGGTCCGTTCGACGAGGTTCCGCCCAGCCCGAACCGCCTGCGCTGGGACCCGCTGCCGTTGCCGGACGCGCCGACCGACTGGGTCGAGGGCCTCGTGACCTACGGCGGCTGCGGCGACGCCGCGACCCAGGGCGGGGTGGGGATCCATCTGTACGTCGCCAACCGGTCGATGGTGGACCGGCTGTTCTACTGCGCCGACGGCGAGCTGTTGATCGTGCCGCAGGAAGGGACGCTGATCCTGAAGACCGAGTTCGGCGTGCTGGAGACCCCGCCGGGGCATATCGCGGTGATCCCGCGCGGGGTGCGCTTCCGTGTCGAGGTCGAGGGGCCGGTGCGCGGCTATGTCTGCGAGAACTACGGTGCCCCGTTCCGCCTGCCGGATCTGGGGCCGATCGGGGCCAACGGCCTGGCCAATCCGCGCGACTTCGAGACGCCCGTGGCCTGGTTCGAGGACGTCGACCGTCCGACCGAGGTGGTGCAGAAGTTCCAGGGCGCACTCTACGCCACCACCTTCGACCACAGCCCGCTGGATGTGGTCGGCTGGCACGGCAACCACGCGCCCTACCGCTATGACCTGGGCCGGTTCAACACCATCAACACGGTCAGCCATGACCATCCGGACCCGTCGATCTTCACGGTTCTGACCAGCCCGTCGGACACGCCGGGCACGGCCAACTGCGACTTCGTCATCTTCCCGCCGCGCTGGATGGTGGCCGAGGACACCTTCCGCCCGCCGTGGTTCCACCGCAACGTGATGAGCGAGTTCATGGGACTGGTGCATGGTGCCTATGACGCCAAGGAGGGCGGCTTCGCCCCCGGCGGGGCCTCGCTGCACAACTGCATGAGTGGCCACGGCCCCGACCAGGCGTCCTACGACAAGGCGGTGGCGACCGAGCTGAAACCGCACAGGATCGAGAATACCCTCGCCTTCATGTTCGAGACGCGGTGGGTCATCCGGCCGACCGCCCGGGCCATGGAGACGCCGCAGATGCAGCTGGACTATGACGACGTCTGGCGAGGGTTCGCCAAGGGCCGCGTCGACTGAGGGAACCGGCGCCCGCGGCGTGACATTTCCCGATGTCTCTCGGGCAAGCCGGACGTTGGCGGTCACATCAGTGCTACCGGGCCTGATCCCGCGAGGGCAAGCCGGCCGGAACCGGCCCGAGGCCCCCGCCCGCGTCATGGCCCCGTCACCGAATCCCGGTTATGCAAAGGCGTTTGCCTGACCGTACCCCGAAGGAGATCGGCCTTCAGTCGCGTCACGTCGCCTCTCTGCCGTAGCGCCGCCGGCGCGGGACGGACCTGATGCAGGTCCTCGTCAATCCCCCGTCGGGCTGGCCCGCGCTCGTGCTCAACGCCGACTTCCGGCCGCTGTCCTACTATCCCCTCTCGATCTGGCCGTGGCAGGAGGTGGTCAAGGCGGTATGGCAGGACAGGGTCGATGTGGTCTCGACCTATGACAAGGTGGTGCGCAGCCCCTCGATGGAGTTCCGGCTGCCCAGCGTGGTGTCGCTGAAGAGCTACATCGACCAGGATCGGTCGCCGGCCTTCACCCGCTTCAATGTGTTCCTGCGTGACGGCTTCCGCTGCCAGTATTGCGGTGCCCAGGGCGACCTGACGTTCGACCATGTGGTGCCGCGCTCGCGCGGGGGACGCACCACCTGGGACAACATCGTCGCCGCCTGTTCGCCGTGCAACCTGCGCAAGGGCGGCCGAACGCCGGCCCAGGCGGGGATGCCGGTGCGTCGCCGGCCGGTGCGGCCCAGCGCCTGGCAGCTGCAGGACCTCGGGCGGCGCTTCCCGCCCAACTACCTGCACCAGAGCTGGCTGGACTATCTGTACTGGGACATCGAGCTGGAGCCTTGAAGGGCGCAGTGGCGGAGTCAGGCCTGATCCATGTGCAGCGACATGCGAATCAGGGCCGGAAGGTTCGCCGCGCCCATCTTGCGCATGACGTTGGAGCGAAAGATCTCAACCGTCCGCGGGCTGATCGATATCGTGGCGGCGATCTCCTTGCTGGAGCGTCCTTCGACGAGGGCATCGAAGACCTGGCGTTCGCGCGGGGACAGGCGGGCCAGTCCCTGACGCACCGCCTCGGCCGCCGTGGCCCGGTTTCGGTGCCTTTCGATCAGCCTGAACGCGGTCCCAAGGGCCTCGATCAGCCGCTGCGGATCGAACGGCTTCTCTATGACGTCGACGACGCCCGCCTTCATCAGGGCCACGGCAGTGTTGACGTCGGCGTGGTCGGTGATCACCACGATTGGCCATCGCTCGCCCTTGAGGCCGAGCAGTCGATGCGCCAGGTCGAGTCCTGACAGTCCGGACCTGCGCACGTCCGTGAGTACAAAGGCGGAGTGCGAATCGGGCAGCTGCTCGAGAAAGTCCATGCCGCTGGCCCAGCCGCGTGCGCCGATGCCCTCGGCGCGCAGCATTTCCACAAGAGCGTCGCGCATGGCGTCATCGTCGTCGATGACGAACACGGGATGGGTCATGCGGCGGCCTCCCTGGCACTCTCGCCGGGCAGGGTGAAGTGCAAGGCGGCCCCGCCGGGTGGGCCGTGATCCACGTCCAGGATGCTCCCATGGGCCTCGATGATCCTCCGCGTGACCGACAGGCCGAAGCCCGTGCCGGCCAGCCTGGTGGAGATCAACGGGCGGGAGATGGCATCCACACGGTCGGGCGTGACTTCGGGCCAGTTGTCCTCGACGCCGGGTGCGCAGCGCCGGCAGTCGAGGCGTCGGCCGCCCAAACCTACGCGCCGGGCGGCCTGGCCGGACAAGGCCTTCACGGCGTTGCGGACCAGGCTGGTCCGGGCTTGCTGTACCCGGATCCGGTCAGCGTGAACCGGGTCATCGTCATCCTCGATGTCGATCCCGCGCATCGCACCCTCGCAATTGGACACGGCCATGGGCCCCGGCATGTCCACGATCGGGAGAGGGACGGTGTGCAGCGCGGCGAAGTGCCGGTCGTCTGTCGTGCGCATCATCTCTCCCGCGGGAGTCGCCGGCCAAAGGGCTGGAACATGGCGCAGATGTCAGGCGACAAACCTTTCATCTGTTGAACCCGATTACCGGGGCTTCCGGAGGCGGCGCAGGGAACGGCCCCGTCGCAGTCGCCCCAGCCATAGACATCCCGTATATCAAAGCATGTCGGATCGTGATCGTGCAGGCTGAAATCGCGCGTCGATACACCGGCCAGCGCTCTCCTGAATCATCTTTCGCACAGGATCGCCGGATCATGCACCTCGACCATGGTGGCTGGAGCATGAAGGGTAACAGGCACAGCAGGCCGCCCGACAACACGGGATCCGGTTCTGACTTCCAGGCCGCGGGAAGAGACCGGAACCGGCCGGCCCGGACAGGGTGCAACCCTGCCCTGGATTTCGGTCCGGCTTGAGACGGGAGCCTGATCCACGGGATCGGCGGAGCCGTGAAGCGATTCCGCCTCAACCGATCGGGCTTGAGGTGATCGTTCCCGCCTTCTCGCCCAATGACTTTTCTCTGCCCCGTTGGATGAGCAGTCCCCCGCAGAGCGATGCTCACGTACGGCAGGAGGCCGGAGGGTCGTACAGGCGCACGACTTGTCAGTTCGAAACAGCCTGCAGGGCGCTTGTCACAGCCGAAGCTTTCGCCGTCGCCCCGTCCGCCACGCGGGATTAGGGCCCGATTAAGCATTGGCACGCATTCTGCCCCCAAGACTTAAGAATCACGGAGCGACCGCCGATGTCCGTCAAGTTCCGCCTTCTCATGGCCCTCCTGGTACTCGGGATTTCCGTGGTGGCGATTGCAGGGAGCGCAGGCTACGCCGGCTGGCAGGGCAGCCGACAGCTCGACACCATCCTCGCCGACCGCGTCGTACCTTTGAAGCAGCTGAAGATCGTCAGCGATATGTATGCGGTCAACATCGTGGATGCGGCCCACAAGGCCCGGTCCGGCGAGTTCTCCTTCCCCGAGGCGCTTGAAAGCCTGAGTGATGCGAAACGCGCGATCGACGAAAACTGGAGCGCCTACGAGGCCACCCGGCTGACCCCGGAGGAGCAGGAACTGGTCGAGGCCGCGGGCCAGAACATCCCGGCCGCTGACGCCGCCGTCGCCGACCTTGAAAACATCCTTCGCGCCGGCGACCGGGCGGCGCTCGAACAGTTCGCCACCACCCGACTCTACCCGACGATCGACCCGGTCACGGCTTCCGTCAGCAGCCTCATCGACCTGCAGGTCCGGGTCGCCGGCGAGGACGGGGCCAAGGCCCAGCAGCTATTCGGTTTCACCAATACCTTCAACACCGTCCTTGGTCTGGCGGCCCTGATCATGGTCGGCCTGACCACGGCCTTTGTGATCCGCGGCGTGACCGGGCCGCTCACCACCCTGACCAACGCCATGCGGCGGCTGGCCGGCGGCGACAACGACGTGGCGATCCCAGCCGACGCCCGGCGCGACGAGCTCGGTCAGATGGCGCGCGCGCTGGTCGCCTTCCGCGACGCCGCCGTCGAGAAGCTGCGGGTCGAGGCCGAGGCGGCCGAAGCCCGCGAGCAGGCCGAGATCGAGCGCAAGCGCAACC
>Ga0209985_10000250_pt1 | contig 60429 bp, 51 predicted proteins | sample NOAtaG_FD_187305 | JGI IMG/M metagenome (GOLD analysis project Ga0209985, IMG submission 187305) | Freshwater lake microbial communities from Lake Erie, under a cyanobacterial bloom - NOAA_Erie_Diel6S_1000h metaG (SPAdes) (version 2) | ecosystem: Environmental > Aquatic > Freshwater > Lake ... | reverse complement strand
TCGACCAATGCTCATCCGTGAGCAGTAATCGTGGCATGGCAAACTCGCTATTTTGTTTTTCGCAAAACCACAATACGAGTTTGTCCCCACTTTTCAATCACTTATCTCAAACGTCAACAGGCCCTATTGGGCTGCAACCACCTGACAAAAATCTCGCAACACCTGAGGCGCTAATGCATCTGTTGGGCAATTCGCTGCCGTTTTACCGAATTCAGTACGGACCATAGGAGTTCCAGCCATCATCAGGGTTGACAGACTCGATAGCTTAGCGAGTGCAGTGAGATCTTTGACTGCCGTGCTAGCCAGACGAAGTTCTTTCAAATTCGTGAGAGAACTCAGAGTCGTGATCACTTCGAGTCGAGAATTGCCGGAAAGAACCAAGCGCTGAAGACCGCGCAGGGATTCCAAGGGATTCAGCTCGAAAACGCGGTTGTTGGCGAGGGAAAGGGTGGTGAGCTTACTGAGGTTTTGGAGACCTTCGATGGATTCAATTAAATTGTTAGCCAGCACCAGTTGCGTCAACTTCGTCAAACCTGCCAGCGGCGTGACATCGACAATTCCGTTGTTGTAAAGACTCAGCCCCACCAGATCACGCACTTCGGCGAGGGGACTTAGATCACTGATCTCGTTGCTGTACAGATTGAGTATGGTCAACTTTTTGAGATTGGCGAGCGAGGAAATCGTTTGAATTCTATTGGCTCCCAATTCCAGTACGACGAGGGATGTGAGTCGACTCAATGGGGCCAGGTCGCGAATTTGATTCTGTGACAGATTCAGTGTTGATAGATGACTCATCTCCTGGAGAGCGTTAAGATCCGTGATAGCGTTCTTGCTTAAGTCTAGATTGGAAAGACCTTTAACGTATTGCAGCAGGCTTATATCGGTAATTCCGGCCTCCCGGAGCACGAGGCTACTTGTCGACTCAAGACGGCTGGCAGCTTCCCGACAGCTTTTGACGTTAAGGTTCGCAAACAGGGCTACCTGCAATGGATCGTTTGCAGGACGAGCTTCACACGACTCCACAAATCCTGGTTCAGGTGGCTTGGGTTGTGGCTTCTCTGCAGGAGCTCGTGCTGGTAAAGTCAAAGGTGTCTCAGCTACGATATCACCGATGCCACCCATACCGTCTGATCCATCCGGCTCCACAGGCGACACCGTCACCACCTTGCTACTATCGAGTTCTTTGGCTTCATCTTCCGAAATGGGACTTCTGTGCTTGCAACCGCCTAGGGCTGCGACAAGGAACCAGCAAAGAGCCTTTTGCATGGTGGAGCCTTTCCGGGATTGGAGTATTGAACTCTAATGTAGCAGGTCCTCAAGCCCGCTGCAAAAGCCATCGCCTAGTTGAGCTATCCGCTTCAATTGTGGCCTTGACTCTGACACCAAGGTTCTGAGCTGCACAGGCTTGCAGGAGTGCTTGAGGAAAAAAGTCGAGCCTTTTCGACTTCTCGCAAAGTTGGTATTGAAAAGTGCCCTCAAAATAGTCTAAACCGATGACAATCTCATGACGAGATAGGAGCCTTACTGATGTTGAGCGTGATTCAAACCCCTTCTGTGTTTATCCTCACGTGCGGGCTAGCCTTAAGCAATTGTGCAGCTGCCGGCTCGAAGATCGATCCAGTGGCCTTTCGTCCCGAGAAAATTCCTGCCCTGACTGGAGCTTACGCTCCCAATGAGCGCCTCGTACCGGCCGAAAAACTCGGAGCAGGTCAGCTTCAGGGTCCTGAGGACATCGCGCTCGATCCGCAGGGCTTCATCTACACAGGTACGGCCGATGGTGAAGTCAAGAGGATCTCGGATCAGGGTGTGATTGAAACCTACGCCGTGACCGGCGGGCACCCCCTCGGTCTCGACTTCGACGGCTTCGGCAACCTCTACGTAGCGGAGCCTTATTCAGGCCTACTTGCCATCTCTCCCGATCGAGAAGTCAAAGCGGTGATCAAGAGCTTTCAAGGTCAAAAGCTTGGCCTTGTCGACGACGTAAAAGTTGCTAGCGACGGTCTTGTCTACTTCACCGAGGCCAGCACCAAGTACCCGCTGGATCGTTACCAGCTCGATTTTTTGGAATCTCGGCCCAACGGTCGCCTCTTCCGTTACGATCCCTTGACCCAAGAAACGACACTGCTCCTGGATCAGCTGTATTTTGCTAACGGGATAGCCCTGTCTACGGCGGAAGACTTTCTAGTCGTTGCGGAGACCTCGCGCTACCAGTTAACCCGCTACTGGCTCAAAGGTCCGAAGGCGGGGCAAAGAGACATCTTCCTGAGCAATCTTCCTGGCCTACCCGATACGATTTCGTCCAACGGTCGTGGAACAATCTGGGTGGCTTTTTTCTCGACCCGCGATAAACTCATTGACTCGTTGCTACCCTACCCCTTTGTCAAGGCTCTGCTTGCGAAGTTACCCACTCAGATCCTCCCGAAGCCGAAGGTTTACGGTTTTATCGCTGCCTACGACGAGGAGGGGCAAGTTATCGAAACCCTTCAAGACCCGCAAGGTAAGACCCTGGGTAACCTCACCTCGGTCGAAGAATTTGAAGGGAAACTTTACATGGGCACCCTCAACGGAGATTACGTTGGTGTTCTCCCCCTAGAGTAAGAGTTCGTAGGTCCTGCGCTTCTCAATGGAGACGAAGCGCGGAGGGTTGTCGTGCATCCAACTGCGCCAACGATCATGATCTGGGTCCACCTGAAGGTCCCGCAAGCATTACCTAAATGCCCCCTACTCAAGTTTTCCACAAAAGCGCCGATATTATTTTAGCCAGGTGTTAACGCTCAGGAATGAGAGGGGACATTATGTTTGAACTTTTCCTTTTGGTATTAACGTTCGTTGAGACAGCTATTCTCAGCGCCATCACCAAATTCGTCATGCCGGTCTTGGCAGCTGTGCTGTTCCTTGCCTTTCTCCCGTTTGGGGTCTTGGTCGCACTGGTCTCGGCACTACCGAAACTGCTGACGCCCTCAGAATCTATGAGTTCCTAGAGGTAGAAGACTCTTCCTGTTAAAAAACTCGTTGCCTTCTTGGCAACGAGTCCTTTGCTGGCCTATGTCTTTCGAAATGTGTCTACGAACACGACCGATGGCACGGGCCCTTAGATCAGCCCTGTGAACCACGCTGGTAACAGTCCCATGATCAGGGTCAGAATCAAAGCTAAACCGATAACGGCAGTTCCACCCGCCCATCGCATGCCTGCTGGCCCGAGATCAGCTGCCTCTTCCTTCATATACATGAAGTAAATGGGTTTGAGATAAAAGACGGCTGAGACCACACTGGCAAGAACAGCCAACACAGTAAGAGTGATCTCGCCTGCCGAGACAGCACTCAGGAAGAGATAGTACTTTCCGAAGAAACCCGCGGTCGGTGGGATACCAGCCATGCTCATCAGGAACACTGCTAATGAAAAAGCCACAAAGGGTCGCTGTCTTCCTAGTCCGGTCAAATCTTTCAATTCGAGCTGGTCGTCGCCCTCTGGGCTCATAAGCGTCAACACCGCAAAGCTTCCTAGATTCATCACCGCATAGAAGATCGTATAGGACGCGATGGCCTCCGCAGCCTCAGCCTTCTGTCCGACGATAAGTGCCAAAAAGCCGAGCAGGAGGTATCCGGTGTGAGCGATTGTCGAATAGGCCAAGAGTCGCTTCAGATTGGTCTGCCTTAAGCCGACCAAAGAACCAATGATTAAGGTCAGAGCAATGATCGCGGATAGCAGAACGTAAAAAGCTCCATCGACGTGAAAGATACCAGGTGTCGCAAACACGTCCGTGCTGAAGCGTAAGAGCGCTCCAATAGCTGCAGCCTTGACCGCAGAGATCATAAAGCCACTCACGGGCGTCGAGGCCCCCGTATAGACGTCAGGAATCCAGACATGGAAGGGCACTGCACCCACCTTGAAGAGGAAGCCAAAGCCCACGAGACCTAGCCCCACAGCCGCTAGGATCGGTAGGTCGGGCTGCCAAAGTTTCAGATACGTCTCACGAATACCTAGATAGGTCAGACTACCGGTGGTGCCGTAGAGAATACTCATCCCATAAAGCAGCACAGCGCTTGCCGCACCACCCAAGAGGAAATACTTCAAGCCGGCTTCTGCTGCCAGCGATGATTGACGCCGAATCGATACCAAAACGTAAACAGCGAGCGACATCAGTTCGAGAGCGATAAAGAGGAAAACGAGGTTCTGGGTGCTGACGAGCACCATCATTCCCACCACCGCAAAGGCGATCAGAGCATAATACTCCGCTAATATCTTTTCACGGCGATCAAACCCAAGGCTCATAAGACTTGCCGCAAGACCCGCTGCGACGATCAGGAACCAAAACACCTGACTCAGGCGGTCGACGACGATCGTTCCGCCTAAGATCGACTGCGCCGTCTGATAGTCGCTGATGCTAACGACCATGAGGGTAAGGATTGATCCTGCCATGAAGAGCCCCAGCGATAAGGCTCTGAACCAAGGAGACAGAAGCAAAGCGCCTACGGCAGTGAGGCTCATGACGATCAGAGGCAGCAAGGCCAGCCATTGGCCCCCTGTCAACATTTGAATGGGAAAGGCTTCCGTAAAGCTCACGATCACTCCTATCGCCCGAAGGTCAGATCAAACCAGTTCAGTCTCTCGATACCTGCTGAGGTGCCACCGCCTGCTCGCTTGCTGCTTCACCATGAACTCGCTTTGAAGTAGCTTCCACCGCTTGCTGCGAGCGGACTAGGAAGGGCTGCGGTCCAAGGCCTATGGCTACAACAAAGAACGTCAGGACGCTCATCACCAGAGCTTCCGCTACATTGAGATCGCGACTTTCCTGGGGTGTCTCGGCAGGCGTGGGCCCAAACATAGTTCTCTGATAGACATTCAGCATATAGAGTGCACCCAGGACCATACCCGTCGCTGCAAGTGCTGTAGCCGCTGCATCAGCCTTAAAGCTTGAGAGTAGGATCATAAACTCGCCGACAAAACCGTTGGTGCCGGGCAGTGCCACCGATGACAGGACCATCACCATGAAAAATGTAGCCAAGATCGGCGTCTTCTTGGCCCAACCCCCGAAGGCCGAGAGTTCTTGCGAGCCACGCCGAGCCTCCAGCCAGCCGACAACGAAGAACAGACCAGCAATCGCCAAACCGTGGTTGACCATTTGCAGCAAAGCTCCGCTGATCGCCACTGATTGTAAAGAAAAAAGTCCAAGCAGAATGTAGCTGACGTGGGACAGTGATGAATAAGCAATCGCCGTTTTGAGATTGCTTTGAGCCAACGCTAACAGGGCTCCGTAAACGATACCACCCGCTGCTAACCACATGAGCACCGGGGAAAAGGCTCGCATCGCGTCAGGAAACAAGGGCATGAGGATCTTAACGATTCCGTAGGTTCCCATCTTTGACAGGATAGCTGCGAGGTACAGCGTCACAAGCAGAGGAGCCTGCGTGTACGTGCTTGGCAACCAGGCGTGGAAGGGAACCAGGGGTGCTTTGACGAAAAAAGCAGCTGCAAAAGCCGCAAATAAGAGTCCCTGTACCGACAGGAGGCCACCGAGTCCTGCGGCTGCATCAAACGGCAACTTCACCTGCATGACGTCGCCGATTGCAGTCGAAACAACACCACCACCCGCCTGCTGAGCTATCATCAGCCAGCCGATCCCAACCAACATCAGCAGCGAGCCTGCGAACGTATATAGGAAAAATTGGATGGTCGCCCTTCCCCGCTCAGGACCGCCGTAGATTCCGATCAGCAAGTAAGCAGGAATGAGAATCACTTCCCAGAAGACGTAAAAGAGCAGAAGGTCTTGGCTCAGAAAGGTCCCGAGTGCACCGGTTTGCATCATCAGTACCAAGGCACTCATCCGCTTGTCTTTGAGGGGATCTTGCCCCGCAAACGACCCTAGGCCGAGAAAAAGCAAGGGGGTGAGACAGGCCGTCAGGATCACAAGGGGTAAGTTTAATCCGTCGATACCCACGTGGTAGGCTACACCCAAATGTGGTATCCAAACAGCTTTCACCACGTGGCTCAGGCCGACACTCTTCGCATCGTAGCCAGGCAAGAGCAGGAGAGCCAAAATCGCAACACCCACACTGGAGAGCAGAGCGAGCGCTCTGCTCCACGACCGAGGCAAAAGGAGAATCAGAAGCGCCGTGACCGCGGGTAGAAAGATGATCCAGTTCAAAAGCTGCTTCATACGCGCGTCCAAAAAATAAGAAAGCCGACCAACACCGCCAAACCCACGGAAATCATGAGGGCGAAAGCCTGTAAATCACCATTTTGCGCAGCTCGCAGTCGATCGCCAGACCACTGTGAACCCACACCCATCCAATAGCCAATATTTTGCAAAAAGCGTATTTCGATGGTTTTCAAGATCAAGTCAGCCAAACGGTAAAGTGGGCGCACAAAAAGAGCCATGTAGATTTCGTCCACGAAGTATTTGCCTTCGAGCAAGGTCTTGAGCCCTCCCAGAGGCAATTCGAATCGCTCCCGGAAGACACGGTAGCCGAACCCAAGACCCAGCACACTTAAACCAACTGCCAAGAAGGATACAGCCCCGTGCGAAAGAGGAGCGTGTTCACCAGCGTGGGCAGCAGCGGGAACAACTCCACTCAACCAGGTGCTGAGCAACTGCCCCTGACCTAGCCCCAAAGTTTCGGCCATTTCCTGCGGGATACCGAGCAAACCCCCTAAGCTTGCCAGTACGGCTAAGACCATGAGGGGAAGGGTCATAACCAGAGGGGATTCGTGCCCCTTCAATCCCGCTCGCGCCTGCCCCCAGAAAGCCATGCTCAAAAGACGAATCGTGTAGAGCGAGGTCAGGAGTGCAGCGAACAGCCCGAGCCCAAAAAGTAGCCAGCCGCCCCGCGCGAGAGCCAGCGTTTCGTACAAAATTTCGTCCTTACTGAAAAAACCGCTGAAGAAAGGCAAGCCCACAATAGCCGCACTCCCCAGCAGCATCGTCGCGTGAGTCAGTGGCAGCGCCTTTGCTAGTCCGCCCATCTTTCGCAAATCTTGCTCGCCATCACAGGCATGAATCACTGAACCCGCACCCAGAAACAGCAGGGCTTTGAAGAAAGCATGCGTCATCAGATGAAATATAGCCGCGTGATAAGCCCCGACACCCGCGGCCAGGAACATAAAGCCGAGCTGTGATACCGTCGAGTACGCCAAGACTTTTTTGATGTCATGTTGAGCGAGTGCAATCGTTCCCGCGAGCACAGCCGTGAGAGCTCCCGTCCAAGCCACGAGCGTCATAACCGCTGGAGCCAAATCGAAAAGGAAGTGCATCCTGGCGAAGAGGTAGATACCGGCCGTCACCATCGTTGCTGCGTGAATCAGAGCCGAAACCGGTGTCGGACCAGCCATCGCATCCGGAAGCCAGACGTAGAGCGGCAGCTGAGCTGACTTGCCTGTCGCTGCAAAAAACAGCAGCAAAGCGACAATACCAAGCGACCCCATCATTTCGGGTTTGATAAGTCCCGGCATGCTGGAGAACGACAGCGTGCCGAGCAGGGAAAACAGCAAACACATCGCCAAGACAAAGCCAAGATCCCCCACCCGATTGACGAGGAAGGCCTTGCGGGCTGCGTCCGCGTTCGCGTTTTCACCATACCAGTAACTGATAAGGAGATACGAACAGAGACCTACACCCTCCCAACCAAAAAAGAGGAAGAGCAGATTATCGCTCAAGACGAGCAGCAACATCGACGAACAAAAGAGATTGAGATAGGCAAAGAATCGGGCTACCCCGGGTTCGTGGGCCATGTATCCGATACTGTAGAGGTGAATGAGACTCCCGATTCCGGTGATGATCAGGGCCATAACCGCACTTAAGGGATCAAATCGAAGATCAAGGCCTATCGAAAAGTCTGCGACCTCGGCCCATTGATAGACCTTGTAGGTCAGTGCTGGGGCCCCACCCTGGAGTTGCGCAAAGCCTACACAGGCCAGCGTAAAACTGACAAGCATAGCAAGAACCGCAAACCCGCCCGCGACACCGGGGTGCGTGCGGCTCATCCCTTTAGCGGCCAAGGGATAGGCGATGCCGTTGAACAAAAATCCAAACAGAGGAGCGAGCAGGATCCAAAGAGGTAGGGATGAAGCAACTGGTTCCGTCATGATCGGCCTTAACCTCTCAGGCTAACAGTTTGATCGGTTTTGATTGTGCCGAAGTTGCGATAGACATTCACAAGGATCGACAGACCTACCGCCGACTCCGCAGCCGCTACGGTGATGATGAAAAAGACTTGCACCTGACCCGAAAGATGCGAGAGCTCTCGGGCGAAGGTGATAAAGGAAAGGTTGACCGCGTTCAGCATCAGCTCGATTCCCATAAGCATGACGATGCTGTTACGACGTAACATCAGAGCCAGCAGTCCCATGCAGAAAAGATATGCTGACAAAAGGTGCAGAAGGGTTCCAGTATCCATGAATCGTCAGTCCACCTTTCTCTTGGCTAAAACCAGCGCGCCCGCAATGGCCACGAGCAGCAGCAGGGAGATGAGCTCGAACTGGATGTAAAATTCAGAGAAGAGGGAGGCAGAAACAGCGAGGGAGTTGCCGCCTATGTCCCGAATACGCTCCAAGGTCCAAGGTCCGGCCGTTGGAAGACGCTCCTCCAGACTCCACTCCCAAATCGCCCGAGCAACCAACCCCAGCAGGGTGACAAACACTGCGACAGCGGCCCAGGTTCGCTTCGAACGTAAGGCGATCTCGCTTTTGGTCTCGTTCATGTTGAGCAGCATGATGGAGAACACAAATAGCACCATAATGGCACCCGCGTACACAATGGCCTGCAAGGCTGCGATAAAATGAGCACCAATCATGGCATAGATGATCGCCAGAGTCAGCATGACTCCAATCAAGCAAAAGGCGCTGGTGATGGGATTGCGAGCGAAGACGACACCTAAAGTGAGCAGAACGACGCAAGCGACGGGTATGAGCATCAGAGGTTCAACCACGGCCTTTGACCTCCCTTTTCAAGTGGTCTAGATCATACATGGCTTCACCCCGAGAGTTCACTGCCATTTCGTAGTTGCGGGACAATTTGATAGCATCCTTGGGACAGGCCTCTTCACAAAAGCCACAGAAGCAGCAGCGCAGAGCATCGATGTCGAAGCGAGCGGGACGCTTCTCCTTCTTCACACCATAAGGGTTCTCTTCCGGTGGCCGCTCTTCGGCGATGATCGTGATACACTCAGCCGGACAAACGGTCTGACAGAGATAGCAGGAGGTACAGTTCTCCGTTTTGTTAGCGTCCACGGAGATAAAGTGCTCGCCCCGGAAGCGCTGGGAATAGTTACGCTTGACCTCGGGATACTGAATCGTGGTCGATTGCCCAAGAAAGAGAGTCTTATAAAAGTTTTTGATCGTCACCTTAAGACCCACAAGCAGAGCTGGGATGTACATGCGGTCGATGAGACGCTGCTTGCGTGACACGATCTTAGCCATGTTTAACCCCCAATCACCGCGATGACAATCGCGACGAAGACTAGATTGAAGAGCGCAAGCGGGAAGAAAATCTTCCAGCCGAGATGCATGAGCTGATCAAAGCGAAAACGCGGGAAGGTCCATCGTACCCATACGAAGAGGAACATCACGCAAGTCACTTTGAAAATAAAGACCAAGGTCTGGGCGACAGCAAGAAGGTTCTGACTCCCATCTGCCCCGAGTTGCAGCGCGCTGGCAACACTCGCTAGGACTGGTTTCATACCGGGGAACAGGGCATACCCCCCAAAAAAGAGCGTGATCAGCAGGCAGGACGCAGCAATCATAGCGACATACTCGGCGAAAAAGAACATCGCGAATTTTGTCGCGCCATACTCCGTGTGATAACCCGCCACGATCTCGGAGTCTCCCTCCGGCATATCAAAAGGCAAGCGATTGGTTTCGGCGAAAATCGAAACGAGAAAAATGATAAAGGCGACGGGATTCAAGAGAAAGCCCCAATGAGGGATAAAGCCCCAGAGCGACTCCTCCTGATAGGCTACGATCTTACCCATGTCCAGCGTCCCGTAGATTGTCAGCATGGATACGAGCGAGAGGCCCATTGCAATCTCGTAGCTCACCATTTGGCTGGAGCCCCGCAAGGCCCCAAAGATCGAATACTTGTTATTCGAAGCCCAACCCGCGAGCATCATCGGGTAGATCTCGAGCCCTATGAAAGCCAAGACAGCGAGAACTCCGATGTCTAGAGTCGCGATCTGCAGAGGGACATTTTGCCCATTAATCACGAGGTAGCTGCCGAAGGGAATCGCAGCAAAAGCTGCAAATGGAGCAACCGCAGCAACCATCGGTGCAAAGTGGTAATAAAACTTCGAGGCCTGAGCAGGCACGAAGTCTTCCTTGAAAATAAACTTGATCACATCGGCGACCGGTTGCATCAGACCAAAGGGACCGACCCGGTTCGGGCCGACTCGCCCTTGAATCCATGCCGATCCTCGCCGTTCGAACCAGATGACGATGGGCACAGCATTCAGCACCACAGCCAGAACAAACAGCATCTTCAGCAGCATCGCCACCAGCTCAAACATGTCCATGCACAACCTCGCGGACGTTGGGGGCCATCTGCCGGAGACCGTCCAGGATACGCTTCACGGAGTTTGCAGCCCCATGGGCCTGCACTGCTGGTTCAAAACTCTGCGTGACGCCATCACAGTTGGTGTAGCTTCCGCTCTTTTCCACCGTTCCGAGCCCAGGCAAAACAGCTGCGAAGCGCTCAACCTCTTGCTGGTGAAACACACCCCAGGCGACTTCTGTACTTGCCAATGGGCTCGGCGGGAGAGCGGCTCGTCCACTGCGGAAGTAAATAGCTAAATCGAATCCCTGATCCTGCTGCTCTTGGTAGGCTTGGATTCCTAACTGCTCCAGTCCTCGGGTATTGGCGGTCTTATCCTTGCGCCGCAGGAGGGAGTCGAGCGCGGCATCGTCGTTCGAGGTGCGGAAACCTTGGCTGGTGCCATTATATGAGCGGATCGTCAGCGAGCCCTGCACGAACTCGGGCATGACCTGCAGCAGTGTCGCCGCCTCTTCGCTTGTGGCATCGGTACCAATCAGCAAGAGAACTTTGGAGGCGGAAGACAGCTGCTGCAGCAGCCAGGGTACTAAGGTCTCCCAGCGTGTTGCGCTCGGAACACTCTGACCGTGACCCCGAAGCAAAGGCTGAATAATTCGCTCGGCGCTCATGTAGGTGTGGTAGGACACCCGTCCCTCGTCACAGATCCAGTGGCCGTTGACAGCATCATTGCGTCTCGCCCGATACCGATAGATCACGTTCTTCTCTTCGTCGGCATGGATCGAGCAGCCTTTGGAACAGCCATCACAGATACTGTCGTGGGCCTTTAAGAACCATACCCTCTTCTTAAAGCGAAAATCGTTGAAGGTGATGGCTCCAACAGGACAGATGTCAGCGATATTGCCCTGATACTCGTTGAACGAGCCAAGATCGTCAGCCGTCATGAGCTCTTTTTTCCAACCGCGATTCTCCATCAGGAGCTCGTTGGTCTTGGACACATCTTCCGTGAAGCGTACGCATCGTTCGCAGTGGATACAGCGATTCATGTTGAGTGTCAGACGATCGGACAGTTTCTTGGTGGTCGCTTCCTCCCAAACCCGCTTTTCCTCTTGGAATCGGCTTGTACCCGGCCCGTATTCGTAATTGTAGTTCTGTAGAGAGCACTCTCCTGCTTGGTCGCAAACTGGGCAATCAAGGGGATGGTTAATCAGCAGGAATTCCATGACGCCTGCTCGGCTTTTTCGCACCTTTTCACTTTGGGTGTGGACGATCATCCCATCAGCCGCAGGTGTCGAGCACGCCGTCATGAGCTTCGGAGCTTTTTCGACTTCGACGGTACACATCCGGCATGTCCCCGCAACGGGTAAGCCCGGATGGTAACAGAAGCGCGGTATTTCCTTGTCGACACCTGCACGCTCGGCAGCGCGCATGATGGTATCGCCAGGTTCGAATTCAAAGGTCTGACCGTCAAACGTAATCTTGGGCTTGGTCATAGCGGTCCCTTTCAGAGCCTAGCACGGGCGTGATGATCGTGATGGCCGTGGTAGTGATCCGTAGCCTTCTTCGGACACCGCCCCAGTCGTACATGCTCTTCAAAATCGGAGCGGAACTTACGTATAGTCGATAGAGCTGGACCAGTCACGGCATCAGCAAAGGCGCAAATCGTCTGACCCGCCATGTTCGAACAAATTTCAGCGATCATATTCAGATCGTCTTCAGTTCCCCCACCGCGCTCGATACGATTGAACATCCGAGCCAACCAGTGGCTCCCTTCTCGGCACTGACTGCACTGTCCGCAAGATTCATGCTCGTAGAACTTGAGTAAGCGAGCCGCGACCTCGACGATACAAGCCGTCTCATCGATAATGATGACGCCGCCTGATCCAGCCATGCTACCGGCCTTGGCGAGACTGTCGAAATCCATCGCCACATCAATCTCGTCGGCTCGCAGCATAGGCGCCGATGCACCACCGGGAATCACGGCTTGAAGTTTCCGGCCCCCCAAGACACCACCACAGTGGTCAATCAGATCTCGCAGCTTGATGTTGATGGGCAGTTCGTACACACCCGGTCTCTCGATATGCCCCGATACGCAAAACAAACGAGTGCCACCAGAGCGCTCGGTGCCGATCTTAGCAAAAGCTTCCGCACCGATTTCCAGGATGGTAGGCACCGCACAGAAAGTTTCAACATTGTTAACGCAAGTCGGCATTCCGAAGGCACCGACCTGAGCTGGGAAGGGAGGCTTCAGGCGCGGTTCACCACGCTTGCCCTCCAGACTGTTGAGGAGAGCTGTTTCTTCACCACAGATGTAGGCACCAGCCCCACGATAGACAACAAGATCGAAGCTCCAGTCCTTGCCCATGACCGACTTTCCTAGCAAACCGGCAGCTCGGGCTTCTTCGATAGCTTGTTCGACTCGATTGATCTCGAATACAAACTCGCCCCGTATGTAGATATACCCGCGATTTGCTTGTATGGCATGACCTGCGATTATCATGCCTTCGACCAGCATATGCGGATGGCGGGTCATCAGCAGACGATCTTTGAAGGTACCCGGTTCGCCCTCATCTGCGTTGCAGACGAGGTACTTCGGCTTCGGCTGGCCCGCCGCGTCCAACGGATTCTTCGGCATAAAAGACCATTTCATCCCTGTCGGAAAACCAGCCCCACCGCGACCACGCAGATTCGATTTTTTCACCTCTTCGACGATAGCATCAGGTGTCATCTCCAGAGCCTTTTCAAGACTTTGGTAGCCACCTAAGGCACGGTAGACAGACAGGGTATGGGATTGGGGAACGTCGTTGTTACGAGTCAGCAGTCTCTCGTTCATTGGCGCTGCTCCTTCTCCAAACGATCCATGAGCTGGTTCAGAGCTTTTTCATCGAGATTTTCGTGGTAATCGTCATTGACTTGCATGACAGGTGCCGTCCCACAGGCGGCCAAACACTCGACTTCGGAGAGTGTAAAACGACCATCCGGCGTGGTCTCACCGACTTTAATACCGAGCCGCTTCTCGAGGCAGGCCACCAGGTGGTCCGCACCGCGCAGGAAGCATGAAACATTAGTGCAGACCTGTAGATGCTGTTTGCCGATGGGTTGACGGTTATACATTGTGTAAAACGTGACAACTTCCACCACACGGGCCAGCGGCAATTGCAGGAACTGGGCAGCCTCTTGCATAGCCGTCCGACTGATCCAGCCTTCTTTGGCCTGAATCGCATGCAAAAGCGGCAAGAGGAGAGCCTGCTCACTTGGAAAGTGGGGGCGCAGAGCATCGATCTGCTTTCGGATGGTCTCGTCTATAATCATGGGCCCTTTTCCTTTGCCTTGTTGCCCTTAGCGGTCGAGTTCGCCGGCGATGATATTCAAGCTCCCAAGCACAGCAATGGCGTCCGGGATTTTAGCTCCCTTCACGGTTTCATCCAGCGTCTGGAAGTTGATCAACGAAGGCGATTTGATCTTGATGCGCCAAGCCTTGGGACCACCGCGACTCACGACGTAAAATCCGAGTTCGCCGTTCGGCGCTTCCACACAGTTATAGGCTTCGCCGGGAGGCACCTGGATGCCTTCCATGAAGATCTTGAAGTGATGGATCAGTACTTCCATCTTATTGTACACGTCCTGCTTATCCGGAATCCGCACCCGTCGATCGTCGACCCACAAGGGACCCTTTGGCAACTTTTTCATGCATTGTTTCAGGATCTTGATGCTCTGTCGCATCTCCTCCATGCGCACCAGATAGCGATCGTAAACATCGCCGTTGAGGCCAATCGGCACTTCAAAGTCGAGTTCCGGATAGGAGTAATAGGGGCGATGCTTGCGCAAATCAAAGTCGACGCCTGAGGCTCGCAGGCAGGGACCCGTCACACCGTAACTCAGAGCCTGCTCCTGAGTGAGGGTACCGACGCCCCGTGTCCGATCCACCCAAATGCGGTTGCTATCGAGTAATTTTTCGATATCGTCGAGGGTTTTTGGCAAGCCCTTGACGAACTTTGACATCATCTCGTCGAAGCCGTCCGGCAGGTCATGGCTCATGCCTCCAATGCGAGCGTAGGAAGTCGTGAGACGCATCCCACACATCGCTTCGATCATTGTGTATGCTTCTTCCCGCCAGTGGTAGAGATACCAAAAGCAGGTCAAGGCCCCCATATCGAGCGCATTGATCGCCACACAGATGATGTGGTCGATAATTCGTGCTAACTCCATACAGATCACTCGAATCCACATACAACGATCGGTGACCTTGATCTGCAGCAAATCTTCAATCGTCATCACGTAAGCGATGTTATTGGTCAGTGCTGAACAATAATTCAAGCGGTCGGTGTAAACAATCCACTGGTGATACGTCCGGTTTTCGCCTAGCTTCTCGATCGCTCGATGCAGATAGCCGATTTCACAGGTCGATTCTTCTATGACCTCCCCATTCACGCGACACATGACACGCAGGGTGCCGTGCATCGCAGGGTGGGAGGGCCCGAGATTCACCAGAACGTTTGGGTTGTAAAAATCAGCTAGATTCAGTCGCTCTTGTGTGTCATCGACCGGTAAATGCGTCGTGAGTATGGGATCACTCATCGTTCGGGTCCTCCAAACGCCCTTGCTTCGCTATCCGCACAGGCAAAGAGTCAGGGAAGGGCTGCCGATCCTCAAGATCGTATTCCTTGCGCAAGGGGTGTCCCACGAAGCGCTCGTCCATCAGAATGCGGCGCAGGTCAGGGTGATTAGCAAAGCTGACACCAAAAAGATCGAAGACCTCACGTTCGAGCCAGTTGGCCCCTTTCCAGAACCCAGTCAACGATGGCACCTTCATGTCTTCGTCGACCAATAGCTTCAAGCGCAGTCTTGTATGCGCGCTCATCGAGTAGAGTTGATACACCATCACAAAACGCTGAGGCCCATCGACTTTATCAATATTGTCGTAAGCTGTGATGTCGGATAGGCGATCCATCGAGAGCTCGCTATCGCGCCGCACACGCTCGACAACGGACAGCAGTTCAGCAGCCGACTGAATCCAGAGGATAGATTCGCCATTGCGATCCAATTCCAAGCGATAACCGGGAAAGGCGCTCGTGATATAAGCATGCATCCGCTCCTGCTCGTCGCGGATGGAGGAGTATAGTTCACTCATGAGTCACCGCCTAAGGGTTTCTTGACTGACTTGGGATCGTCAAAGATTGAGTCTTGAATCACCTTCCGATAACTCATCGCATCGCGCGCTTCTTCCCGTGTAAGTTTGTGCATCGAAGGACGGGGCAATCCCTTGTCGACTGTCTCTTGAAGTTTCAGAATGGAAAAAATGAGACCTTCGGGTATCGGTGGACAGCCGGGGACATAGATGTCGACAGGCAAGATTTCGTCGATGCCCTGCAGCACCGAATAGGTATTGAAGATACCTCCCGAAGACGAACAGGCCCCCATCGCGATCACCCACTTGGGTTCGAGCATCTGATCGTAGATCTGTCGCAGGACTGGCGCCATCTTTGTCGTGATGGTCCCAGCCACAAGCAACATGTCCGCCTGACGCGGCGAAAAGCGTACAACTTCCGATCCAAATCGCGAAAGGTCGTAGGTCCCTGACAGTGTCGACATCATCTCGATGCCACAGCAAGAGGTTCCAAAGGGCATTGGCCATAATGAGTTCTTTTGTGCCCACTTCACCGCGTGATCGAGTCGTGTTGGGATGAAGCTCGCACTACCGTCCTTCGCCATGCTCGTATCCTCCTTGCCTTAATCCCAATCCAGGCCGCGTCGGCCCAGCAGGTAAAGGTAACCAGCCAATAGAATGACAAAAAAAGTCAACATTTCGAACAAAATGAAAGGCCCCTGCTCGAGGAATCGCCGGTAGGTCAGGGCCCATGGGTACATGAACACCACTTCGACATCAAACAAGAGAAAAACGATGCCGACCACATAGTAGCGCACGGAAAACTGCTGCCGCGCATTGCCAACTGGCGGTACGCCGCATTCGTAAACGTCAAACTTTTCCTTCACCGTCACTCGCGAGCGTGACCCGAGGAGGTAGTTAGCCCCGACCAGCACGACCCCGATTGTCAAGCCGACGAACATCAGCAAGAGGAGAGCTATGTATTGGTAGGCATCGGGATCTATCCACATCTCAGAACTTTCCTTTCGTACCCGTACGGCACCGCATTAAGGTCGGAAAACAACCATATCCTCACAGTCTTGTCAACGCAGTCACCAGCCTTTTTTCCCCCATGAACAATATTTGCCCAAGAGGAGATCGGCAGAAACTCGAGAACGTCCATCACCGAGTTAGATTCATTAGCATTTTGACATAGATAGGCAGGGGAAGTAAGAGAATAACAAAAAGCGGCATGAACTCTCGAGTATTCCCAGCCAACATTCTTACCAACGAATCCGGTTCCCGATGTGGGCGGTATTATGCATCGTTCGAAGACTGTGGAACAATCAAAAGGATATAAATGTTTTCCCTACGCACCATCCAGCTACTACGTTTCTCAGACTGGGTAGACGCCAGAGCCCCAGTTTTCGCATGCTTTACCTTGGGTCGCTAGAGCAAAGTGGGGGGAAAACCTTGGCTTTTCAGCCAATTTTCCTCAAGACTTTCCCCCACGTATCTACGTCCAAACGAACCATCACTTTCGGCCTTATCCGGGCATCGCAACCCGTCTCGTACAAGAATTGCATCAATCATAAAGCTGCACACGTCCTGATGCAGTAGCCATTTGTCGTAAATTAACATCGTCGGCTCTGCGTGCAGCAGAACCCTAAGCCCCAATGATTTCTGAAGCTTTCTAAGCTACGGTGTGCTAATCAAGCCCAGCTCTCCCGGCACTGCGATATTCTCACTGCAGAGAGTTGAACAAGAAAAATTGCGGATCACGCTCACACCGCTCGTGTTTGCGACACTCCTGGCAGGCGTCATTGCTACGAGCAGCTTACCTTCGGGACATGATGTGTTCGGCCGCCCGACTGCAGCGCTTGTCCCGCAAGCTGCTTTCGTAAACGCCCCCAAATCTATTCACGAACAGAGATGCGACACTCGAAAGCGTGGGCTCCCTAGGAAGCGAGTGTCCCTGCCACATGCAGATTAAGCTAAGAGGCGCAGAAAGGCATCGGCTCCTATCAGCCAGGAATGAGAGAGCTGAGGAGCTGTCGTCAGGTGACCAAGCAGAACAGACGTAGATCATTTTTTGCGCTGACTCTGGGCGGACCGAATCCGCCGTACCATAGACGGCAGCGAGACGATGTAATGGCCGAGTATCCAGACGAGGCTCAAGAGAGCTAAGCCAGAGAAGCGCTCGATGATATCTGCTTCCGTCCACTGCCATTGCCGAAGGAGTTTGTTCAAATCGCCGTCATTGGTGGTTCCTACAGCGCTGCCCCAGGGAATCTTCGCTAAACCAAATCTGATTTTGACCCAGAGTAGGGTCGTATGACTGTAGATCAGTGCCCCCAAAAAAAGTGCCAGAAAACGCCAGAAGTCCCAGCGAAGTGATCGAGGCAGATGATAGTGAAACGCACCGATGAATAGGCCACCATAGACGAGTTCTAATCCTATCCCCGCAGCGATCGCAATCTGCCGAGCCTCATCGCTGCTCGTAAAGAAGGATAATTTAATCTGGGTTAGAAGGAGTACTGCGAAGCCAAACATCAGGATCCTAGACCGCAGATTGAACGATTGAATGAGTCCCCAGAGCCACACAGCAAGAAAGAAAGCGATGACAAGACCCCGACGTTCACTGCCGACCGTTGTAAATGCAAAGGGGGTCGGAATAGCGAAAAAGCCTCCGAGCCATGCTGCTAGCGCATGGCCAATTTCATGAAAAAATGTAGCCAAAGGCCAGATAAAGACGAGCAAGCCGGGAAGAGAAGCCACGACCCAGCCCACACACAAGACTAAGGGAATAGCCACAAGATCAAACCAAGGTGTACGCAACGTCCTGGAATCGTCCAAAGGGGAAACAGTTCTTGGAGCGGGCTGGGTCTTAGATCGTTGAAACTGAGGAAATAAGGCTTTCAACCTCTGCACCTGAGCCAGCGGCATCAGCACGCCCGAACAGGTGCTGCAGCGCCAGAGCCCGATATCAGCCGCTCGCCAAGGTGCTAGCGTGGGCGTGCCGCAGGCGGGACAGGGCAGGACCTCTGATAGAGCAGGGTCGGGCTGAGCGACAGGAGGAAGGTCCTCAGGCCTTCTGAGCAGCAAAGCCAATTCCCCCTTGTCCAGCCAGACCTGCGAGCAGCGCTGACATATGTTGATCGTGAGATTGGGATAAGGGGCGAAGGGAGAGACGGCCACTTGACATTTCGGGCAGAGGATCATCTGGGCTTTCTCGCTCATTCGCTCTGGCTCCTACGATCCACGCAACCCCGTCCGTCAAGGATGAAGGACTGCGCTCGACCGTGTGTTGCCTTTCTTCGAAGATTGGCTTCCTTCGCCATTGTATCCATTTTTTCCCGCTTCCGGAAGACTACGAGCCGGTCTTAAGTGAAGCTCATTTTCTTAGGGCGACGAACCTAGTAAGGATCTCATGGTCTTTCAACCTAAAACTTCCTGCTGCAACTGCTGCCGCGTGATCAATTCACGCCGATCCAAAGAAAAGATCATTTCAAAGTCAGCAATCGTCTCCTTGCGATGAGCAATCACAATCAGAGTTCGATCCGTAAGTTTCGTACGTATCATTTTCTGGACTTGCGCATCGGTCTCGACATCGATGTTACTTGTCGGCTCATCCATGATGATAATGCGCTTATCACTGAGCAGGCAACGTGCGAGACAAATCATCTGCCGCTCTCCGACCGAGAAGTTACGACCACTTTCTTCAACTTCAGCTTCCAAGCGAAAGTGCTGTAAATCGAGCTCGTCCAGTACCGTTCGCAGCTGCTGCTCCGAAAATTCTCCTTTGAGGTCCAGATTCTCGCGTAAGGTCCCAGCGAAGAGCCAAGGATTCTGCGGTACAATCCCAAGGACCGAACGGGTCACGTCCGGGGGATACTGATAAATCGATACACCATCGATGGTGATATCACCCGCGTGAATATGCAGCATACGAAAGAGAGCCTGAATGATGGTCGATTTCCCGGACCCTGTCCGCCCGACAAGCGCCAGCCTACTCCCTTGAGGGATCGTCAGATGAAGCTCCTTGAGGACCAGCGGCGATTCGCGGCGGTAGCTCCCCGTTAAGCCACTCAACACAATCTGTCCTCCCTGGGGAAATAACCCAGGATCCTGAGGCGCCACCCGCACACACTGACGATGTTCATCATGAGTCTCATCGGGAAGCTGACCCAGACTCAGAAAACGTAAGGCTTTCGCCCGTGACGTGAGAAAGCCTCCGATGTTATCAAGCGTCCAAGGAATGATACTCTGCTGCTGCCCAGCAGCCATCAGGATCATACCCGCTACCGCGGCAGTGATATAACCTGCTTGAAGCGCCCACGCTGCGCTAAACACAACAATAGCTATGCCCGCCTCCGCCAATAGCCACATCCAGCTCCACGCCCAGGTCATCACACGCCACTGAAACACCTCCACACGGACCCAGTCTGCGATTCGCTCCCGAAGACGTTCGAGGATATGATCTTCAGCCTGATAGGAGCGATAGACCGGGGCCCCTTCGATCACATCCGATAGCACCTCAATCACACGCCCTTTGCGCTTTGAAGAGAGGGCACTCACGTGTTCGAACGCAGGATTGACCTTGACCTGGGCCCAAAACACCGCGGCCCAAAGTCCCATGATGGGGACAGCTCCCCAAGGATTGATCCAAGCGACCATCACGATACCGACCAGCAACTCATAATAGCAGACTTGTCCGTCACTCAACGAAAAGATGAAGCGTCGCTGTAAGCTTCCAAAGTCACCAAAAAGCCGGTTGATCAATTTACCGCTCGGATGCTCATCGAACCACGTAGCGCGAACATGACGCAAGCGTTCGACCACCTGCTGAAAGAATTGCTGCATCAACTCCGAGGCCTTTATCTCAAACACGGCCCAGAATAGAGCTCGCATCAGAAGCGCAAGGACCATGAAGGCACATAGTAGCCCCAAGGTGCCCGGCAAGTCCGAAGTCCCCCATGGAGTCGAGACTGCGATCTTGCAATTCGGGGCCTTGCAGCTTGCAAACTCAGCCAGATACCAGTTGTAAATATGGGGCGAAATCGTATGCAGCGGTGAGAGTATCACCAGAGCGAACAGAACTCGGGGCGAGCTGCTAAGCATTCGGTAAACAGGTCGCATACTGCCCCGAGGGGCATCATCTTGTATCGTCATCGCTGAGCTCCTTGATCCATTCGTTCCTTCAATCGCACGAATAGAGCCTGTTTCTGATTGAGCAAGTCCTCCGGGTGGGCAATAGCTGTGATACGACCATTTTCCATCACGATGACTTGATCGCAGGCCTCTATATATTTCAGCCGATGTGTCGCGATCACAAAACCCTGACAGCTCGCGAGCAAGCTCTCCCAAAGATGATCAGCCACAGCTTCGTCTACCGCGCTCAAGGGGTCATCCAAAAACAAAAAACCTCGCTTGCTATAAAGAGCTCGTGCGAGACTGAGTCGCTGTCTTTGCCCACCGGAAAGATTAATTCCCGTCTCACCGAGAGGTTCGTGAATGCCTTGACGAAAGCCTGCGATATCACGTTCCATCGCAGCATCATACAGACTCTGGAGAAGATCTCCATCGACTTGCCCCGAGAGTGGTGACCGGTCCAAACTCACGTTACTCTTGATATCACTGGTCTCAATAAAGGCTTCTTGCCCGACCAAAACCTGCTGCTGCCGCCATCGGTGGTAGGCTGAGCGCTCCCGGATCTCATGCTCACCCGAGAAGCTCCCTAGCATGATGCGCCCGTTGCTTGGGAACAGTTGTCCACTCATCAGGGCCAAGAGTGTCGATTTACCCGCTCCCAACTGACCAACGATTGCGGTTCGCTTGGTGAGATCGAGGGTAAGCGATATCTGACATAAAATCTCCTGCCCGCCGAGTGAAAGAGAGACATCTTCGAGTCGAATTGCCTCAAAAGACCCGTGCGTCGATCGAGATACTCCATCGACCAAAGCCGCTTCGAGGCGAGGTTCCTGAAATAGCGAGACCAGTCGCTTCAAAGCTGCGACGGCCTTTCCCCCGCGAATCAAGAGGTCGGGTATAGCCATGAGTTGGGACGTCAGGAGCGAAACGTACCACATACTGCCGATCAGCTTTTCCATGCTGAGACTGAGACCCATGGCCTGAGCTCCCATGATCATGACCAACGGCGGTACCACCCACCAGCGCGTGGCAGCACCAAAGATAATGGTAGCCCAGTACATACCACGCCGAGCCTGACGAAAAGATTCCTGCTTGATCGCAACGATCCGCTTGACGAAGAAAGGGCCTGCTTCCATCATTCGCGCGGTTTTTTGATGCTTAAGCCATTCTCCGGTGACCGTTGTGCAGGCATCGTCAGCTTTTAGCTCAGCGTTGAAATAGCGCATCATCCGTCGCGAACAAAGGACGCTGAAAGGGATGACAGCCAACATTGACACAAAAGCCCAGATACCGGCCCATCCTGCAAGATAGTAAAGAATCATCGGCGCGACCCAGGGAGCAATCAGAAACCCGATACCACGACTGGCCGCTGAATGAACCAGTTCGCCAATCGTTTGCGCATCAGTGATCGCCATGGTTTTCAGATTGCCGCTGGAAAAACTTTTCTGCGCATGCGGTGACAGGAGTGCAATGTGATGTCCCAGCCGCATCATCAGGTGTCCCGTCATCTCGGCAGCCATGCGATTGCCCATCAGGATCGATATGTTGGTGAGCCATGTAAACAGGATTCGCAAAAAGAGATAGAGTCCCATGGTCATAGGAAGAACCAGCCAGGGCTTGTCCTTTAAAGTATCCGCCGCCAGCAGCAGCGAACCGATGCTGATCGCTTGGAGCAGGAGGGATGTGGCCAAAATTCGTCCGATGGTGGTCCCATGTGGGCGACCCATGGCCACAACGAGGTCCCGTAGAGAGCGGATATCGCCATACCCTTCGGTTTCTAGGCTCCGAAGATCGGCCTCCGCATGCAGATCTTCAGTATTGACAATCGCCTGAGATTGTTTATGAAAGCTAGGTTTCCATGACAGGTTATAACTCACAATCATCCTCGTTCGGGGGAAGGGCTTTCGGCCGTCTGGTCGGCTCTTGAGAAGCCTTTGCACCGTAGCTAAGGCAAGATTCGGTCCAATGCAAGTGGGATAAGCGGAAGGCAACGAATGGACCACCGGTGGACTTCGAAACAGACGGCTCCCGAACGGCCCTCCTCTTGCGAATCGATCCCAACGATTGGTGAAGCTAACAGAGAGGACTGGCAACCTTTCATCACACTGTAAAGCCGGACTTCGCCCGGGAGCATCAGCCGACCGACTGCAATAGAAGCGGTGGTGGAACCAAAGTGTCAGTCTTTTGCTTTGGAATCGTGATGATGAAGCGAGTTCCTACGCCGACCACACTTTCCATCTCCAGGTAGGCCTGAGCTTCTTGGACACCCTCCAGAACAGCTTCCATCCCAAGACCCCGCCCTGCAATCTCCGTCACTTCACGAGCGGTGGAAAGCGAGGCGGTAAAGATGAGCCACTGCTTTTCCACGTCGTTCATTCCAGCCAAGTCCTCTTCGGTGACGGCCTGTTTTTTGAGAGCAGCCTGGGCGACGAGTTCTGGATCGATGCCGGATCCATCGTCGCTCACCTCAAACCGGTAGCTGTCATAGGTATCGTGCACCGTGATGCCCAATGTACCTCGCCCGGCTTTACCCCGATCGAGTCGTTGCTCCTCATCTTCGATACCATGACTGATAGCGTTCCGAATGAGGTGAGCTAGATTGCGGAGCACCGGTTCCGCTTGATCGAAATCAATCAGTACATTCTGCCCTCCGAGTATGACGTCAACCTTCTTTCCTAGATTTTCTGCCACCCTTCTGGCCATTAGATCAAGAGGGATGAGGACTTCCCTCGCCGGTTTGAGACGAAGTTCGCGACAGAAATCGAGGGCTGTCGACTGAAGTCCCTCAAGACTTTTGGACTGTTGACAACGGACCTGGAAGTCAAGGACTCGACTCTTGTTGATTTGGCACATTTCTTCGGACATCGACGCTCGATCGAAGCCGAGTTCGGCAAGATGTTCCTGGAAAAAGGTCCCCATGGCCCGATCGATCGTGTCCAGATGTGAAGCCGTAATAATGGGAGCCCCCTCCGCATCGTGAATCAGATGAACGAGATCGTCTAAACGGAAGATACTCGCATTGCCCTTAACTGTATGCAGCACCTGCCTCAGCTCACGCTGTGAGCCATGTTCAAGATACTCTCGAAGCTTTACCAAGGACGCATCAAAGTCAAGCACAAAGCGGGTGAAGGCGCTGCGCTGTCGGAGTATACCGATCAATGCGTCATCGATTTTTTTCCGATGTTCCGCAACAACCAGAGCAGTTACATCCGTCACGGTGAATAAAATCTTGGCGACTTCACCGCCAGCCTCACGAATAACTCGAGCCTCTAGGGACACCACACCATGCTCGATCGGCAGGCGATTTGGCAAGCTGCTGAGACTGACAGAAGGAGGCAAGGTATCTTCGAAGATCTGTTGAATGGCTAGGGACAGATGCCTCTGAAGGTGTCTGGGTAAAGTGAGGCAATCACCGATCGTCTGATTCGCGGCAAATCTGCTTCCAAGTATCTGCAGGCACGAAGTTGTAAAACCATCTTGAATCAAGAGATCGCGGTCAATGATAAAAAATCCACTCGTCACATTGTCGACAATCTCTCGCATGGCCTGGGTCCGAATGGCAACCTCCGCCTCGAGTTCGGCCTGACGTTTTTTGGATAAGGCTCTCAGCTGTCTCGACTTTTCTGCGAGTTGATCAGCGGAGGCCACTGCCAGGACAACCGTCTGCACCAGGGCTCCAATTTGCATCCCATACTGGGAGAAAACATTAGCACTCACAAGACCCAGAGCGGTCGCGAGTATCGTCAGTGAGCCAGCTAAAAAAGCTGCCCAGGCCAAGGCGAACATCCGAGCCGGTCGATAGCCCTTGCCGAGTCCGACAGCGATCGCAGCAATAGCCGTCATGATCGAGATTAAATCTGCTAGGTAGATCATGTCGGTAAAGTAGGGGGGCATCTTAGCAAAAGATAAGATGACCATAGGGGCCAAAGTCCAGTATGTGGTGAGCATTATTCGATTCAGCCAGGGACTAAACTCAGCGATCTTTAGGAATACCCGACAGTACTGAACGATCATGCACCCGACGAGAGATGAACCGAGATTGATGCTTATATACTGAAAACGACCGGACCAGATGTACTCGATACCGAAGCCGGACATCATGATAAAAAGAATACAAAGCCCTGCTAGGTAACCCGAGTAATAAAGCAAGCTCGGCTCTCGAAGGCGGAAATAGAGCAGAAGATTGTAGATGACACTGACACAAATAACGCCCAAAAGCAGTCCGTAGAATGCGTAATGAACCCTTACAAATTCTTCATACTGTCTAGGTGAAACCAAGACAGGAGCGAAGGAGATGGAGGAACGATGATCGAGCCTGATCAGGACCTTGAGTCCATCATGAGCGGGAATTCGAAACGGCAAGACGACATCATTTGATGGATACAGTCGCTGATCGAAGTCATCAGAGCCGTTGAGTTTAGCAAGAAGACGAAAGACCTCTCCTTCTCGAGCTATGTAGACATCGATACGATCGACGTAGAATCCATCTTTGAGCCAAACAAGGGTCTCCCGAACTTCGCTGGTGGGATTCTTGAGCGCAAAGAAGAGCCAATTGTTTCGCCCGTCACCTAAGTAGGTCTCATCTCCTGGCTGAAACAGATCGGTCCTAAAGTCTGCTGGTTTGAACGAACCTGAGGGATCGGCGTAGTAAAAGACCTGGGGACCCAGCTCGATAAGATAGTTCCTGGAATCAGGCACGATGACCTGGCTCTCGCCTTCCTCGACCCAGAAAAGGAGTGAAACGCAGATTAAGAGAAGAAGCCGCATCGTTTGAAGTCTCCCTATCGCCTTGCAGGGGTATCGCCATATCGCAGTGCGATATAGAGGTCCAGGATCGGCAGGGGAGGCTTGGGAATGACGTATCTCCCGGTAATCTATGTCTAAGTATAGGGTTCAGATCGATTATGATATTTTGCAATAGATCTCAGACGCTTGCCCTGTAGTCTTTGCTGGTTTGTTTGATGACGTTGAATCTGATAGGGCATGCCATTAAGATTCCGAGTTCCGCAGCGTGGCTTTCAAGTCCAAGACTGTGTGTACCGGCAAGATTGCACTGGCGTATATGCCGAACAACTGCCATCGTCGCGCAAAAACAGTTCTTTGTTCCCAGACATCCAAAGACCAGGCATCATAGATGGAATAGCTCAAAGAGGTCGACGAGCATGATCGAGAGTATCGTGATAGGGACAGAACTCAAACGCAAAGCTAGGAGGCTCATCAAGAGCATAAGTCTCATGAGCATAGCCGCGCTCACAGGAGCTTGTAATAGTCTTTTCTATTATCCTATGTCAGAAGAGGTGATGACTCCGGAGCAGGCAAACATCGACTACGTACCCTACACCATCCAAACTCGGTCCAAGGTCAAACTCGCTGCATGGTGGCTTAAGGCGGATCCATCTCACACTAAAAATCGCCTGCTCGTCCAATTCCACGGTAATGCAGAAAATATGAGCACCCACTTTAAGTTTGTCGCCTGGCTTCCAGCTGCGGGCGTCGATGTCGTGACCTTTGATTATCGCGGTTACGGCCGCTCAGACCCTAAGCCCCCAACCCAGAAAGGTCTCGTGGAAGATGGTTGCGCGATTCTCGAATGGATACGTCAACATCCCGAGTTGAGCCAGCGGCCACTTTATGTATTAGGCCAAAGTCTTGGTGGCGCTGTTGCAAGCTCAACTCTCGCAGCCTGTCTGGACGCTGATGTCAAGGGCTTGATTATCGATAGTTCCTTTTCGTCTTATCGGAAGACGGCTCGGCTGGTCCTATCGCGCTTTTGGCTAACGTGGCCCTTTCAGTACCCATTATCATGGCTGATCACAGATGAGGAAGAGCCGATGGCGGCAATGTCTCATCTCACAGTTCCTTTGCTGGCATTCCATAGTCCGGCTGATCCCGTTGTACCCTATAGAGTAGGGGAAGAGCTGTTTGCAGCCTCAGCATCCGCTGACAAAGAATTCGTTGCAGTCTCAATCAAAGGTCATACGACCGCATTCGCGACACCTGATAGTCCCTACAAGGATAAGCTTCTTCAGTTTATCAGTCGACGATGAGAGAAACCTATCCCCGTCGACCAAGGCCGGGAAGACTCATTCGGTTTGCTCGTACCTTGGCTGCTGTAGCCGATGATTCGTCGTCATGGCTGTCCATCGACTTCAAACCATGGGAAGCTGACCATTCAAGGTTTGGAGATAACAAACGTTTCGGAACGCTAAGGCTGTCGATGACGAAAGTCGACTGAGCCCCAAGTGGATCGAGACCCAAAAGGAAGAAGCTACAAAGTACCCGAAACAATCTCGTGGAATGTCCCCAGCACCCTAGATGACCGGTTCGATTGATCATTTCCACTTTCCTCGTAAACAGGAAAACACACTTCCTGTCAGGATCAGGGACAGATCACATATGATCAATAGAAACAGGCTCCTACGTGATCATCTCCGACTTAACTGAAAGACCATCGACTCGAATCAGCTCAAGTTTCCTCTCAATTTGTCGAACCAAAATCCGGAGTGGTTTTGTGTCCGTACTGAGATATCAGCCGAACCATCCAGCATGGTCAGGAGGCTGCCAGGGTGCTGACGAAGAGGATTCAAACATTCGAGCGCATTGATTATCGTGAGATCGAACTAAAGATCGGAGACATGCTGTCGATGCAAATCGAGATTCCTTCTCTCTAGACGGATAGGCACTTGTGTATGCAAAGGCCACAATCAGCCTCCCAATCTTAAGATCTCATTGTCTGTCTGCGCTCTCTGAAGATTAAAGCCTCTGCGTCCACGCGAGGAAGAGTGGGTGTTCGATCACCAAAGATAGCACCTAAGGCAGAAACAAACAGAGGGGACCTCGCGAAATGAAGCAGCAACGAAACTCCAATCATCCTGCAGTTGATTCGAACAGTTTCGATCGGCTCGTGAGTGACGATCTGGGTTATCAAAACCTAGCTAACTTTCTGAAATCCCGCAGCGGTATCCATATGCCACCAACGGCAAAAAACCAGACCTTAATGGCAAGTCGCCTATCCAAAGTACTCGCTCGATTTCAAATCGACTCCTACCGACAGCTGCACCGTGCCCTCGAGAGGGGGGATGCGCACCTCGAGGCTGCATTTATCCAAGCGTTAACGACGAATAAGACCGAATTTTTTCGCGAGCAAGCTCACTTCCAGCTTTTCCCTAGGCTGCTAGAGCAACGATTGGAAGCCAAGCGACAAAGCAAGAGCCCTAAGGAAATTCGCATCTGGTGTGCAGCAGCCAGTCGCGGGCATGAACCCTACACCATTCTGTTTACGCTCCTGCGCAGCGGCTTTGACCTGCAACTGTGGCGACTCAAATTTTTGGCGAGCGATATTGATCTAGTGGTACTGAAGCAGGCTGCGACGGGTGTCTATTCTGAACGCGAAATGGCAGGAATACCCTCGGACATCCAGGTCGATTATTTCAAGGAAATTGCAGCTTCTGGCGGCGAAAGACAATTTGCAGTACGGAGGGAGCTACGCGATATGATCACCTTTGCTCCTTTCAATCTGGTCGAGATTCCCTATGCTTTCCAGTTTCCTTTCGACTTTATATTCTGCCGTAATGTACTCATCTACTTCGACGAACAAACAGTCCGGAAAGTCAAAGATGCTCTCACGGAAGCTCTCGCACCAGAAGGCGTGCTCTTTATCGGGCACTCGGAGACGGGTGGTTATCGACCCCCAGCTCTCGAAACAATCGCCATGGCGACTCTTCGCAAAAAAGGTTGAAACACTCGATGGGCCAAAAGCTTCGTGTCATCCTGGTGATCCCCGAGCCGCAGGAAAGCAAGGCACTCGCCGAGCTTATACTGCAAGATCCCGAAGTGACCATCGTCGCAAGTTGCCGAGATGCTTATCAGGCCCGTGAAGCTCTGGTAAGCCACCGACCCGACTTGATGCTCCTTGACCTCGACCTACCGGGCCTAGACGGAGCTATTTTTTTGCAAAAAGTCATGGAACACCTCCCTACACCTACACTTGTCATTCTCGCCCGACATTCACAGGATCGAGGCGAGGAGGCCCTCAAGCATGGGGCTGTGGGCACGGTTCGCTACCCCGAATTCTCTGATGCCCGAGAGCGGACGACTTGGAGTCTGGCTTTACGGCAGAAAATACGTCAGGCTCTCCAGGAGCCCAAAGAACTACCGTCAGCCACAGGCTCTCTTCATGGCACTCCCGGTCGGCGAGAGTTTCCTCCTCATGTCATCCTAGCGATAGCGGCATCAACAGGCGGACCTGAAGCGGTGCGATCCTTTCTGAAAGAACTCCCTGCTACCATTCCAGGCACCGTGGTCGTCTTGCATATGCCTGCACACTACACGACGAGCTATGCTGAGGGTCTGGCCCGAGTCTGTGCCTTTCCAGTGAAAGAAGCTGCAGACGGCGACCGTCTGCAGCCGGGCTTAGTCCTGGTTGCTCCAGGCGACTATCACATCGAACTCCGGCGTGCTCCTCCGAGCTATCGCATTCAGCTCCATCAAGGCAAGCCGCTTCATGGAGTACGCCCAGCCGCGGACCTCCTCTTCCACTCTATCGCTCGGGTTGCCGCACCCTCAACCGTCGGCCTCGTGTTAACGGGAATGGGGCATGATGGTGCCGAGGGCCTTAAAGCGATGCGTGACAAGGGTAGTGTGAACTTTGCTGAAGCAGAGCAAACCAGTGTCGTTTTTGGGATGCCTAAATCGGCAATTGAGGCGGGTGCCATCGATTTTGTCCTCCCCCTTCCGGAGCTACCGGAGGCTGTCATGAGGGAATTGCGAAGAAAGGAGCATCAGTCGCGCACCCACTTGTGAGGGACCCACTGGCGTCAGGTGTCGGAGACCTCGCAGGCCGATCACTCCCTATCTTCTCGGAGCCTTGGACAAAGCTACCATCCGACCGATCTCACTCCCCACAAGGGGCATAAGGGAGAATATGATAGAGTACTAACACAATACGTGCTGTGAGGTGACCTCACGAAAGTCGGGACATCCTGACAACAAGTATGATTGAGCTGTAAATTCCGTATTACTCTAGTCTTTAGCAAAAGAGTCATTTCCGAGAAAGATTTAATCGAGAGATCCTTGGGGTCTTAAGGTCGCATACACTCAAAGGTTTTCTATCGCCGTTCACCTTTATTTTGGGGCCACCAAGAGCTTGACGATCAGCTTGTTACTGTGAGTGATAAACAACGCGAAGGAAGAGCACATGACGACTCGCAAGACAGCTGTTAAGCCTCTAGCAATCTTTACCAGCCTAGGAGCGCTCTTCTATGGCTGCAGTCAGCAAGAACCCGTTGAAATGGTTGGGAAAAACGTCAATGCGATAAACTATGGGACACTTACGAATCCGAGCGATTCTAACGCTGCCGATTCGAAGTCGAGTATCGCCCAGGTGAAAAGGGATACACAAGATAACTCAGCGTCTTTTGAGGCCCTGATCGCTTCCGAGCGAGAAGAGCGAATCAAAGAAGATAAACGCATCAACGAGCGCATCGATGCTTTGGAGGGCAATCTTGGCAAGTTGAGCACCTACGTTCAGTCCGAAATCAGGCGATTGGACGCGAAAGACCAAGAAATCGAGCAGCGTATTGTCACAGAGACGAGTCGTTTGGATCAAAATATCCAGAATGCGATCACAACTCTCCGCACCGAGACCGATTCTAAGGTTGCGACGCTGAAGTCCCAGCAGGATCAAGCTCGGGCTGACCACGAAGCTAAGATCACAGAACTCGTGAAGGCTAGCGACGATGCGGCTAAGGCCCGCAGTAGCGAACAGGCTGCGGATATTGCCAACCTCAAGGCTCAGGTCGCGAAAGATAAGACCGAGCTACAACAAAAAATTGATGCGGGTGTGTCGGGCGTCCAGGCGGCTCTCGATGCTGCATCGAGCGCGATCGATGCGAAAGTTGCGGCTCTCGACCAAGCGACAAAAGATCGATTCGAGGCGGTGATCAAGGGGCAGGAACGTAGTGAGGCCAATGTCCGCAACGCGCTCTCTCGGGTGAAGAGCGACCTCCAGAGCGAGCTCCAGAGCGGCATCAACTCTCTCGACAAGAAGTTGACCGACCAATCGACGGAACTCGACAAGAAATATGCCGATCTCGCTGCTCAGCAGCAAAAAGAAAGTGCAGAGCGCAAGGCAGAACTCGAGAAGACCTACAAGGACCTCTCGACCCAGCTAGCAGCCCAGGAAAAGGTCCTCCGAGTTGATTTCCAAAGCAAACTCGACAAACTTGATATGGCTCACGAGGCGGCACGAGTTGCACTCGAGAGTCAGTTGAAATCGCTGATTGAAAAAAATGCTCGGCAGGAAGAAGCTCGCTCAGCACAGCTTGAAAAAGACCTGAAAGATCTATCAGCAAAGACAGATCGTCAGATTGAGGATCTAACCCGTTCCAGCAAAGAAGAGATCGAAAAAGTTGCCGAACTCGTGTCCCTCAGTCACGAGATCATGCAGGAGCGGATCGAGGACCTCGAAGAAGCAACCAGGACGAAGCTACGCAAAATCATGGCCGGTCAGGCTCAGACCGAGCAGAATTTGCGCAATGCCATGTCCGAGCTGAAAACCTCGTTGGAAACTGAGCTCGACAGCAAGGTCAGCCAATTGGAGAGCAGCCAGAAGTCAGCCGTTGCTGTCCTCAACGCTCAGTATCGCGACATCGAACAACGTCAGAAGACTGAATTCGAGCTGCAACAGAGCCAGATTGCTAAGGTAGCGACCGATCTGGAATCGAAGCTTGCTGCCCAAAAGACAGAACTTCAGAAACAGATGAGCGCTGACAACAAGGTCCTGACTGATCTGTTGAGCCGCAGCTTGAACGATATGGAATCAAAACTTGCGAGTTCGGATCGCAAAACCGCAGCGAAGATTCGAGCTATCGCTGAGGAGCAGGCCGTTTTCCGTGACTTTGTTGTCAACAACTTCGCAAGCAAAGCCGAACTGAAATTGGTTCAGGACTATGCCGCAGGCATCATGTCTGTCACTAATCTTCTCGGTAAGCGGATTGACGAGAGCGACGCAGCAACCCGAAAACTTCTTTCGGACTCGATCCTTCAGCTTCGAGTCGAGACTGATGAGAAGATCGGTCAGGTTCAGGCCACCGTCAACGGCCTTCAAACTGAGATGCGGTCTCGCATAGCTGCCTATGAGACTGAGGTCCAAGGCCTATCAGCTCGGGCACTCAAGGAAGTTGAAGACCTCCGGCAACGCATGGTTGTCATGCGCGGCGATCTAACTGGCCAACAGGCTCAGCTCCGAGACGAGATGCTGGTTGCTATCTCAAAACAAGCAGCTGAGTTCGAGTATGTTTCCCAATCGACGAAAGAGGCTCTCGCCGATCAGATCCTAAAAATCGACGCTCGAATCGATAAGACCGATGCAAGTCTCGTCAGCGCAAAGGAAGAAGCGCAGCGAGCCCTCAATGCGGCAGTTGCCAAGGAACAGGCTGAGCGAGCGAAAATCCAAGAATCGCTTCAAGGTCTGACCAAGGAACTCGAGCGAGTTGCCCAACTTGCTCAGCGTACCCAAGCTTTGACGGACGCTAACCAAGAAGCCATTCGCGCCCTGAGATCGGACTTCGAAGCTGAGAAGACCTCAACGGCTAACCGCTTCAAGGTTGCGAAGGCTGACCTTGACCGTAACGTTGAAGTTCTCAGAGATGAGATTAAAGCAGGTCTGGATCGAGTCGCTGGTCAGGCGGCTGCCATGGTCGCGAACCTCGGCAACGATGTTCAAGAGCAGTTTAAGACGACGGCAGTTGAGTTAGCTCAGCTCAACCAGCGCCAAATCGCTTCTCAAAACGCCACAAACCAGGCGATTGCTGCTATCAATGCCAGCCGAGACAGTCAGGCCGAATTCGAGCAAGCAGTAGTCACCCCACGTGCTCAGACGGTGCAGGCCCTCGTTGACCTCATTCGGGTCATCTCCGAAGTCGAAACCTCATTTATCGCGTCCCTCAACCCCAATCAGGATGCACCTGGTTTTTACGACCAGAGCTTCAAGCCTATCATGGCCAAATGCGAGGGTAATCCCGAGGCGACATTTGCGAATGCTCTTGGCTATGACTCTTTCCAGCTCTTGGCCCAGGAATACGTGAGACAGCTGATGTTCAGCTCCAGGGGACTTGGGGCGGATCCGATCTTCCACGGCCAGCCGACTCTCTTGGTAGCCGATAACCTTCACCGTGTCACAGCACTGGCCGTGACTCGCTTCACCGTCAGCAGCGCGACCGAATCTTGCCTTCAAGACGTCCAGACTTGGGCCCGTCAGGTCCTGTACTCAAACGACGCAAACTCAGTCGCCTTGCGAAGTGGCCTAGCGGCTGACACCAATCTCGCTCGTGCGGCTCTAAAGTTAAGAAACTCCGTAGCTGCTCTCGCGACACCAATTGGTCAGGTCGAACAGTTGATCGTTAGGGCCATGCGTGGACAGCAGACGCCTGAACAGCTTCTTGCTGGCACCTCAGGCCAAACAGGCTTGTTTGCACGCTATGCAATGACCCTCTTGGAAGCCGCTCAAAGTGCCTTCCTCCTGAAAGAGCGCGAACAAACCTACGACCGCATCGTATCGATCCAGGAAAGCTTCGCCCAGGATAACGAGGCCGTTCGCAAGCTTCTGAACGACAACAAGCTGGCCCTCCAGAAAGAAATCGAGGCGTTCAAGGTATCAAACGAGCAACGGATGAATGCGATGACCACTCGTCTGAATGCTCTGGATACCTCCATGCGACGAGCGATGGATGTGATGATCACACTCGCAGCACGAGCGGGCCACTCTGATATCGAAGCTGCAGTCCTGGACGCAGCAAGACAGATTAACTATACGCCGACTCCTATACCCGTTCTGAAGCCAGCAATCTCAGAAATCCAGCACTTCTTCTTGGCTCCGTCTCTTGCCAATACGACCAATGCGTGTACAGGCGCAACTGCCCAGGCAGGCGCAGGGGTCCGCACCTACTGGCAGCACGGTGGCTGGGGAGCCTGCTGGGTTAACTTCCGTCGGTTCCCACTCGCCGAGTGGTACGGACGCGCCAACAACATGTTCTACCGTGTCTTTGGCTCAGCCGCAGCGATCCGCATGGAAACACAAGGCTTCTCCCGGACCTTCGAGATCCGAGGAAAAACATCACCCGGAGCTACCATCAAGGCTGGTACCCCCTTTCAGGGAGTATTCGACCTGAGCGGCGAGGGCGCCCTCAACTGGTACATCGCCAACAATAGGTCTTGGGACGGTACGACACTCAACTTCACGGCGATGAACGATGTGGGACAAACGGCCAGCCGCAGCTACCGAGTCCAATTGTTCAGCCCGCTCATCCTGGACTTCGTGAGTGTGGGTTCGCCTCGCTCGATCTCGGTCGAAGACAGCTCAGCTCGATTCGATCTGCAGGCTACGGGTCAAGTGACACGTCACGGTTGGATCGCTGGGGACGAAGCTGGCTTCTTGGCTCTCGACCTTGACGGGAGTCGCACGATCAAAGACGGTGCTCAGCTGTTCGGTGACGCGACTCCTCTGGCAAACGGTGCAAAGGCGAAGAACGGCTATCATGCCCTTGCCCAGCACGACCAGAACAAGGACGGTGTCATCGATGCGAAAGATTCGGTTTACAGTAAATTGGTTGTCTGGTTCGACCATGACGCAGATGGTGTGAGTGAACCGGGTGAGGTCAAGTCACTGGCCGAGACCGGTGTGACACGCATCGCTGTCGACTACAAACTCGTCGATGAGAATCGGCAGATCCAGGCCGGAAACCGGTTCAAGTATCAGGCTAAGTTCTGGGGTCCGAGTCAGTGTCCAACGACAGGTTGTAACAGCTTTGATGTCTACTTCGGTACATCCACCAGCTTCTTAGCTAACAAGTAAGGGTCTGACATCCTGCGCTCAGGTTGATCGCAGGATGTTCTTTCGAGTGGATCTGCCGCCGTTGATGTTCTGAAAGAAGGTTCGATGGTCAAGAGACGACGACATTTCCAGCTTCAGAGAGCCAGGCGGCACTGGTGCTGGGAGGTCGTCGTCTTACTTTTTGTTTCACATGTCTGCTTAAGTGCTTGTGGAAAAGGTAGCAGCAGCACCCAATTCGTATCCACCCAACGCGATTTTCAAGCCGTTTTCAGCACAGATATCCTCAAACAATACGGCGCTGAATTAGAATTCTTCACGATCGACACAGAGGGACAGCGTTTGCCCCTCGAGGGCGGTACCTGGTCACCCGAATCCGGACAATTCAGCTTCGTCGTCCGAGATCGTGATTTCTATCCTCTGGACTCCGTGACCCCCTTCGATGTTCTCTTCGCGATGGGAATGCAGCCGCCCTTGTTCGATCCTGGTAAATTCGCGCGACAGGTCATCGGTCAGCTCCGGGTCGAAGTCCGCCCGAAATCAATTCCTAACGGGCATGCGCTCGTTCCCTATACCCAGTTCATCTTGCCACTGAGCCGCGAGAGCTCACTCAACTCGAGTGAGACCATGATCCTCGAAAGTGGAGTCGCTCTCGAGGTCGTTGGTGCATCCCGAGCAAGGATCATCGATGCGGAAGGCAAGGCCCTGGAGCAGGCCCAAGTCGCGATTTTTTCTCACGGCGAGTTGAAGCTCTCCAGCGGAGAACCTAGACCAATCTGGCACGCCCCCCTGCACCGGCCAGTGGTCAGTTTCACAGACGCGCGAGGGTATGTGGACCTCATGCCTCTGATCGAGAATGGTAGTTTCCAGATCTTCGTGCAGGCGGAAGGCTACTGCCCCTATCTTTCCGAAGAACTGGTCTTCAGCAGTAAAAATCCAATTGCGCCTTCCATCACGATGGAAAAGTGTGAGGAGCTGAGTGACGACATGAGTTTCCAGAGCAAATGGGTGGCCGACACAACCCGCTTTGAGGACAAACGCCTCGACGGTCTGAGCTATGCAACGGCCTATACCAGCCAGGAGGTGCTCTCTGTCGACGTTCGGAATACATCGAAGGTTCTGAGACCACTGCGTATCACTGTTCTCGAAGAGCCAAGCGAAAAAGCTGACCTCTGTGTCTACGAGGGCTACCCTCAAACCCTCAAGAGCTTCGCAAGTCGGGTGAGTGTCAAGCTACCCGTGCAATTTTATCAAGGCTTTTGTAACTCGACCACGAAGACTCCGACGGGCTCGTTTACCATTAAATTGGAAGCCTTGAGTGAAACTGGGGAGGTTGTCCATTCTCACCTCCTGTATGGAAAGAAGAGCACAGCAACCCCCGCTACCGTCGAGGCTAGCAAAACCAGCTTGACCAACCCTCTTGGGGTACCTCAGACGATATCGGGCCGGACGGGGGCAACGTTCCAGCTCTCCAGCCTTATTTTGTGCAAGCCGCGGCGCCATATGGGTCTCAGGGTGGAAGGCACCGATGATGTTCTCTATAGCGCCTGTTCCGACAACTTCGATGCGACCTTTCAGGTGGAGAAGCTCAAGATACCCGACGCGAATCTTGGTCGCGCGCAAAATATAGGTCTCGAGGTCTTCATCAAGGACGAATATGGTAACGTGAGTGGTAATGATCAGAGTCTCAGCCGTCTCAACCTCCTATCTAATGTGTTCGTGGACTATGGCGTTCCTGATCTGGAAGAGATCCGAGGCCGCTTCACGACCCATTTTGGGATCGCGGCCAAGACCATGGCCGCCGGACAGCTCCCAGCGGGTACGTTTCCAAACCAAACCGCGACCACGACAGATACCGCGATCCTCACGCCTGCGACACTTAGTAATTTTGTCTTCCGCTTCGAGTCGCCCGCCTCGTGTGAAACGGTGGGCTCCGATGCTGACGGCACAGGCACACCAAGACCAGGTGCGACGATACGCTCCTTCGTGTTCGGACCGACAGCAGCAGCGGTCAACAGTGTTGATGTTCAAAACTTTCAAACATGTGCTCAGAATGGGACGGCGAGAGACTATACTCTCAAGTCAGGAGATCTGGTGTTCCCTAGTAATAGCAACGCTGCTCTTGAATTTTTCCTTAGAGCAGCAGACCAGGCCGGTAACGTGTCAGCCGCTACCTCATTCACGATACCCCCATGCCCAGCGGCCATCGAGACCGTACCCACGAACCCGAGAACACCCGTCTGCTGGCGACCATAGGCCTCGCTCTACCAATCAGACTTGCATTCTCACGCTGTTCGATTAATCATGATTCTGGGCTCATTTTTTTCCGGAAGGCGCCATGCTCATTCGTTCGCTGGCATTTGCCCTCAGATCGATCGGGATAGGGGAGTCTTCTCTCCGATCCAGCTTAACCTTATCTGTCGTTCTCGGACTCTGTACATACGACCCAGCGTGGGGCCAGAGTCCGCCTGCTGAAAGCCCTCCAGGCGTTGTGGCACCATCTCAGACCACCCAGGCTGATGCTAACTCTCCACTGATCGCTGGAAAGATTCCTTTTACGACCGCTTTGAAAGCCACAAGTTCGGGAACTCTCGTTGTCCTACTAGCCCCGTTGGGAGGTACGGTCCAAAAGGGCGATAGGCTTCTCGTGCTGACGGCGGACCAAAAAGGGGTCATCACGCGAGCCATCGTCTCTCACCTCAACCCCAGCGGCAAGACCGTTCAAGTCAGGGTCCTCGAGCGGAAGGACAAGACGCTACCTGGCCTTATCGTGAGCCAAAAGCTCGCCATTGTCCGCGCTGAGCAACTCATGCCATTTGCCTCTGAGTTTAACGCGGGACCAGTTAACCTCCTTCGAACCCAGCCAGCCGCATCGGCTGCCTCCCAAGGGGCTTCATCTTCAGTGCCAGTCGAAAGTTCTACAGTTAAACAAAGTTCGGATCCGGAAAGCAATCCACTCTTTGAGCTTCTCGTCACCGGCACCTCGGAAGAATCCACGGGACTGAGATATCTCTCCGGTAGTGAGCTGACGCCTCAGGTCACCTATTTGGGCCTTCAGCTCACACTCTTTGCTCCGCAGCTGAAAGATCTCTCGTGGTTAAACTGGTTCGGTTTGAGGCTTCACCAGAGGCAATACAGCGACTACCAAATCAAGATTGTCCGCAGTAAAACGGAAGATAATCAAATCGTAAAGCTGAGTGGTCAGCAACTCGACCTAGCACTGCTCTTGCGCCTTAACTTTGCGAGTCGTTGGTTATCTTACGCTGGACTTCGTTACAACCTGCAGCTGACGGAAAATGAGCAAGCAAATTTGTCAGCTACGGACTTAGATCAAGGTGCTGAATTTACACTTCGTCGGCAGCAGTCCGGACTCGGTTTCGAAATCGGTGCTAATCTGTTGGCTAACTTTTTCCTCGAGCTCGCGTATGCCCATCCCCTCCAGGGAAAGCAGGAAGCCAAAGACGCACTCACTCAGAACACAGCTCCAGGGTCTTGGAAGCGAAGTGAGGGGAGTATCGGCGGTGGGATTCGGTCCACCTTCTCGCTCTTTCAGCAGAGGTTTGCACTAAGCGCACGAGGCGCCATGGTTTGGAAGCAGGAGTCCTCCAACTCAGAACAATTGTTAGGAAGCAATGAAACCAAATCTCTCGGGACACAGGGTTTAACTTTTGGCTTAGGACTGAGTTATATCCACTAGATTCTCCACGGTACAGGCCCCGGGCGCTTTGATCCGCGAGGAACTGACAGCCGACCCCTTCCATGATGTGTGCGTCCCGAGTAGCCTCACCGAGGAATTTGCTCACGTGTATCGTTTCATTGCCGATCCCGCTCAGAACATTCAAGCTATTTTGAGATGCTTCCAGCAGGTGAGTCTCAGCGCTTGGCATCAGATCTGGCGCGATGGCCGCCACACCGCGGGCTCGATCCCTGACAGAGAAGATTCGGAGTCCTCTCTGGAGACCTATACAGAATCGTGATTGCATCTGAGGCTTCCATTGCCTGCTGTCTACCTTCTTCTTTCCGCCAAAAGTATTGTAGAATAGACTCGGGTCGCATCGACACGCGCTTCAGTCGTACACGCATGGGGCTTGCTTGGGACGCCTCGTGTCCATCAGCCAAAACAGACGAAAGGAAGATACAACTCGATGGAAACCTATTTGGCTATTGATTTCGGAACGTCTAACTCCCTGGTTGCTGCCGCCACCCGCGATAGAGTCCTGCCTCCCCTCCCCATCGATCCCCATCATCAGGACCCAACGATTCTTCGCAGCGTCTTGTTTTCACCACGCCGCAATGAATGGGAGTCAGGTGCTGAAGCGATCTCCCTTTACTACGATTACGGGGCTGAGGGGCGGATTTTTCGCTCGCTCAAGAAGTTCTTACCGGATCCTTCCTTTCAAGGAACGCAGGTACACGGTCAGTTCCACTCTCTCGAAGACTTGCTGAGTCGTCTATTACGCACCATTCGCACCCGTGCCGAGCAGCACTTGGGACAAATGCTAGACAAAGTGATGCTTGGCCATCCAGCGTTATTTTCTGCCCAAGCAGACCGACACGAGCAAGCTCTGCTTCGGCTGGACAAGGCGGCTCGACTCGCTGGCTTCACCGAGATTCAGTTCTGCCCTGAACCCTTGGCGGCAGCCCATCAATTTGCGAGTGCAATCGATCGCCCCCGTACTGTATTGATCGCCGACTTTGGGGGTGGAACCAGTGACTTTACACTCGTTCGCATGCGACCGGAAGGGTTTAAACCGGAAGACGTCCTGGCCCTTGGGGGATTGTCGGTAGCAGGGGATGCCTTTGATGGCAGTATCATGGAGCACGATGTGGCGCCACACTTCGGTTCCAAAATTTCTTACAAGGTGCCTTTCGGCTCGAACGTGATGCAACTGCCACGAGCCCTCGTTCGCAAAATGTGTTCACCCGCCGACCTTCTCCTCCTTGCCCGACAGGACTACATGGAGTTCTTTCATCAATTGGATAACTGGAGTCTCGGTCAAGCCGATGCGCAGGCAATCGAGCGCCTACGCACCTTGATCGAAGAGCGGCAAGGCTACCAGCTTTTTCAAAGTATCGAGGACGGCAAGAAGGGATTGAGCGGAAAGACTCAAACTCAGATCGTTTACGATTACCCCGACATCGGATTTGATCTTCCTCTATCCAAGCCTCGCTTTCAGACATACTCGCAGGTACTGGTTGACTCGATTGTCAAAGTACTCGACGAGACGATCAAAAGTGCCGGACTGAGCCCTTCTGATATCGACATCGTCTGCTGCACGGGTGGTACAGCACGCCTGGAGGCTCTCCAAGATGCACTGTCCCAGCGCTTCGGTGTCGATAAGCTCGAACATCACTTACCGTTCCATGCCGTCGTTCAAGGTCTGGCCCGCCGGGCTCAACAATGGCTTGCCTCAACTTGAGTCAAGCCTCATCGTCAAAAGTTTCCTCCCAGCTGATCCAGGTCAGAACCCGATACTCGAGTCAGCTGCTCATCCCTATTCAAGAGATAAGCTTATGAAGTAGCTGCAAACGCGAGGATACAGCTTCCTTGACCAAAGTCTTGACATCAGACACCTTGACTGGGACAAACGATACTCTATAGTCAATCCCAAAGGTTCTGAGAACTGTTCTGAACTCCTGTTTTTTCTTGGTCCTCGAACCGTTCGAGGTCCTGGTCAAGAGCTTGTTCAAGTAGACATTCATGATCAGGTCCACTTGAGCTACGGTATAGGAGTATTGCTGAAAATATTGGGGGATTTCTTTTGCTAAAGTCTCGGTATCAAACATCCATGTCTTATTGTTAAAGGCCCGATTCAGACCAATGACCTTCTCAAGGAGGTGATCACCAAGAGTCATAGGTTTTCCAAAAGCCACAGAAACACCGAGCTGCCGCTTGATTTCCTCGAAACATTCGCCTGTGGTCGGACTAGCTTCAGCTGCACAGCAATAAAACTCAATTTTCTTCAATATGTCTGATCTTTGTGTCAACCCATACATAGCATCCACCACCCGGTTGATAGACACGAAATTGGGTCGAGCACTCGGCTCCAGGTCCACATGAAAGTGCTTAAAACCCATTTTGCTCAGGTGCGACATGGTCTTTGCGACTCCATAGGGTCCGAATACGGTATGACCGCTCCAACCTGTCGAGTCATGGCCAACGATAATCGAAGGTCTGAAAACAGTGAGCGGAAGAGCGTGTTGATTCGCAAGCAACTCAAGGTTAAGTTCCGCGACCCATTTACTAGCCTGATAGGGGTTTACGACCTCAGATGAGAGATGTGTCGCTGCGCCTCTTGAGTCGAAGCCGTTCACTCCCTGTGTATAGGCCGTTGAACAGTAGTAGAAACGTTGGCATTCGGGGTGAGCTGTAGCCATGTATTTGTAAAAATTGCACGTATTCGTGACATTCGACTTAAAGGATTCTTTCATCTTATAAGCGGAATAGGCCATCTCAGCCGCAACATGCCACACATGACTGATCTGCAGACCATCTAATGCGTTTGGGGATTGGTTGATATGGTCGAGTGAAAGTTCGACCACCTTCAAGCGGGAACGGTCTGAGTCGCTGAGGACAAGTCCGAAGCCCTCTGCGGCGTCTTCTACGGCCTTCCTTGTCCTCTGGCCTGACATGTCCGATCGAGAAAGACACACGACATGACTGCCTTCAACCAGGAGACGGCTCACGAGGGAACTACCAACAAAGCCTGTCCCCCCGGTCACAAGAATCCATTTCGAATCGTTTGCTCGATGAGTCAAGTCTCGATCTCCTACCAAAATTTGAAGTCTTCATCATTATCCATAAGGTACGGAGGACTTTCCAGTTCCCACCATTCCTAGTTTCCCGGTCTTACAGACTGAGTACAGTCGCGTCACTAGAAGACAAAATGCATTCTGGAGTCATCCATTGCTACAGGTGCCAGCCAGCTGACTCCCTTGCATTTCCGCTTCCAATCTTTCTAAACCCTCGTATACTTTCGGGGGATCAGGGTTTCACGAAGACTCCTGAGCCACGATCCGATCGCTTCGCGAGTCGGAGCACGATTGTTTGCAAGTCATGGACCAAGACGGAGGGGTAAATATTGGATTTTTGTAGCTTATTGGAATCCATGAGGCAAACTTTTGGATCTGTATGGGCGGCTGCAACCTGTGTTTTGGAGCCAGCAAAGACTAGGGGGTTTCTCCACCTGAAACCGACAAGAACCTCTTCTTCCCGAAGGTGTAGTATCCATGGGTCATGACAGGAATTTTGACGACATCTTCGAACGTTTTCAATCTCGCATCAAAGGCAACAAAAAAGGTCTCGTGCGCGAAGCTCTGATTCGTGAAGATCTTTTAGAGCATGTTCTACAGACCCAGAACCAGACACTCCAAGTCCTTGATAGTGGCTGTGGGCTCGGCGATATGGGACTGTGGCTAGCAGGCCAAGGCCATCAGGTGCTGGCCACAGATATTTCGACAAAGATGGTGGAGTATACGGCTATCAAGATTCGAGAAGCGAACCTTGATGGTCGTATGACAGCCCGCCAGATGTCTCTGCAGGAGGCCCTGCAGTCAGGCCAAAGGTTTGATCTGATTTGCATCCACGCGGTCCTGGAATGGCTGCACGAACCTTACACGTCGCTGTCATGGATTGCCCAAGCTCTGAATCCCGGCGGTGCTTTATCGCTCACCGTCTACAACAAGCATCGCTCGGTTTTCAACAGTCTGATCAAAGGTGATTTCAAACGCATTCTCAACCACGAAGATTATGCAGGCAGCAGCAATGCGATGACGCCGCCCCATCCTATCGAACCCGAACGCGTGCGAAACGCCCTGATTGCGCAGGGCTTGCACCTCGAGTTGCACGCGGGTCTACGCTGTTTTTATGACTATTTTCCTAACAAGGCGAAAGATATTCATGAGCTTGATGATCTCCTACTCCTGGAGCGGCGCTACCGAAAGCTCAGTCCTTATCGGGATTTTGCCCGTTATGTCCATTTCATTGCGCGCAAAAAGTAAGGGAAGGGGGTGGTGGGAACATTGGCCTCCTCCCTCAAGTACGCCAGTATAACTCTTTATTCATTCTAGGCCTCCAAACTCACTTGCTTATAACAATTTCTTATAAGCTTCTAAAAATTTAATCGTTCGCGGGACCTGCAAGGGTCTTTAAACTCCAACGAAATGTCATCTCGCACAGGACGGAGTTTCAACATGCGACCTATCACCCCCATAATTGCGCTTCTCTCGACTGCTTGGCTATGGCCTTGGAGTGCCTTCGGCAAGGAACTGCTCAATGTATCCTACGATCCCACCCGAGAACTGTTTCGAGACATCAACCAGGTTTTTACGACGGACTATAAGCAGAAGCATAAAGAGGACCTCTCGATTCGCCAGTCGCACGGAGGCTCCGGGAAACAGGCTCGTTCCGTGATCGACGGCTTAGAGGCCGATGTCGTGACTCTCGCTCTCGCTTACGATATCGATGCGATCGCCAAACAGAATCTGATCGCCCGTGACTGGCAGCAGCGTCTTCCACACAATGCAGCTCCTTATACCTCGACGATCGTATTTCTGGTAAAGAAAGGGAATCCCAAGCAAATCAAAGACTGGAGCGACCTGCTGAGGCCGGGCGTGTCGGTCGTAACTCCCAATCCCAAGACCTCTGGCGGTGCCAGATGGAATTACCTCGCAGCTTGGGGCTATGCCCTGAAACAGCCGGGAGGCGATCCTGCCAAGGCTCGCTCCTTCGTCCAAGACCTTTACCGCAATGTCAAAGTTCTCGATTCGGGGGCCCGCGCCTCGACGACGACCTTTGCCCAGCGTGGGATCGGAGATGTTTTGATCACCTGGGAAAACGAAGCTCATCTCGCGCTGAAGGAGTTCGGGACGGAACGTTTCCAAATCGTCACACCAAGTCTATCGATTTTAACAGAACCTGTGGTTGCCGTAGTGGACAAGAATGTCGAGAAGCACGGCACCCGCAAGATTGCAGAAGCGTATCTCCAGTTCCTCTTCACCGAAGAAGCCCAAGATATCATCGCCAGCCATGCCTTTCGTCCCCAATCGAAGGCTGCTCTCAAGAAATACGAAACGTTCTTCCCTAAGCTTCAACTCTTCACAGTCAACGAAGTGTTTGGCGGCTGGGACAAAGCCCAAAGCGAACATTTTGCCGATGGTGGGGTCTTCGACCAAATTTATCGCGTCGGGAGTTGAAGAAGATGTCCACGGCGAGGAAACGGAAATCCGTGGTGCCCGGCTTCAAGCTTAGCTTTGGCTTCACTCTGCTTTATCTGAGCTTGATCGTACTCTTGCCACTCATGGCCTTGATCGTTAAAACTGCTGGACTGAGCTGGCAAGGATTCTGGGACACAGTGACCGATGCTCAGGTGATGGCATCCTATCGCTTGAGCTTCGGCTCTGCGCTGATCGCGGCGCTCGTCAATGTAGTGTTCGGCTTGCTGATGGCCTGGGTCTTGGTGCGCTATGACTTCCCCGGGCGCGCCTTGGTCGACGGACTCATTGATCTTCCCTTTGCTCTCCCGACGGCCATCGCAGGACTTGCACTGACCGCACTGTATTCACAGCAGGGCTGGATCGGTCGGTGGCTTGAACCCCTCGGGATTCAGGTCGCCTTTACCCCTCTAGGCGTCATCGTCGCGATGATCTTTGTTGGCTTTCCTTTCGTCGTACGCAGCGTACAGCCTGTTCTAGCTGAACTCGACAAGAGTCTCGAGGAAGCTGCTTCGAGTCTAGGCGCTTCGCCGTTACAAAATTTTTTACATGTCGCACTGCCTACCGTACGTCCTGCATTGCTGACAGGCTTTGCTATGGCCTTTGCCCGCGGCATTGGAGAGTATGGCTCGGTGATCTTTATCGCCGGAAATATCCCCTTCGTGTCTGAGATTTCACCTTTGCTGATTGTGACTAAACTCGAGCAGTTTGATTATGCCGGTGCAACTGCAATCGCTCTGGTCTTGTTGCTCGCGTCATTTCTCATGCTCCTTCTCATCAACCTGATACAGTACCTGGCGCATCCTCATCTTACAGAAGAGGCGTCACGATCATGAATACCAAAGCAGCGGCCGGTAGCTGGTCCCCTCCCCTTGCTCAGACTCACGTTGGATCTTCACGTCAGGTAAAGCCTGGAGCTGGGTCGCGATACCTTTTGATCACTCTGGCTCTCAGCTTTTTCTCATTGCTCTTTGTCCTACCGTTGCTCTCCATCTTTGCAGAGGCCTTAGGCAAGGGTTGGGTGCTCTATCTCCAAGCCTTGAAGGATGGGGAAACGCTCGCTGCACTGCGTTTGACCTTAACGATCTGTATCATCGCGGTACCACTCAATACTCTTTTTGGATTGGCGGCCGCCTGGGCTATTTGCAAATTCTCTTTTCGTGGCAAACGCCTTTTGATCAGTCTCATCGATCTGCCCCTGTCCGTATCCCCTGTGGTCGCCGGTCTGATTTTCGTCTTGCTCTTTGGCAGTCACGGATGGCTCGGTCCTTGGTTTATCGATCATGGCATGAAGATTATTTTTTCTGTGCCGGGCATCGCCCTCGCTACCATCTTTATCAGTTTCCCTCTGGTCGCGCGGGAGATTATCCCCCTGATGGAAACGCAGGGAAAAGACGAAGAAGAAGCGGCCCTCATACTGGGTGCCAGCGGGTTTAAAACCTTTTGGCATGTTACGCTACCCAATATCCGCTGGGCTTTACTACACGGCGTGATACTCTGTACGGCCCGAGTTCTTGGCGAGTTTGGGGCCGTGTCCGTGGTATCCGGGCACATCCGAGGTGTGACCAATACCTTGCCTCTACAGGTTGAGATCCTCTACAATGAGTACCAGTTCACGGCAGCCTATGCTCTCGCTTCACTTTTTGCTCTCACGTCTTTGTTCACTCTGGTCCTCAAATTTATCTTCAAGCGCCGCACCCAAGCAACGGCCAGGAGTGTCGCATGATCATCAATGTTCGGAATATCTGTAAATCTTTCGGCCCGCAAAGGGTCCTCGATGGAATATTCTTTGACCTCGAACAAGGGCAGTTTCTGACCCTGCTCGGCCCCTCAGGTTGTGGCAAGACCACGTTGCTGCGTATTCTGGCCGGCCTGGAAGCAGCCGATGCGGGACAAATCTATTTCGATGGGCACGATACCAGCGACTGGCATCTGAAGGAACGACGGGTCGGCTTTGTGTTTCAGCATTATGCTCTCTTTCGACACATGACTGTGGCAGAGAACATCAGCTTCGGTTTGCGGATGCGCCCCCGCAGCGAACGACCTCAGGCTGTGACGATCAGGACCAAGGTGGATGAGCTCCTCGAACTTATCCAGCTGCCTCATGTGCGTGATCGCTACCCGCACCAACTCTCGGGAGGCCAGCGACAAAGAGTCGCTCTTGCTCGGGCCTTAGCCATCGAACCTCGGGTCTTGCTCCTCGACGAACCCTTCGGTGCCCTCGATACAAAGGTTCGGAGGGAACTGAGAGGATGGCTCCGCGACCTACAGCAAAAGCTTGGGATCACCTGCGTGATGGTGACCCATGATCAGGAGGAGGCGATCGAGCTCTCCGATCGTATCATCCTGATGAATAACGGCCGCATCGAACAACAGGGTAGTCCCAGCGAACTCTTTGAAAAGCCCGCCTCAAGCTTCGCCTTGCGCTTTCTGGGAACAGCACAGGAGTTCAGCGCCTTCGAATTACGTCATAATGCCACACAAGAGTCTTTCGTTCGTCCCCACGACATCAAAATCCACCGAGATGACTCAGCTTCCGCTGGACTCCCGGCCCGGGTGAATCGTATATCGATCCGAGGGGCTTCTGCATGGCTCGACCTCGAGACGAGCCCGACCGGTGGAGTACCACAGCTCGTGACGGCTGAACTTCACCGAGATGCCTTTCAAGGTCTGGGCCTTAAGGTTGGTGATCGCGTCCGCTGGCAAGCCGAAAGGGTTTATACCTTCAATAAGGTGGCATCAAGCGATGAATTTTCAACAGCTCCGTATCATCCGGGAAACGCTTCGTCGAGACTTTAATCTCACCGACGTGGCTGCAGCTTTGTCCACCTCCCAGCCCGGTGTCTCCAAGCATATCAAAGATCTCGAAGACGAACTCGGCATCGAGATCTTTGAGCGACGTGGCAAGCGATTCTTAGGGCTCACCGCCGCAGGTAAGGAAATTGCCACCGTGGTCGAGCGCATTCTGCTCGATGCTAGTAATATCCGGCAAATTGCTGATCAGTTTGCGAGCCGGGATGAGGGTACTCTTATCATCGCGACGACCCACACCCAGGCCCGCTACGTCTTGCCGGACATCGTCAAACGCTTCAAGGATACCTACCCCCGAGTGCATCTGACGCTGCACCAGGGGAGTCCAAGGGAGATATCCAACCTGGTGGCCGCTGGCGAGGCAGATATTGCGATTGCCACAGAGGCCTTGGATGTCAGTGAAATCGTCACCTTTCCTTGCTACACCTGGCATCATGCCGTGATCGTTCCGGAAGGACACCCGCTTTGCCAGGAGGTGAGCATCACGCTCGAACAACTCGCTGCTTATCCGATCATCACCTATCAAGAGGGCTTCACGGGCCGGGGCTTGATCGATAAAACCTTTGCTAAGGCTGGCCTTGCACCCGACATCGTCCTCTCGGCAATCGATGCCGATGTGATCAAGACCTATGTGGAAGTGGGTTTGGGGATTGGCATTATCGCTTCGATGGCTTATTCCCCGCAGCGGGATCGGAATCTGCGCATGCTGGATACGCATCAGCTCTTTCCGATCAACACCACGCGGCTCGGTATACGTCGCGGCCATTATCTCCGTGATTATGCCTTTCACCTGGTGGAAATGCTTGCACCGCGACTCAAGGGAGCAGCGATCCGCGCAGCCCTCAATCGCGATGGCTAGACTTTCGGAATCACCTCAGGAGGCTGCTAGCTCTCGGACGCCTGCGGCTTCGAAGGTGTACTCGATCTTTGATTCTTTGATGTTCGCAATTTCCTCTTGGCTCGCTCCAGCATCCTCGAGCAGATGTTTTTGCTCACCCACCGATCGCTTCTTCTCAAGGATTTTACCCTCGACAAGCACCTTTTTGTTCTCGAGTCGCGCGGGAACGAAGAAGCTATAGCCCTTGAACTCGACCCGCACGGCTGTGCCTTGGTCGTCAAGTGTCATCCAGCAGCCTTTTTTTGCGCACACCTTCTTGACAGTGCCCGAAACCTGCAACAGTTGCTGAGGTTGGTTCTTGAATGAGGCTAAAGCGTCTTTGAGAGTCGATGAGGTGACAGAACCCTTACTGAATTGGCCATATTCTGTCGCGGCCTGGGCCTGGACAGTCAACAGGAAGGTCGAGAGTATCAAGGAACGAAGCATAGGAAACTCCTTACCAACGTGAGGATCGTATCATAAGCTATAGTCGGCCGACAAGTCCGTCCCCCATGTGCGGGTCAGCAGCCCGGAAGCGCTTCTCCGAAGCTCTCCCTTGGTCGTAAAATACTGATCCACTCCTGGCTTTGGAATGTGAGCCGCCTCGTCTCTTACCATCACAATCCAAGGGGAGCCGTCGCTCTCTCTAAAAAAGCTAAATCATCCCCTTGCAAAAAGTCTCGAAGTTGCTGGGCAACAAGCTGGTGGTAGGCATCCACTTGCGCAATCTCCTCCGCTTGAAGAAGAGATGCATCGATCAAACGACGCTCGTAAGGACAAAGTGTAAGATCCTCCATCCCTAGATAACTCCCCCAATCTGAAGACCCATGCTCGACCACCGTCACAAGATTTTCGATGCGAACTCCGAAACGACCCGGTCGATAACAAGCCGGTTCATTTGATAGCACCGCACCAACTTCAAGTGGAAAGAGGTTTTTACGCAAGGAAACGCTAAAGGGTCCTTCATGGACACAAAGTGCAGCCCCTACGCCGTGACCCGTGCCGTGGCCATAATCGAGCTGAGCGCTCCAAAGCGGCTGCCGCGCGAGAACGTCGAGTTGATAGCCATTGGTTCCCGCCGGAAACAAGCTGCGTTTCAAGAGCAAGTGCCCCTTGAGTACGCGGGTGTAAATGGTTTTTTCCTCGCTTGTTGGTGTGCCGCAGGCAAAAGTCCTCGTGATATCGGTCGTCCCATCATAGTACTGACCACCCGAATCCAAGAGAAAAATACTCTGCGTGCGCAAGGGTAAACAGCTTTCGGGAGTAGCCCGATAGTGGGGCAAAGCCCCATTGGGACCATACCCAGCGATGGTCGCAAAGCTAGGTCCGATATACTCAGGCGCCATACGCCGGAACCTTTCAAGCTGCTCGGCTACCTTCAATTCATCGAGTGCTTCCGTTGCGATCGCTCGCTCGAACCAAGCCATAAATCGCAGCATGGCGACCCCATCACGGATGTGAGCGTCTCGCATGCCCCGTAGCTCTGCTAGATTTTTACGGGCCTTCCAGGCTGCAATGGGGGTTGGCTTCATATGCAGCTCGATACCAGCCGACGATAAAGCGTGTTCGACCGCAGCACTGCTCGTAGCAGGATCCATCCAGATGGGAGCATGGGGTTTAAAGCGGGACAGTTCGTCCATGAAACGATCGTAATCCCCCCACCGTACCGTCGATCCTAGTCGCGTGATGAGCTCCTCGCTAACTTTGCTCGGACTGACAAAGAGGGTCGATTGGGTCTCAGTCACGAGCGCGAAGGCGTAAAACACTGGATTATAACTCACGTCGGCTCCCCGGAGGTTAAAGAGCCAAGCGACTTCGTCGAGTGCTGACACAATCAACCCTCGCACCCCCTCACGGCGCATCGCATCGCGCAATCTTGTGAGCTTAGATTCACGGCTTTCCCCCGCATATTCAAGCGCGTGCTCGCGAAGAGGTGATGAGGGGAAAGCGGGTCGCTGCTCTCCCCAGACCTCATCGATCAGATCCAGCGTCTGTGCTTCAAGCTGAATGCCTACGCTCGCCATACGTTCCTGCACCTGACGAAAGGCTTCACTTGAAAACAAACTCAGATTGACCCCAAGGCGGGCGCCCCGAGGGAGTTCCTGAGCCATCCATTCCTTCCAATCAGGCACCCCAGGAGCACCTTGACGCATTAGAGTGACCGAGCTGCCTCGCAGCTCGTTTTCTGCCTGGATGAAGTAGCGCCCATCGGTCCATAGGCCTGCCTTGCCTCTCGTGCAGGCAAACAAACCCGCCGAACCACTAAAACCGCTGATGAATTCCCGACGTTTCCAGACGTCAGCTACATATTCGCTTTGGTGGGGATCCGCGCTAGGGACCACATAGCCATCGAGCTTCTTGGATTGAAGCAGGGACTGTAGCTTACTGACCCGAGTCTGAATATCCATAACACCACGTCTCCGTGTAAATGTCCTAAAGCTTGAAACTAACCGAAGTGCTGGGATCCTGGCGAGTCCAATTCGGAGGTGCTGCCAACAGGCTACTGGCTCCTCACAAACGCAAGCTCCACCAGTTTGGCCCGCACCATGCTGGGATCTGCTCACGCCCGAAATCAGTCGTGTCTGGCCTGACATGCCCCTTGAAGCATTCCGAAATGGTCCAAAGGCTAGGTCCATCAAGCTCCAAAAGCCTGATTAGACATGCGGTCTATGGGGAGCTAAGGATTTTCGTGTAACGATGTCTTGGGCGGGCTGTTCCGGGACGCGTGCTCAGTAGCCCCCTAAAAGGAGGCTCCTTCAGGCAGAGCGGTGCTGGGATACAGCAGTGGGAATGGCTCCTTGCCGACGAAAGATCAAATTTTCGCCCTGGACCGCGACAGTAAACGCCTGTCCTTCCATCAAGCGCCAGAAGCTCTGATCACTCCCAGGAACGAGATGGGCGTGCAGCTCGATCACCAGTAAGCGTGTTCTGGCTAACCATTCGGGCGCTTCAGAATCGGCGCAGACCGTTCCCTCTGCACCTTCAATATCCAATTTAAGAAGATCGCAGGTCTCGATGCCCCAGCCGCGCATGAGGCTCAAGAGACTGCGTGCTGCGACACCCTGAACGGCACTTTGAGTTGGCCGCACTCGAATAGCCCAAGCATCATCGTCCCGATTCCATAGCTCCACGACACCATCGTGATCCCAAAGTGCGGCCTGGATAGGGATGATGCGACGCTCGTGCCGACAGTTGTGCAAGAGCAGTCGAAAATTATCTGGATCAGGTTCGAGGGCTATAATCCGGGCATGGGGAAACTTCGCTGCAAAATATAGGGAAGAAAGTCCAATGTAGGCGCCAGCATCGACGATCGTGCGTACCGAATTCGGTTCCGCTAAGTGACGATACTCTTCAAAGACGAACACTTGCTGATAGACAAAAAAATCGGAGCTGCGAGGCCGCAACGTGATCGCTTGCCTCCCCAGTCGAGGGTCTCGGATCTCGAATGTAGCGTGGGAGATGAGGTGGTCACGATACAGGCGCAAGGCCTCCTTCCAACCGAGATAACGGAAGGTTTTAGGCAGAAGGAGCAGAGCCATAGGCAAGGCCAGAAAACGCGCAAGCCCCCAGCGAGAGAGCCAGCCCCACAGAGCCTGCGTTTGGAACAATCGATTGATACCTGCATGCTTCGGACGCATCTCGATCTCCCCTCCAGTTCAAGCCACGCCCCTATTATCCTGGACAGCCAGGATCGAGTCCAACTTTTAATCGCAGGACGAGCGATGGACGAGTCGATCGAAGCGGTGGGCTTCCAGAATGAGTTCTGTTGCATCCCTGCAAAAAAGCGATCACCTGATGGCCCCTTTTCGAGGGCAAGCTTCTAAACCTCATGACCATACCCTAGTCATCCAAAAAACAAGCCCTCTCACATAGCTTCGTGATAGCTTAGATTGTCAATACCTGACATATTGTGAGTGTCGACCGACACAAATGAACAAAAAGATATCGTATGCTTTGCGTGAGGAAGCCCCTCAATATCTCTGATTACTGCCATCAAAAACGAAACGTATACCGACGTGAGAGGCTGATAGATCGGAGCATCGACTTGGTTGGAGATGCTATCGTTTGACTGTAATCTGAAGGTGTTCTTGCTTTATTCAAGTGCCGATGGTTGACAGAAACGACCCCAGCTCCTGGTTGAATTCAGTCGGTGTTTCAAGGAATGGTGAATGGCCCGCAGCAAAAAAGACGATTTTGTGGTTCGCGAAGGTTGCCACCGCATCTGCACTGCGATCCCAGCGAACAAATTCATCCTTTTCGGCCCAGGCGATCAAAACGGGTGCCCGTATCCGACCCACATCCGCACGCAGATCGCCGTCCTTCTGTCGAAAGCTCCTCCAGGCCTGTTCCAAGACCTGCGCAATTTCGTAAGCTGAGGCCACAATGCGATCGCGCTCGGCTCGGGCATGCTCAGTCACCAGGACCTTCGTATAGTAGTCCTGAAACCATGGCATGAACGCCGGATCAAGCCGAGTGCCGCGAGCCATTTTCTGCTCCATCCACCAGATGAAAATTGGCGCTAACAGGCCCCCTTTATCAAGTCCTGCAGGGTTGCTCAGCACCAGAGCTTGGATTCTGGTCGGATTCAAGCTTGCATACTTGATGGCAACAGCACCTCCTATGGAATTGCCCAATAGGATAAACCGATCGATTTGCAGAAGATCCACGAATTTTGAGAACAGAAGGTGGTAGCGAGCGATGCTGGCAGCGACAGCATCTGAAGCTGACAAGCCCTGACCTGGCCAATCGAGCGTAATGATTCGATAGGCGTTCCCAAAGCGAGCACGAACATCGGTAAAGTCGCGCCCCCCATGACCGATCGCATGTAAGCAGACGATCACAGGTCGTCCGGAGAGCTCATCGGGATCTGAGTAAGCTAATTTTACGTTTTCGATAAGCACGAACCTGGTGGGCGTCTCTGCAGCCAGCTGATGCCGCAATTGAGTGGCTGCCGTCGGCCGGCTTTCCTCGGCGAGAGGCGCCCTATGCGAACAGCCGATGGCCACGCTGGAGAGTATGCCTTGGATCAACCTTTTCATAGGCGATGATTCCTCGCGGATAGGTTTTTCAGTCGTGCCACCAGTTTCAATCGAACATGGCATCCAATGCTTCACAGTCGCTACATCGAAGCCGAGTCGCTGGCTATTTTGTTTAATGCTGACGGGCCTGCTGAAAATCGTCAAGACAAAGATGCATTGAGAGCCACACTGCAGGGTACTAGCCCATGACATGTTCCAGGATCAGCAAAAATAGGAAGCGGATAAAAAGCAGAGTCCTGGGGTTCTTTTGGAGGAATTGCGAAGCGGTGATATGGAGAAAGAAACAGAAAAGCCGTCCAGATGTATTCCCTGGGCCCACTACGGCGGGCATGTCAGGGTCATTGCTGCGATTCTCCGTGAGGAAGATGTCGAAGAGATCCTCAGGCATTTAAATCTACCGACAGGGCCCCCCAAGGGGGTCGAGCTCTCCGGAACGGAATATGTTGAGGAGAGCTTTGCCTTACTGGACGGGGTCTTTGCTGCTAAAATTCAATAACTTCCCGTTTGTATTGCGTTAAAAGTAACTCTGCGCTATCAGAGTAGCTGCCTGATGGTGCTATAAAGCGCCAAATAAGCTTAGAAAAGTGGCTTCTTCTGTTATAATGGCCACTGAGACAAAAATGAAAAATTGAAAATTACCGGATCGATTTTCCTATCCGCATAATCTATGTTATGACTCCTGGGATAAAGGACTTCATCACAAACCAATCGCACGCGACGAGACGCCCAAGTGTGGCGGAAACCAAAGGCGTGGGTGACTGATATTGCAGGGTGGGATCTATGGTTATGCCTAAGATGGATTCGGAAAGAACGCAGGCTTCACAACGTCCCCTCGACATAAGCCTAGGCAGGGTCGAGGACGAGAGAAGCGGGCCGAGTGGGCTTGAGGCAGACGAAGGTGCGGAGTCGGCCCCCGTCCGTTTGGGCAAGCCTCTCAAGAGTCGCTTCGAAACCGAATCGATCGAGACCCTCCTGTCCCTCATCAATCGGGGACGGATCAATCTTCTCCCTGAATACCAGCGGGAGGATAACGTTTGGAGTCTCCGGCGCCAGCAGCGATTGATCGAATCGATTCTGATGGGTATCGTCATTCCAGCGATCTACCTGGTGGAGAGGCAATCCTATGAGGAAGTGGTCGATGGACTACAGCGTCTGACGACGATCAAACGATTTGTGAACAACGAGTTCCCTTTAGCGGACGATAGCTACATGATCGGGGAAAGTTCAAACGAAGCCACTTCGGCTGCGAAAAAGACTGGACTAACCTTCGGCCAGCTGAGCGATGAGGCGAAAAACCATATTCTCCTGACGCGTATCCCGCTGATTCGGGTCACCCTCGAAGGCGAACACAGCTCGAGTTTTATTATTCACGAGACCTTCGCTCGCCTGCAGTGCGGCATTCCCCTAAACGCGATTGAAGTGATTCAAGCGAGTTTTACGTCCCCCTTTATGCTCCAACTCAAGGACCTCGCCAAGAAACCGGCGATACTCCGCTATTTCGGGATCTCGAACAAGCGCGCACGGGCCCTCGGTCATCTGCTGACCATGCTCCTGCTCTATCGTCGCGAGTTCAAAGATGATGGTACAAATATCTATAGCCAGATGCGCGACCTCTGCTCATCCGTTATCAAAGCGGGCTCAGAGGGTACTGCCCGTGCCCTACAGGAAGCTGAGAGCATCGTGAGTGCCGTACAGATCGTCGATGATGTCACGAAGCTTTACCTCAACAGCTACCCGAAGGATAAGAATCTCTTGGGCTTTTTTGGGGCGGATCCAGAGAACGTGCTGGATGTGAGTCTCAATACCCTGCGTCGGATGAGTCTGGTGCTACACTGTGCGAAGTTTCCAAGTCTGGCCAAGGCTTCAAATGAGGAAATCATGAAGATCGTTCCTCAGCTCGCGAAGCAGGTCCTGAGGGTGCGGGACCTCACCCCAGAAAGCACACATTCGATCGTGCATGCCAAAGTACGGGGCGTCGCGAGCTATAAATTGATAGGCCTCATCGCCTTCGATCTCGAGCAGAAGTTGAACCCCTACGTCCACTGACTGTCCGTAAGGCAGCGACCGTCTGGCCGCTGCTATGCCTCCCGCTCCTGACAGGATAGATCGCCGTTCTTGAGGGTAGTCCCACGCCAGTCACTCCCAGTCTGGGCTGCACGGACTGCTCCTGCGCGAGGGCCACCGAAGGGATTAGTCCTGCCGTGGGATGGCTGTCCCTCAAGCAGTCCCGTTTTACGTCAGTAACGGACGGCACCGGTGGGCGGATCACGCGAAAATTCTACATCTACCTTTGTACAGTTTTTTGTGAGCGGATGCCGACAAAAGCTAAGGCGGTAGGAGTTAAAGTACAAGGACACTCCGGCGGAAATCCCGCTTAGCGATCGAGACTTTCGCCTCTGCAACAACTCACGGTTCTGAGTCCGGAAAAAGGATAACGACATCCTCACTAACGATCGGACATGCGAGAGAAGCCAGATGCGCAGCTGTTGAAAATTCATGCTTTGAACCCGCCTTGCGGAACGAGTAGACGCGTTGGGGCTGCCTGCGCACAGGATCGCCAACTTCCAGATGCAGGGCCTTCGAAGCCTACTGGTGCAGCTCTGCACCCAGCGTTTGGCGCTGCCTGTGCAGCGCCGCTTCCAGTTTTACCCAGACGAAGGTACCTCGTTTCGATATACGGCTCACCCCGAACTGAGTGTCCATCGGAAGATGCAGGATCAGCAGCAATCATGATGTTAGATGAACGCACAAAGTGCTCCTGGGCACCTGAGGAGCTTTCGTCCGGAGCCTCTGGCAGCTGATAAACAGCGTAGCCAGGGCAAAGATCACCTGAAATCCTCGCTCGATCAGCCAAGGACCCATCAAGCCGTGGTTGCTAAAGAGGAGAACAAAGATGAGACCTGCCACCACCAGAGACACAGACAGAGGGAGTTCGATGAGTGTGACCAGAAGCCGCTTGCCAGGAAAATCAAACTTGCAGACTGCCCAAGCGGCGGCCAACCCAAACAGGGGTGTTCATCGGTCCAGCGATCGCGCACACCATGAGTGTCAGACGAAGGGCTGCGAGGGTTTCTGGATCGCGGAGGGCCGCTGTATAGGCTCCCCAACCTTTACTCAGGGCCTACGCGAAGATAGCGACACAGGGGAGAACAAACAGAAGGCCAAAAAAACCGACCGCCTCCGTGATCAGAAAGCAGCGCGTCGCGCGCTCGCGGAGCTTGTGAAAAGCCAGCGTGAAGCGCGGTACCAAGCGACTGGAGGTCCATGGTCGGGAGCTAGCGATACGACTCATGCGGCAGACGCTACCCGTCGAAGATGAGGATGGGCTCGATAGTGATAGAGGTTGGTCGCCAAGCGACTGGAGGTCCATGGTCGGGAGCTAGCGATACGACTCATGCGGCAGACGCTACCCGTCGAAGATGAGTATAGGCTCGATAGTGATAGAGGTTGATCGCCAATTGACTGGAGGTCCATGGTCGGGAGCTAGCGATACGACTCATGCGGCAGACGCTACCTGTCGAAGATGAGGATGGGCTCGATAGTGATAGAGGTTGATCGCCAAGCGACTGGAGGTCCATGGTCAGGAGCTAGCGATACGACTCATGCGGCAGACGCTACCCGTCGAAGATGAGGATAGGCTCGATAGTGATAGAGGTTGATCGCCAATTGACTGGGATCGTGACACCCGGCCCGACCAAAGCCGAGACGGAAGCCTATTACAATAGGATGACCGAGGGAGCTGAACGCCTGCGTAATCTGATGAAGGGACATAGTCCGCAGCGATCTTTAGGATTTGCAGACTTATCTAGGTACGAAGACATTTCAGTTAAATTGCCTCAAGCTTGGCCACTACATAGGCCCCTCCGACTGTATTTTCTTGTCGCAATCATTCACAGGGTCGATGTTCAGTGGAGCGCTTGATACCAATGAGTGTGAATATTTTTTTCTGATGCTTGTCCAGAGTCGAAGGGACGATGTATCGCTTGCCCGTTGCGACATCAAGAACGTCTGGAGTTTACTGTAAGGTTCCGCGATACGAGCTATGGTAAGCTCTCGCAGAAGCGAGTGGTAAGCTCAGCCTGCTGAAAAACTGGCAACCATGTTGCGTTCGTGGCCTTAAAGGTTCGAGATCGGCTAGCGCACGTTGGAGATGAACTCTTGCTTCACGCTTTCCCACTCTTCTTGGGGAGCATCGCTTGGCTTGTTCGCAAGCGTATAACGATGTGCCTTGAATTCACGATCAAGGTTGAAGATCCGATAACACAGGCTGTGATGCAGCTGGTCGTTGCCCATTGCTACCGGAGGCTGGGTCGTCCAATCAGCAAGCCGAGCCTCTTCGCAGGTGCTTGCGCTCCAGGCCCCCTTGCTCTGCGCCCCCCTCGAGTCCTTTCCAGCCCGCAGTCTGGACAGCATCTGCTGGACAAATGGCTCATGACTGATTCCCATGGCGTAAAGTAATTCGACGGCAATCTCGTCGGCCTCCTGCTCCTCGGTGTAGGTTCCGTTCGAAGAATTATAGACCGATGCGGGCTTAGGTTTGGTCTGGAGATTGTCTTCTGTCTGGGCATAGGGATAACCATAGTGTCGCTGTTTATCCAGGACACTGCTGTGCGCCCGGAGATAGTGCCCCATCTCGTGAGCCAGTGCCCCAATCAATCCTTCCTCACTTGCATCGGTGATAAAGTCACGACCAACCACGATGGCATTGGCCGTTACAGGAGTGACGATACCCCGGGCGCGTGAGCGAAAGGATCCTCCCGTCTGCGTTACATACCCCTTGAGCAGAATTTTGTTCAAAGGTGAGGAGTCAAACAGAGATACATTGGTTACCTGGAGCCAGCGGGTAAACTCAGGAATCCATTCCTGTGGCACTTGGCGCTCGTAGCAATAGGTAGAGCTTCGGGTCTGACAACTTGTGGAGTCATTCAAGGATTGGAGTCTAAAGGATAGCTGCCCATAAACAGATGCCGCCGTCAGTTCATAAGCAAAGGCTTCGTTGCTATCGAAGTCATTGAGATTGATACGAACAACATTGCCGATCTGATTGGTGACAGGATCAGGAGACAACTCTAACGGAACCAGATTCAGAACTCGAGCGGCTAAAGCCAAAACATTATCAGAACCATCGGTCCCACCAGTGGTCAGATAGACCATCGGCACAGGAATATTGGTCAATTGTGGATTCTGCTGGATCGCATGCGCGTGCATGCGGGAAGCCCAAAATTGCAGGCGTTTCTGAAGGGCAAACCCCTCTGGAGCTAAAGGGGGGACACCGGGGAGCGTCTCCACATACTGCCGGCCTACGGCAACCCACATCCACGGACGGGCCTGACCAGCGGCTGCACCTGAGTCAACGGGATCGAAGCGTCCTACCTCATGTTTGATGGCCGAGCCAGCCTTTTCGGGCGTCGTTTTGCATGCTGTACAGGCCATGGACAAGCTGATGGCCAATGGAATCGTGGGGAGACGCATCGTCGCTTCCTACTCCATACATTCAGGTTGGGCTAAGCTACACAGTGGGGTCAATGATCGACAACGGGCTGCCTGACCGGTACGATCTGGTCAGACGCCGTCTCATCCGCAGTATTCAAGTTATCTACCAGCCTACAATGACGCTTAGAGCTGTTCAAGTTGAATGCTCCACAAAACGAAGCCCGGGTGGTTCTGCTGCAAATATGTTGGCAATACTACTCGGGAGACTGCGACGTGAACCGGGGAACGGTCTTTCATTTATCCTGCCACGATAGAGCAGCACTCGTCGGCCTCGGTACAGAATCTTCCACTTTCCTTTCACACCGATCCGAGATGTCTCTCTAGGACCGGCTTCTGGACAGCTTGTCAGCAAAGCTTCGTTCCTACAAGGGTCAAATTTACGAGGGATCTTTGAGCTTAGCTTGAGCTGCAAAGAACTTACTGATCTCCTCCCAAGAGGCCTCCGTCGCTTGGAGGTCGTAGGCAAAGCCTGACTTGGGATCATGACCCACTCCAGGCACAGTATAGGCATGTGCCACCCCTCCAAAGGTGCGAATCGAATAGCTCCTATCGCCAGCATCCATCTCTCGTTCAAAAGCCATCATCTGCTCTGGTGTCTGCATGGGATCATGGCTGCCTCGAAGAATCAACACGGGACCGCGGATGTTCTTGACTGCCGTTGGTTCTTTGTTTTCAAGAATGCCCCATAGACTCACAGTCGCAGCAATCGGTGCTCCACTCCTTGCAACTTCGAGGGCTACATGCCCACCGACACTCGTGCCTAAACTAAAAATCTTTGTGAGATCACCCTGGGTCTCGGCCTTTAGAACAGTCATTGCCGCTAGAGCGACAGCTAAAGTCTTTGCCCTCTGTTCTCGTAGGGCTTGTGCCATAGCGTTCGCTTCGCTGAAATCGCGTGGCCGACGTCCCTGGCCATAGAGGTCAGCTGCAAACACCCGATAACCCATGGCAGTCAGGGTCTTAGCAAGTTCATGTGTATTGTCTCCGAGGCCTAAAAAGTCATGAAAGACAAGCACTGCTGCCTGTGGACCTGGATTCCGAATTTTCGGCTCGTAAAGACGACCTTCATAAGTTCGACCATCAACCTCATACACCTTCGGCGTCCCCGTGGAACTCCAGCCCGACTGAGTGGCGACTATGCCTGCGGCTAACAACATCAAGCGAACCATAACGATCTCCTTTTTTATGGCTGGCCCCTCTACGGGCCAGATTTAAGGAGACTATCGGTCGGTGTCTGTTATTTGCCAAATTCATGATCTTGATGTAGACTATCTATCACATGGATATCAAATCTATCGACCTAAATTTATTGATTGTTTTAGACACTCTGCTCCGAGAACGAAATGTCACGAGGGCAGCAAAGCGTCTTCACTTGACCCAATCAGCGACAAGCAGCGCCCTGAACCGACTCCGCAAGCTCTTTGGGGATCCACTGCTTGTTCGCACCTCCCACGGCATGGTACCGACTCCGAAGGCACTCGCTTTACAGATGCCACTGGGGGACGCCATGCGAGGTGTCCAATCGCTTTTTATGGTGCAGGAGAGTTTCGATCCCAAGCGAATCTTTGAGTCGTTCGTCATGGTCGCTAGCGATTACATACAGGTTTTACTCTTGCCGAGCCTCTTGCAGGTTTTGCAGCATGAGGCTCCGGGCCTCGATCTCATCGTTCGACCGCCACAGGGTCAACTGCATCGAACAGAGCTTGAGTCGGGAGCCATCGATCTGGTGATCGCGCCTTATGAGGCACCGCCTAGCTTCTACCAAAAAGAATTTTGGCGGGAGGATTTCGTTTCGGTCGTTGCCGCCCATCATCCTCTAGCGCAGAAAATGGGACCTATAACCCTGGAAGAGTTTACCCATTGGCCCCATATCGAAGTCAGTTTCTCTGGAGATTTTCGGAATTCTATTGATCAACGTCTTGCTGACATTGGTATTCGCCGTAGAGTGGCGTTGGCTGTTCCGAGTCTCGGAACAGCCATCGATCTGCTACCTAAGACGCTGTACATCGCAACTTTGCCCAGAACGCTCGCAGCACGCCACGGTACGCAAGTGCACGTTCTCCAAAGTCCCATCCCACCTGCCAGCTTTCGACTCCGCATTATTTGGCATGAACGGGCTCACAAATCCCCCCTTCATACTTGGATGCGTCGTCTTCTCCTAGAGCAAACGAAACTCTGGTAAGTTCGAACACGATCGGAGGCCCGAACACCTTCGAATCCTTCCCGAGTCGAAAACAACAACACCTTGCAATTCGCCTCTTCATCCGTACTGCCAAGATTTGTAAAATGTTCTCGTGGAAAATTGCTTAACATCATTGAAAACGGCCCTTATGTTGCTACCTCGATGTCCCCAAGGCCCCAATTCGGCCGCCACGAGACCCCTAGAGATGCCGATAGAAAGCCTGTTAGATTCTCAAGGCTCTGGCAGTTTAAGAGTCTGACCTATTCAATCC